>Ga0315288_10003967_pt1 | contig 18854 bp, 17 predicted proteins | sample YL17G11_20_MG_FD_203454 | JGI IMG/M metagenome (GOLD analysis project Ga0315288, IMG submission 203454) | Sediment microbial communities from Yellowstone Lake, YNP, Wyoming, USA - YL17G11_20 | ecosystem: Environmental > Aquatic > Freshwater > Lake > Sediment | place: USA: Wyoming | collected... | reverse complement strand
GCAGATGCACTTCAGGAACTTGGCAATATCGGGGCTGCACATGCAGCGACTACGCTTTCCCAGATGTTGGGAAGTACTATTGAGATGAGTGTCCCCGCCATCAAAGTGGTGGATCTTTCTCAGCTTGGACAGTACATGGGTGAAGAATCGGCGGCAATGGTGGCTTTTGAGCTCCAGGGGGATATTCCCCATGGAGGATATATCCTGTTTTACATCACCCGGGAGTCAGCAGTCCGCATGACAAACACGATGCTCGGACAGACGGAGATCAACCGCCCGCTCAGCGAGATGGACGAGAGCGCACTGCTCGAAGTAGGTAATATCATGGTCTCCGCCTTTCTTGATGCCACCGCAGAACTGCTCGGCTTTGTGATGCTTCCTTCCCCTCCGTCACTCACTATCGACATGGCACACGCGGCCATGCAGTCTCTCATTGCTCAGATGCAGGAAGAGACGAATGAGGTATTACTTTTCTCTACTGAACTTGTCTGCGAAGAGTATAAAGTAGATAGCGATATCATCATGATGCCCGAACGAAGCACTCTTATAAGAATGATTGAACTGCTCGAAAACATGATGAAAACCAGTTAACTAACGTAGTACCTGAAAATGCCCGACCACCAATCCCAGAACGAACAAGTGGCGATGATCGGTATTGGAGAATACCGCGTCGGTTCTTTCCCGATGATGACCATTGGCCTGGGTTCCTGTATCGGGCTTATCATGTATGATCCAAATCTCAAGCTGGGTGCGATGGTGCACATCATGCTGCCCGAAAGTGGCGGCAGAATGGATCGGCCGGGGAAATACGTGGATACAGCCGTTCCACTCCTTGTAAATGAGCTTGTTGCTCTTGGTTGTAAGAACCGGTCCATTGTTGCAAAGATAGCAGGTGGGGCATGCATGTTTGAGTACTTTGGCACCAATCTCAATATTGGTGAAAGGAATGCCGGAAAAGTCAGGATTCTTTTAAAAGAGCACAATATTCAGCTGGCTGCAGAGGATGTTGGTGGCAAGGTTGGCCGATCGGTCACGTTCCTGCCGGCCAATGACGGCAAGGTTTCGATCCGCAGGGCAGATGGGACATCAAACAATCTCTGATACCGGCTCTGGACATTGGTAATGAGATCCACGTTATTATCTGGCCGAATTCAACCGGCGAAAAAACTCTAGAAATCGGCTCTCCCGGCAGAAGGTTGGTTGTCCCGGTTAATTCGTAACAGGGTTTGGTATACTCGACCACATTACTCACAGACATTCAGTCAGATATACCGACATCAGAGTGCGTCGTCCGGGAACGTTCAGTAAACAGCCACCGCCATATCGAATAGAGACATCAGGCCTGCTCTCTTATCGAGAATTCAGGATTATGGAGCATTCCTGCTCCAATCTCCATCCCTTGATACCCTTGAACAATAACCCCCAGATCCTATCAATATCCATACTCTCCCCGCGATAAAATAACCCCGTATCGGGCTCCGATTGCCAGTTTCCCCATCAAGAAAACCCCGCAAAACGCTCCGATTTAGCTCTGCTCCAAAAATCAGATATTTGAGGGTTATTTGATAAAATATCCCCATATTGCACCCCAATTCCGACCCCCAAAAGCTGCGTAAGTTTTGATCGTGAGCCTGCTTTAGCCTTTCATGGTCGGGATCGGCCACGCAACGACCATGGGCGACCTGCTAAATAGGGATCGAAAATGGATAAATATTTCAGGTTATTTTCGCTAAATAAACATGATTTCGGGTTATTTTGGAACGACGGAGAGGGAATTTCCAGGAAGAACGGGATTTTGTCATGATGAGGGGCTGTTAGGAATTTCAATCCCTGGATTTTGTTCTTGTTGATTTTTTTAAAATCACTTCGATGAAGAGCCCTTCTTTTTGAGTTCTTCGAAGCAATACTGGTCAACAGAGTCCAGAAGTGCTTTTCTTGCCTTTTTTTTCTGCATCTCATCATTCGAGAAGAAATCATTGGCTATGTACCTGAGGGTAGTCGTATAGTATTGCAAATGCGGAAATTCTTTTTCGAATTCCGCAATCCGGTTAAGCGCATCCGTTTTATCGCCGTTGAGAAGATCGGAGGCAACATCAAAAAGGTAGATTGTATGGATTGGCATGCCCTTTTGGTTCGCCAGCTTCCTGAAACTGTGATAGGTGATCTTTTTTTTCGTCAGAAGAGAGAATCTAAGCCCGAGATAGATGGGTTCGAGATCATCGGGGTACTGCCTGATGAGATGGTTGAGTACACCAGCAGCACCACTGGCGTCGCGGTTGTCAAGATAATAATAATACATCCCGCGCAGGAAATGAAAATCATTGTAAAACCGCTCTGAGCTTATATCCAGCAACCGCTTCCTCATTTCGGTGTCATGGGCAAGAGCTGCGTTCTCTAACCCGATTTCTAAGAACCATCTCTCACTGGGGAACCATTCGAGTCCCAGGAAAATCATCTGCCAGAAAAATTTCTCAAGAAACGACGGGTCTTCCAGTTCCAGCTGTTTCAGCTTGTTGATCGGTGTCGATGTGTGTGCGAGATTCAGCAGGGTTTCCCGGGCGAGAAGTTCCATCTCACCGGGACGCTGGTTTTTTGCAGATTCATCATCACTCCTGAACTCGCGCAGGGAAAGAGCATAATAGCAATATGCTACCGCAGTACCAACCTTGGCATCCAGATTGCGATAGTTTTTCAGATAATCGATGGCATGGGGATAGTCCCCGACTTTTAATAATTTCAGGCCAACGACAATATTGATTCCGGTTTCTGCGTCTTTTTTCTTTTTAAAGCGAAGGGCGTTATGAATAACCTTTCTGACATATTCAAAATCGCCGCTGTTCTTACTTGCATCCAGCACTTCAAACGTGATATAATCAATAAATTCGTCATACGATTCATCGGGAATATCGGGAAAAGAATTCTCAAGTGCAGAGACCACATGTCCATAAAAAACCGGGAGGTTTGCGTCAACTTTTTCCGTGTTGCTCTCGATATAGCCAAAGAAATCCTTCTTTAACAGGTTCAGCTTTTCATAGACAATGGCGTCTGAAAGCTTCTCTCCCCGCATACAGGAAAAATGGCATGTTTAAATATTAAAAGGTATGACAGGCGAACATTGTTTTTTGTCGGGTCTGTCCAATCATCCTTACCCATTGGTAGAGAAAAACAAAAACAGAATCCCTCCATATATGCCCGCAGCTGGTCATTGACGAGGATACAACAACGCGCGTCCGGTCATACAAGGTCCAGGAACGCATGACCTCGCAAATTCTCTATCGTGTACAAAAATAGCCTCTGCTTTTTTTTCATTCCTGGTCCAAAGGGGGAAATATACGGACTAATCGGTATACCCTTTCACAATTGCCGGACCAGGGAACACTGTCTGTCGGCAATAGTGCTCCAGAGTAAGGGGGAAAAACTCCTCCCGTGAAGAACTACCGGGGTAATTGAAGGATTAAATCAACAACGGTTCAGGAGAATTGCGTTTTATCAGGTGATGAGAAAATTGCACCTCTATGATGAAGGAGGAGCCCGTTCCTGGCCCCCATTTTTTGCCCCTGTGCTTTGAGCGATGATGACGCAGTACCTGTTTTAAGAGTTATCGCATGGGTTGAGGAGCACAAAGCAGTTGGGGTGAAACCCATGTTGGGCTTTCAGGTTTTTTTAAAACATCTCTCCATGGCCTGAAAAACAGTATTATTTTAATGAATAATCAGTCCGGACGATAGGCGTCGTAATATTCTCTCGGGGTCTCGAGACGTATGTGATACAAATCGATATTCCTGACGCTGATAATCATATACATACTGGTATTTGCGATCCGGACTATTCTGTACGATGTACCCGGTTTCACGATCTCTTCTCCCTTAATGATACCCCCGGTATCTGCATAACAGAGGGCCATGCGAAAGTTTGCGTACTGAGGCTGGTTTTTTGCAATGACACTGGTATTAATCACCCAGACAGGGTAGGGTACAGAAAAAACCTGGGTCAGACCCCCTCCTGTATTTTCAATAAAGGCAAACGGCACCCACTCTTGTGTCTGCCAGGGTGTTTCGGAGGCTCCGGTCGTTACCATGTTTTCGGAGAGTTTATACACCGGGTAGGAAAAGGGTTTGTCGGTATAGACAATGTGGTAAGGGAGGACATCGGGTTTCGGCATTACTGGCGTCATGACAGGAATCTGTTCAGGAGATTTAGGTGTTATCGTGACGGGAATATAGGTTTGTACGACCGTTTCTGCAGGCTTCAGCGGCCTTTCAAGAGAATTCTGCAGTCCCAACAAGTACTGGGGGTTTGCCATTATCGCCACGAAGATCACGATAGCAATGCCCGCGAAGAGGGCAAGAATATCACCAGAGTCCACATACAATACTGGACATGGTGCTATAAAAAAACCTACATGAGGCCCTGGTACCCCACATCCAATCAATGAATATTTCAGGTTTATTAAACCCAATCAAAAGTTTTGTACCGGATTCCCCATAGGTCTCACAATTTTCTTGGAAAATGATTGAGCCATTCTATACAATAAACGATAGTTATTATAGGATTGCACATAAATAAAAAAATTGTATAAGGTGGTATAATTACAATCATTACCTTTTCTCACCATAAAGGAGGTACTGGTAAGACAACATCCTGCCTGAATATTGCCGGCTTTTGTCATAAGGCCGGGAGAAAGGTGCTGGTTGTTGATTGCGATCCTCAGGCGAATGCGACCGCCGGGCTCGGTGTCGACCCCAGTGCTTCCGGCAAAAATATGTATCAGGTGTTTATGAGTGGGATTGATGATTTTCCCAAAGTTATGATGCAGGATATCATTATAAAAACTGCTTCCGGGATCGATCTTGCACCTGCGCACCTTGATCTCGTCGGTGCGGAACCGTATCTCTATCACGCGAAATTCCCCACCGGGGTGCTTAAAGAAGCGCTCGCAAATGTCAAAAACCAGTATTCCTATGTCTTCATCGACACTCCACCGAGCTTAGGTCAGTTTGTGATCAACGGACTCTTTGCAGCGGATCATGTCATAGTCACCCTCGATTCAGGATCGTTTGCGCTCAATGGGGTTACGACACTCTCTACAATATTCTCTGATATTAAAGAGGGTCTGGGTAAAGAGATTCGACCTGACATGGCAATCGTCAGCCGCTGGGGCGAGGGGTTAATCCAATTATGTTCACAACCAGAAGCAAAAGAGGGAAAGGGTCTTTTTTCCAGGATTCGGAACATTTTTTACAAACCACCTGAACTTTCTCCTGAAGACCTGAAGGCTGCAGAAGAGCAAAAACAGGAACATACACGGCTGCTGGCGATGCTCAACCAGATAAAACGCAGATTTCCCAGCGTGTACACTGTCCCGTACTCTACTGCGGTGTACGAAGCCCAGAAACGCGGTATGCCGATTTCCCATGTTGCACCTGACAGCAGTGCAGGAATTGCGTATAAGACCATTGCAGAAGAGGTTATGAGATGGAACTAAAAGAGCTAGAAAATACATTAAAGAAAACGAGTGAAGGGAATTTCTCTGCTCGAGCCGATGAAAGTAAAGTTGACCCCGAATTAAAAGCAGCCGCACAGATGCTGAACCAGACGCTTGAAAAGGCTGCAGTGGCAAAGGAGTTAAAGCATCGTGCTGACCTGATGATTCAGTACAATCCCATGGCGATTGCCATATTGAGAAAGGACAAGACCAGGATCCATATCAACAAAGCCTATGAAACCGTCTGGCGCGGTACCCGTGAAGAACTGTTAAAAAAGAAACTCAATGATTTTGATATTACTATTCTTTCAGGAGAGCACTTTTACTCCTGCTTTGAGACAAAGAAACTTGCGATCACCGAGTGTCTTGTTACCTTCCCTGACGGGGTTAAGAAATACCTGACGCTCAATGCCATCCCGATTCTCGATAAAAACGGGGAAGTGGACGGTGCTTTCTATATCTGGATAGACTACACCGAACTTCACCTAAAGATGGATGCGGTAAAAAAAGTGGAGCAGCGGGTGGACCGGATCATCCAGGAAAACCCGTTTCCCCTTTTCACGATCGATGCTGAACTGAATGTGAAAATTTCTAACCAGGCGTTCCTGGAATTCACTGGCTATTCCAAAGAAAAAGCATCATCCCTTTCGATGAAGGACTTCAAGTACCTCAAGAACAAGGGAGATACCGTTGAGGGAACAATAAAATCCAGGAAACGCAGCCAGGGTGAATCGACGATAGAATTCCCCCGCGGTACCTTCATGCTAGAATGGTACTATATCCCCCTGTTTGATACAGATGGTAATGTCGAAAACTTGTTAATCGTGTTTAACGATATCACTGAACGGCGTAAGAAAGAGAAAGAAGTCAAGCAGTTGATGGAGGAAACGCAGAAGAAAGCCGAAGCGCTCTCAGCAAGTGCTGCAGTCTTGGAAAGCGGACTTGAACGAATCTCAAAAGGGGATCTTACGTTCCATATCCCTCTCGTTGATGGAGATCCGTTAATCAAACTGAAAAAAGATTACAACGCATCCATCGATTCAATCAAGAAGGTTATCGAGGAACTGGAAAAATCAATAAAACAGATTGAAGTAACCACGAAGGATACAAGCCGGGGCACAACGGAAATCTCCAAATCAACCGAACAGGTCGCAGTTGGAACGCAGAAATCAGCTGATGGTGCAAAAAAGCAGCTTGAGGAGATAGAAAAGGTTGAAAAAGATGTGTCCGAGCTCTCCGCTTCCATTGAGGAAATTGCCAGCACATCGCAGGATCTTTTGAGTCATGCCCAGAAAGCAGCGATGGAAGGGAATAAGGCCTCCGAACTGGGCAAGATTGCAACTGCCAAGATGACGATGGTTGAGAAAATCGCCGGGGAGAGTGTTAGTGAGATCACCGCACTCAACGATCGGATGAAAGAGATCTCAAATATCGTGAAGATGATCGCTGATATCTCCAGCCAGACAAACCTCCTTGCGCTCAATGCAGCGATCGAGGCTGCACGGGCTGGCGAGCACGGGCGCGGTTTTGCAGTAGTCGCTGGCGAAGTTCGCAACCTTGCCGGCGAATCAAAGACCGCAACGAACCATATCGAGACTCTTATAAGTTCCATCCAGAACAACAGCGATAAAACCGCGGCTGCGATTAAAAGTTCATACCAGGAGATACAGGCAGGAATTGAGAGCGTAAACAAGACGATCGAAGCCTTGAACCGGATTATTGCTGAGTCGAATGTGGTTGCGCAGGGCGTGATCGAGATCACCAAAGCGACCGGGGAACAGGCAGAAGCAACGACCCGTGTGGTTCACGGAATGGAGAAATCCAGCGCTATTACCCGCGAGAACCAGGGACGGATGGAGGATATGGCGGCTCTGGCAGAAGAAACAAGTGCATCTACCGAGGAGATCGCAAGTGCATCTGCCGAGCTTGCTGAGTTGGCGAATCGGCTGAAGAAGATCATGGAACAGTTCAGGCTGAGGTGAAAAATGGCCTCAACGGTTGATGTAGTAGAATTTGTACTGGGGGGTGAGCGCTACGCTCTCGATATACAATTAGCGCGGGAAATTGTTGAGATGATACCGATCACCCCCATTCCACGTGCACCCCCTTACATCTCCGGTGTAATTAATCTTCGCGGAGAGATCACCAACATCATGAACCTCAATACCCTGCTCGGATTACCGAATCAGGAAGTACGGGACAATCAGAAGATTATCGTACTGGTACCGGATGCGGCATCCGGTAGCAATGTGGGCATCATTGTCGATGAGGTAACAAGTGTCCTTCAGGTGGCTGAAACCGATATCGAACATCTCGGCGAAGGGCTCTCGTCTGAAGTCTCCAGTTTCGTAAAAGGGATCATCAAGCTGAAAGGCGATGTGTCCGACAAAAAGAGCACGGGTCTGATCATCTGGATTGATATGAAGAAAGTGCTTGAGGATGTGGCAGCAAAGTGAACCGCAGGAAAATATCATGGCTAAAATTACGCATGCAGGACAATTGACCGGGGGATGGATATGACAGAACTACCAGGGAGAAAAGCATTATTTACCGGGGCTGTTGCTCCAGCAACACCAGCCAATCCTTCAGAAGAGATTGCACCTATCAGAGAATCTGAACAAACGATCGCGGAACTCAGACAACGGCTTGACGTGATGGTCAGTAAAAATCCGGTCCCCATGCTCCTTACCACACCTACGTTCTCAATCGTTGAGGCAAATGCTGCCTATATTGAGATGAGTGGCATAAAGGAACGCGATCTCTTAAAGACAAATCTTAAAAATTTCAAGATTGTCAGCCAGAAGGGAGAGGGGGCAAAAGTTGCAATTCTGGAGAAACGGCGCTCGTTTGGCGAAGTGATCGTAGAATTGCCATCCGGTACACGCATTCTCGAACAATACTGCATTCCGATTATAGGCAATGACCAGACGATCACCAGTTTACTCTTTGTCTACAATGACACGACTGAACAGAAGAAAAAAAGCGAGGAAATTGAGCAGCTCAAGCACCGGTCCGAGACGATTGTTCAGCAGAACCCGATGCCAATCATCCTTGTGGATATGAATTTCCACATTCGCGTAGTAAACGATGCCTATGCTGCCTTAAGTGGGATCAGTCGCGGTGACCTGCTGAAGATGACCCTGCGCGATTTCAAGATACTGGACCAGACAGGTGAAGGATTAAAGCAGGCAATCCAGGAGAAAAGGCGTGTAGCAGGCGAAGTCCTGGTTGAATTTCCCACCGGTGCAAAAAGGCTGCAGCAGTATGGTATTCCGATCCAGGACAACAGCGGCAACGTGACCAGTATCCTGATCGTATACAACGATGTTACTGAGGATCGCCGGCAGATGGATGAGATAACCGAACTGCAGCGGACATCAGAAACCATTGTCCAGCAGAACCCTATCCCCATGCTGATGACCAATCCCGGTTTTGTCGTGGTTGAGGCAAATGCAGCCTATGCAAAAATGAGCGGCATTCCCCGTGACCGCGTCATTGGCATGAGCCTTCGGGAGGTAAAAATTCTCGAGCAGAAAGGAGAAGGAGCAAAGGTAGCCATCGAGAAGAAACAACGGGCATTTGGGGAAGTTACCGTTGAGCTTCCCAGCGGCACGCATATCCTCGAGCAGTACGTAATGCCGGTTCTTGATGGCAATAATAAAATCTCAAACCTCCTTTTTGTCTACAACGAGGTCACCGCTCAACGAAAGAGCCAGCAGGAACTGGAAAAGAAGATGGGTGAGGTTGCTCTCCTCAAGCTGCGGTCTGATATTATCGTCAATCAGAATCCCATGCCTATCATGCTGATGAATACCGGGTTCAAGATCATCATGGTGAATGATGCATATATCACTCTGACCGGTCTTGCCAGAGAACGGCTCCTCAGCATGAGTGCAAAAGATTTCAAGATCCTCGAACAGCATGGCGAAGGGCTCAAAAAGGTGCTCCAGGAACAAAAAAGTAGTTTCGGTGAGATTAAAATTGAATTCCCGACCGGTGTTCGTATCCTCAACCAGTACGGTATCCCGATGGTTGATCCAAAAGGGATTCTCCAGACCATTGTCTGTGTATATAATGACATAACGACACAGCGTGAGCAGGAAACGAAGATCAAAGAGATGATGGACGAAGCAAGAGCAAAATCTGAACTCCTTACCGTGAGTGCAGATGAACTCCAGATGGCGCTCTCAAAAATTGCATCCGGGGATCTCACGTATCGGGTGAGCATAGATGATGCCGATCCGCTGGTCAAGCTTAAAGCAGATTATAACGCAGCTGTTGAGTCGATCAGAATCGTCTTATCCGATCTGATGCAGGGAATGATCAAGCTTGATGTTACGATCAACGATACCATCAAGAGTTCAGAAGAAATTGCAAAAGCCACCGAGCAGGTTGCGATCTCGTCCCAGAAAGCTGCTGACAATTCAAAATTGCAGCTCACGAATGTGGAGAAGATTTCGACCGATATCTCAGATATCTCTGCATCAATCGAAGAGATTGCGAGCACGTCTCATGATGTAATGACCCATGCTGAGAAAGCATCCAAAGAAGGAGCCCAGGCAGCGGAGATCGGCCAGCTTGCAACGACCAAGATGCAGAATGTGGAGAAGATCTCCAAGCAGAGTGTAGATGAGATCACCGCGTTGAACGAGCAGATGCGTGCGATCTCAAAAATCGTGAACCTTATTACCGACATTGCCAACCAGACTAACCTCCTTGCACTCAATGCTGCGATTGAAGCGGCCCGGGCCGGCGAGCACGGGCGCGGCTTTGCAGTAGTCGCGGGTGAAGTCAAGAATCTTGCCGGTGAATCCAAGAAAGCGAGCAGCCAGATTGAGAACCTCATCAAAGCAATTCAGGCTAAGAGTCAGCAGACATCAACTTCAATGAAAAACTCTTTTCAAGAGATCAAGACGGGCATTGACAGTGTCAACAAGACCGTCGAGTCGCTAAATTTGATCATATCTGAGGTAAATATTGTAACGCTCGGTGTGACCGAGATTACCAAAGCAACCGAAGACCAGGCACAGGCAACCAACACGCTCATGACCGGTATCGAATCCGTATCAACCCTGAACCGGGACAACCAGAAACGGATGGAGGATATGGCCGCCCTCGCTGAAGAGACCAGCGCCTCGACTGAAGAGATCGCGAGCGCATCGGCAGAGCTCGCGGAGATGGCAGAACGCAGTCGGAAGATGATGGGGAAGTTCCACCTGAATTGAGGGTGGACATTCCATCGTTTTATTTGAAAAAAACAACCGTTATTATTCCCTCAAAAATCAGTGTATATTACCAAGGATAATTGGCGAATATCATGGATGGTTTTGCATCGCTGAAAAGGTTCATCGAACACACATTGACCATCCAGTGTTCAAATTACAAAGAGGACTACATCAAGCGCCGGCTTCTCTCACGGATGCGTTCGACCGATAGTGCAAGCTTTGAGGATTATCTTACCTATCTGAAAGCAAATCCCCCCGAGCTGGAGAACCTGCGGAACGCGCTCACCATCAATGTTACTGAATTCTTTCGGGACAACGATGTGTACGACTCCATGAAAAAGGACATCCTGCCCGTCTTATTCAAACAAAGAAAACGGCTGCGTATCTGGTGCGCCGGATGTTCAACCGGTGAAGAGCCGTACTCCATTGCCATGATGCTCGCCGACCTTATGGCACAGATACCCGATATTTCTGCCCAGATCTTTGCAACAGACATCGACAAGGTTGTGCTTGCAAAAGCCCAGGAGGGCATCTATACCCCTAAGGCAATGGTCAAATTGTCTGAAGCGCAGATCCACCGCCATTTCACGAGACTCCCTGAGGGGAATTACCAGGTGAAACCGTATTTAAAAGAGCTGATCAGGTTCCGCCCTCACGACCTGATGAGCGGAGTACCTGTTTCGCGGTGGCTCGACCTTGTTATCTGCCGGAACGTCACCATCTATTTCAACGAAAAGCAGAAGGATGAGCTGGTAAAAATGTTCCATGGGGCGCTGGTGTCAGACGGTTTCTATATCATGGGCAAGACAGAATACCTGGGCCGGCAGGTGGAAGATCTGTTTGCAGCGCACAATTCCCTCCAGAAAATCTATCGAAAAAAGGATTAAAAAAATAAGGGTATACATCATCGGGTTTTTTGGCTGTCTTCTTCCTTTGTACCCCGTTCAAACCCTTGCACCAGTTGCCGCTGTAGCTCCTTTCGTGATGCACGCAGTAATATCTGGTTATACAAGGTGAAGAAATGAATACCGACGATCACGATAACAAGAAACAGGCTCACCCAGACCATCACTCCTTGCACAGAGAGGAAAGTAGCCCAGAGAATTCCAACGAACGAGATCAGGTAAAACATGATCCAGGTTCGAATGTCAGGGATCTCCATGTGGATCACTTATTAATCGATCAGCTAATAAAATATCTGCAAAAAACCATACCATGGTCATGAAAATATTTTTGCTCTGGAGAAACAGACATGAACCGATTCGGTTCATGCCAGAACCCTGAGAATCGACCTAAATACGAAGGACCCCGCCTCAGGGCCTTTCCGAGGCACGGCGGACAAAGTGTTTTTTTTGAGTTTTTAGTCACCGTTCCGCCGCACACCAAGCCCCGTCAGGGGGCGGCGCCAATCATCGTACCAGATGGATAGAGGTGTAACAATCCCCGCATCATATATGAATACTACGATTTTCATAGGAAAAACTCGTTTCATTCGTTCGTTCTCCCACATTGTTCCACAGATATCGCATCGCGGGGTTTGCAACAGCGGAAGGGGGCGCAGGCAAATGCCAAAAGCCCCAAAAAGCATTCGAAAACTAGTTTCTGAGCATTTCTACAGAGCCAATATTTCGTGTAATCTTCGATCCTGCAGGATTTTAACGCTTTAATAAAAAACAGTGAAAAGGTACATTTCCTCACCCTTTCATTTTCCCAATTTCTTTTTCTCTGCTTTCATATCAAGGATAATCTCAAGTTCGAGAGATTTTCCAAAGGCTTCCTGGGCCTCATCATTTCGCCCGAGTTCATCCAGACACACTCCCTTGATATACCAGGCAGAGGCATCATTTCCATTCAGGGCAAGCGCCCGGGTGCAGGCAAATACTGCGTCTTCATACCGTTCGAGATTGTAGAGTGCATGTGCCTTTTTGGACCATGCATCAGCATAGTTCTGGTTGAGCGCAATTGCATGCTCGCAGTCGGCAAGTGCTTCCGTGTTTCTCCCGGTCTCAATAAACACAGCTGCCCGAAGATACCAGGCTTCAGAATTGTTGGGATTGAGCGATAATGCCTTTTCATAATAGGTAATTGCTTCCTTGTATTTTGTGCGGCTGGCAAAGGCACGCCCCTTTGTTAATAGCCTCACCACTTCATTGGGGGTCATGGACACCTCTTTCCTGATTTGGCACTTAACCTGATCATAGTTATCCTCCCATACTATCTGCCGAGGATTCCTCAATAAGGTCGCCAAAGATCTTTTTTAATGCCTCTTTCTCATACTCCGCTTTTCTTGCCTGAGCCTCCAGCAGATGTTTTGGAGGTTCCCAGACAAACCAGTCTTTCATCGACATATAAGAGATAAAATGGTTGGTCATCTGCACGCCCAATCGGTAGATATCATGAAAATAGTCAAGACTTGGTTCTGCATTCCAGTCTATTTTCTGCAGGTACTTTTCCATGATCTCAAGCATGTTGTCGCCAAAGACCTTGGACTGGTACCACGAGGTGTGTGTCCAGCGCGTGGTAAGCATCTCTTTCACCTCAAGGTGATTGAACTTTTTCATCTGCGGGATGTTGACAACCGGCATCAGCTGATCTGCGGGAAGGGTCTTTGCGAGATACTGGTCGCGGGCATAGAACATTGACTTATTCAGCACAAAGTAACGCCGGGGAATGACATCTTCATACTCCATCATTTCATCCATGTCCATTTTTCCCTCCTTCATGAGGTAGTACAGCTGAGTCTTTCTGATCTGGGGCATCCGGTGATAGACACGGGCGTTGGTTATCGGATTCCACGGTAGTTCGTTGATATCGTCATTAAAATTGGAGTAGAGGATATTGAGCATCTGGATGAGTTTGTGAACCGGGAGTTTTTTTTCCTTCTTTGCCTCGTCCTTGAGGGCATCGATATAGATCTGATGTATCCCCCGGTACATGGAATCTCCGGTGAAGGAACAGACCAGATACCGGGATTTTTTTGCCACCGCGCCTTTGATAAGCAGGTGCACGCAGTGCCTGGCAATGATAAAATCCTTTAGAAGTCCTATATAGTGTGCCGGAAAAATAATCATATTTTTCTCGATATCATAGGTATAAACATCAACCAGCATTCCGTTTGGGTCTGCCTCGGGATTACGCAAAAGAGAGATTTCCGTGTCCAAAAGGGTTTCTGTCTGCCTGACAAGCTGTCGTATGGGTTTGGACAAAGGCATTTCAGTTTTCATTATCACTCACCGGTAAGACCGCTCGCACACATGGGATAGATTCCCACCGGTTCAATCTGTGGGATGTAACTTAATATATCTGATGAATAGTGTTTAACTTTTAAGCACCTGACCAACAACCATTGAAGAGTGTTGACCAAAGCTGCCAGGGAGTTTGTAAAAAAAAATAATGGAGATGCTTCCGTATTCAAAGCCGATACTACAAAAATAATTGCGTATCCTCTCATCCAGAACCTGTAATAATAATCCTAAAATCCATTCAATATATTTATCTGGTTGACATCGTAACAGACAATGAGATGTACTATGGCTGACATGCTGACGGATTTGTTAATTTATATCGCTATCGGAATCATGACCTTTGCTATTGGTGCAATTCTCGGATACCAGCTCCTGATAATGTACTATACGAAGCGATTCATGGTAATCGCCCAGGAATGTTTCGATGTCGAATCGGTGATTCCTATCATAGATGAACTCGCCCGGGAGACATAAAATACGGGGTGACAGACCATGGTTGACGTAGTAAGTTACACCTTAATAAGTATCACCTGCTTTTGCTTTGGATTGATTGTCAGTTTTCAGATGGCACACATTCACTACTGCCGGAAACTCACCATTCTTGTGCGGCGATCAATAGCAACAAAAACAATCGCCCCGGTCCTTGTAGAATACGAAGCAGGCAAATCAAAAAAGTAATTTTTCAACAAGACCGGTTTTCCCTCGTCAATGGCATTTGAAAGTTTCTTTTTCTGCAAACAGGAAAAAGAGACTCAGGAGAATACTTTTTTTTGGAAATTGTTGAAAATTCACTCTTGTGGTAAGGAGGGGACAGTGCCTGTCCCCCCTCACCGCCCCTGCGCTAAGAGCGATGATAACGTAGTAATTGTTGTGGCGGTATCGCATTTTTTGGAGGGGGCCGAAGCGGCGTCGGTGAAACTCCTGTTGAGCTTGCAGGTTTTAGAGAGCATTTTCTCATAACCAAAAAAAAAAGACTAGGATACCCCATCAAAAGGTGTACCAGGTGAATATATTCACTCATTTGCGGTATAGTAATAAAATTCGCCCAATGCTTTTTGTTCCCGGTCGAGGAAGGATCCGGGTTTGTTGATCCTGGGTCTTCCACTCTGGTCCCTGCGGAACGTAACCTCAAGCACCTCGAGGAACCGGTTCATCCCTTCCCGCATCTTAAAAGGTCCGGCCGCAGTTCCCTGCCTGCCCGGATCTCCTTCAAAGACAAGGATCCGCTCACTGATCATATCGATGAGGTAAATATCATGATCAATCACCATGATACCGACAGCCCTGCCCTCTGCATGGTGTTTGATCATCCTCGTTACTTTGACCCGCTGTTCAACGTCAAGGTGGGCACTGGGTTCATCGAGTATATAGAGATCGGCATCCCGGGAGAGGCATCCTGCGATTGCCACCCGCTGGAGCTCTCCCCCACTCAGGGAGTCCACGGGTGACTGAAGAATTGCCTCAAGAGAGAGTGATTCGATAATCTCATGCTGGTAGAGGGAAGAATCGAACTTCGTCGTGCGCTGGCGGAGGTACATTTCGACAGTATCTGAGGTGTCTGCCTTGATGTACTGGGGTTTATAGGAAATCCGGAGGGATGTTTCGATTTTTCCTGTCGTGGGTGGTTCATCACCTGCGAGGAGCCGGGCAAACGTGCTCTTGCCCATACCATTCGCTCCGACAACCCCCAGCACTTCTCCGGCCTTGATCGTTCCACCGTTCACGGTCAGGTGAAACGTATCATATCTCTTGGTCATTACCGGGATCTCAAAGAGGATGTCCCTTTCTGATCCTTTATCGTGAGCCCGTTTTTCAAAGACAACAGCAGTGTTTCGGAAACGTACGTTCTCTTCAACTAGGAAACCTTCAAGGTACTGGTTGATACCGACACGGACCCCTTTGGGGCGGGTGATGATACCAAAGACTGCGGGTTTACCATAGCCTACATGCACGGTATCTGCGAGCATATCAAGAATCGCAAGATCGTGCTCAACGAGCACCACAGGGCGCTGCGTGGCCAGATCCCGGATCAGCTTGGCAGCGGCAATCCGCTGGTAAATATCCAGAAAAGGAGTGATTTCATCAAAGAAATAGAGGTCTGCATCCCGTGCAAGGCAGGCTGCAATCGCCACCCTCTGCAGTTCCCCGCCGCTCAGCGTGCTGATGTCCTGATCTAAAATCATGTCGAGCTTGAGTACCGGCAGGATTTCTGCAAGTTTATTGCGCTCATCGGTTGTCTTTAACAACGTCCTGACCGTGCCGGAAAAAACATTGGGGATATAATCGATATACTGCGGTTTTGAAGCAATCTTTAAGATCTTTTTTGAAACTGTCTGGAGATAATCGAAGAGTTCGGTACCGGAGTAACGTTTGAAGATCTCTTCCCATGCGACTTCGGAATCAAAGTTCCCGAGATTCGGGCGGAGCTGCCCGGAAAGGATCTTGACGGCTGTACTCTTACCGATACCGTTTGCACCCAGGATCCCCGTCACCTTTCCCTCAACCGGTATCGGAAGACCGTAGAGAGCAAAACCGTTTTTTCCATACCGGTGGGTCGGGTGCTCGAGCTCTTCTGGCAGACTTACGATATCAATTGCATCAAAAGGGCACTTCTTGATGCAGATACCGCATCCGACACAGAGCTCTTCAGAGATGAGTGCCTTGCCATCCTCACCAATGACAACTGTTTCGTCCCCGGTTCTTACCCGGGGACAGTAGAGAATGCACTCGGTGCCACACTTTTTTGCATGGCAGCGGTCTTTGTGAACAATCGCGATTCTCATGAAAATCACAAAAAAGATTTGATTATTAGAGTGCCGGGGATACTGAGGTCAACAGGATCGTCCATGTCATGAACCAGAAGGCAAAGGTCATGAATCCCTGGTAAAACCAGTCTTTTGCACCCAGTTTTGAAGTGTCCATACCAAGGAATATGAAGATGTGTTTCTGGACTACTATGCCTGCGAGCATCAGCATAAACGCCAAAAATCCATTATCCTGAAGCCCGGTTGTGGAGGGAATTCCACCGGACCAGTACGAGAGGATACCGGTTAAAATACCCAGCAGTGACGCGACAAGTGTCCGTTTAATGCGGGCAATATGTTCCGCCTGTTTATCTGCCTTGGTTTTTTCTTTTTTTGTCAGGGCAGGCTTTTCTTCTAGTACTTCTTCACTCATCCCGCTTCACCAGTAGTCTTATTTTTTAGTGTGCATGCCATATGTAATTTGGTACATCAATGGCATCCGAACAGGGAATGAGCGGGATCGATGTTAAGGCAATTACGGGGGATTTGTCCGGAAAGCTACCGCTCTGGATAGACAAGGTCTACCAGTTTGACACCCGCACGATGAGTATCCGGCTGAATGGTGAAAACAAAGCACGATACCAGATGATTATCGAGTCGGGGAGAAGAGCCCATCTGGTAAAAGACCTGCCGGAACCCCCAAAAAATCCACCTCAGTTTGCCATGTTTCTGCGCAAGTACCTGTCCGGAGGAAAAGTGCTTGCCATCCACCAGCACGGTCTTGAGCGTATACTTATTTTTGATATCGGAAAAGGCAATCTTATCTATCGGCTGGTTATTGAACTTTTTGATGAAGGGAATATCATACTGACTGATGAGAACTATACAATCATCAAGCCCCTCAGGCACCACCGGTTCAAGGACAGGGAAATTATTCCCCATGCCCTCTATTCTCTGGGGGCAACAGATCCCACTGCATCCCTTGAAAACCTGGCATCAGCACTCAGGAACGATGACCGCGACCTTGTCCGGAGCCTTGCGATTGGCTGTATGCTGGGGGGCACGTACGCTGAGTATATCTGCCAGAAAGCTGACCTGGACAAAACAGTGCCTGCCTGTTCTGCTGATCCTGAAACAATCTTTACTGCAGTGCAGGAACTGTTTTTTCAGGTAGTGCACACACCAAAGCCGGGAATCTTTGCAAAACACTGCGAACCCATCGATATCTGGGACAAGAATGAAGTTCAGTATTTTTTAACATTCTCAGAAGCCCTTGAAGCATTTTATCCGCTGACCAAAGCTGAGAGAAAAACAGCTGATGCAAAATCAACACTTACCAAGGAAGAGAGGATCTTAAAATACCAGAAATCAGCGATAAAGAAATTCGATGAAAAGATCGAAAAGACAGAAGCAGTTGTTGCTGCAATGTACGAGAATTACGCGTTCGTGTCAAAGGTGATCAGCTCACTGGATCTTGCAAGTAAAACGCATTCGTGGCAGGAGATTGAGAGACTACTCAGGGATAACAATTCACCAGATGTAAAAAAGATCGTTGCATTCTATCCTGAAGAAGCAGCGGTTGACATCGATATCGGGAAACGGGTGAAAATCTTTGTCCATGAAGGGATCGAGCAGAACGCGGGCAGATATTATGACGTGATTAAAAAATTCCGTAAAAAAAAGGAAGGGGCCCTCAGAGCGATGAAAACAATCCTGCCGAAGAAAAAAGAGGTGAGGAGGGAATTTACCTTTATGAAAAAATTGTGGTACCACCGTTTCCGCTGGTTTGTGACAAGCGACGGTGTTGTGGTGCTCGGAGGACGGGATGCATCGCAGAACGAGGAACTGGTCAAAAAATACATGGGTGGCCAGGACCTGTTCGTACATGCCGATGTGCATGGTGCAAGTGTCGTGATTGTCAAAGGGAAAACAGTGCACATGGATGAGGTAGTACAGTTCGCTGCGTCCTATTCCGGCTCATGGCGAAGCGGGCACTTCTCTGCAGATGTGTACAGTGCGCTCCCCGCTCAGGTGAGTAAAACTCCGGAATCCGGTGAATTCATCTCCCGGGGTTCCTTTATTGTCCGGGGGGAACGCACCTATTACCGGAACGTGCCACTTGCCGTTGGCATCGGGCTTATGCTTGAACCTCACG
>Ga0315288_10003965_pt1 | contig 18859 bp, 13 predicted proteins | sample YL17G11_20_MG_FD_203454 | JGI IMG/M metagenome (GOLD analysis project Ga0315288, IMG submission 203454) | Sediment microbial communities from Yellowstone Lake, YNP, Wyoming, USA - YL17G11_20 | ecosystem: Environmental > Aquatic > Freshwater > Lake > Sediment | place: USA: Wyoming | collected... | reverse complement strand
CGGTCAGGTGCAATCGCTCATCGAGATGCTGGTGGCGCTCCAGATGTTGCTCCTGCCCGCCTGGGTCGGGGCGGCGCTGGTGCGCCCGCCGGAATCGCTCGGCCGGCGCCTCCTCGTTTGCGCCTGCGCCATGGTCGCTGCGGCCGTGGTGCTCCTCGCGCTGGCGGCCCTCGTCTCGTGGGAGGCAGTGGCCGCCGTCTTACGCTCGCAGGCGGTCGCCGCCGGCTTCTTCGTTCTCCTGGTCGGCGTAGCCTCGGCCATCGGCCGTGCGGGGGCCCCGCGCGCCACGCAGATGATCACCATGCTGGTGGGGTGGCTCGTTGTGGCCGGCGTCATCGTGGCCGGCCCGCTGGCCGAACTGGCCGACCCCTGGCTCAAGGAGCCCCTGGTCCGCACGGTCGTTTACGCCAATCCGCTCGTCGCGGCGGAACACGAACTCGGCCTGAAGTGGCTCCATCAGAACCTCACCTACCGCCTGACCGTCATCGGCGAGAGTTACAGTTACCTCTTCACGGGCCTGGCGTGGTGGAAGACCGTGCTGGGCCACGTCTTCGTGGGCTCGGGCCTCTTCGTGTTCAGCCTTAGGACCCCGCGGGCCGTCAAGGCGAGTCGTCGCCGTGCCGGCGACGGCTGAACGCGGCGCTCGGCGCCAGGTTCCGGTCCGGCCGCCGCCGGTAGGGCGGCGATCGTCGAGCGTGCCCTGGCGTCTGGCCCTTGGCCGCTATTCCTTGACTTCGTACTCGGCGTCGATGACGTCGTCGCCGCCCTTGCCCTTGGCGGAGCGGGTTTCGCCGGGTTCGCGAGGGCCGGGGCCGGGACCCGGGGCCGGGCCGGCCGCCTGCTGCTCTCCCGGCTGGGCCGCGCCTGGGGCCTGCTGCTGGTAGAGCATCTGGGCCAGGCTGTACGAGGCCTGCTTCAGGGCCTCCGACGCCTTTTCGATGCGGGCCTGGTCCTGGGTCTTGACGGCCTCCTGGACCTCCTTGACGGCCGCCTCGATGCGCGACCGGTCGGCCTCTGAGAGTTTCGAGCCGTGCTCCTTGAGAGTATGCTCGACGTTGTAGGCGAGGGCGTCGGCCTCGTTGCGTTTCTCGACCAAGGACCGCTGGCGCTTGTCCTCTTCGGCGTGCGCGTCGGCCTCACGCTGCATCTTCCGGACCTCGTCTTCGGAGAGACCCGACGATGACTTGATGACGATCGACTGCTCCTTGCCGGTGCCGAGGTCCTTGGCGTGGACGTTCAGGATGCCGTTGGCGTCGATGTCGAACGAGACCTCGATCTTCGGCATGCCGCGCGGCGCCGGCGGGATGCCGGTGAGTTCGAACCGCCCCAGGGTCCGGTTGTCTCGGGCCATGGGCCGCTCGCCCTGAAGTACGTGGATCTCGACGCCGGGCTGGCTGTCGGCCGCCGTCGAGTAGACTTTCGTCTTCTTGGTCGGTATGGTCGTGTTGCGCGGGATGAGGACGTCGACCACGTTGCCGAGCGTCTCGACGCCGAGCGACAGGGGCGTCACGTCGAGCAGCAGGATGTCCTTGACTTCCTGGTTGATGACCGCGCCCTGTATGGCTGCGCCGACCGCGACGACCTCGTCTGGGTTGACGCCCTTGTGTGGTTCGCGGCGGAAGATTTCCTTGGCGAGCGCCTCGACGGCCGGCATGCGGATCTGGCCGCCGACGAGGATGACCTCGTCGACGTCGAAGTTCGAGCCGCGTTTGCGGCGGGCGTCTTCGAGGCACCGCTCGCAGGGGCCGCGGGCCCGCTCGACGAGTTCGCGCGTCAGTTCCTCGAGTTTCGCCCGCGTGATCTTCATCGTCAGGTGTTTCGGGCCGCTGGCGTCGGCCGTGATGAACGGCAGGTTGATGTCGGTCTCCAGGACGGTCGAGAGTTCGCACTTTGCCTTCTCGGCGGCCTCCTTGAGGCGCTGGAGGGCCATCTGGTCCTTCCTGAGGTCGATCCCCGTGTCGCCCTTGAAGGTGTCGGCGATGTAGTCCATGACGCGCTGATCGAGGTCGTCGCCGCCGAGGTGCGTGTCGCCGTTGGTGGCCAGCACCTCGAAGACTCCTTCGCCGACGTCGAGGATCGAGATGTCGAACGTGCCGCCGCCGAAGTCGAAGACCGCGATCTTCTCGTTCTTCTTCTTGTCGAGGCCGTAGGCCAGGGCCGAGGCCGTCGGCTCGTTGATGATGCGGACCACCTCGAGGCCCGCGATGGTCCCGGCATCCTTGGTGGCCTGGCGCTGGGCGTCGTTGAAGTACGCCGGCACGGTGATGACGGCCCGCTTGACCTCGTCGCCCAGGTAGTTCTCGGCGGTGCGCTTGAGGTCCTGGAGGATCATTGCCGAGATCTCGGGCGGTGTGTATTCCTTGCCGCGCACCCGCACGCGCACGAGTTCGTCTTCGCCGCCGACGATCTCGTAGGGCACGATCTTCTCTTCGGCGGCCACCTCGCGGTGGCGGCGGCCCATGAACCGCTTGATCGAGTAGATGGTGTTGCGCGAGTTCGTGATGCCCTGGCGCTTGGCCACGAGGCCCACCAGGCGCTCGCCCTTCTCCGCGATGGCCACCACCGACGGGGTCAGGCGGCTGCCCTGGGCATTCGGGATGACGGTCACCCGGTCTCCCTCTCGCACCGCGACGACGGAGTTGGTCGTTCCGAGGTCGATTCCGATGATTTTGTTGCTCGCCATGTTCATGCTCCTTGGCGCGCCCTTATGCCCTGGCGCGATGCGCTATCCTGTGAGTATAGCACGCCGATTCAGAGATGGTTACGCAAAACGCGTGCCATGAGTCCCGTGGAGCGGGTTACTCTTGAGGGGCCTGATTGGCGGCACCAGAGCGTTTTCGGCATGGCCGCAAGGGCCGGCTTCGACCTGCCATTCCGACAGTCGGCCGGGGGCGGCGGGCTTCGGACTGCCTTTTTGGCAATCGGCCGGGCCGCGCCGACCGGTTGTCTGGCTGCGGGCGAAATCCGGCATGGTTCACAAGCCCCACGCACCGCGTGGGGATGAACCGGGTTGAGGCATCCCCCGGCGGTGCCGGGGGCTTACTGGGTGCTCATCCCCGGCGGCGGTGAACCATGCCCGAAATCCATTGACGTCCGGAACCCGGCGGCCTATACATAACCGTGAAGCTGCCCTCCGCAAGGACTTGCCATGACTCGCTTGCCCAACAAGGCCCTGGTCTGGACCGCCAATCTCCTGGTGCCGGGAGCGGGGCACGTCCTGCTCGGCCGCATCGGCAAAGGCGTGTTCGGTGCGGTCCTCTGGGGCGCGGCTGTTGGGTACCTGTTTCTCGGCCTCATCTGGCCGGACGGCGACGGCCTGCCCATGACGGCGCGGTGGGCGTGGGTCGTGGCTTTCTACGCAGCCGCGCAGGCCTCGGTTTACTACGCCCTTCGCGGGGCCGCGGCGATGCTGGCCGATGAGTCGCGCGAGGGCCGTTTCAGGGCCGCCTTGGCCGCCTATCTTAAGGGCCATCTCGACGAGTCCGAGGCGGCCTGCCGGGCGCTCCTCAAGGAAGATCCGGACGACGTCGAGGCGACGCTGCAACTCGGCTACTGTGCCCGGCAGCGGGGCGACCTGCCGACCGCGCGGCGATGGTTCGCCCGGGCCCGGTACCTCGACGATGATGGCAAGTGGGACTTCCAGATCCAGCGCGAACTGGCGGCCTGCGTCCCGGATGCGCGCCGCCAGGAGGCCGGGCCCGTTTAGAGGCTGTTTCACAACTCCGGGCGCCGCGCGCGGGCCGAACGAGTGGGTTTTGCTGTCGCCTCGGCGCGATTCTGACGATAGACACCGTGGCGCCGCGCAACTGTGGCACACATTTTGCTATAGGGTTGAACCTGAACGGCAGGGGGCCTACAATGACTCTGACGCGAGCCTATCAGGCGCGCTGGAGGCCGGGGCGGCCGCTCAGCGGGTGCGTATGACAAGCGAGAGATAACCATGTTCGAACGATTCACCGACCGTGCCCGCAAGGTGATGGCCCTGGCCAACCAGGAGGCCCAGCGGTTCAATCACGAGTACGTGGGCACCGAGCACGTCCTCCTGGGCCTGGTCAAGGAAGGCCAGGGGGTGGCGGCCAACGTCTTGCACAATCTCCAGGTGGACCTGAAGAAGATCCGCCTGGAGGTTGAGAAGATCGTCAAGTCCGGCCCCGCGATGGTGACTATGGGCAAACTGCCCCAGACGCCGCGCGCCAAGAAAGTCATCGAGTTCGCCATCGAGGAAGCGCGGAACCTCGGCCATAACTACGTCGGCACCGAGCACCTGCTGCTGGGCCTGCTTCGCGAGCATGACGGCGTGGCCGCCCAGGTCTTGATGAACCTCGGTCTGAAACTCGACGAGGTCCGGGCCGAGGTCCTCAACATCCTCGGCGCGACGATGGAAAACGAGGCGGCCCCCGGGGCCGCTCCCGAAGAGGAGCGCCGCAGCAAGTCCAAGACGCCCGCCCTCGATTCGTTCGGCAGGGACCTGACGCAACTGGCGGCCGAAGGCAAACTCGACCCGGTCATCGGGCGACACGACGAAATCGAGCGCGTCACGCAGGTCCTGTGCCGGCGCACCAAGAATAACCCGGTGCTCCTGGGCGAGGCGGGCGTCGGCAAGACCGCCATCGTCGAGGGTCTGGCGCAGCAGATCATGAGCGGCTCTGCGCCGGAACTCCTCGCGGGCAAGCGCATCGTCGTCCTGGACCTGGCGATGATGGTGGCCGGCACGAAGTACCGCGGCCAGTTCGAGGAGCGGATCAAGGCCGTCATGAACGAGGTCCGCCGCGCGGGCAACGTCATCCTCTTCATTGACGAACTTCATACCCTCGTGGGGGCGGGCGGCGCCGAGGGCGCCATCGACGCCTCCAACGTGCTGAAGCCGGCCCTCTCTCGCGGCGAGATCCAGTGCATCGGCGCCACGACCCTCGACGAGTATCGCAAGTACGTCGAGAAGGACGGGGCGCTCGAGCGCCGGTTCCAGACGATCATCGTCGAGCCGCCGTCGGCGCAGGAGACCATGGAGATCCTCAAGGGGCTGCGCGACCGGTACGAGGCCCACCATCGCGTGCAGATTTCCGACGGGGCACTCAAGATGGCCGTCGACCTCTCGAACCGCTACATTTCGGGCCGGTTCCTCCCTGATAAGGCGATCGACGTCATCGACGAGGCGGGGGCGCGGGTGCACCTGAGGGCGATGACCCGGCCGCCCGACGTAACGCACCTGGAGCAGGAAATCGACAAACTCAACCAGGAGAAGGAAGAGGCGGTGGCCCAGTCGGCCTACGAGCGTGCGGCCGAACTGAGGAACCGCGTCGAGAACCTGAAGGCCAAGAAAGACGCACTCCTGGCAGAGTGGCGCGAGCAGGGCCACGAGGTCGAAGGCATCGTCGACGAGGAGGTCGTGTGCGAGGTCGTGAGCCGCATGACCGGCGTGCCGCTGACGCGGCTCGAAAGCGAGGAGACCGAGCGGCTCCTGAAGATGGAAGACGAACTGCACAAGCGCGTCGTGAGCCAGCACGAGGCCATCTCGGCGATGGCGCGGAGTATGCGCCGGAGCCGCTCCGGCCTGAAGGACCCGCGGCGGCCGATGGGGTGCTTCGTGTTCCTCGGGCCGACGGGCGTCGGCAAGACCCTGCTGGCGAAGGCCCTGGCCGAGTTCATGTTCGGCGACGAAGACGCCCTCATACAGATCGATATGTCGGAATACATGGAGAAGCACAACGTGTCGCGGCTGGTGGGCGCGCCGCCCGGCTACGTCGGGTACGAGGAGGGCGGCCAGTTGACCGAGCGGATCCGGCGGCGGCCGTACAGCGTCGTCCTGCTTGACGAGATCGAGAAGGCCCACACCGACGTCTACAACATGCTCCTCCAGATCATGGAAGAGGGGAACCTGACCGACAGTTTCGGCCGGCGTATCGACTTCCGCAACACGGTCCTCATCATGACCTCGAACATCGGCGCCGACATCATCAAGAACCAGGCGGGGCTGGGCTTCCGCAAGAAAACCGCCGACGACACCTACGAGCAGATGAAAGAGATTCTCATGAAGGAGGTCGAGCGGCACTTCCGGCCCGAGTTCCTCAACCGCGTCGACGAGATCGTAATGTTCCACCAACTCACGAAAGGCGACTTGAAGTCGATCATCGACATCGAGATGGCGAAGGTACGCACCCGCCTCGAGGCCCAGGGCCTCGCCCTGGTCGTCCAGGACGACGCCAAGGAACACCTGATCAACGAGGGCTACAGCCCGGAGTTCGGCGCGCGGCCGCTCAGGCGGGCGATCGAGCACCTCGTCGAGGACCACATCTCCGAGGAACTCCTCCGCGGCGCCTACAAAGACAAGAACTGCATTGCCATCAGCGTGCGCGACGGCCACCTGTACTTCGACGGCACGTCGCAGCCGGCGGCGGCCACCGTTGAGGTCCACCACGGCACATAGCGGCAGCCAGGCACCGAAATCTCGGCGGCCCGCACGCCGGACGCGTTGCGGGCCGCCTGGTTGTGGGGGTGGCCAGGAGATTGTGTTCCTGGTTCTCTGCCAAGGGCGTATAATATAAGGAGAGGGTTCGGCGTGTGCCGATAACACCCCAGGGCCTGGGCTCCGGCAGGCGACGCTGCCGGGGGAGGGCAACATGAAGACGCTCACGTGGATGGCAGCAGCGGTAGTGGCCTTGGCGACGGTGGGCTTTGTCGCCGCCGGCGCCTCCGGTCAATACTACACGCCGCTCAGGTATGACCTGCGATTCTCCAGCCCGACATACATACCCAGCGGCACGGTGCGGTTCGGGCCGACCAGCCCTGACCCGTACGCCTTCGGGGCGACCCAGTACGGGAACCTCGGGATGACGGGCAACCTGCGGCTGGGCAAGTCGTTCCAGGGCAACGTGCCCTACAGCGACGTCGGAAGCCAGGTCGCCAATACGCTCCCGACCGAAAGGCTGAGCAAGTTCAAGCGCGACAGTTTCGGCGTGGCCGACATCGGCACTGGCCTTGAATACGGCCTGCCCGAGGCGTATTACCCCGGCTCGGGCAGCGTGACAACGCTGTCGACGGCCGAGCATCGGTTCGACGTGCCGCCGTTCGGCAACCGGGCGCCGTACGTCCTGCCGAACCTGAACACGCCCTACATGCCTCCCAGGCCGACATCGGGCAACCCAATGGGCATCGTCACGCCCGAGGGGGTGCAACTTCCTTCCGGGATTGGGCTGACGCAACTCGGGATGTCGATTCCCGCCGGGTCGCTGAATTGGGTCGACGCCCTGATCGCGGGGCGCGTCGCGCCGCCTCCATCGATCACCGCCGCCGAGAGGGAAAGAGAGCGCGACAAGCGCCTGGGCCTGCCGGCTGAACTGCCGGACCTGAGGCTCGGCGTTAGGCCTCCCAGGACCCCCGAAGAGGAACTCACCCCAGCCGAAGGCATCGGGGTCACGAAGCCCGAGGAGGCCGGGACCGAGCAGCGGAACGAGGCTGGGCAGATCTGGCTGGTGCCGCCGCCGAAGCGCGAGAAGACGACCGCCGCGCAGCCGCCCGCCAAGACGCCGCCGCGAAAGGCCATGACACCGCCCGAAGAGACGGTTCCTCTGGGACCGGGCGGACCGGCGGCCAAGTTGCCGCCCACCCCGGGCACCTACACTCCGGTCGCGACGTACGGCGTCTATGTGGAGCGCGCGGGGGCGGCCATGAAGCAGTCGGGCTATGACGAGGCCGAGGCGCTCTACGCGGCCGCATTGGCGCTGGAGCCGAACCGGCCGGACGCCTTCTTCGGACGCCTGTACGCCATCATCGCCGCGAGGAATTACCTTCAGGCCAGCCTGGTGCTTCAGAGGGGCCTCGCGACTCACCCCGACTGGGTCAAGGCGGTTCCCAACATCAAGGCGGCGTACCCCAACCCGGACGTCTATGGTCGGACCGTCGCCTCGCTCAAGACGTTTGTGGAGGGCGAGCCCAAGAGTCTTTCGTACAACTTCCTGCTCGGCTTTGTCTACTATGCCTCCGGCGACACGGCGGCGGCCAAGGCCTGCCTGGAACGCGGGGCGACCTTGCGCGGCGATAAGCCGGGGCCCGAGAAGGCGATCCTCGGCGCCATGGACGGCCGCCAGGGCGGGAAATAGGGCGTGCATCGCATCCGATAGGGCCAGGGGCCTTGCACGAGGCCCGTGGCCCTTTTTGGGCGCCCGAAACCCAACGCGTCGGCGAAACCCATTGAAGGTACTGGGGTGGACCGATACAATCTGCTGATTCCGGGACACGAGTTTTCGGAATCGTATTGAGGCTGGAGGTCTTGACTTGACGGACGAGACCAGGCCGGAGGCTTCACCGATCCCGTCGGAGGGGCCGCCGGAGACCAGAGTTTCCGCGGAGGCGGTCGCCCCTGCCCAGGCGCCAGCCAGTGCCGCGCCGGCGAGCGCGGATGCCGGGCAACCTCATGAGGCCGAGGTCGCCCAAGCGGCGGCCCCGGGGGCGCCTGGGCCGAATGCGCCCGCCGACGGCGGTCTGCCGGGCGGCCAGGCGGAAGCCCCCGCGCCACCGGCCGAAGCACCCATGAAGGAGCCCGACCGGCCCGCCGTCGTCATCCGCTACGGGGCGATGGGCCTCGTGGGCCGATTTACCCACGCCCTCGACGCCTGGCGCTGCGGCGAGCGGGTCGTGGTGAAGTCGGACCGGGGCATGGAGATGGGCACCATCGTATGCGCCTGGGGGGGCTGCGGCACGCCGGCCGGCGTCAACCCCCAGGTCAAGGGAGAGATCCTCCGGCCCGTCAGCCACGCCGACGAGGTCGAAGAGCGCCACCTGACCGAGAGCGCCAGGCGCGAGTTACAGTTCTGCAAGGAATGCGCCGCCAAGCACCAACTGCCCATGAAGATGGTGGCGGTGGAACACCTGTTCGGCGGCGACCGTATCATCTTCTACTTCGTTTCTGAGTCGCGCGTAGACTTCCGTGCCCTGGTCCGTGACCTGGCGCACGAGTTCCAAACACGCATCGAGATGCGGCAGATCGGCGTTCGCGACGAGGCCCGCCTGCTGGGCGACTACGAGCGCTGCGGCCGGCCCCTCTGCTGCCGCGCGTGGATCAAGGAACTCGAACCCGTCTCGATGAAGATGGCCAAAATCCAGAAGGCCACCCTCGACCCGGCGAAGATCTCGGGCCGGTGCGGCCGGCTGATGTGCTGCCTGCGGTTCGAGCACGCCACGTACCGGGAGCTGGCTCGGAACCTCCCGCGCAAGAACACCCTGGTGACGACGCCCCAGGGCGTGGCCAAGGTGATAGACTCGGACGTGGTGTCGCAGATGGTCGCCGTGTTGACGCAGGCGGGAACCCGCGTGGCGTTTGCAGTGGAAGACGTCAAGCCGTACGAGGGACCGTCCGGGGCGGCGCCGGTTGCCCCGGGGCCCGCCGCCGCGGCGCCGCCCGAGGAAGAACCGCCGCAGGAGGCGGTGGAGGACGAGGGGATGGCATCGCGGGTGGCCTCGGACCTGCCGGAATCGTCGGCGCCGTCTGCGTCAACGGTGCCCGCGGCCCAGCCAGGGCTGCCGGAAGGTCAGGGAGCGCCGGCCGCGCCGGCCGCACAAGACGGCGGGCCGAACGGCGGACGCCGGCATCGGCGCCGGCGGCGCTCGCGTCGCGGACGCCATCGCGGCGAACCGCCGCAGGGCGGGCCCGCCGGACAGGCCGGACCTTCGGCGGCGCCGCCGTCGGGCCCGGCGCCGCCGCCGGACAACCCGCACGCCGGCGGCCCGGACGGCACCACGTAGTTGTTCGATAAGGTTGGGACCCGCACATGAGCAGGCGCATCCTGATTACGGCCGCGTTGCCCTACGCCAACGGACCGATCCACATCGGTCACCTGGTCGAGTACATCCAGGCCGACATCTGGGCGCGGTACCAGAAGTCCTGCGGCCACGACTGCCGCTACATGTGCGCCGACGATGCCCACGGCACGCCGGTCATGCTGCGCGCCCAGGCCGAGGGCGTGTCGGCCCAGGTCCTGGTCGAGCGCTACCACGCGGAGCACCAGCGCGACTTCGCCGGGTTCGACGTGGGCTTCGACAACTTCTACACGACAGATTCGCCCGAGAACCGTGCGCTGGCCGAGCAGTTCTTCGAGCGGGCCCGGGCGGGCGGGCACATCGAGAAGCGGACCATCCGCCAGGCCTACAGCGAAACCCAGAAGATGTTCCTGCCCGACCGGTACATCCGGGGCCAGTGCCCCAAGTGCGGCGCCCAGGACCAGTACGGCGACAGTTGCGAGGCCTGCGGGGCGGTGTACACGCCGGCCGAGATGATCTCGCCGCGCGGCGCCCTCGACAACCAGCCGATTACGTTCCGCCCGTCGGAACACTACTTCTTCAAGTTGTCGGGCTTCACCGACATGCTGCGCGGGTGGGTGAGCCCCGAGCACCTGCATCCGCAGGTGGTGGCGAAACTCCAGGAATGGTTCTCGCAGGGCCTTCTGGATTGGGACATCTCGCGCGAGGCGCCGTACGCCGGCTTCACGATTCCCGGAGAGACTGCGAAGTATTTCTACGTGTGGTGGGACGCCCCGATCGGCTACATCGCCAGCACGCAGAACTGGTGCGCGCGCAGCGGCTGCCGCTTCGAGTCCTACTGGATCGGCGACGACGCCGAACTCTATCACTTCATCGGCAAGGACATCCTGTACTTCCACACGCTGTTCTGGCCGGCCATGCTCGCTTGCGCCGGTTACCGGATGCCTCGCCGCATCTTCATCCACGGCTTCCTGACGGTCGACGGGCTGAAGATGTCGAAGAGCCGCGGGACGTTCATCAACGCGGCCACGTACCTGAAGCATCTCGACCCGCAGTACCTGCGATACTACTACGCGTGCAAGTTGGGGCCCGACACGGGCGACCTTGACCTGTCGACGCAGGACTTTGCGGCCCGCGTCAACACGGACCTGGTGAACAGTTTCGTCAATCTGCCGAGCCGCTCGGCGGGGCTTCTAGGAAGACTGGACAGCCGGCTCGGGTCCATGGATGCCGACGGCCGGGCCATCGTGGCGGCCATTGAGGCCGGGAGCGGCGATGTCGGCCGCGCCTATGAGGCTTGCGAGTACGCGGTGGCGATGCGGTTGATCATGTCTCATGCCGCCGCCCTCAACCGCTTCTTCGACGCCGCGAAGCCGTGGGACCTGGTCAAGACCGATCCCGAGCGGGCGCGCGCGGTTCTGACGACGACCTTGAACGGGGTCCGCCTTCTCGCGGCGTTTCTTGGCCCGGTCTTGCCGCGCTACGCCCAGAAGGTGGGCCGCCTGCTGGGCTGCCCGACGCCGGACTTCACGCGCCTCGCGGAGCGGGTCGAGGACCGGACCATCGGCGCCTACGAGCGCATCGCCGAGCGAATGGACCCGAAGGGCGTCGCGGCGATGATCGAGGAAACCGCGGCCGAGCAGGCCGCCCAGGCCAGGAAGGCATAGACCGAGGCATGGCTGAACAGAGATCCGCCGAGGAGTTGCTGGCCGAGATTCTGGCGCGGGACCCCCGGTACGCCCGCGACGCCTACGTGTTCGTCTCGGAGTCGCTGAACTACACGGTTCAGAAGGCGGGCCGCAAGGGGCACGTCAGCGGACGCGAGCTCTGCGAGGGGCTGTGCGAGCACGCCCTCGAGCAGTTCGGGCGGCTGGCGCGGACGGTTCTGGAGAGTTGGGGCGTGCGGTCCGGAGAGGACATCGGCGAGATGGTCTTCAACATGGTCGATGCGGGTCTCCTGCGGAAGACCGAAGAGGACAGCCGCGGGGACTTCGCCGGCGTCATCGACTTCGGGCAAGCGCTGGACCGCGGCTTCGAGCTGCATCTTAAGCCGGGGAACGATGATGACCGCGGCATCAGGAAATGACCGGGGCGGCCGGTGGGCCTTTAGCGTGGCGGCGGCGGTTTATGCGCTGTGGCTTGCCGCACTGGCGGTGCTGGCCGTAGCGCACAAGTTCTTCTGATGCGGGTGACGGTTGCTCCTGAAAGATTTCAGCCGGGCGGTCCTCCAGCAGGCGGTGGCGCTTTACCTGGAGGAGGCCTACGGGGGCGAGGCGCCGCCGCCCGATGTCGGGGCGCGCCTGGCGTGGCCCGCCGGAGAGACGCTCGAGTCACTGGCCGCCGGAGGCGCGTTCGAGCGGGTCCCCCCGGGCGTGCCCGTGGCGGAGTGCGAGCGTCTCCGGCTCAGGCTGGGCAGCGCCGCCTACCCGCACACGAAACTGGGCCTGGACCACGTGCCTGGCGCCGACGACTGGGTGCTGACGGTGGACTCACATGACCGGCTGCTGCTGGCCGCGGTCGACGAAGCCGAGCGGCCGGCGCTGGAGGCGCTCCTGCGGCGGAATGCCGAGGTCAAGGCCCGCATCGAGCGGCGATGGAACGAGGCGGGGCTGCCGACCTTCGAACGCTACATCCGCGGTCGGCTGGCCTCGCGAGGCGCCGGCGGCGCGGTAGGAGTATGAGGGCCAGTGCTCCGTGGCACGTGGTGTGACGGGTTGTCGGGCGGCATGGCCGCGCGATTCTGCGTGGCCCTGAAGCCGCCTGTGTCATCGGCCTCATGGCTGCGCAGCCGCGCGCGGCCATGCCACCCGTGGATTGAGGAGCGGCGCCGGACCAGCCCCGATCGGACGTCTGTCGCATGCGCGTGACGCTGACGCAAAAACTGATCCTCGTGGTTCTAGCGGCGTCGGTGGCCGAGTCGGTCCTGACGACATGGCTTGCCTTCGTCGCGCCGCCGGGAGAGTGGGGGAAGCCCTTCTTCCTCGCCGGCGACGTCCTGGGGGTCATGCTGACGATCCTGGCGGGGGCCTGGTTCGTCAGGACGGTGACCCGCCCGCTGGCGAGACTCTCCGAGGCGTCGCGCCGCATCGCCGATGGGGACCTTAGTGCGCCCGTCGAAGTGACGACGACCGACGAGTTCGGCCAACTGGCCGCCGCGTTCCGCGAGATGGAGAGGCGCCTGCGCGAGGCCCACCAGCGGCTGGAGCGGCGCGTTGAGGAGCGCACGGCGGAACTGCGCGAGACCAGCGACCTGCTGCGGTCGATCCTCGACTCGTCCACCGAGTACGCCATCATCGCCACCGACACCCAGTGGCGCATCCTGACGTTCAACGAAGGGGCGCGGCGGCTGTTCGGCTACGAGCCGGCCGACATCCTCGGGCAGCCGGTCGACCGACTGGTGCCTCCCGAGGAAGTCGAGCGGGCCGTGGGCATCGAGATGCGCCGCGACCTGAAGATCCACGGGCACCACGAGGGCGAGGGGATGCGCCTGCGACAATCGGGCGCGCGGTTCCCGGCGCGCACCGTCACGACCGTGCGGACCGATTCCGACGGCAAGGCCCTCGGCTACACCATCATCTGCCGCGATATCAGCCTCCGCAAGGTCCTCGAGGAGCGCCTGCACCAGTACACCGACAAGTTGGAGCAGATGGTGGCCGACAAGACGGCCGAACTGCGCGAGGTCAACGCCGAACTGGTCCGCGCCAACCAACTCAAGAGCCAGTTCCTGGCGAACATGAGCCATGAACTGCGGACGCCCCTGAACGCCATCATGGGGTTTGCCGAGGCCATCCGCGACGGCGTCTCGGGCGAGCCCACCGACGAGCAGCGCGAGTTCGCCCGCGACATCTACCAGGCGGGCCAGCAACTCCTGAAGATGATCAACGACATCCTGGACCTCGCGAAGGTCGAGGCCGGGGCGATGGAACTCACGCTCGAACCCAACGACCTGGCCGCCCTCGTCGACGAAGTCCTGCGCGTGGCCAAGGGCCTCGCGCGCCGTAAGGGCGTCGAACTGCGCGAAGACATCGAGCCGCAGCATCTCGAACTCACCGTCGATGCCATCAAGATCAAGCAGGTCCTGTACAACCTCCTGTCGAACGCCATCAAGTTCACCGGCGCCGGCGGCACGGTGACGGTGCGGTGCCGGGCCGACAAGGAGACCACCGTCATCCAGGTCATCGACACGGGCATCGGCATCGCGCCGGAAGACCGGGCCAACCTCTTCGAGGAGTTCCGCCAGGTCGATTCCTCGCTCACGCGCAAGCACGAGGGCACGGGGCTGGGCCTGGCGCTGACGAAGCGGCTGGTGGAACTGCACGGCGGCGAAATCTCCATCGACAGCCAGGTCGGCAAGGGTAGCACCTTCACGGTGACGCTCCTGAGGGACCTCGTCCCGGACGGCGAGAGGCCGGCGATGCCGGCGCCGCCGCCCGGCGAACCGCTGCGAGGTGACGCATGACGCAGACCCCGCAAACCGTCGGCGGCCGCATCCTGGTGGTCGACGACTACCCCGCCAACGTCAAACTGCTGGAGCGCAACCTCCGCACCGCCGGCTATGAGACTGTCGCGGCCTACGACGGCCAGGAGGCCCTCGACAAGGTCAAGACCGAGAAGCCCGACCTGGTGCTCCTGGACATCATGCTCCCGAAGATCGACGGCTTCGAGGTCTGCCGGCGCCTGCGGGCCGACGAGGCCACCGCCGTCATCCCGATCATCATGATAACGGCCTTGATGGAGACCGAGGATCGCATCCGCGGCCTCGAGGCGGGGGGCGACGATTTCATCTCGAAGCCGTTCGACCGCGGCGAACTGCTGGCCCGCGTCAAGAGCCTCCTCCAGATCAAGTACTACCGGTCGATGCTGGCCGAGCGCGAGAAGTTCCACGCCGTCATCCAGGACCTCTCGCACGGCATCATCATCACCGACGGCCAGTGGCGTATCCAGACCATCAGCCGCCGGGCCGCCGAACTCCTCGGGCGACCCGACGAGGACCTGACCGGCCGCGACCTCGCGGACGTCCTGGCCGCCTGGCAGGTCGAACCTTCGCTCGAGGCGCTGCGGCAGACGGTGGTCCGGTCCGTGACCATCGAACTGGCGCAGGAAGACGTGCGCCCGCCGCGGTACCTGGCGGGCCGGTATACGCGCATAGAAGGGTCGCATGGCGAACTGTTCAACGGCGCCCTGGTGTTCCGCGATATCAGCGAGATGCGCCAGAAGGAAAAACTCAAGCGCGACTTCCTGGCGCTCATCACGCATAAACTCAAGACACCTCTGACGATCGTCGGCGGGTACCTGCGCCTGATCGACCAGCGCAAGTATGGAGAGGTCCCGCCCGCCATGGCCGAGGCCGTCAAGATCTCGATGGGCAAGGTCCAGGAACTGGGCGACCTGATCGAGAAAGTGCTGTCGTACGCCGGGCTGACGGCGACGGAACTGGAGCGGTCCGGCCGCCTCGTGGCGCTCGACGGCCTCATCGACCGCCTCAGCCGCCGCGTCCAGGAGCGGTACCCCGGCCGCCAGGTCGACTGGGTCATCACGCTGCCGCCGGGCCTCCCGCGCGCCCGCGCGCCGGAGGAACTGCTGTTCATCGTCCTCGACAACCTGATGGACAACGCCGCCAAGTTCAGCCAGAAGCGCGACGTCCGGGTCGAAGTCTCGGCCCGCGAGATCGAAGACCGCCAACTCGAGGTCTCGGTCCGCGACGACGGCCCCGGCATCCGGCCGCAGGACTACGAGCAGATCTTCCAGGATTTCTCGCAGTTGGAGGACGTGTTCACCGGCAACATCGCCGGCATGGGCCTGGGGCTGGCTACCGCGAAGCGCCTGGTGATCTCGTGGGGCGGTCGGATCAACTTCGAGTCGAGCCCCGGCCACGGCTCGCGGTTCTTCTTCACGGTGCCGTCGGAGTTCACCCCTGCCCGCGAGACGCCCGAACGCAGCGGCTGAGGGGGGGTAGCAGGACTTCCGGCGACCACAACCTCAATGGACGTGCGGCTGCTGTCTACTGTGGGGGCGCGGCATGCCGTGCCCCTGCGTCTCATCTCGAAGGGCCTGGCCCGCCGCCTCACTCGCATCCGCACGGCCCCAGGGCTTTCACGAGGATCACGCGGTCGCCGTCGACCGCGACCGAGTCTATGACGCCTGCGTCGATGAACGACGCCGGCACGGCGGCCTCGGCGTCGAGATGCTCGGCCAGGAACGCCTTGCCCTCGTCGCCGGTGGGTTCCACCACCAGGTGCAGGCGCTCGGTCGTCAGGTCGATCGTGAGTCGGGCCGGGGGGCGCTCGCCGTGATGGGCGGCCCACTGGCCTGCGGCATCGGCCAGGTGCCCCAACCCCGCCCGCATCGCCTCGATCTGGGCGGCTGAGAGTTCCGTCTGGCAGAATAGGCACGTGATGAACGGGTTGAGGGCCTTCAGGTCGGCCACCGATCCGGTCAACTCGAAGGTCGCGAGCAGGTGCCCGCAATTCTCGCGGACCTGCCGACACTGGTCCAGGACGGCCTGGAGTCGCTCGACGAGGCCGTCGGGCGTGAACGGCTTGGTGATGTACTCGTCGGCCCCCGACTCGTAGGCGCACCGCCAGTCGATGCGCCGGTCCAGCGCGGTCAGGATGATGATGGGGATGGGCCGGGTGGCCCGGGCGGACTTCAGGTGCTTGCACAGTTCGAAGCCGCTGGCGCCCGGCAGCATGAGGTCCAGCAGGATGGCGTCGGGCGTAAGGCCGACGAGGATGCTGAGGGCCTGTTCGCCGCTGGCCGCCTGGATCGGCTCGTAACCGTAGGCCGACAGCACGTCGGCCACCAGTTTGTTCATGTCGGGCTCATCTTCGACGATGAGCACTCGACGTCTCGCTTCCGTTGCCATGCGCTTGGTAAGGTCCTTCGGCTCACGCAGACCGCTGCCGGGCGCGTGCCTGCAACCGCACCAGCATAGACGCCGCCGCCCCGCGCAGCAAGGGGCTTGTGCCCAACTGGCTTGTGCCCCACACGCGCTGGGCGGCGCCGGAGGGGCGATTCGAGACCTGCGGGCTTTGCGCCGGCCCCCGTTTCCGATATAGTGATTCCAGAAGCCGCACGGACGGGCACAGACCTTGGCGACTCCGCATCACGAGTTTGAACTCAAGTCTCCGAAGCGGGTTATTCTTCGCCGCATCCTGGCGATGGCCCGGCCTTACCGCGGGCGCCTGGCGGCCGGCATCCTGCTGGGGCTGGTCCTGTCGGCCCTCGGCCTGGCCCAGCCGTACGTGGCGGGCAAGGGCGTCAACGCCGCCCTCAAGGGTCTCGAGGGCACCGGCTGGTCGTGGGCGCGGCTGGAGCCGCTCGTCCTGACGGCGGCGGCGCTGGCGCTCGTGGCGGTCGCGCGGCTGCTCGTGGAGTACGCGCACCGTATGGTCCTCGTGCACCTGGAGATGCAGGTCATGACGGACCTCCAGCGGCGCGTGTACCGGCGGCTGCTGGGCCAGAGTTTCTCGTATTTCGATAAGCAGGATACAGGCCTGCTCATCAACCGGACCATCGGCGACGTCAACAACATCCGCCAGTTCTACACGACGATCCTGGTGCGCGGGTCGGAAGTCGCGTCGTCGCTCGTTTTTTACATGGGCGCGATCCTGCTCTTCGACAGGTACGTGGCGGTCGTGGCGCTGCCGCTCGTGCCGATCTTCGTTGCCTCCATGGCCGTGTTCGCCGTGAAGATCCACCCGATGTTCCACGCCATGCGCGACGAGATGGACCGTTCGACCACAGTGCTCTCCGAGAACGTGCAGGGCATCCAGGTGGTGCGGGCGTTCGGGCGGGAGCCCCAGGAGGTGGCGCGCTACGAAGACTCGATCCGGGGGCTCCTTGCGCGGTGGCTGCGGCTGGCCCTGGCCTTCTCGCTCTACCAGCCGGGGGTGGTCTTTCTCGGGCAACTCAGCCTGCTGGCTATGGTCGGCGTGATGGCGTACCGCGTGCTGTACGTCTACGGCGCGACGGAGATCGGCGCCATCCTGACGGTGTTCCTGTGGGCCCGCATCGTGACGGGGCACATGCACTTCTTTGCGCAGATGACGGGCACGCTCCAGCACAGCCTGGTCTCGGGCGAGCGGGTGTTCGAGATCCTCGATGCGCGGCCCGAGGTGACCCCGCCGCCGCTGCCGCAGCCCGTGCCCGAGGGCCGGGGCCGCATCGTCTTCGACCACGTGACGTTCGGCTACGACCCGGCGCGGCCGGTCCTGAAGGACGTGACGCTCGACATTCCGGCGGGGACGAACGTGGCCCTGGTCGGCCCGACAGGCGGCGGCAAGTCGACCCTCATCAAACTCCTGCCGCGGTTCTACGATGCCCAGCAGGGCCGCATCGTCATTGACGGGGCCGACATCCGCGACGTCGGGCTCCAGGACCTTCGGGCCGAGATCGGGTTTGTCTTCCAAGACACGTTCCTGTTTTCCGCCAGCGTGGCCGAGAACATCGCCTTCGGCGTTCCGGCGGCCGAGCAGAAGGCCATCGAGGACGTCGCCGCCCGGGCCCGCGTCGACGAGTTCGCCAAGGTCTTCGCGGAGGGCTACAACACCCACGTCGGCGACCGCGGCGTGACGCTCTCCGGCGGCCAGCGGCAGCGCGTGGCCATCGCCCGGGCCCTCCTCGTGGACCCCCGCATCCTCATCCTCGACGATGCCACCGCCAGCGTCGATTCGACCACCGAGCGGACCATCCAGGACGCACTCGCCGAGGTCATGAAAGGCCGCACGACCTTCATCATCGCCCACCGCATCTCGACCGTCAAGCGCGCCGACCTAATCCTGGTCATCGAAGGCGGGCGCGTCGTCCAGCAGGGCACGCACCGGGCGCTCCTGGCGTCGCCGGGGCCGTACCGCGAGTTCGTCCGGATGCAGTGGCAACTGGGGCTCGACGAACCGGAGGCGCCGGCATGAGCCCCAGGCCCCATTACGTCGACGGCGAGCACCCCCTCCCCAAGGGCCTGAGCCGCGAGGCCCTGCGTCTCCTGGCCGGCTGGGTCCGCCCGTGGCGCTGGTCGATCCTCGTGAATTGCCTGCTGACGCTCTTCATGGTGGGCGTGGACCTCCTGATTCCGCAGATGCTGAAGTTGCTCACCGACGGGACGCTG
>Ga0315288_10003964_pt1 | contig 18860 bp, 16 predicted proteins | sample YL17G11_20_MG_FD_203454 | JGI IMG/M metagenome (GOLD analysis project Ga0315288, IMG submission 203454) | Sediment microbial communities from Yellowstone Lake, YNP, Wyoming, USA - YL17G11_20 | ecosystem: Environmental > Aquatic > Freshwater > Lake > Sediment | place: USA: Wyoming | collected... | reverse complement strand
CTTTTCCGACCCCCCAGCATCATCTGGCGCGGGGCGGGGATGGGAGTAGCTGTCTTGCCGGCGTGGCGTCGGCGAAATGACTGGCGACCCCTCCCTTTTCTGCCCCGGACCCGTTTTCTGCCCGATCGAATCCTGTCCCGTTTTCCTGCTGTCGATATAACACGTTGGCTGAAACGAAGATGCAATAATGGTGGATGTCCCGGTTACGAGGCTTGGAATCGACGCTGCGCCCTCGCGGCCGGCAGCGCATCCACCCAATCAAAGACTCCCGACCCCTTTGAATGGCCCTTTGAATGGCCGACCCCTTTGAATGGCCGATATAATACGTTGGCTGAAACGAAGATGCAATAATATTGGATGTCCCCGTTACGAGGTCTTGTTTGAAGGTGGTGATAATCGGACCCGAGCATCGCATCACCCTCAGTTCAGATTCCCTCGCAACTAGACGATACTGGCAGTGACGGCCCTCAATAGAACGGGAGACACGGATCATTCACAGGACCACACTCATGACTAAGCGAACCCTATGCATCGTCCTTATCATAGCTGCAATGTCCCTTGCCGCTGAACCGCAGATCCAACCCACGCTCAGTGTTCGGGCATGGAGCTATACCGCCGATCAGGCCCTCAGTGTGCAGGTCGGAAACTGCGGTGAACGCTCAGTGTCCATCGGCGAGATTTCTTTCGGCGGGAATGAGTGGGTTACAGTCGGGCGTGACGTTGAATCGTGCCGCACGCTCACCATCCAACAGCGTGTGGATTCGGAACCGTGTGCATTCATACTAAAAACAGGCCAGGGCAGATTCATCTTTGAGCTTGATCCGCGACTACGCCGGTAATTCCCACCAAGCCCAGAGCTGATTCCCCTGCCTGGTCAGAACTGTGCGGCAGGAATCAGCGGAGAGCGAGAGTAACGGGAGCGGCAATGGTGGAGACGAGGGAAAGCGGGACAGGTGCGATTTCGCTTATTTGGACAGCGGGCGATCAAGATCGCACCTGTCCCGCTTTCCTGGCCCAGAACAAGATTGACACTCGTATTCTCTGTTGCAGGTTGTTGGCTGGGGCCTGATAATTCCCCACGAGAACGGGATCAAAAAGGGAGAGAACATCTTTTGTTCGCCTCACCGCAGGTGGCTCACCGGCTCCTGTAATGTCCCCGGACGTATGTCCCGTTGCTCCGGTAGTACCCGTTCACATAGGTCGTCTTCGGCAGGCCGGTTGTGTGGCTTATCTGTCCGTAGTACGACCCATTCTCCGCAACGCCGGCTCCGGTCCCGATAGATTTGTCCGACAACGTGTTGCCGGGTTCAGGTGCGCTTCGCCAATGGCTGCGGACATACGTGCCGTCGGCACGATAGTAGGCGTTTACGTAGACCGTCTTTGCCCTGCCCGTTGCCTCGCTCACGTCTCCGAACCGCGTGCTGTTCTCGGCAACAACAGGTTGAACGCCCGCTGGGACTGTGAGCGAGTGGATGTTCGGTGGCCGCGCGCTGTCCGGGCCGATCCACCCTGCGAATGTACCGTTGGCACGGTAAAGCGGCGTTCCCGCGACCGGCTCTGCTACAGTTTGCGATCCCCTGACTGCGATGCTGGCGACGAGTTTCCCACCCTTCACATGGATCATTCTGGTCCCGTCGCTCCAAGCTCGCATGCCTGGCGGGCCGGCCACTTCGATGAAAGGCGCAGCGGGAGCAGTGACTGGGTCCCGGGAAACAACTGCGACAAATGGCTCGTCTGTCGCGCGCAGTGCAGCAGTCTGAGGCGCTGGCGCCGCAGCGACAGGCCGAGACATCACGAACTGTGCCGTCGGCTTCCCGGTGCCTGGTCTACCCAACCTGCCGACGTACGTTAGTTTGGGATTCGGTCGCTTTGGCTTCGACGAAGCCTTTGCGTGGCAGATCAACGTGGCGAGCACAATGAGCGCGCTAGAGCACCAACAGGCGGCCGTGATCCATGCACGCCGTCTGATGCAAATGCGGCGCGGAGCGCTCGCTGCACGTGTTTCCATGGTTCAATCATGCAATATCTGGGTTACGAAAGACGGGGAGGGATTCTGTTATCGGCCCGCGTGGCGTGCCAATGCCAGAGAACATGGGGGTACCTTGAGGCTTAACGGGGGGCAGGGCTCTGATCGTGGCGATGGGGCTCCCAGATGCGAGGTGAAACCGAACCGCGCAGTTCGGCGGTGGCGCGCAAGGCCGCGTCGCGGAGACAGTCATTCTTGGCCACTTGCATTAGAAACTATCTCAAAACGGGCAACCGGTGCTGACGACGATACCACAACAGCCCGCAGGCCAGTTGAATGATGCCCAGGTAGTTGCATGACTTCTTCGGGGCGGGGAAACGGGGGCATCCAACGTTTCTGCAACTCACATGACATCATGTTGTTGTAGAATCCTCCTCGCCTGCCAGATTCTTCGGGCGGGCTGGCGGACGCAGGGTGTGGGACAGGTTTAAGCTCTTCACCGCTTGATCCAGCCACTGGCCTTGGGCGCAGGGCCGGCTCCGCTCGATGCTGAGGCGAACCTGCTCGGCCTGCTTCGGCTCCAACTCCCGGTTCACCAGTTCCGGCCAGTTGTCCGGGCAGGGCACCGGCCTCGGTCTGTCCATCGTCTAGGGCAATTCAAAGGGGTCGGGAATCTTTGAAAACCGCCGGCGTTGGGATTAGATTGCCTGCATGCCGCGACGTCTGCGGTTTTCCAGCGGCGGCTTGGCCTATCACGTGCTGAACCGCGGAGTGGGACGCGGCCAACTGTTCGACGATGAGGCGGACTATCTGGCGATGGAGCGCGTCATCAAACGGACGCACGAACTGTTGCCCCTCCTTCTCCAGAGCCATCGCATTTGCTAAGAAGGCCCAAGCCGTGTATTCTGGCGATGCACAGACGGCTTTTATCGGGCGTCGGGCGTAGTCCGGACAGTCCGAAAGCTGGTGGTCGTGCGATATTGTGATCGGACCCGATGGAGCGGGTTTGCAGAGCAAGGTGTCCCACTCTTTGGCGGTCGGCTCGAGGATGTCCGGGCCTGACCTGCTCCTCGTGTCTGTCCAATAGAAAAGTCCGGATGCCAGCGGGAGATGGCTGCCAGGTGCTCTGGGGATGAAGGGAGTTGTCGCCGTGATCTTCGATTGGATTCTCGGCATGTTCAGCTTGGACATGGGGATTGACCTGGGCACCTGCAACACACTGGTATGTGTCAAAGGGCAGGGCATTGTCCTCAACGAGCCGAGCGTCGTGGCGGTCAAGAAGGGGACGAATCGGGTCCTGCAGAACGGCAACGCGGTCGGCCTCGTCGCGAAGGAAATGCTCGGCAAAACACCAGGGTCCATCAGCGCCATCCGCCCCATGAAGGACGGAGTCATCAGCGATTTCGAAGTGACCGAGGCCATGCTGAGCTACTTCATCCGGCGCGTCCACGGGCGGAAACACTTCATCGGGCCACGCGTCGTCATCGCGATCCCCTCCGGGATCACCGCCGTCGAAAAGCGGGCTGTCCTGGACAGTGCCGAGCGGGCGGGGGCGCGCCGCGTCTTCCTCGTCGAAGAGCCTATGGCCGCCGCCATCGGCGCTGGCCTCCCCGTGACCGAGCCGACCGCCAGCATGATCGTCGACGTCGGCGGCGGCACCACCGAGGTCGCCATCATCTCCCTGGCCGACATCAGCGTCTGCGAGTCCGTGCGCGTCGCCGGCGATGACTTCGATGAGGCCATCATCAACCACATGAAAAAAACCTACAACATGGCCATCGGCGAACAGATGGCCGAGCGCATCAAAATCGAGATCGGCTCTGCGGCGCCCGTGTGGAGCGACGGCGAACCCACGATGGACGTCCGCGGCCGCGATATGATCAGCGGGCTGCCGCGGAAAACGGCCATCACCGCGGGCGAGATCCGCGAGGCGCTTCAGGAACCCATCACCCAGATCATCGAAGCGGTGACCCGCACCCTCGAACTGGCCGAGCCGGAACTCGCCGCCGACCTCGTCGAAAACGGAATCACCATGGCCGGCGGGAGCAGCCTCCTGCGCGGCTTGTGCAACGTCATCAGCAATGCCACGGGCCTTGAGGTCAGGGTGGCCGAGGACCCCCTGACGTGCGTGGCACGCGGCACCAGCGTCTACCTCGATAACCTGGAGCTCTGGAAAGACACCATGGAAAGCGATGCGGATGGGTCGTAAGAGCCTTCGGCTCTCGATCGCTGGCCAAACGTCTCTGGTTGACCTGGTCCGCAAACGCCGCGGTGCTTGCCAGTCTGCTGCGGAAGCCGAACGAGCCGGCGAAGATCAAATGGCCATGGCGTATGTCGGTGGCGAAGGGAATCGCGCCACCGATCGAATATCGATAGCCCGAAATCGAGAACGGTCCGACAAGGATGTCGCACTTACGGTTCAATCACGTCTTTCTGTTCTTGCTGCTGGGCAGCGCCCTCTGCGCGTTTGCCCTTCCCCTGGAGTACGCGAATCTCGTGCGGGGCTGGGGTGACGGGCTGCTCTGGCCAGTCGCGCTTCCCGTGCGACGCGCGGCGGAGGCCCTGACGCATCGCATGAAAGACCCCGCCGATACCGCCTCGCCAGAACGCGGGTTCGATCCGAAAAATGCCCACCCCGATGCCAGGGCCGAGATCGAACACCTCCAGGCCGCCCTGGCACAGGCCACCGTGCAATTCCGGGAATTGCAGCGCCTCCAGAAGGATCGGCAGCTCAAAGGCGACGTTGAGAACTACAGCCTCCCGTGCAAAGTGATCGGCGCCGATGCGGGCACGCGCGATGCCATCTCCATCTCGGGAGCATCCGGGGACGGGCTGGCGGCCGGCATGCCCGTCGTCTACCGCGACTGCATCGTCGGAAAGCTGGCGGCGGTGGGGGGGGGCGGTTCCCAGGTGCGGCTGATCACCGACCGGGGGTTTCGGGTCAACGGTGCGTTCGGACGCATGAAGGGCACACAGTTCGTCCCCGTCGTCACCGAGACGCCGCTCGTGGAAGGCCGCGGCGGGGGGGTGATGACCATCACCAACCTGACCAAAAAGCAGGTCAAGGATGTTCAGGCCGGAGATCGCGTGTTGTTGCAGGATTCCGAGGATTGGCCGCTTATGCTCAACGGCTACGAGCTGGGGCGCGTGGAACTGATTGAGGATCACCCGAAACAGTTGCAGTTTGCGCAGATCACCGTACGCCCCCGGGCCGATCTGCACCGGCTCCGCGAGGCCATGGTCGTGGCCAGAAAGCCCGATCGCCCAGGCACGAAGTAGGTTTCACCCGGGCCCACGGGGCCCTGCCGTGGTGTCTATGCGCTGGTTGAGCTTTGCCATTCTCGCGTACCTGATCATCGCCATTCAGATGGGCCTCAGCGGGTTCCTCGACTGGGGCGGCGCCTCGCCCAACCTCGTCCTGCCTGTGGCGGTCTTCATCGCGATCAACGCCAGACGTGAGCAGGCTTTGGCGGGAGCGTTTGTCTTGGGCGCGCTTCAGGACCTGTTCACCCAGCAGCCCTTCGGACTGTACGCCTTCTCCTATGGCCTTATGAGTCTGTTTGTCGTCGGTGCGCGCCCGGCTGTGTATCGGGATCACCCCCTGACGCACTTCTTCGTCACCCTCCTCGGCGGGCTGACGACGGGTGCCGTCGTGCTGCTGAATGACTGGGTGTACCCGATGCTACACCACACGGCCACTGGGTCGGGCTTATCGGTGTCACGCCTCCTGTGGGGGGCGCTGTACAGCGCGCTGCTGGCGCCGTTCCTGCTGGGCGCGCTGGCCCGCATCAAGCGGGTTTTCGCCTTCCACGGAACCCGGGCAATGATGAGCAGCGGGCGTTTTGCGAGGTCGGGTGACAGAAGCATTTAACCCGGCGCGATCCACGCCGGGCCAGGTGCCCGCCGCATCGGGAGCAGTGCCGCATGTACGAACGCCGCCTCAAGGTGTTCCTTGGAATACTGATCGCCATCACCGCCGCGCTGTTGGTCCGCTGTGCGCAGCTCCAGATCGTCGACGGCCAGGTGTACCAGGAGAAGGCGGCCAGAAGCATGCGCCGCCCGGAACTCATCGAGACCACGCGCGGCAGCATCCTCGATCTCCGCGGTCGGGAACTGGCGGTGGACGAACCGTGTCTGGCGGCAAGCGTCGACTACCGCGCCATCACCCGAGACGAGCAGTGGATGAAGGAGCAGGCGAGAATCCGGCTGGCGGCTGCGTATCGCGGCGCCGGCAGGGCCGAAAGATCGCGGCTCCTTGAGCAGGAGCTCGCGAGACTGAACAAAGACCTCGACCTGCTCTGGCGGACTCTCGCAGAGGTTTCGGGCAAGTCGCTTGAGGAGATTGAACAGCTCAAGGCGGCCCTCCGGCGCCGAGTCGAGATGCGCAAACGCTACGTGTGGTACAAGCGATATGAGGACGCGTCACAACGCCACCAGCAGAGCGAAACCGAGCTGTGGTTCAGGGAATGGCTGCTCAGCGGTGACGGCGCGCCGCAGATCGACAGCTTCGCCATTGACGTGGCCGAAGAAAGCGAGCCGCACGTCATCCTCAGCAACATCAGCACCGAGGTCCACAACCGCCTGGCCAAGCAGCTCGATCAGTTCCCGGGGCTGGTGCTGGCCCGAACCAAGCACAGGCTCTATCCGCTCGGAGAAGTCGCCTGCCACCTGCTGGGGCATCTGACGGCGGTCGACAGCGAAGACCTGAACCAGGACCCCAATCCAGAGGACGAACTGAAGCGGTACTTCCCCAGCGATAGGGTCGGCTGCGGAGGAATCGAGGAGCTCTGCGAGCAGACGTTGCGCGGCCGGCGCGGACGCCGCGAATGGATCGCGGGCGAGAGACGCCTGATCTCGTCCGTCAATCCCGTGCCCGGCAAAGACGTCCGCATCACCATCGACATCGATCTCCAGGTGCAGATCGAGCATGTGTTCCAGAACGTCAAGTGGCCCGATGGCGAGGAACATGAGATGCACGGGGCGGCGGTGGTGCTCGATGTCCCGACGGGGCAGGTGCGAGCCCTGGTCTCGCATCCGACCTTCGATGCCAACAGGTTCGCCGAACTCTATCCGGTTCTCAGGGATGACGTGATCAACAAGCCGCTGCTCAACCGCGCAACACAACTGGCGGTCGAGCCGGGGTCGACCGTCAAGCCCATCGTGGGTATTGGCGCCATCACCCAGGGGCTCATACGGACCGACCAGGGCATCGAATGCACCGGATACCTGATCATCGATGGCAAGCGCTATCCCATCGGGCGATGCTGGACGGCGTCGAAATACGCCGGTCAGGGCCTCGATGTCGCCCATCACAAATTGCCGAGCCAGGACCCGCATCCCGACGGGCATCTCATTTTCTCGGATGCTCTGCAGCGAAGCTGCAACGTCTACTTCGAGACCCTGGGCGACAGGCTCAAGATCCAGGGTCTGGCGTACTGGTTCGGGCAGTTCGGGCTGGGAAGAAAGACCGGCATCGGCATTGCCGAGTGGCCGGGGTGGGTCCCGGGAGACCGGAGGGCGGACGGCCCGGTCTACCCGTCGGTGCAGTGGTTCTCGGCCATTGGCCAGACGCAGGTCGCGGCCACGCCGATTCAAATGGCCAACGTCGCGGCGACCATCGCGCGGGATGGGACGTGGCTCCGCCCCAGGCTGGTCGTGGACGACTCCGACGTCAGTCCCATTCCCAGCACACAGCCGACCGAGCCCGTTCCCGACGAGGTGAAGCTGAAGGTGTCGCCGGCCGCGGTGGCCGCGGCAAAGCAGGGGATGGATCGGGTGGTGAATACCAGGGCCGGCACGGGCAGGTCGCTACACGACCCGCAACTCGTCGTTGCGGGTAAGACCGGCACCGCGGAGGTGCCGCCCTTACGCATCACGTTGTACGACGAAAACCACCGCCCCCTCCGCGATGAGCAGGGCCGCATTCAGAGATGGTCGCCTCGGCCCAGCACCAGCGAAAACCTCAATCCCGACATGCCCTGGTACCGCGGCGGAAAACCCGGCACCAACCCCACACATGCGTGGTTCATCGGCTTTGCCCCCGCCGATAAGCCCCAGATCGCATTTGCCGTGTTGCTGGAGTACGGCGGGTCAGGCGGCACCGATGCCGGTGTTGTGGCCAAGGCGGTCCTTGAAGCCTGCAAGGAACACGGATACCTTCGGGCTGGCAAGTGAACGCCCGTGCGTCAGGCCACGTGAGCGGGGCGGACGCTTCGCTCTGGCCGGACCGGGGGTTAGAGTGGCGGTATGAATGAGCGCGAGGGGAACCAGCGAGGAGATGTTGTGGCTGAAGCGATTGGGCCGGATCGAGGTGCGAGCGACGGAGTCATACCGGGCGCCGGGTCTATGCCGCCCCATCCGCCAAGGGCCTTGACGCGCCGCGGGAGTCGGCGCGCATGGGTCGAGCCGCGCGTCCGCGTGGGGTGGACCAGCGCCATGCTCCTGGCCCTGATCGGCGCGTACTTCGTCATCACTGAGGTGCGGCAATCCTCTGAGGACCGCTGGCTCATCACCAACGGACGCAAGGTCACAGCCCAGATCACCGAGGTCCAGGGCTCCACGAAACGCGACCGCGCCGCCAACCCCACCCAGAAGGCGGAGTTCACCATGGTCTACGATCTGAACGGCCAGCAACGCCGAATCCGGGGCATTCTCAAGGAGCAGCGGGAAATGCTCTGGCCCGGAAAAACGGTTGAACTGTATGTGGACCCCGGCGACAGCGGCCGCTGGACCGACCGCCTCCACGCGCCCCTGCGAGAGGACCTCTTTGTCGGCATGGTGCTTCTGCCGGTTGTCAACCTGGTGTTGATCCTGGCCGTCGTGCAGCGCATCCGCGTTCTGCGGACCTGGCGATGGGGCCAGGCGATGGTGGCGGTGGTCGTCGAGACCCGGCAGATGGCGTCGGCGCCGTTCTCGCGCCTCGTGCGATTCGCCATGCGCGATCTACGCGACAAACGCGTCTTCACCGCGGTCGTCCCCGTGCGGGCGGCCCAGTACCAGCGGGGAGACCTGCTGTGGGTCGTCGCCCGCCCGGGGCGGTCCCGCGGCGCGATCGTCGCGACGCTGTACCAATAGACGAGACCGACCCCGGCAGGCCGCCGTTGTGGCCAGCCTGTCCGTCTCCTCTTCTTCCGGCGCCCGCGCTCTGACCTTCATCGACCGGCGTGCATATGTCCCGAATGTGGCGACAACTCGCGATGGCGACCAACTGGCCCGTGCTCGTGGCCGTCACCGTCTTGTCGTCCCTCGGCCTCCTGAGCATTCTCGCTAGATCGCACGCCGAGGCACGCTATTCCGCCGATGCCCGCAAACAGGTCATCTTCATCATCGTCGGCGCCTCCTGCATGTTCCTCGTCCAGGCCGTCAGCTATCTCCGCATCGGGCGATATGCCTGGGGATTCTACATCCTCAGCCTCCTCCTCCTCATTTACACCATTGTCCCGGGAATGCCCTCGGGGTTCCTCGGCGTGGTCGAGGCCAATTACTCCAGGGCCTGGATCAACCTCGGATTTGTGAACCTCCAGCCCGCCGAACTGACCAAGGTCGCGTTCTGCATGATCCTCTCTCGCTACCTGCGCTTTCGGTCCAACTACCGCACGCTCGGAGGGTTGCTCCCGCCGTTTGCCCTGGCCATCCTGCCCGTCTTCCTCATCCTGCGCCAGCCCGACCTCGGCACCGCGCTCGTCTTCATCCCTGCGCTCTTCGCGATGCTCTTCGTCGCGGGCGCGAAAACCAAGCACCTCCTGGCGATCATCGGAATGGCCGCCGTGCTGGCGCCCGTGGTGTGGCTCGCTGGGCCCAAAGAAAAAACGGGATTGCCCTACGACCTGCCCCTGCTCCGCCATCTGCCTGTGCTCATCAAGGCCTACCAGCGCAACCGCGTCTACGCCATGTTCTCCATTGACCCCGTCGTCCTCCGGAAAACCGGCTTCCAGCAGGATCTAGCCGTCACTGCCTTCGGATCGGGCGGAGTGGCCGGCCGAGGCGCCATGCAGGTCCCCGTCGGACGAACCGTCCCCGAAGCACACAACGACATGATCTTCGCTCTCGTCGGGGAACAGTTCGGGTTCATCGGCGCCGCGGTCCTGCTGGCGGCCTACCTCGTCCTCGCTGTCACAGGCATCGAGATCGCCTCCGCTACACGCGAACCCTTCGGACGCCTCCTCGCGGTCGGTATCGTCTCCCTGCTCGCCGGGCAGACCTTCCTCAACCTCATGGTCTCCGTTAAGCTCATGCCCGTCACCGGCATCACCCTGCCCTTTGTGAGCTACGGAGGTTCCAGTCTTATGGCAAGTTTCATCGCGGTTGGCCTGCTGCTGAACATCGGGCAGAACCGGCCGCTCGTCATGGCAAAAGATCCCTTCGAGTTCGACTGAACCGTCAACTGCGCCCTGCGCGGGAGGTTATCATGAGGTGGCTGCTGAGTCTGGTGTTCGTGACGTCCGTGGCATCGGCGACGATCACGCAGGAACCCCGCGGAAAAACCGAAAGTGTCCTCTCCTCGCCGGACACCTTCCCCATCGCCGTCTGGCTGCAGAACCCCCGCAATGCCGCCAGGTACAAGGAGCTGGGAATCAACCTCTACGTGGGCCTCTGGCAAGGGCCCACCGAGGCTCAGCTCGATGCCCTGGAAAAGGCAGATATGCCCGTGATCTGCGACCAGAACGACACGGCGATGAAGAATAAAACTAGAAAAATCATCGTCGCGTGGATGCACGGCGACGAGCCTGACAACGCCCAGCCCCTGGGCAACGGCAAAGGCTACGGCCCGCCTGTCCCGCCGGCCAGCATCGTCGCCGATTATCAGAAGCTCAAGCAGGCCGATCCCTCGCGGCCCGTCATGCTCAACCTCGGACAGGGCGTCGCCTGGGACCGCTGGTACGGCCGCGGCGTACGCACCAACAAGCCCGAAGATTACCCCCAGTACATCAAGGGCTGCGACATCGTCTCCTTTGACATATACCCCGCCTCCCACGACAGAGCCGAGGTCGCCGGCAACCTCTGGTTCGTGGCCCAGGGCGTCGACCGCCTCCGCAAATGGTCCGACGGCCGCAAGCCCGTCTGGGCGTGCATCGAGTGTACACGCATCAGCAATCTCAACAGAAAGCCAACCCCCTGGCAGGTCCGCGCCGAAGTCTGGATGGCTCTGGTCCACGGAGCCAATGGCTTGATCTACTTCAGCCATCAGTTCAAACCCACCTTCATCGAGGCGGGCATGCTCGCCGACGACGAGATGAGCAAGGCCATCGCCGCCATCAACCACCAGATACAGCAGCTCGCCCCCGTGCTCAACAGCCCCACGCTGCACGACCAGGCGAGCGCCACGAGCTCAGAATCGGCCGTGCCAATCGACATCCTGGTCAAACGGCCCGGCGGCGATACGTACCTCTTCGCCCTTGCCATGCGCGATGCCGCCACCCGAGGCGCCTTCGCCGTCAACGGGCTCAAGGGCAAGGCCACAGCCCAGGTGCTGGGCGAGGACCGCACCCTCGACGTGGTCGACGGCCGCTGGGAGGACTCCTTCAAGGGGTACGAGGTGCATTTGTACAGGATTGCCGGCCAGCAGTGAGCGGCGCACCAAAGCAGAATATCCGCGGGGGCAAACCCGCGGAGTTCCGCCATAACCGATCAGCCTGTGTCCGTCCTCTAACGGTGCCGACGGGTCAGTTTCCAGCCGGCCAGGCCCATCAGGCCCACGAAGCCCGCCATGCCGGCGCCGGGCGTCGGCAGCGGCGAGGGGAGAAACCCCTCTTTCGTCAGCGCGCCAAAAACGTATGAACTCTCGAATTTCGGCGCATTCGGGCTGCTCAGCAGGAAAACCATGCTGAACTCCTGCGGACCGATCTCCTGGCCCTCCTCGGCGGAAATCATCAGGTAGTACTTCGCCCCGTTCTTGCCAAGAAACGCCGCCACCGCGTCGATGTCCTGCTCCGACGGGTCAAACCCGGGATCGCGCCCCAGCGAGCCGACCAGCGCCTTCGTGTCGATCCCGACGCTCAGGAAAATCAGCGTGTCATACGCCCCGTCGCCCGCAGGACCGTTGTTGTAGATCTGGTAAGCATAGACGTAGTCCTCGGGGTCCGGCGGACCGAACGTCCCAATGGGCGATGAATACGGCAGAAAGTTCTCCAGCCCGCGAGGGAACGTGTGTGGGGCAAAAACGGCGTAATCGACGTTCACGTCCAGAGTCTTGCCGCCCCCCGATGTCACAAAATGGGTCGAGCCAATGAACCCCCCCAGCCCCGCGCTGTTCCCAGGCAATGGGTGGTTTGTGAAATCAGCCCGAACGTGCGTTGCGAATAGCGCCGATGCGCACAAAGTTACTAAGGCCGCGCGGCCTACATGCCAGAACTTCATACATCTCTCCACCGGCCACAGCGCGCAGAGTCCGCCCTCAGGCGGACTCTCAACTGCGCGTTGTTGAACCTAAAAACTACAGGCGGACGCGGCGAAGCAACCCATAACCCACTGCAAGCATCCCCAGCAACCCGGCTGGCTCCGGGATCGGGGTCGGTAAAGTCTTCTGATCGCTCTGTCCACCATTCCCCACCGAACCAGGGGCCCAACCTGGGGCACCCAGGCTCGTGAACAGCAGCACGCGAGAATACGCCGGGCTCTCAAGCTCCGGCGTCATGAAAGTGCCAAAGACGCTCGAGGAAAGCACATTCCACGTCGAGGGCTGTACGCCCCCCACCGTCACGTGCAATGCGTCGACCATGGCATTGTGTGCCACATTCGGCGCAATCCGCCCCACCGATACCACCGTAATCGGGTCCTGGCCCGTCGGGAACACCTGGTACGCATAAACGTACTCGGTTCCGTTTGATGGGTCCTTCCCGGTGAGGAAATCGTTCGGATACATCCCCGGCGAGAACACGGCGTAGTCCACCGTCGCGCTCATCGAGCCGCTGGCGAAATTCATCGACCCGGTAAACCCCACCATCCCGTTTGGATCACTAGCCAAAAGCCCGGCCTGTGCCGCCGAAACAGCCGCCAGGCAAAACAGCAAGCCCACAACGAAACATTTCTTTGACATCTGCGCCTCCGAACCTTTTTCCAGCTCCCCCATCACTTGCGCGGGTACGCCTCGCGCACAACCCACCACAATAAGCTATTATGCCACATCCGCGCCGTTTGTCAAAGAAATACGGCAAAAACTGCGCCGAAAACCCCACATCCCTCCCACACCATCTCATGGCAAGATGGGTAAGCTCTGCGCCACGGGCAGAAATCCTCCCTGAACGCGATAAAGTGTTTCAGCCTAATGTGTTGTGATCCGGCCTACCTCCCGGCCTTCACGCTGGCCGTGGACAGCCCCCTTAGACGGTCGGCCACCAGCATGAAGCTCCGCCCGTCGTGATACCCTGCTTTCCAATTCTGCCCCTTTGTAGTGCTGATTGGCGCCCCATCCGCTTCCACCTCCCCATACAGCCCGCCAAACTCCGAATCGATCTGAAACCGCCTCACAAACTGCCACTGCTTAACAAACGCCTGCCAATAGCGATCACTCTCCACCCCGAACTGCTCGTGCATCAGCAGCAGCGCATTGAGCCCCTCAACCTGCGACCACCACACCTTCTTCTTGTCGAACGCCGCCGATAGCGCGAAACCCTTGTCGTAAAACCCCCCATGTTGCTCGTCCCAACCCCAGTCCAGTGCGTGGTCCACCAGCATACGCGCCATCCCAAGCGTCTTGCCGTCGATCCCCTCACCCAGGCTCTCCGCCGCCTCGATCAGCAGAAAAGCAGTCTCGATGTCATGCCCATACGAGTCATGGTCCGGCACCGGCCGCCAGTCACGCGTGAAAAACAGGTTCAGGCACCCCGGCTCCACCGCCACACGGTCCCGAACGATCCTCAGCACCTCTTCCAGCCGCTCTCGCACCTCCCCGTCTTTCCACACCTCATACAACGCCGAAAGTGCCTCGAGCATGTGGATGTGGCTGTTCATGGACTTGTACCCGGCGTAGAAGCCCCCCGCAGCGTACTTGCCCGATCGCGGCGTGATCGGGCCCGGCAGCTCGATCACCTTCCCCTGACGCGTCATGATCTCGAAGTAGCCCCCGTGCTTGCCGTCGTGTGCGTGTTCCTCCAGCCACCGGAACGCTCGCTTCGCCAGATCCAGGCCCGCCGCCTCGCCCGTGGCCTGGTACGCCGCCGCCGCGGCGTACATCCCGAACGATTCGCCGTAAAGATACTTGTCACTGCCAAACGCATCGGTCGGCTTGCCCTCGTTGTCCAGCCCCCAGTAGAACCCCCCGAACTCACCGTCCCACATGACCTCGTTGAGGTATTTCAGCCCATGCCGCGCATACCGCAGAAACTCCGCCCGCAGGCCCGGGCGGTGCATCGCCAGTTGCGACGAAATCCAGGTCTGTCGCGACTGGAACACGATGAACTTCCCGCTGCCCGGTTGCTTCGTCCAGTCGCGTGAGAAGTTGGCATGGAACCCCCCGTTCTGCTCATCGACGCATCGCGGGAACCACGCCCGCGCCACGTCACGCATCAGGTGCGATTCGACCTCATCAGCCAGCGATGTGTACTCTTCCGCCGATGGTTGCCGAACACTCTTGTTCATGGGCGTGGGTAAGACGGTCTTTGTGGCACATCCGGCCGACAGCAGCAGAATGACGGCGGTGATCCGGAGCTTGGCTGCCATGGTCTTCTCCTCACTGCGGCGAACTCCCCTCAATACGGGAACGTCTCATCCATCTTCGCGGTCGCCAGGTCATACAGGAAGTCCCCCAGACGCTGCACGATCACGTTCATGATCGCCTGCCCTTTCTCCGCCGTCGCGGCCGACGGGTCGCCAATCCCCGTGTCCGTGCTGATCAGGTGCCACGGGCGGGTGATGCTGATCCAGCCCTTGCGCACCGCCTCGATACGCGACTGTTTCACCTCGCCTTTGCCCGCCTGCTCCATGTGGACATATTCCGGGAAAAACGCCAGACCCAGGCTCGTCTCCACCTCGTCCGCGTGCTCCGAGGGCTTCTCGAAGATCACGCGGTACTGATCGGCGGCCATGCGATACCAGTCGCACAGGCACAGAAACACCCCCGTGCGCTGGTGCAGCTCGCGCATGAGGGGTTTCAGCTCGTTCCCCCCGTGCCCGTTGAGCAGCACAAGCTTGCGGATGCCCTGCCGTTCCAGCGAATCGACCAGGTCCCCGATGATCTTCAGCAGCGTTGTCGGGTTGACGCTCAACGCCACCGCGCTCGGTATCTTCAGATGATTCGTGTTCACCCCATACGGCAGCGTCGGCAGCAGCAGCACCTTCGCCCCGCGCTGATACGCCGCCCCGCAGCACCGCCGCGCGATCTCATCAACCTGATACGTGTCCGTCCCGTACGGCAGGTGCAGGTTGTGCGGCTCGGTGGCGCCGAACGGCAGAACCGCCACCTCCCATCGGTGCTTTCGTATGAATGCGTGCGTCTGCTCCGCCAGGACGAATTCATCCATGAGTGGCCTCGGGGTCTTAAGCCAACCACCTTATTGCGCCAACGCGTGCGAAACAAGCGCCGCCCCGACGCCGATCATTCGACCGGCGCGCTCGTGCGAGACGATCCCTCAAGTCGCTTCAATGCGGCCTTGTGCCTCGCCACCTGCGGCTCCAATGCGATGCACTTCTCCATCAGCGCGATCGCTTCCGCCTTCTCGCCACGCTGAAAGTGGATCTCGGCCAGCGTGTCCAGGATCGCGCAGTTCCTCGGATCAAGCTCGACGGCCCGTTGCGCGTGAACCATCGCCTCGTCCAGATCCCGCCCGCACCGCACCAGCATCCACGCCAGGCTGTTGTGCATCCCCGCGCTGTTCGGGTAATCGGCGCAGAGCTTCTCCTGAAACCCGCGGCCGCGCGCATAGAACGCGTCGGCTTCCTTCGCGCGGCCGGCCTTTTCGAGCAGCGGCAGCAGGTCCATCGTCAGCGTGATGTCGCCCGGCAGAATCGCGTTGCACGCGTCGATCTCCTTCAGTGCCTCCTCAACCCTGCCGGCCTGAATCAGGCTGGCCGCGCGCGCTCGGTGGACCAGATGCGGCACCGTCAGGTAGTTCCTCGCGTTCACGAAGCTCACGGACGCCCGCAGGCACGCCAGCAGCGAGCGCTGGCCACGCTCCGATGCCACCGCGTAATCGCCTCTCCTGGCCGCCTCCTGTGCACTGTTCGCCAGCGTCTCAATCAGCTCCCGCGACCAGAACGGCGCCGTCCGGATGATCAGCTCGTATTGCTCGCGCTCGCCCTCCGTCAGACCCGCCTGCGCCAACGCCCCCGCCATGGCGAATCGCTGCCGAGTGTCCCCCAGCGCCAGCAGCGAGACCCGGTCGATGAGTGCTCGCCCTTCCTTCTCCCGCCCCGCACGCACCAACGCCCACCCGCGCAAGGCCGACGATACCACGTTCCCCCGGGCGTCCCCTGACCCATAAAGATCCGCGGCCAACGCCCACTGCCCCCGCGCCGCCGCCAGATGACCCAACTCAATGTCCGAACCCGCCGCCACAGCCTGCTCGAAGACCGACTGCGCCAACTTGTCCTGGCCGGCGGCCGCCATCGTCCTCGAAACCACCGCCAGAAACGCCGCGCCGTCTCGCTTGCTCATCTCTCGCGCAAACTCCGCCGCGCCCCTGCACAACGCTGCCAGCTCTTCCCCCCCCAGCTTGTTGTCCAGCAGATCCCGCATGCGCCCCAGCGTCTTCCCCGCCTTCTCGCTCGGATAGGCCACCCGGTAGTAGTTCCACCACGTCACAGAGTCCACCCGCCGCCCGGGAAACAACGCGCCGAACACCGCCTGAAGGTTCGCCCCGCCCGCGTTCGCCGCGTCGGCCGCGTGTGCCAACGCGCGATCCTCCAGACCGCACTGCAACTCCGCCTCCACCAACGCGCACTGCCCCTCAAACCCGATGTCCACCGCTTGCTGACTGCCCACCTCGTCAAACAGCGCAATCGCCTCTTTCCTCCGCCCCAGATAATGCAGCATCCTGCCCATCACGCACTGCAGCGTCGCGCGTTCGGCGCGGTCGCCCTTCCCGTCCCTCTCGGCTGCCTCAAATGCCTCTTGGTACCTCTGCTGGGCGCACAGCAGCTCAAACGCCCTCTGCACGTTGCCCGCCCTGACGTGAAGAGCGATCGCTTCGTCCGCCCGATCGTTCAGCAGCAACGCCTTGGCAACCAGCTCCACGCTGGCCTTGGCGCCGTCCGCATACCTCCGGATCAGCCGAAGCGCGTGCTCGTACGAATCAGTGTCCCCCGCCAGCCGATGATACGCGGCCAGAAAAGATAACTTCTCGATGTCCGCATCGTCGCCCACGCGCCGGACAAGAGACGCCGCCAGCCCCTTCCAGTCGCCCAGCTCAAAAAGAATGTTCTCCTCCAGCTCGGCATCCGCCCCCATCTCCGCCGCCCACCGCGCGCTCTTCAGATCCCCCGTCGCACGATACAGATAGGTCAAGGCCTTCGCGGCGCTGAACGACGGCTCGGCCTCCACACGCTTCCGCAGCAACGCGATCTTCGCATCCGCCTGCCCCCGCAGAACGTGGTACGCCGCATAGCAGCGACAGCCTTCCTCCGACCCCGCCGCCACGCTGATCTCCAGCAACTGCTCCGCCGTCGCGTAATCCCCCGCCGCCACGCACACCCCCACCGCGCTGACCGCCCTCCCCCCCAGCTCGTGCAGAACCCGCGCACGCAACCCCGGGTCCTCTTCCGCCTCGCAGATCCGCGCCAACGCCGCGTACGCCTTCGGACCCATCATGAACAGCGACTCGACCGCCCCTCGCTTTTCCTCCACATTCCCTCGCCGATACGCTCGCACAAGCGCCACGAGCTCCGGCGGCGACTCCGGGCCAATCCCGTAACGGAAGTCCGCCAGTATCTCCCGGGCCCGAGCCGCGATCTCAGGCTCAGCGCCCCCCGCCGCTTCCGTCAGCGCCTTCTCCGCCGCCTTGCCGAAACCCCACAACGCTCGCATTGCTTCTTCGCGGACCGCAAAATCAGCGTCGCCAAGCTGCGCAATCGCTACAGCGATCTTCGCCCCCTCCGCCGGACTCGTGGCCGGCCGCTCGACGCCCGTTAGAACAACTGCCATGATCGCGATCACGCACAGCGCCCACAGTGGGCACGGCAGACGACATGAGTCTCCCTTTCTGAATGGCATTGTGGAACCGCCGGTTGGGCCATGACGACTCTAAACGGTTCGACGGCTCCGGGCAATGAGAAGCTGCACCCGCGGCGCCTGGATGCTCGCGTGGTCGGCGCCACGTGGGCGCTTGGCGGTCGGTCGAGCCTGGCAAGCCGTTGGGACAGACCTTCGCCACCGGACCCCAGGCCAGGCGATTGTGCCGCATTGCCCTCTGCGTCGCGGGCGGGCATGAATCGTGGACTGACGGCGAGGAACTCGTCCTGTCCCTCTGGGATTCTCCAAAGAAAGGTACCCGTTCACGGCCCGGCCGGCAGAAGTGATAGCGTAAATCTGCCGGCGAAGTACTCGTTGATGCTCTGATGCAGGTACTCGACCACGGATCGTCCCTGCTGCGTGCAGGTCGCGATGGCCGTCCAGATCCGCTCACACCAGTGCCGCCCCCGCTCGCTCCGCGTCCCCTGGGTCACCAGCCGGTCCAGCACCACGACGCGGATCGCCTGCTCGGCCAGATTGTTGGTCGGCTCGATCCCCAACGTGGGTTGGAATTTGCTATACTACGATTAGTTACTGAGAGTGGCTTGCACTGAGCTTGCCGAAGTGTTCTCAGTTTTGACAACTTAATAAACGATTGAATAAAGCGGGAAGGAGGTGATCGATGTAAAAAGACTTAGAAGCGGTTTCAGAACCTCCTATGCTTTTTTCTATGCTGCGATCTTGCCTTGCGGGTTCAGCGATTGAATGCGATTAGCACAGATGACGCAGGCG
>Ga0315288_10003963_pt1 | contig 18860 bp, 18 predicted proteins | sample YL17G11_20_MG_FD_203454 | JGI IMG/M metagenome (GOLD analysis project Ga0315288, IMG submission 203454) | Sediment microbial communities from Yellowstone Lake, YNP, Wyoming, USA - YL17G11_20 | ecosystem: Environmental > Aquatic > Freshwater > Lake > Sediment | place: USA: Wyoming | collected... | reverse complement strand
CGCGGCCCCGCCCAATCCGGGCAATGTCAAGGCCGTACGCGAGCTAGACGGGACGCCGGTGGACCAGGTCTACATCGGTTCCTGCACGAACGGGCGCATCGAGGACATCAAGGTCGCCGCCAAGATCATCAAGGGCCACAAGGTCTCGTCGAGGACAAGGCTCATTGTGAGCCCCGCGTCCCAACGGACCTATATCGACGCTATCAGGTCGGGAGCACTAGAGACGCTCGTCAAGGCCGGCGCCGTCATAATCTCCCCGGGATGCAACGCATGCTTTGGCGGGCACCAGGGCATCCTTGCCAGCGGCGAGGTCTGCCTCAGCACCACGAACCGGAACTTCCCGGGACGCATGGGCGCCAAGGACGCGGTCATATATCTGGCCTCGCCGGCGACAGCCGTGGCCACGGCCATCAAGGGGAAGATAACGGACCCGAGGGACCTGAGATGAACGCCAAGATAGTGGCGCTGGGCGGGGACGGCATCGGCCCCGAGGTCATGGAGGAGGGGCTCAGGGTACTTTCTGCCGTCGGGGAGGTCGCGGGTCTCGAGTTCGATGTCCGCAACTTCAAGTGCGGCTGGCAGTACTTCCAGGATCATACGCGCCTCTGGGAGGAGGGGACCTTCGAGGCCTGCAAGGAATGGGCAGACGCCATACTCTTCGGAGCTGTCGGTTGGCCCGGGGCCAGGCCAAAGACCTGGGGCACCTACGACGGGAGCGTCATCCTCGACCTCAGGTACGGCCTCGAGCTCTATGCGAATATCCGGCCCGTGAGATTGCTCCCGGGCGTCCCGATAATGTTGAACAAGAAGCAGGTCGAGGCCTGGGCGCCCGACGATGTGGACCTCGTAATCGTCAGGGAGAACCTCGAGGACCTGTACTTCGGGGCCATTAGCACGCCATACCCGACGGACATGACGGACGTGCAGGTGGACGAGAGGACCACCTCGCGGAAGGGCTCCACGAGGATTATCCGGTTCGCATTCGAGGAGGCCATCCGGCGGGCCGGCAAGGCTGGCCGCAGGAAGGGGCACAGCTCCTCGGTGACATGCGTCGACAAGAGCAACGCCTTCCCCGGATGCGCCCTTTTCAGAGACGTCTTCGAGAAGGTGGCCAAGGAGTTCAAGAGGATGCCGACGATGAAGTATTATGTCGATGCGTTCCAGCTGGCCCTGCTCCAGGACCCAGCCAGGTTCGATGTCGTCGTGACCCCCAACTTCATCGGGGACATAGTCACGGACCTCGCGGCGCTGCTCCAGGGCGGCCTCGGCATGGCCCCGAGCGCGAACATCGGCGATAAGAAGGCGCTGTTCGAGCCAGTTCACGGGAGCGCCCCGGACATCACCGGCAAGGGGATCGCGAACCCGACCGGGATGATACTGTCGGTCGGCATGATGCTAGGGTGGCTGGGACAGAGGTCCGGGGACAAGAGGTTCACGAAGGCCTCGGAGCTGGTAAACTCCGCCGTCGCCGAGCACTATGCCTCCCCGGGCCCAAAGACACCCGACCTAGGCGGCAAGGCGACGACAAATGAAGTCGCAGGGGCAATCATCAAATTGATTACTCACTAAAAGATTATCTTCTAATGGATGACCCCCCCAGAACATATAAATGATGATGAGAACGGCCTCACTTATCGAATGGTCCGCCAATCCCAACTAAGCGACGGGTTGGCCTTTCTCTTAATACTACCATTTCCCATTATCGCCTGGTTCTTGAGGGATGTAGGGCCAGGCCCCTTCAGAATCCTACTTCCATCCGTTCTAGTTCTCTTTTCTTTTTTTCTCCTTGCATTTCTCAGCTATGAAGTTTACAACAGATACCATGTGTTCAGCTCAAATCGACCTCTGACAATCACAAAGGATAGTATCTCGTTCCACCAGATATATCGGAGAGGCATTCTCGAGAGAACATACTCTTGGCAACCGATCAAGTTGCGCGTTTCCCAGATTGATACCATCGTTCTGGTCGGGATCCGCGAGAAGACCTGCAACCCGAATGAGCCCCTGAAGGTCGTTCCTTTTGCCAGGATGGAATTCTTGATGAAATACCAAAAACTAGTCGCCTTTGAACTCGGATTATATCAGGTCGTTCCAGACCTCAGAACGATAGTGAGGTTTTTCAATGGTTTGAATATCCCGGTTATCTTATTCGATTTCACGGAATACAATTACTTCATGGAGAAGTTCAAATACGGATTAGCGGGATAGTCCGCTCTACGGGGCTGCTCTCTCAGACATCGACCTCTTCGCCTACCTTCAAGACGAGTACCTTCGTGCTGGTCTTTCCCTCAACGAGCCTCTTGAACTCGTTCGGGTCCTGCTGGACCTTGGGCCACGTGTTGTAGTGCATCGGGATGGCGATGTGCGGGTTTATCCAGGAGACCGCCATGGCCGCGTCCTTGGGCCCCATGGTGTAGAGGTCCCCGATGGGTAGCATGGCCACGTCGGGCCTGTCCACCTCGCCGATGGTCTTCATATCTTGGAACAGGGCCGTGTCGCCGGCGTGGTAGACCTTTTTATCGTTGCCGATTATGAACCCCGCAGCGCTTCCACCGGAGTGCTTGAACTCGGAACCTGGTATTCCCGACGAGTGGACTGCCTGGACCATCTTGATGGTCGTGCCCTTGACGTGCGTCGAGCCGCCGATGTTCATCCCAAGGGACTCGGTCCACTGGCCGACGTAGCTGGCGACCTCGAAGAGGGCCACGATGGGGGCCTTGGTGCGCTTGGCGATCTCGACGGCATCTCCGATGTGGTCGCTGTGGCCGTGCGTGACGCATATGATGTCGCACTCGACCTCGCTGGGCTTGAGCGGAGCTGCCGGATTACCTGACAGGTACGGGTCGATGAGGACCCTGTCCTTACCGGTTATCAGGAAGCACGAATGGCCCAGCCAGCGTATCTTCATCTCGGACGGTCTCCTTGCCTTTCCATAAATCCCAAGTCCTTGAAAAAGGTTGCGGGTCCTTGCACGGGCCCATCCTTACGTCGCCCCTAGGGCGTCCTGTCCGGCCGCTCGGGCTCGTACTTGAACCTGTCCACGAGGTGCTCGTACCTCCTCGAGAAGTCTACCCCTTCCTTGCTGTCGAGGAACTCGGCGGCCTCCTTCTGTATGAGGTGCACCTCTTTCTCGTCGAGGGTCGCCGGGTCCAGGGTTATCATGAGCCGCGAATCGCTTATCATTATCTTGTCGTTCATGAGCTGCAGCAGGTTCAGGATGGACCTGAAATTGTTCTGCGATATGAGGTATTCCAGGCCCTCAATCAGTATGATGCCGTCCTTGGTCTGGTCGAGGAACGAGACCAGGACACCGGAAAGCTCGGCGATGCCCGACGGTGTGACGCAGGTCTCCCCCTGGATGCGGTTCGTGGTGAGCCACACGATGGGGGTCTTCAGCAGGTTGTATTTCTCCCTTATGCGCTTGGGCAATGTCCTGGTTATCAGCAGGCCGTGCAATCCCTGAGTTAAAACTATCCTCGAGAAGATGGTCAGGGCCGTGCTCGGGTCCGCGTCCTTTATCAGATAGCATCTCCTCGGATCGAGGTTATAGCCGGCGCCCGGCGTTCCCTCCTCGGGGCTCGATAGCTCCCTGACGGGCTTGATCTTCAAGGAGCTCTCCAGCAGCCTGACGCTGTCCTCGAGCTTGATGTTGTGCTGCTTCAGCTTCTCGTAGGCCTGCTCAAGCTCAAGCTTGCTGCGGACGAGCTCCTGCTGCATCGCCTTCCCCTGGGTGATGTCCCTGGCGACCTCGGCGAAGCCCAAGAGCTGGCCCTTCTCGTCCCTGATGACGTTAATCGTGGATTGGATGAAGATACGCGACCCGTCCTTCTTCAGGCGTTCGGTCTCGTAGTTGCGGATATAGCCCCTGCGCTCGACCTCGGTAAGCACCTCGTCGAGCTCGATCCTGAGCTCCGGGGGGACGATGGCCGTGACGGGCCTGCCGATGACATCCTCGGTCCTGTGGCCGAAGGTGGCCTCAGCCCCGCGGTTCCAGGATGTGATGTTTCGCTCGGGGTCGATGATGAGTATGGCGTCGTTCGAGTCCCGCATGAATATCTCTATGTTGCGCTCGTAGACGCGGGCCTGGCTTATACGGGCCTCGATCTCCTCCTTCAGGAGCCTGGACTGCTGGTCGCTCTCGACCTGGGCCCTCTTCCTGTCCGTGATGTCCCGGCCTATGCCCCACTCGCCGACCACTGTCCCGTCTATGGTTATGGGCGAGCTCTTGAGCTCGATCCAGATCTTGCTCCCGTCGTTCCTTGCCAGGGCGACCTCGTAGGGCTCGATGTCCTCGCCCTTGAGGCGCCTCAAGAAGTTGTTCACGGTGCGTTCCAGGTCCTCGGGCGAGATGATCTCCCTGAAGTCCTTGCCCAGCACATCGGACGCGTCTGGGATGTTCAATTTCCTGATGGCGTTCTTGTTCACGTAGATGAACTTGCCCGCCGAATCGAGGGCGTATACGGCCTCCTGGGAATCGTCCATTATCCGCGCGAGCTGTTCCAGGTACTCCTTGAGGCCCTTGCCCGAGGCCTTCCCTTGTCCCGCGCTCTTGCTATCCTTGTGGGTCACCAGGATGCACCGCAGGTCCTAGAATTGGTTTCCGTCTTATTTAGGTATCTGTCGTGACGACCGATGGGCCTGTGGACAAAAAGATATTCTTCGGAACGGGCAGGGCCATCAGAAGTGCGGGCCCGACAGCCGCCGGAGGTCCTTTGATTTCTTGTCCTCGTAGACATGGACCTCCCTCATGAGCTGGTGGAGCTCCTTCGGGTCGATGACCTCGGGGTCCAGCGGAACGATGATCCTGGACTTGTTCAGCATGATCTTGTCGTTCAGCAGCTGCATGAGGTTCAGGATGGACCTGTAGTTGTTCTGGGTTATCAGATACTCGATGCCATCGAGGAGGACCACGCCGTCCTTTATCCTCTCCATGAAGTTGATGATGGCGGAGCTCAGGTCGACGATGTTGGTAGGCGACACGCAATGCTGGTTCGCCAGCTTGTTCGTCGTGAGCCAAAGGATGGGCGTCTTCTCGAGCGAGTAGGCCTTCCTTATAGTGTCTGGCAATATCCTCGAGACGCATAGGCCCGGGTGCCCGTGCTTGACCAGGTCCTGGAATATCCTGAATGAGGTCTCCGTCTCCCCGGACATCAACAGGTAGATGTAGCCCGGCTCGAGGTCGTAGACGGTCTCGCCCGAATCCTGGGCCTCCTTGGCGGGCTCTATGTTCAGGGTGGCCCTGAGCCGTAGGTTGTCCTCCTCAAGCTGCTTGGCGTGCTTCTCCAGCTCGGCATTGAGCCGCTCCGCCTCCTTTTTCGACCGCTCGAGCTCTTCCTGCATCCGCTTCATCTCAGTGACATCGGTTATAACCGAGAGGGAGCCCCTGTAACGGCCGGCCTCATAGAGCGGCCTCGCGCTGATAAGCACCGGGAGCGTCCTGTCGTCCTTGGTCCTCAGGCTCGCCTCGTACTTCCCTTCCATGCCGAGGCTCCGCTTGCTGGCCTCCTCCCTGAACATCTTGAGATGCTCCTTGGGGACCAGTATCTCGTAGTGCTCACCGATGAGCTCCTCCTTCTGGTATCCTAGCATGCTCACGAACCTCGGGTTGGCATAGGTCATGATCCCGTTCTGGTCCTCGATGACTATACCCTCGGTGACGCTCGTGATGATGTTCTCGTTGAAGCGCCTGAGCCGGTCGATCTCCGAGATGGCCGCCTCGTGGGCCATCCTCGCTATCCCGTTGTGTATGTTCTCGAAGCTGCGGTACGTGATGTTGAGCAGTTCGCGCTTCTTGTCCTCGGAAAGCCCCTTGTAGACATCGGACGCCATTAGGCGCCTGATCAGAAGGTCCCTGTGGAGGAGCGAGCCTATCAGGAGGCTCTCGAGGTTCACCCCCTGGGCGACCCTCCGCTGGATTACCGGCCTAATGTTCCTCTCCAACAGGGCCATGATGCGGCCCTCTTCTTTTTCCGTGAGCTGGCCGATGAAGGTGTCCAGGAACTGGTCGCTGCCGGTGATGACCTCGTCCTTGGGCAGACTGGTATAGCTCTTGGAATCCAACTTCTGGAAGTTGTCGACCCAGTCCTTCACGAGGGCCGGGCGTTCCTTCTCAATGAACTTGATCAGGAGGTTGACGAGGTCCTGATCGAAGATCTGTGGGGGGCTCAATCTCTATTCACCTGTCTGACAAATGCGGGTCCAGGGTCTTATGTCCTGTTCTGATTATCCATATAAATAAATTTGCTAACAGCGTGTTAACTCAAGGAGATTATACTCGTTCAAAGGGTCTACGTTTCCTGTCAAAGGGCGACCAATTCGTATCGACGGTCAGCCATTTCAACAAAGACCGTAAGTATTTTATATGGCTATATTAATACCACGTCAGACAAGTGTCGGGCAAAAGAGGTCAACTCGACACCCGGGGAATGAACGATGAAGGACGAGCTCGATACTGAGAAGATAACCGTTCGTCTGCCCAAGGACTACCTCACAGCGATAGACTTCCTCGTCAGGGTCAAGGACTTCCCCTCGAGGTCCGAGGCCATACGGACGGCCCTGAGGGACCTGATATATCAGCGGCTGGACCTTGTCATGGACAAGGCCAAGAGGCTGCAAGATCTCAAGGACAAGATGATATCGATAAAGGCCCTGGAGGAAGAGTTCCTCAAGAAGTGACATCTCCCTATAACCCTTTCCCCCCTTTTTTTTTTCTCCCGTCGTGAGCCCGCCTGCCCGTTGGGTCCCTGACGCCGACCATGGCAAGGAAAATCAGGATTTCGTTCTTGTTATATTCACGTTTACCTACAATATTAATACGTTCAATTGGATATCCGGACGGCATGAAGCTCGAGGACATTTGCGAGGACATCGAGAAGAGCCTAAAGGAAATATACGATGTCCTCAAGAAGGCCGACCCGGAGAAGGTCGATGACATATTCAAGCTCGCCTTGGGCATGATACATTCCGAGAACATCTTCTCGGGCGAGGACATAGCCTTCCTTTCCAAGAAGGGCCTCTACGAGAAGGTCGTGGACAAGGGCGTCAGGATCGAGCTACTGCAAAAGCATTACATAGACCTCGTCTTCAAGATACTCGACAGCGTGGAAAACATCCACGATGAGAAGACCACCGAGACGATCCACCAGCTGATAGTCGGGGTCGAGAAGACGTACGATGCCAACATCGGGGTCTACAAGAAGGTCTACCACAATGTGCGCTCGCGCAGGCTCGTGGTCTACCCGATCAAGGAGATCATCGGCATGGCCAGGGCGAAGCCCATCACCGAGAAGCTCGAGATAGGGCACTCCTACATGTTCCTTCTCGACAAGTCCGAGAGGACCTTCGAGATATTCGCCACCTATGTGAAGGACGGCTATCACGGCCTTTGCATCTCGAGATACTTCCCGATGAAGATAAGGAAGAAGTACGGCCTCGAGAAGACCCCGATGCTGTGGCTCAGCCACACGGATAGCGAGGAGTCGCACCTGGACCCGAGCAACCTGGGCGTACTCACGAACATACTACGGGATTTTTTCAATAAGACCGAGAGGGGCGTCGTCTTGCTGGAAGGCCTCGAGTATCTGATAATCCAAAACGGCTTCGACACCGTCCTGCGGTTCATACAGTATCTGAACGAGCACGTGGTCACCAACAAGGTCATCCTTTTGATACCGTTCAACAAGGAATCCATCGAGACCCGGGAGCTGGCCCTTCTGAAGTCGGAGCTCGAGGTCATAGCGGAGAGATAGGCCCGAGCGGGGCTGACCGTGGCCGGGCCATTGAATCGGGAAAAAAATAAAATCGAATTTTCTGGAGGAGGACCTCCCTCAGGCGAAGGAGACGTCCTCCTTGATTATGAGCTCGATCTGGCAGCCTGGGCAGGTTATCCTCACGGGCCTCTCCATGGTATCCACCATGAATGTGGTGCTGCAGCTCGGGCATGTGTAGTTCCTTGTCACGGACTCCGCGGGGGCCGGAGCCGCGCCCTCGGTGGGCGTGGGTGTGATAGCGGGCACGCCCCGGGTCAGTGTCTGCAGCAGGAAGTCCGCCTCCTTGATGTAGTACTCAGCGGTTTTGTACTCCTCATTCTGGATGAGGTCCTTGGCTTGGGCCAGCCACCGCTCGGCGTCCACGACCCTCTCGCCGTGCCCGCCAATCTCCTTGGCGTGCCTCAGGTTCTTGTCCGTGCTCGCGAGCAGGTAGAGAATGCCCTTGGCAAGTACGCCGTCCTTTAGCTCCTTCAGGCGCCGGACGGTCCTGTCAGCGAGCTCGATGGCCTTCTCGTTCTGGCCCTGGTCCATGAGGCCCCGCATCTCCTTCAGGTCCTTGACAGCCTGCTCGTCCTGGATGCCGAACTCCTTGAGCTCGTCGAGCATCCTCTCGACCGAAAGGAACCTGTCCTTGGAGCTGCAGCGCGGGCAATCGGCTATCTGGTCCTCCAGGGCCTTATGATGGAGCTCCCTCTCCTTTATCCTCTCCTCGAGCTCCCTGATTCTGATCTCCCGGGCGTCGAGCTCCGCGGTCTTGTCCTTGAGGCCGGCCAGCTTGTCCTCCTTGGTCTTGAGCTCTTCGGCCTTCTTGGTGAGCTCCTCCCGCAGGCCGTCGAGCTTCTTCTCCTTGTCGCTCATGGACTGGCGCTGGCCGAGAAGGAGGTCCGTGGCCTTCTTGATGTTCTTTTCCTTCTCGCGCTGGTCCGTGTCCTTCTTCTTGAGCTGCTCCTCCATCTTGGCGATGGCCTCCTTCCTCCGGAGCAGCTCGGTGCCGACGTTCTTCAGCTCCTCCTCGTTCTTGCTCTTGACCTCGTGGTGGCCCTTCCTCTCGTCTTCCAGCATCCTTTTCTCGTCCTCGAGGCCCTGCCTTTCCTCTTCGAGCTTCCGCCTCTCGTCCTCGAACTTGCTCTTCTCTTCCTCGAAGGCCTTCTTCTCCTCGTCCGACACACCCTTCGATCTCTTGGTGTCCTCGGACTTGGCGAGGGCGTCCAGCGGCGACTCCTTCTCCCCGGTCTCGCCCTTCTCCTCGTCCACGAGCTCGAAGGCGGCGTCGGTCCCGCCTTTCTCCTCGGCGGGCTTATCGCTCTCGGCCGGCTTGTCGCCGGACTTCTCCTTCAGCGAAGAAATTAGCGATTGAAGGTCTATTCCGTCGTCGGATTCGTCAGCTGCGGGCTTCACAGTGCGCTTCTCTTTCTTGACCATGACGGTCCCTCCGGTCCATGATGGGACATATCGGACCTTGACCTGGACGGTCCTCAATACCCAATGGCTGGGATTAGCATGATGATACATATCCTTTACCATTTCTCTTGGGGCCAGGGCATCCCCGGTTGGCGCCCCGCTTCGGCGATTGACGACCTCCGGGGCCCAGCACGGAAAAAATCTTTATAGCGCGATGCTCATCGCCCAATACTGTTAAGGTCCGGAGGGACGGGACATGGGAAAGTCATCCGAGATATCCGGTTTCTACAAGCTGTCCATGAGCGAGAGGGCTAAAAAGGTCAAGGAATTCGCCGACCTGACCGACGAGGAGCTCAAGGCCATCACGAGCACCGGGGTCCTCGATCCCGACCTGGTGAACAGGATGATCGAGAACGTGGTCGGGACCATGCCGGTCCCCCTGGGGTACGCCTGCAACTTCATGATCAATGGCAAGGACTACATCGTGCCCATGGCCATCGAGGAGCCCTCGGTGGTGGCCGCGGCGTCCAACTTGGCCAAGCTTTGCAGGTCCACCGGAGGCTTCAAGGCCTCCATGACGGACCCCATCATGATTGGCCAAATACAGCTCGTCAACGCGAAAACCCCGCACGAGGCCCGGCTGAACATCCTCTCCCACAAGGACGAGATACTCCAGATGGCCAACGAATGCGACCCGGTCCTCGTCAAATTCGGTGGCGGGGCCAAGGACGTCCAGGTGCGGGTCCTGGAAAGCAAGGTCGGGCCCATGGTCATCACCCACCTGCTCGTCGACACGAGGGACGCCATGGGGGCCAACGCGGTCAACACCATGGCCGAGGCCCTCGCGCCGTACCTCGAGAAGATCACGGGCGGCAGGGTCTACCTGCGGATTATCTCGAACCTGGCCATCTTCCGTCTCGCCAGGTCCACGGCGACCTGGAGCAAGGAGGAGCTCGGCGGTGAGGAGGTCGTGGACGGCATCATAACCGCCTGGGCCTTCGCCGAGGCCGACCCCTTCAGGTGCGCGACCCACAACAAGGGTATAATGAACGGCATCACGGCCGTCGTTCTCGCCACGGGCAACGACACCAGGGCCGTCGAGGCCGGGGCCCACGCCTATGCATCATACAAGGGCAACGGGACCTACAAGCCGCTGACCACGTACGAGAAGGACGCCAACGGGAACCTGGTCGGCTCCATCGAGCTCCCCATGGCCGTCGGGCTGGTGGGCGGTGCGACCAAGACCCACCCCACGGCCAAGGCCAACGTCAAGATACTCGGCGTCAAGGACGCCAAGGAGCTGGGCTGCATCATGGCCTCGGTGGGCCTTGCCCAGAACCTCGCGGCCCTCAAGGCATTATCGACGGAGGGGATCCAGCGGGGCCACATGTCCCTGCACGCCAGGAACACGGCGATCCAGGCCGGCGCCGCCATCGAAGAGGTGGACGCGGTCGTCAAGGAGCTCATCGCCAGGAAGAAGGTCCGCGTGGACGTGGCCGAGGAGGTCCTCAAGGACCTCAGGGCCAAGAAGGGCAAGAAATAGGGCCGTCGCAAAGGGTCGCGGCCTCAGATGAGGTGCTCTGCCACCTTGTCCGTCACCCGCTGGCAGTAGAGGCAACGGATCTTGGGCGGTGACTTGGAGACCACCACGAACTTTGTCTGCACGGGCTCCCGCTCCTGGTTCGAGATGCAGTTCGGGTTCGCGCACCGGACAAGCCCCGTCAGGATCTCCGGGAGCTTGGGCTTGTACTTCTCGACGACCTTGTAGTTCCTGATGATATTGATGGTCACGTTGGGCGATATCATGGCAATCTTGTCGACCTGGGAAGGGATGAGCTCCCGGTCCTCTATCTTCACGATGTCCTTCCAGCCGACCTTGCTGCTCGCCACGTGCATGACCACGGAGACCGTCGAGTTGACCTCATCGCCGGTGACGCCAATGATTTTCAGGACCTTCAGGGCCATGCCCGGGTCTATGTGGTCGATGACCGTCCCGTTCTTGATCGGGGTCACCTTCAGTTCCTTCATTTGAACTCCCCCATCGGGATTCCGGAGACCAGGGCCAGCAGGGCCATCCTCAGGGGCACACCGTAGAATGCCTGCCTGAAGTAGACGGCGTGCTTGGTCATGTCCACCTCGGGGGAGATCTCCGTCACCCTCGGGAGCGGGTGCATGACTATGAGCGAGGACTTGCCCTTGGCCAGGAGGTTGAGGTCCACCTTGTAGAGGCCAGCGACCTTGCTATATTCCGCTGGGTCCGGGAACCTCTCCTTCTGGATGCGCGTCATGTAGAGGACGTCCACCTGGCCCACGGCCTCCTCGAGGAAGTGGGTCTGCGTCAGGTCGGCGTTCATCTCCTGCAGGTCCACCAGGACCTCGGGCGGCATGCCCAGGTTCGGCGGTGAGACGAAGGTGAGCTTGGCCCCGAAGAGGGCCAGGGCGTAGGACAGGCTGTGCACGGTCCTTCCGTACTTCAGGTCCCCGACCAGGGCCACGTGGGTCCCCTCGATCTTCTTCTTCTCGAGCTTGATGGTCATGAGGTCCAGCATGGTCTGCGTCGGGTGCTGGCCAGCACCGTCGCCAGCGTTCAAGACGGGCCGCTCGGACATCTCGGCGGCCATGCGTGCCGCGCCCTCGCGGTTGTGCCGTAGGACAATGATGTCCGAGTAGCACTCGGCCATCTTGATGGTGTCCGCCAATGTCTCGCCCTTCGCGACGGACGAGGCGCTCATCTCGGCGAAGCCCAGCACGGAGCCTCCGAGGCGCTGCATGGCGCTGGAGAACGAAAGGAACGTCCTGGTGGACGGCTCGAAGAAGAGGGTGCTAAGGATTTTGCTCTGGAGGCAGTCGGACGTCCTATCGCCCTTGGCAAAGGGGATCATCCTCTCGCTGCAGTCGAGTATGTACTCGATCTCCTTCTTCGAAAAGTCCCTGATTGATACGACATCACGGCCCTTGAAGTCCATAGGCTCAACCTTGAGGGAGATGGACAAAGGGGGTTTTAATCTTGACGCCCTGAGCGGGCGTTCCTCAATGTTCGAATGGCGTCCGATAAAGGATTTATTGGAGGACATCATAATTAAATAAGGACCGAGAACAATATCGGTCCAATGTGCAGAGTCCCGGGCGCTTCTCCGATACGCCGAGGTGTTTAGGATGCGGACCACCGTCGCTACATTAGCCGTCGTTTCGATGCTTGTCTTGCTGGCCTTCTTCCCCGCGGTCCATGTGGAGTTCCCAATCGTCCATGTGAGGGCCCAGGGCCCCGCCCCGGCGGAGAAGGTGAACATCACCGATTATGGCGAGGACAACAACGGTGACCTGCTGTACGAATTTCTCGTCGTCAATTTCACCTTGTACGTGGCCAAGTCTGGAAGTTACAGGGTCTATGGGTACCTCATCCAAGGCAATACCTCATATAGCATCAACAGCACGACGAAGACCCTAGGAGTTGGATTGCAGTACCTTGAGCTCAGGTTCAACAGCATCCCGATCTACAACAACAGCCTGAATGGACAGTTCAGGGTGAACTACAGCCTTAGATATAATAATGCGATTTTCCATGAGGACGACTACATCACGCGGTCCTACAATTCCAGGGACTTCTTTGCACTGGACAACTTCCCATACACCCAACCGAAATATGCCCCAACAATCACCAAGGATTCGCAGAACGAGCGGTATGTCCTGAACAACAGTGTCATGTCCGTCTGGTTTTATTACAAGATCCCGCGCCTCGTCTGGTTCTACACCAAGGACAACAAGACAATGGACAAGTGGTACTGCGAGTTCCTTGCAATCCATGGGTACGTCGAGAGGGGCGCAGGATTCGATCCCTCGGCCGCGCAGTACAAGGGGAACCTTAAGGCCCATGGGGGCATCACGACATCCTCCGAGAGCGGCCGGAGCAGGATCTATGGGTGGTATGTCTCCGTGACCGTGACACTTACCGATGTGCCCATCAATGCGACCTCCTCGGGCAATCCGGAAAAGCTAGCGGATATCACCTTCACCGTGATGTTGGCCGCAGGCGATAGGTCCATGGGCTTGGGCCTCAACAGGTTCTACACGATCTCCGGAGGGACCCAGCTCAGCGTTAATGTGAACATAGACCTTGGGTCATCGCTGGGGATAAATGGCCTTGCCATCGAGCAGGACATGTGGTCGACGTCCGTCAAGAAATACCCTCACGACCTACGTCTGACGGACCAGTCGAACACGCAGATCGAATGGGAAAGCACCGACGCCCGATTAATTAAATTCCTCCCTGGCGGGAGCGAGCCCCAGCAGGTCAAGTTCCAGCCCAAGAACACGGTCCAGCCGAACGTCTATGATGCCTATTACTACTGGATCAGCAGGGCCAAGGTCGACGGTACCCCCACCTCGGACATCATGTACTACCAGTACATGCCCACCGAGAAGAGGCTGAAGATGTTCCTGGCCGTCGAGACCGGCTCGACATCGATAACCAACGTCCAGACGGACCCGCTGGGCATCGGCCTCTTCGAGGACGGGTTCCCGCCCGTACCCACCAAGAAAATTAACTTTGCCGAGCAGCCGAGCTTCCTTATCACCATCATGGGCTGGGTCACCGCCGTCATTCTGGTGATCCTGCCACTATACGTCGATTTCAGACGAGCCCAGAAGAGGATACGTGAACTAGAGGAGGAGTTCGGGGAGGATTTGTGATGCCCGGGCAACTCCAGCGCTTTATAACGCGCAGGGCCCCAGCGAAGCTGCCGCCCCTGCGCCGTGGATCCGCCCCAGCACGGGGCGAGGTTGGTGTGGACATGTTTTCCGTGATTGTGAGACCAGTGCCTTCCGTGGATGCCTCTGACCGCCTCATAAGATGGATAGTCATGCGTTCCGCTCGCCGTCATCTAGTTGCATCGATCGCCCGAAGGGGGGGAGGATGATGCCATGGACATCGTGAGAGAGCTAGTGAACTTCTTGATCGCGTGGGTCACGGTATTCTCGCTGGCCCTGTTCGTGATCGGGTTCCTGTCGTACCGCCGGACAGGCAACCCTAAGCTGCTGGCGGTTAGCACGGCGTTCCTGCTCTACTTCATAAAAGGCGTCGTGATGGCACTGGGGCTGTACTTCCCGAACCTCATGCCAGTCACGACAGAACTGCCGTCGATACTGCTGGACGTGCTCATCCTGTTGACGCTATACTACGCGACAGTGAGGGCATAATTTTCGAGGGAAGCGAGAGGGAACGCGAGGAAGGACGGACCGTCTAAGGCCGAGGTGCTTGAGGATGCCTGAGGAATACGGGGATGGCTTCGGGAACGAGGACCGGCAGAAGGTCCTCGACATGGTCAGCGGAGCCCCCGGCCTCAACATGTGGGAGATCCAAAAGCGCATTGGCCTGCCCCTGGAGACGGTCGAGCAATTGTTGAACTTCCTCGAGGAGGACGGGCTTGTCGAGGTGAAGGAGGAGGGAGGCTTCCGCCGGTTCTATCCGAAGAAGGAGGCACCCGGCGAGGAGAAGGCGGAGCACACCCTCCTTAGAAAGAAGATCGAGGCGGAGACCGGGGAGACCTTCGAGCTCGAGGCCAGGAAGAAGGTCTTCGACATCATATCCGAGGCCCCCGGCCTCCACCTGAGGGAGGTCCAGAAGAGGCTGAACATACCGCTGGGGACCGTGGAATACCATCTCAACTACCTCCAAGACAACGAGATGGTCATCGTCAAGGAGGAGGGCGGCTACAAGAGGTACTACCCGAAGCGGGCCATGGGCTCCGAGGACAGGAAGTACCTCTCCCTCCTCCGGCAGGCCATCCCGCGGCGCATAGTCCTGTTCCTAATGCATAAGCCCGGGGCCACCTTCGGGGACATAGCCCAGGGCCTGGAAATGCCGCCCTCGTCGCTGGCCTTCCATGTCAAGAAGCTCGTCGTGGCCGAGGTCCTCGACAGGGTCAAGAAGGGAAGGGTTTCATACTTCAAGGTCAAGGACCCCGAGAGGACCGCGAAGATACTCATAGCCCACAAACGGTCCTTCCTGGATGAGCTGGTAGACCGGTTCGTGAGCACGTGGACCGAGTACCACCCCTAGGGCCCGGTCAGAAAAAAAGTTTAAATACTTACCTTATAATTCGGCCCCGACGAGATATTCCTTTATCGGAAATGTTACGGGAGCGGATGAATCTTGGACGAGAGCCTTTGCAATATACAGATCATGCGTGAGTCCAGCAGTTTCGTCGTGAAGATACAGACCGAGCTGGGCGGTATAAGGGAATACAAGAGCAAGAGCTTCGAGGGGCTCCTCCAGCAGATGCTCATTGACATCCAAGAGGAGTTCGACGGCCCGGTCTGAGGCCGCAAGCCCTCCTCAGCTCAGGTCCAGGAGCTTGCCATCCTCCATTATCATCCTGGCCTTCCCGCCGATGCTTACCGTCATCGTCGGGTTCTTGATTATCCCATCCAGATGGATGAGCGTGTTGGCGTCCTCGTCGTAGTTGGCCCCAATGGCTATGTGGCAGGTCCTGAAGACCTTCTCGTCCTCGAGTATATTCCCAACGATGGAGCAGTTCTTGTTGAGGCCTATGCCAAGCTCGCCGAGGTTGAATATGTTCTTCTTGTACTCGGGGGCTACGGACTTGTTGAGCTTGCCCTCCCTGACGAAGGTGTCGACCTGGTGGCCCGCCCTGGTGAGCGTGCCCTGGAGCTCCCTGGCCTCGATGCCTCCCGAGACCTTCCTCACGAACCCGTCCTTGACCTTGACCTCGATGGGCCTTCTGATGATGATCTCGCCCTTGTAGGACGCGATGCTCCCGTCGAAGACGATGGTCCCGTCCGAGGCCCCCAGCTCCGGCGATATATAGACCTCGCCGCAAGGGAGGTTGCCGCCGGAGCCGGGCTTCCTGAAGTCACCGTCGTCCGAGTGGCCCGTCCTGCCCTTCAGGCCTATGGTCAGGTCCATCCCCTTGGCGGTCGTTATGTGGACATCGCTGGCCTTGGTCAGGATCTTACCGAGCTTCTTGCACAGGGCCCTCATCTCGGGATAGTCCACGGGGACGGTCTTGATGAACATGGGCTTGGTTATGCTCGGGGACCAAAAGGACCGGCTCTTGCGCTCGCCGAGAAGATAGTTGAATATGTGGTCGTAGCTCTTCTTGCCGACCTTTATGGGCCTCTTCATGCAGGCCTTGTCCTTGCCGAGCTTGTTGTGGCTGATGGAGAGGATGACGTCCGGCCCGGAGGTGATGGCACTGATGACCGAGGGCTCGGCGAAGTCTAGCTGGGACTTGATTTGCTGGACCATGAGCGTCGGGGCCCCGCCGGCGGCCACGGTGGCGTCGTAGAGGGCCATGGAGATGTCCAGGACGTCCGGGACCGGGTTCGTGATTATGAGGACCGTCTCGCCCTTCTTGACGGCCATGACATCGTCCATCGCGACCCGTGCGGCCTTCCAGAGCCCCGGTCCGTGCCTCTTCGCAGGGTCCACCGCCTTGACTTTTGCCTTCAACATGTCTCTCCCCGACAAGTCATAGAGTTTGGGGGTTTTTAATCGTTTCTTAATCGCGGGCCGATGCCGCCCAAGCGAAAACGATAAGACACCATCGGTTCATACCCAAACCTGTAAGTATCTGGTTCACGGGGAGGAAGACCATGGAAAAGGAGGTATTGGGGCAGGAATACGACACCGTAATCTCAACGTATTACGGTGACGACGTCGTTACCGCGATTATCACCATCAAGGTCGACACAAAGGAAGCGGACAAGCTCGCCGCGGAGATAACGGAATATGATTGCATCGAGGACGTCTTCCTAGTCACCGGCGACACGGACATAGTCGCCAAGGCCAGGTTCAACACCTACAAGGAGCTCAAGGAGTTCGTGGTGGGCAGCCTCGGCAAGCTCTCGGGCGTGAAGGAGACCAAGACCCTGATGGTCGTCACGACCTACAAGGAACGGGCCGTGAAGAAGGAAGTCTGAGGCCCCCAGTCCCTCGGCCGCATGATCTTTGGCCGGGGCCCAGCCCCGGGACTTTTTCGCCTCCGGACAATGGACCCGGACGGCAAACCTTAACTAGGGAAACGGACATTCCGGACAAGCAAGTGTGGGGGGATTTGTTATGGAGACCGACGAGAAGGTACGACAAATTTCCCAGGTTCTGGACCAACTAGCCGAGGACACCTCGGTCCCTAGGAACATCCGCCGTGGGGCCAAGGAGGCCAAGGAGTTGCTGCTGAACTCCAAGGACGCCTTGGACGTCAGGGCAGCCAGCGCAACCTTCATACTGGACGAACTGGCGAACGACCCGAATATACCGTTGCACGGCCGGACCCTCATATGGAACATCATAAGCCAGCTAGAGACCGTGCGCTAGGTGACCGGAACCACCACTTTGCGATTCCCCCTGGCCATCCGCCCGGGTGATAGGAGACAAGATGATCCGCTTCGGCCCCAGCGGCATTCCCCTGTCCTGCAAGGGCAGGACGCAGAAGGACGGGCTCGAGGACGTTCACACCCTCGGGCTCAATGCCATGGAGATACAGTTCGTCAGGGTCAACACCTTCCCACGGTTCATCACCGACGAAGAGGTCGGGATTCACCCACGAGACATCCCGGACGAGTACATCGTCGACGTAGTCCGCAAGGACGGCAAGAAGAAGGGCTCCGTCCTGGCCGACAAGAGCCTCGTTCTCGAGAAGGGCGACCAGGTCGTTGTCCTCGTGTCTGGTGTCGCCAAGGACTACGCCGAGCTCAAGGAGATCGGCGACATGGCCAGGGACCTGGACATTCAGCTGTCCATCCACTCACCTTACTACATGGACCTCGTCGGGACGCCCGAGATGGTCGCCAAGAGCATGGAGAACATAAGGCTCACGGGCCTCCTGGCCAGGGACCTGGGCTGCGACTACATCGTCACCCACCTGGGCATGTACTCCCAGTACTCGAAGGAGGAGGCACTCGAGGCCATGATGGTCCGCATCAAGGACATAAAGGACCTTTTCAGGCTCAACCGCATAAACGCCAAGCTCGGCATCGAGGTCTCGGGCAAGCAGGCGATTATCGGGACCATGGAGGAGATCGCGAAGATGGCCAAGAAGTACGGCGGCGTCATCCCGGTCATCAACTTCGCCCACCTTCACGCCAGGACCAGTGGCCTGCTGAAGCGCAAGGAGGACTTCCAAAAGGTCTTCGACGAGGCCAAGGCCATGACCGGCGAGGGCGTGTTCTACACGCACTTCAGCGGCGTGGAGCACGAGGGCGGCAACGAGAAGCGCTACACCCCCATCAAGAAGGGCGACCTGAAGTTCGAGCCCCTGGCGGAGTGCGTCCTGGACAACGACTTCGAGATAACGATCATCTCGGGCTCACCGCTGCTCGAGCACGATGCGATGTACATGAAGGTAATACTCGAGCGCGTCCAGCTGAAGCGTGAAATAAAGGTCACCAAGCTGGAGAAGGCGGCCGTGAAGGAAAAGGAGGAGACGCCCAAGACGCCGGTCAAGGCCACGCCCAAGCCCAAACCCAAGGCCACGCCCAAGCCCAAACCCAAGGCCACGCCCAAGCCCAAACCCACGGCCACGCCCAAGCCCAAACCCAAGGCCACGCCCAAGCCCAAACCCACGGCCACGCCCAAGCCCAAACCCACGGCCACGCCCAAGCCCAAACCCACGGCCACGCCCAAGCCCAAACCCACGGCCACGTCAAAGCCCAAGCCGAAACCCACGGCCA
>Ga0315288_10003961_pt1 | contig 18863 bp, 22 predicted proteins | sample YL17G11_20_MG_FD_203454 | JGI IMG/M metagenome (GOLD analysis project Ga0315288, IMG submission 203454) | Sediment microbial communities from Yellowstone Lake, YNP, Wyoming, USA - YL17G11_20 | ecosystem: Environmental > Aquatic > Freshwater > Lake > Sediment | place: USA: Wyoming | collected... | reverse complement strand
GCCCAAAAGAAAGTTTTGAAAGAGAAAGCTGACTTGGGTTTGGTTTTTGATGGCGATGGTGATCGGGCGGTTTTGATTGATGAGATGGGGAGAGTCGTTTCAGGAACGATAATGACGGCCATGATTGCTGAATATTTTTTGAAAAAATTTAAAGGAGCAACAATTCTTTACAACGCTATTTGTGGTTGGGTTGTTCCTGAGGTGATTAATGCTTTAGGGGGAAAGGGAATAAGAGTCCCAGTTGGTCATTCGTTGGTTAAAGAAAACATGAGGAAATATGATGCCTTGTTTGCCGGCGAGCATTCTGCCCATTATTTTTTTAAAGAAAATTATTACGCTGACAGCGCCTTTATTACAATTTTAATTACTCTCCAAATTATTTCTCAGGAAAATAAAAAAGTTTCCGAAGTTATTCAAAGATTTGACAAATATCCTTCAAGCGGTGAGATAAATTTTGAGATTGCCGATAAAGAAAAGGTTATTAGTGAAGTTGAAGAAATTTATAGTCAAAAAGCCAAATCAACTGATAAAATTGACGGCTTAACGGTTTGGTTTGATGATTGGTGGTTTAATCTCAGGCCATCTAACACAGAGTCATTGTTAAGATTAAATGTCGAAGCCAAAAATCAGGGATTGCTTGATTCAAGAAAGAAAGAAATTATCGATTTTCTCAAGGGCTATGGTTCTTTGGTCACCGGTCGATAAATCTTTAATTGTCACTGTTTTGTTTTTAACTTCATCAGGACCAAGAATAAGGACGTATTTAATCCCTTTTTTGTCGGCATATTTAATTTGCTTGTCTAATTTATCATCATTAAGATAAATTTCTGCTGAAATATCCTTATCGCGCAATAAAGAAACAATCTCCAGAGAATTATTAAGATATTCTTTAGAGAAGACCGTCACCAAAACTTGGCTGAATGTAGCCTCCATATTTTTAAATAAATCCTGTTGTTCCATGGCTTCAACTAGTCGGTCAATACCAAAAGAGAAACCAACTGCCGGCAGATCTTTTCCGGAAAATTGACCAATCAGATTATCATAACGGCCACCGCCTCCAACTGAAAGATTTCCATATTTTTCAATTCTTAACTCAAAAATAATACTGGTATAATAATCTAAACCACGAGATAAGGTTGGCTCGAAATAAACATCGTCACCCTTAATGAGGGAGAATAATTCTTCAAGAGCTTTGGTTTTTTTAGCCTTGGTGATTTTTTCAAAAACTTCTTGAGCTTCTTTTTCCGTTTTGCCTTCAGCTATAAGTTGTTTAAGAAAAGGTTTTTCACCCTCCTTTTCTTTTTTGTCTAATTCAATAACAGATTTCAAAGAAAGACCATAATCTTTAAAAATTTCTCGATCATTAATTATCATTTTATAATCTTTAAAACCAAGCTTTTGCATCACTTCTAAAGCACATTCAATAATTTCGGTGTCAGATAAACCAATTTTTGTGCCGATAGTATCAATGTCAGCTTGCCAAAATTCTCGAAACCTTCCGGCTTGGGGTTTATCGGCTCGCCAGACAGGAGCAATTTGATAACGTTTAAAAGGCATTAGCAGAGGATTATTAGCGACAATTCTCATTAAAGGAATTGTCAAATCATATCTTAGACCAACTTCTCTTTCGCCTCGGTCCATAAATTTATAAATTAGTTTTTCAGTTTCTTCGCCAGATTTACCTAAGAGGGTAGAAGTATATTCCAAAGCTGGAGTTTCCAAAGGTTCAAAGCCATAAGAAGAAAACACCTCTTTTAAGGTGTTGATGACAAATTCTCTTTTTCTGGCTTGTTCGGGTAGAAAATCCCGAAAACCTTTCAATGGCTGTAAATTAGCCTTATTCATAGCCTTTATGATATCATAACCTAATGATTTTTGTAAGTTTAAGGAGTGGGGGTTGGAGTGGATTTAATTGTTGGTGTTACTTTTACTGATGGTTTGGCTGAAGGAGTGGGAGAGGTTTCTTTGGAAAGTCCGGGGATAACATGGATAATTTTAGCGGTGATTAATTTGTGTTCGTTTTCTGTCGGGACGCCGATGGCAATTAAATAATCGCCGGTTTCAATAACTTCTAGTTTAACTTTTTGAACCTTACCATCGACTTTTTTAGTAATGGTGGTTTTATCAGTAATCTCAACAGTATAGATAATATTTTTCTTTTCATTTTTGATAGTGATCACATTCTCTTCCTTGGAAATATCAGTGACTTTGCCAAAAGCGATTTCTTTAGCGACAGTTTTTGATTTGTCACTGATAACCAATCGACGGACACCTAAAACATCATTTTCTTCCATAAAACCCATGGCGATGGCAAAAAGACCGGTTTTTAAATCTTTCATGGTAATTTTTTTACCATCCTTGCCAATTAAAGCCGCATCAGTGGCGACATCAAGCTGTTTGTTACCCTGGCCAGTTTGTAAAGTCAGCTGAAGGTCAGAGATGTTAGTAATTTCACCAACAAAAGCTGTTTTTTGCCCTTTTTGGGCTTGGTCCAATTTTTCTCTGACAATTTCTTTAACCTTGTCTCTTAATTCTTTGACTTCCAGCTCAGTTGGTTCGGGAGTCGGCGAGACGGCCTTGACAGTTATGGCCGAAGCGGAAAAACAAAGAATAATGGTTAAAAAGATAATAATTTTTTTCATCATATTTTTTATATATTCTTTATATTCCTATATTTCTGCGGTTGAAAAAACAAGATTTAAAGTTTTGCTGGCTTCATTCCCTTGGTTATCAAAAGCAGAAATGGTAATTTCATTGCCGCCGCCAATTAAGGTGATTTCGCCTTTAAAGTCACCTTTTTCATCAGCCTCAATAATTTTTTCTCCTTCTTCATAAGAAATGGCAACAACTGCCTTGGGTGAAGTTTTGCCAACAATTTCTAATTTTTCTTGATTAAGAAGAGCATTGTTTTCCGGAGAAATAATGGTTAAGGGTAATTTTTCTTCCGCTTGAGTGGGAGTGGTGATGGTTTCATTTTTGGCAACTTCTTCCTGTTGATTTTGGGTAACCCCTTCTTTTAAAGATTTGTTGGCTGTCCAAATCCCAAAAGTAATGACCAAGCCTAAAACGAAACCTATAATGATAGCAATCAGGATTTCCTTTTTCATGAGAGTACCCAGAGAATATAACTTAAAAGAAAAGTCTTGTCAAGACTTTATTTAGGTGATAAACTGAAAACCTATGGAAATTAAGTACTTCGGTCATTTCTGCTTTCGAATTAAAGGAAAAGATGTTGTTCTGGTGACTGATCCTTTTTCTTCCTCTTTAGGCATTAAATTACCCCAAATTATGGCCGATGTCGTGCTTTTTAGTGGTAAAGAAGCCCAAGGTGATTCTTCTTTAATCACGAAAGCTGTGAGTCGCGAAAATCCTTTTCTTATTAAAGAGCCAGGCGAGTATGAGGTCGGCGGCTCTTTTGTTTTAGGTATTCAAGCAGGGAAGAATAATAATATTTTTGTCATCACTGTTGATGGTTTAAGATTGGCTTTCTTGGGTGGTCTAACCGAGAGTTTGTCCGACAAACAACTGGAAGAAATTGACGGTGTTGATATTCTCTTTTTGCCGGTCGGTGGCAAAACATTAAACTCGAAAAAAGCCATTGATCTTGTTGGTCAAATTGACCCAAAAATTATTGTGCCTATGTCTTACAAAATTCCCGGTTTGAACTTAGATTTGGCTCCGCTGTCTGACTTTTTGAAGCAAATGGGGATTGATCAAGCCAGCCCCCAAGAAAAATTAATTATCTCTAAAGATAAACTGCCTTTAGAAAAAGAGGTGGTGGTCTTAAATGCCAGAAGTTAAAGTTCCTCCTCATAATGAAGAAGCCGAAATTTGTATTCTAGGGGCCATCCTTATTGATAAAGATGCCATTGTTGAGGTGGCAGAATTCTTGCGAGCCGAACATTTTTATAACCCCAATCACGGTACGATCTATCAAGCTTTATTGGATCTTTATGAAGAAAGACAGCCGATTGATATTGTCACCCTTAAGGAAAAATTAAAATCTTCCCGGATGTTAAGCAAGGTTGGTGGTTCTGGTTATTTAACCGAGCTAATCAACGCTGTGCCGACCGCCGCCCATATTGAACAGTACGCCAAAATTGTCAAAGACGATTACATTAAAAGAGAGCTGATTTCTTCAGCCGGAAAAATTGTCGAAAGTTCTTTTGATGAAGGAAAAAAAGCAGCCGAAGTTCTTGACCAAGCCGAGCAAGCCATTTTTAGTCTCTCCCAAAAACATTTAAAGCAAGGTTTTATTCCAATCAAAGATGCTTTGGCAGAATCATTTGACCGCTTGGATGAACTTCATAAACAAGTTGGTTCTTTAAGAGGCATCCCTACCGGCTTTAAAGATTTGGATGATACTTTGGCCGGTATGCAAAATTCCAACTTAATTATTTTAGCCGCCCGGCCGGGGATTGGGAAAACAGCCTTTGTTTTAAACATTGCCCAAGCTGTGACGGTTAAAGAAAACTTGCCAGTGGGTTTTTTCTCTTTGGAAATGAGCAAAGAAGAATTAGTTGACCGTCTTTTGGTTTCTCAGGCTGATATTGATGCCTGGCGTTTGAAAACCGGTCGTTTGGACGAAGATGATTTTACCAAACTTTCCGAAGCCATGGGAATTTTGGCTGAAGCTCCGTTATATATTGACGACACGCCGGCCCTTTCCATTTTGGAAATGAGAACCAAAGCCAGACGTTTAATGGCCGAACATAACTTAAAACTTTTGATTATTGATTATTTACAGTTAATGAAAAGCGTCAGAGACAGAGAAAACCGGGTTTGGGAAGTTTCGGAAATTTCCCAGGGATTGAAGAATCTAGCAAGAGAATTAAAAATTCCTGTTTTGGCTGTTTCTCAGCTTTCCCGAGCGGTGGAACAAAGAGGTCACAAACGACCACAATTGTCAGATTTACGCGAATCTGGGGCAATTGAGCAAGATGCGGATGTCGTGATGTTTTTATGGCGGGAAGATGATGAAGATATGGAAAATGTGGAACTGGAAATTGCCAAACATCGAAACGGCCCCTTGCGAAGATTGAAATTAAGATTTAAAGGGGAAAGAATTAAATTTTACGGGATGGAAAGCAAAAGAGAAAAGGAATAAATAATTAAAAAGGACAATTTTCTTCATATTCTTCATCTTGTTTTTTTAATATCTTTTCTTCCTCAGGATTAAATTTTTGTCTATAATAAGCCCAATAAATTTTTGTTTCGAATGATTTTTCATCGGCAAAGATTGTATCAAAAATATTAGATACTGATGCTTCTATACCAAAACCGTTTAAATAAGCCTCAGGGTCTTCTTCAACTTTTTTATCAGTTTTAACCATGATATACGGCGCTGTGTTTTCCTTTTTGAAATATTTATTAACAACTGTGCCTAAATGCCAATCGTCTTTAAAGAAGATCTTGACTCTCTTGCCGACATTGAAATTACGATAAGCTTTATGGTCTTCAAAACGATGGTTACCAGATCTAAGTGTCAAAATGTTTCCAGTAGAAGGATTATTTTCAACATCTTTTAAAAACTCTATTGGATTAGGTTCTTTTTCTTTCATTTTTAGAGGACAGTTTTGTGCCGAGAGCCGGACTCGAACCGGCATGAGCTTTGAGGCCCACAGGTTTTTGAGACCTGCGCGTCTACCAATTCCGCCATCTCGGCCTGCTTCAATTTTATCATTTCTCCTCTTGAGATTCAATGTAATTTAGCCTAAAATTTCTTTTATGATTCCTGTAAATGAAATGAAAGCCGGACGACTGTTTGAAGAAAACGGTGAGCCATACCAGGTCTTGGATTATAAACACACCAAGATGGGGCGGGGAACGGCCAATATTAAACTTAAAACTAAAAATTTAATCACCGGGGCAGTGGTAGATAAAACTTTTATCTCTGGAGCCAAGGTTGAGCCAGTGGAAACAGAGACAAAAATGACCCAATATCTTTATCGTGAAGGTGATGATTATTTTTTTATGGACCCTCTGACTTTTGAACAGTTTAGTTTGTCAGGTAAAATTTTAGCTGGCAAAGAAAAGTTCTTAAAAGAAGAACAAATTCTTAAGATTTTGTTTTGGAAAGAAAAACCATTGGCAGTGGAATTTCCGCTTAGCATGATTTTTGTGGTGACTCAAACGCCGCCAGGAATTAAAGGTGACTCGGTGAACGCTTCTTTTAAACCAGCCACTTTGGATAATGGTTTGGAAGTAAAAGTCCCTCTTTTTGTCAATGAGGGGGACAAAATAAAGGTTGATACCAGGACAGGGGAGTATGTGGAGAGAGTGACTATTTAATCAGAAAAAGAATACCTAAAATAATGATGATCTGTGGTATTAAACCCCAAGGCAATTTACCTCTTCGGTGCATAATCTCAGTATGAAATTTTTCCAAGTAGTTTAAAGGAAATGGTCTGAATTTAAAGAAAAGAGCTGGAAATTCCAAAAGGTCAGGCAGTATTCCTATGATAACGGCAATCCATAAAAGAGGGGAGAAGTTTTGATTTTTTTGAAAAAAGAGCCAGACAAGAAAACCGGCCAAAGCTAAGTCAGCCAGGGTTTCAAAAAAAGCTTTTCTCCTGGTTTTAAGGCCTCTTGGCAAGCCAGCGCCGGTATCCCAATGAGGAATAAGGTCCAAAAGATAATGAAAAACAAAGATTAAAGGTAAGCCAATAACTGGAGAAGGGGATTCACTGATGATTAGGGCGGAAACAAGTGAATGTGTCGTGGCAAGCATCGGTGATTAAAAGGATAAATGTTATAATAAGAACTGTCAAGGCAGAATTTTATGTTGTCAATTATTTTTTCCACAGGGAATTTTAATTTTTATACCTTTGGTTTTTTGTTAGCCATCGGTATTTTTTTGGAAGTTTTTATCATTTGGCGCAGGTTAAAAGATTTGGGCTTGAAAGAGGAGAGGATTTTAGACTTTTTGATGATGAACCTGCTTTTGGGCCTTTTCTTCTCCAGACTGTTTTTTATTGTTCAAAATTTTCATAAATTTGGCTTAACCATCATCAGATGGGTAGAATTCATCCAATTCCCTGGTCTTTCTTTTTGGGGTTGGGTTTTAGGTTTAATAGTTTCTTTATTCTGGTTTGCCAAGAAAGAAAAATGGGAATTTTGGCGAGTGGCCGATGAAATAATGTTTGGGTTCTTGCCTTTTTTAATTCTTTTCCAAATTGGCAGTTTCTTGGATGGTTCTGGCTTTGGACGAACAACCAATATGCCTTGGGGAATGTATTTTCCGGGAACTCTTTTAAAACGTCATCCAATTTCTTTATTTTCGGCCGTTTTTCTTTCTGCCATCTGGTATTTTTTGCTAAAAATTGAAAGGCACTGGCGAACTTGGGATTGGTATAAAAATAAAGAAGGAGGCTTTATCACTCTTTCGGGATTAGGTTTAATTTTGGCAACCCACTTATTACTTGCTTTTTCAAGAGAAGCGGGAGTATACTTTTATTGGTTAGGTGTAGGATTAACGGGCATCGGTTTAATCGTGACCGTGATCCTCTTTTTTATTAATTCAGGGCAAAATTTTTCCAAAAATTTTTTAAAGAAGAAAAACTAATGATTAAGAAAAAAGTTACTAAAGTAAATAATAAAAAACGTTTGGGTTTTCCAATGAAAATCCTTAAACCTGTGGCGACTTTTCTTTCCCAAGAAATAAGTCGTTTGGAAAGAAAAAAGAAAGATATGGCTGAAGAGGATCCTTTTAAAGATGTCCGCCGGATTAATGACAATGCCTCGCCCGACACGGATATTGCCGAACAAATTGGCCATGAAAGAGTTCAGGCCCTGGAAGGACAGATTAACCGCAAATTAATTCAGCTGAAAAAAGCCATGGCTATGGTGAAAATCGGCAAGTATGGTGTTTGTGAGAAATGTGGCAAGATGATTGATACGGAACGCCTAATGATTATGCCGGAAACAACCATTTGCGTGAGTTGCGAAAAGAAAAAAGAAAAGTGACTTTAACTCCCCAAATTATCTTCGAGGATGACTCTTTTTTAGTCATTGATAAGCCAGCTAGTTTAACGGTTAATCATTCCGACACAACTAAGAATGAAGAGACTATCCAAAGCTGGATTGAAAAAAACTTCCAATTCCCTTTAGCTCAAGATAATTTTTTGAGAAATGGTCTTGTTCATCGACTGGATAAGGAAACAAGCGGGCTTTTGTTAATCGCCAAGACTAAAGAAGCTTTTGAGAACTTACAAAGTCAATTTAAGGAAAGAAAAGTCAAAAAAAAGTATTTGGCTTTAGTCCATGGATTAATGGAATCTTCTCAAGGGGTTATTGAAGCTTCTGTCTCCCGAAGTCCCTTTGACCGAAAAAAATTTGGCGTCTTTTTAGGGGGGAGAGAAGCCAAAACTAATTATCAGGTTCTTGAAAAATTAAAAGAATTTAGTTTACTGGAGTTGTCTCCGGAAACAGGCCGGACTCATCAAATTAGAGTTCACCTTAAATTTTTGGGCCATCCGATTGTCGGGGATGAGAAATATGCCGGCCGGAAGACAGCCAGAGGAGATCGGCAATGGTGCCCAAGACAATTTCTTCATGCAGAATACTTATCCTTTGATCATCCTTTGACTAAGCAAAGAGTGGAATTTTCCTCAAAATTGCCTTCTGACCTGCAACTTGTTATGATGAAATTAAGAACCTGAATTCAGAAGAATTCAGAATCTTTTTTTAACCAAATAACATGACTAAGGACTTCGTTTTGATTGCCTGGTTGGGTTTGATTTTAAGCCTGGCTTTTTTAGGGGGATTTTTAGCTAAAAAAGCCAAACAGCCGTCAGTGGTTGGTTATCTTTTGGCCGGAATTTTAATTAGTTTCTTAAGTTCTAAATTTCTTCATGTTAAAGATCTTTTTTCTTTTCTTTCCGAGGTCGGAGTGGCTTTTTTGATGTTTACTTTGGGTTTGGAGCTTTCCTTAGATTATTTGAAAAAGGTCAAAACCGTGGCTGTTTGGGGGGCATTAATCCAGATTCTTTTGGTCATTATTCTGGGGATTTTTGTTTTTCCTCTTTTTGGCTTTGATTTTTATGCCTCTTTGTTTATGGGTTGTGCCTTTTCCTTATCATCAACCGCCATTGTTTTTAAAATTTTGTCGGAAAAGGGGGAAGTGGAGACTTTACCTGGAGAGATTATGTTGGGTTGGCTTTTGGTTCAGGATTTGGCGGTTTTACCCATGGTGGCTATTTTACCAACCATGACTGGAAACGGAGCCAGTTTTGGGGCTTTTGTCTTAAGTATTTTCAAGGGTGTTTTGATTTTGACTTTGGTTTTTATTTTGGGAAAAAATTTGGTGCCGAAATTCATTGGCTGGGTGGCTGATTTTGGTTCACGGGAATTATTATTAATTGCCGTTGTTTCTTTATGTTTGTTGACAGCCATTTTAACCTCTTCCTTGGGTTTATCCATGGCCCTGGGAGCTTTTTTGGCCGGATTGATTGTTTCTAAAACTTCAGAAAACCATGCTATCTTTTCTGAAGTGAGGCCGCTGCGTGATCTTTTTTCAATTATCTTTTTTATTTCCTTAGGCATGTTTTTAAACCCTTACTTTTTGGGCTCTCATTTGCCGCTGATTTTGGGAATTAGTTTATTGGTAATTTTGTTTAAGTTTCTGGTGGTGACAATCTTGGTTTTATATCTTGGTTATCATGCTAAAACCGGACTGATGGTAGGGATGAGCTTGGTTCAGGTGGGGGAATTTGCCTTTGTCCTTTCCCGGATTGGTTTAACGAACAAACTAATTAATGATAATGTCTATTCCTTAATTTTGTCAGTGGCTTTGTTAACAATTTTGGTGACTCCCTGGTTCATGCTTTTGGCACCGAAATTATACTTTGGCCTGCAGAAATTGACACAAAAATTCCCCAAGATTCACCAGAAATTTTTTGCCAGAAAAGATCAATTTTTTAAAGATGAAGGTTTGGAATTTGCAGATCACGTTGTTATTTGTGGCCATGGCCGGGTAGGGAGCTGGTTGGCTCGAGCTTTGCAGCTTTTGGAAATTCCCTACATCGTCATTGATTACAATCATCAAGTGGTGATGGATTTAAAAAAACAGGGAGTAAATGCCTTGTATGGTGACCCGGCTGATATTGATGTTTTGGATTATGCTCAGGTGGACAAGGCTAAAGTAGTGGTGGTGGCCATTCCGGATCAGGCAACTCAAGAGATTGTGGTAACTAATTGCCAGACTTTAAATCCAGGGATTAAAATTATTTCCCGGATTCACCAAAAAGAGGCTTTTTCCAGACTAAAAACCCTAGGGGTTGATTGTTTAATCCAACCGGAATTTGAAGCGGCCCTGTCGATTATTCATCGGGTTTTGCAATTCTTCGGGATTGACAAAGAAGAAGTGGATGGGAAAATTAAAAGACTTAAAATTGAACATGGGATGAACTGATGGAAAACTTTTTTAGACTTCTTAAACAAGACAAAAAATCAAAAGCTATGATTGGAGAAATAAAAACTCCTCATGGGGTGATTTTAACGCCGGCTTTTGTTCCGGTGGGCAGTCAAGCCACTGTTAAAAGTCTAACCCCTCAAGACTTAGAGGAGATTGGTGTCCAAGTCTTTTTTGCCAATACTTATCATTTATATTTAAGGCCAGGTGTTAAAATCGTCAAAAAAATGGGTGGGCTGCATCAATTTATGAATTGGAATAGGCCTTTAATGACTGATAGCGGTGGTTTTCAAGTCTTTTCCTTAGGCAGAAGCGATTTGGTTAAAATAGATTATAATGGGGTGTCTTTTCGTTCTCACCTTGATGGTTCCAGACATTATTTTACGCCGGAAAAATCAATCGAGATTCAGCAAGACTTAGGGGCAGACATGATGGTGGCTTTTGATGAATGCCCGCCTTATCCCGCGACGTATGAATATGCCAAAATGGCCATGCAAAAAACCCATCGTTGGGCTTCCCGCAGTCTGGCGACCAAAAAAAGAAAAGATCAATTTCTTTTCGGTGTCATTCAGGGAAGCACCTTTGAGGCTTTACGCAAAGAATCAGCAGAGTTTATCAGCTCACAGATGTTTGATGGTTTAGCCATTGGCGGGGTGGCCGTCGGGGAGTCAAAAAAAGAAATGGTTCAGGTTTTGGATTGGGTCATGCCGGTTTTGCAAAAACAAAAAGTTAAAAGGCTAATTCATTTATTGGGTGTTGGTGAAATTGATGATGTTTTCTCGGCCGTGGAAAGGGGAGTGGATATGATGGATTGTGTCATGCCGACACGTTTAGGGAGAATGGGCTGGATTTTAATTAAAGAAAAAGTTAAAGATTTTAAAGATGATATTACCAAAGAAGAATTTGTTGGAGATAGAAGACCGCTTGATCCGGCATGCCAGTGTTTTGTCTGTCAGAATTTTTCCCGGGCCTACTTAAATCATCTTTTTCGGGCTAAAGAGCTTTTGGCTTATCGCCTGGCCACTTATCATAACTTATATTTCATGGAACAGCTTTTTGCTAAGATAAGAGAAGCGATTAAAAAAGATAAATTTTTTGATTTTAAAAAAACATGGCTAGGGTAAGCAAGAAAGAAGTAAGAAAAAAAAGAAGTAAGCTAAAGATTTTAGGGTTAATTTTTTTATTGGCTTTTTTGTTAATTTTGGTTGGGGTAGTTTTTAAAATTTACCGTTCAGTTGCCAAAAGCGTTTGGGATGGACAAAGCCAATTGAATTTAGCAATCAATCCGTCCAGAGCTGGTCAGCCGGTATTGATTATTGGCTTTAACCCCGAGGAAAAATCATTAAATGCACTTTCAATCCCTGCGGGGACTTTTATCGAAACGATTCATGGCTATGGGCTTTGCCGGGTGGAATCTCTTTATCGTCTGGGGGAGTTGAACAAAAAAGGCCAAGAGCTTTTCCAGGGCAGCTTAGAAACTTATTTAGGGATGCCAATTGAAGCCTATGCTTTGACGATAAATGGTGAGGAAAAGGCAGAAGGGATGAAAAACAAGGAAGACATAGCGAGATTTTTAAAATCTCTTCTTAAAAGAGGCCAAACTAATTTGACAAAGTGGGATTTGTTAAGACTTTGGTTAGGATTTAAAAATCTTCGCCAGGATAGAATTAATTTGATTGATTTGGGCCAAACCAGCGCCAGCCAGGAGGTTGATTTGCCTGATGGGACAAAGGCCAACAAGATTGATACCGAGCGTTTGGGATCAATTATGAGTCAGTTTTTTATTGATAAGAAGATAAAGCAGGAAGATTTAACCGTCGCGGTTTTAAATGGAACTAATCATGCCGGTCTGGCTAATCAAGCGGCGACCTTAATCAAAAATATTGGCAGCCAAATCGTCGCGATTGGAGAGACAGAAAATAAATTAAAATATAAGGAATGTCAAATCATGGTTGAGAAAAAATATAAAAATAGTTATACCATTAGAAAATTAAGTCATCTTTTCGATTGCCATTGGCAGGGGGAGTCAATGGCTAGTCAACGAGCTGATGTGGTTTTAATTTTAGGAGAATCTTATTGGGAAAAATTGGCTTTACCCTGAGGGAAAGAAGGGTTGTCAAAAAACTTCTTGGCTCGAAAAACTTCGCGGATAAAAATTTCCAATTTTTGATGGTCGACGCTTCTGATAAAGGCTTGGTATTGATTGCCGCCTTTGATTAGTTGGATTAGTCTTACGGATAAGTCTTCAGGAATAGTCCCCAGATAACCGCCGCTTTCACTTAAAACACTGATAACTCTTTTCCTAATCGTTAAAACAACCATATCGGCATTGTCTAATTGGGCTAATGTCGCTGGGGGAGCCAGTCTGACTAATTTGACAATTTTTGTTTTTCCCGGTTCTTCCAAAAAGGTTTTACCTGAAGGAGCGGGGCTGCTTTTTTTAAGGAGTCTTTTTTTGGTTTGTCCACCCTTTTCTAAGCGTTTTAAATTTTTGTTGGCAATAGGATTAAGACTGTCAAATTTTAAAACCTTTTTGTAATTTTGGATGGCCAAGTTAATTTTTCCTGTTTCCCAATAGGCCCATCCGAGTCGGTTTAAAGCCGCAATATTTTCTGGGGCTTCTTTAAGAATTTTTTTGTTAAGTTCAATGGCTTTTGGCCAATTTTGGGTTAGTGCGGCTTTGACCGCTTGTTCTTCAAGAGCAGTGATGGTCATTGGGCTCAAGCATATAATTTTTAAAAAACCTTGTCAAGAAGCGACTTTAAAGGTAAAATTAAAAGTCGTATGTCAGGACACTCCAAATGGTCCACCATTAAAAGACAAAAAGAATCAAAAGATGCTCATCGGGGTCAGGTTTTTACAAAGCTGGGGAAGGCGATTATCGTGGCCGTTCATGCCGGTGGCGGGATTGGTGATCCAGAAACGAATTTTAGGCTTCGTCTGGCGATTGAAAAGGCTCGTTCTTTGAATATGCCTAAGGATACCATCCAGAGGGCGATCAGCCGAGGAACAGGGGGGAAAGAAGGTGGTGATTGGTCAGAAATTGTTTATGAAGGTTATGGTCCGGAAGGGATGGCTGTTATCGTTGAAGTAGCCACAGATAACAAAAACCGAACCACTTCAGAAATTAAAAATTTCTTTGAAAGAGGAGGGGGGAGTATTGCCGGTCCTGGAGCGGTTTCCTATCAATTTAAAAAATCAGGCTTAATCACGTTGGAGAAGAGCAATTCGGTTGATGAACAGATTTTAAATTTAATTGATTTAGGAGCTGAGGAAGTGGAAGAGGCGAACGATGTCATTGAAGTTTACACCAAACCAGAGCAGACCCATGAAATGAAAAATAAAATTCAACAGGCTGGTTTTAAAGTTTTAAGCGAGGAAATCATGATGCAGCCTATCAATTGGATGAAGATTCAAGAAAAAAGCAAAGCAGAAAAAGTTTTAAAATTTATGGAGGGTTTGGAAGAGCATGATGATGTTCAAAAAGTTTACGCCAATTTTGACATTCCTGAAGAAATTTTCAAATAAGATTATCTTTAGTTTGGACAAGAGAAAGAAACTTGTTATTACCGCCTTTGTTCTGGCCTTGGGTCTTTTGACTGTTCAACTCTTTGCCTTTTCTTGGCATTATTGGGTCATTATTATTCTCGCTGCCCTGACTTATCTTTTATCATCCTGGTCTTTAATTGAGGGTCTAAATGGAGTTGAATGGCTGACAGTGTTGACTCTTCCAGTTCTTTTTACCATTGGCATTGGCTTTTTTTATTTTTTAACCCCTGATTCTTGGCTAGCCCGGGGGCCAATAATTATTCTTTATGGAGTTGGTCTTTATGGTCTTCTTTTGACGGAGAACATTTTTTCGGTCGCCGCCATCAGAACGATTCAATTACTGCGCTCAGCTCATGCCGTGGCTTTTTTACTAACCCTGGTAACCTCCTTTTTTCTCTACAACGTTATTTTGTCTTTTCGTTTTGATCCCTGGTTTAATTTCTTACTTGTTTTTTCCACGAGTTTTCCTTTGTTACTACAAGGATTATGGTGTATCAATCTAGAGGAAAAAATTACTAAAAAGATTTGGTCTTATACTTTAGCCTTATCTTTTGTTTTAGGAGAAATTGTTTTAGCTTTTTCTTTTTGGCCGGTAAGTGTGGCGGTTGGTTCATTATCTTTAACGACCAGTCTTTATATTCTTCTGGGGCTTTCCCAGCACCAAGTCAGTGAGAGACTCTTTAGAAGAACAATTAATGAATATATTGGTGTCGGTGTGGCAGTGTTGATTGTTATTTTTTTAACGACCCATTGGGGTGGCTAAAAAAATTTAAGACAGACCTCAAGACAGGGGAGGAGTACTTTTAAAACTGACGAGAATAAACAATTATCCTATAATAAAGTAGAGGAGTTTTCACAATAATTATAGGTTATTTTTCACGAAATGGCAGGTAATTTTTTAATTGCTAAACTGATATGCTTTGATATCATTGACGGAAGAGGGCTGTGGATAACTTTTAGGATAAATTTTATCTAAAAAGAGAGCAAGTGAGAATTAAAAGAGAAGTTAAGACAACTGGCATTAAAGGGTTAACTCCTATCATTTTATCCCCCCTAAAAGAGTGAGAGACTGTCAGAGAGGATAAGAACTTTAGCTTCCTTTGTATTGTCGCACAATGTAGCTTTTGCGACGTCTTCTGAATCCAGCCATTGGGAGGATAGACCAAAAATAAAATTTAAAAGTTATAAAAATAAAGAAATTTTTTAACAAAATTTTTCTAGCTTCCTTTTATTTTTTCTTTAATTCTCCCTTAATAAAGCCTAAGCCACAATTTTGTCATTCCCCTAAGAAAACCCGAAGATTTAGCCTCAAACAGCCTCAAATTAGATTCAAAACTCCCCTACGCTTGAACTAGAAGAAGGGATGTGTTATTCTGGCTTTCTATCTTTAATAGATAGGCCCTTTGACAAGTTAAGAGGAAAGGAAGTCTTTATTATGATGCTTAGTGAGGAAATCCCTTTGAAAAATGACAATTTGGTTATTTACCGCGAGTTTCTTAAAAAGAAAGTTGAACGTGGAATTATTAGAATATTTGGGCCTTTAATTGAGAAAGGAATTGACAAATTTGTTGACTTCATAGCTAATTTATTAAATTGGGAAAAGGAGGAATAAAGATGATTGATTATTTTAGGGGTTACGAAAAATTAAGTCGCTTATGGCTTACAATATTCATCATATTTATTATTGTTTCTCTTGGTTTTTTCATTTTCGGCTTATTTTTATTCATCAGTGGTTTTTTCCAGCCAGAAGTCTTCAGTAGAATTTCTTTTCTTAAGACGATTGATGATAGAAATCTTTTAATTGGGGCTTCCTTTATTTATGGTCTTATTGGGATATTAGCTGCTGTTTTTCTTTTTAAGAAATATCGATCTTAATTCCATAAAAATTAATGAAAAGTGATCAGATAGCTAAACCTTTTAGCGGATTAGCTTCTAAAAGCCGTCTGATCACTTAAATTTTCTCTTAACTTGTTTTTCTCAAGAAAGTCGGTTGAAAGCCGGCTTTTTTGATGGGAGGTTGACACTATGTTATGGGATATGTTATACTCCCCTCACCTATAAATGATATAGGTTTTAAATTTAGATCTTTAAAATACAAGGCAAAAAAAATTTAATCCTTTGAAAGGAAGTGTTTTTTTTGGTTTTAGGCTGGTTAAAGAAATTTTTCATTATTGTAAAAAAATTGATTGAAGAGAGGGGTCATAAATGATTGAATGGTTAAGCTTACATCGGGCAGCAATTTTAGTCATTTTAATTCCTATTTCTATTCTTATGGTTATTGGCGATTGTTTTAAATTAGTTATCAGCTGTCGTCAGATAATAAGAGTTCGTAAAATGGCAATAATTGACAATAAAAAGAGTTTTTTCCATAAAAGATAAAAAAGGAGCACTAATGAAGATTAGTTGTCGGCTGGACGCCTGATTAGCTTACCTTAAAGTTTAGGTGTGTGATAGGAATTCTTAAGCTGAATTAAAATGGTTGTTTCTAACTTTCTTATCACACTCCCTAACTAAAAATTTTCCTTTTGCCTTGTTTTTCTCAATAAAGTCGGTCTAAAGCCGGCTTTTTTGATGGTTGTTTTTATTATAGGAATGTCGTACAATATTTTTGATGTCTGAAGACGAAAAACTCCCCCGCTCTGAAGTTGACCGGCTCATTGAAGAATTCTTGGAGCATTTGGAAATTGAAAAAAATTGTTCCCCTCTTACCATCCGCAACTACAAGCATTATTTAACTCGTTTTTCCAACTGGCTAAAGGCTAATTCTTCCAAGAACGATCCAGCCTCAATTAATCTCGAAATTATTAAGAAATATAGGGTGTTTTTATCTCGATTTACAGCCAAAAACGGCTCTCCTCTATCTCGTATCACTCAAAGCTACCATGTGATAGCTTTGAGGGCTTTTTTACGCTATTTAATCAAAAATGACTATAGGACAATTGCCCCGGAAAAGATTGAACTGCCCAAGAGTGAAAGTCATAGCCTGAAGTTCTTAACCACCGAACAAGTTGAGAGATTATTGGGCCAACCGGAGATATCAAAAACCCAAGGTTTAAGAGATAAGGCCATTTTAGAAACTTTATTTTCTACAGGCCTTCGGGTTAGTGAGCTGGTTTCTTTAAACCGCGACAAAATTGATTTAACTCGTCGTGAATTTGGGGTGATTGGTAAGGGCGGACGCGCCAGAGTGGTTTTTCTATCTAAATCGGCAGCCGAATGGATTGGTAAGTACCTTGCTTTCCGTCTTGACAAGTGGGAAGCCTTGTTTATAAGGGTTATTAAAAATCCGGAGGCGATTGAGGATGGTCGGAAATTACGCTTAACGGTCCGCTCCATTCAAAGAATCGTTAAAAAATATGTACGCCAAGCCAAAATACCGGTGGATGCGACGGTTCATACCCTACGACACTCTTTTGCCACTGATTTATTGATAGCTGGAGCTGACATCCGCAGTGTTCAGGAGTTACTAGGTCATAAAAATATCTCCACCACTCAGATTTATACTCATGTAACTAATAGACAACTAAGAGATGTTCATGAGGCCTTTCATGGGAAAGGAAAATAACATTTTCCTAATTTCAAATGGTAAATTTATTAGGAAGGTTAAAATTTAAAAAGTTTCGTAGCTTAGAATGACAGAAACAGTAACTTCCGACTCACCAGGCTGGATTTGAGTGTCAGCTTTTTCTTCCAGTGCTCCTCCGACACCCATAGCTCTGGCAGTGAAGGGGACAGGTAGATTATTGGAATCACTTTCACTAACATTAACCAATCGGCCGATTTTAATGCCGCTGGTTTTGGCAATTTCCCTGGCTTTTTTCTGAGCCTTTTCAATGGCCTGGTTTCTGGCTTCGGTTTTTAAATCTTCAAGTTTTTCCTCATCAATAGTAAAGCTTAAGGTACCGATTTGATTAGCCCCTTGAGAAGCTCCGGCATCGATGGCTTGATTGATTTTTTGGAAGTCTTTAATTTTAACTCTTAAAGTAATATTGACATTGTAGCCAATAATTTTTTGCCCAACTCGATAATCATAATCCGGATAAACACTATAATTAACAGTTTTAATATCTTTTTCTTCAATCCCTATCTTTTTTAATTCTGACATGATTTGTTTTGTTTTTTGATTGGCTTCTTTTTGAGCCCCTTCGACGGTGGGTTTATTAATTTGGATACCTAAATTAATTTCGGCCGTATCAGGAATAGCGGTGACTTTACCTTCAGCCCCAACATCAAAAGTAGTTTTCTTTTCAGTGGTTGTCTGGGAAACAGAAAAAGGAATCGGGCCAATAAACCGGAAATATAAACTTAAGATAGCTAAAATAATCAAAATAAAACCAATTAATTTGCCGTAATCAGTTTTGAATAATTTTTGGAATCTTTTCATAGAATATTACTAATAATAATGTAAGAAAAATTAATTTTCAAGGAGGAGACATTTAAAACCACTTATTTGGTGGACAGATCAAAAACTTTTGACCCCAAATAAGTGGTTTTTAGTAACAATTTTTACCTAAATATCTTTCATCAATAAAGAAGTTTTTTGAGGGCAAGATACCAAACTTCGGCCATTTTTTCGTATCCCAGATCATTTGGATGAAGACTTTGATGGTTGTCTTCATAGAAATCTTGCGGACATAATGCTGATTCCATATCAACCATGATGATTTTGTCACCTTTTTTAATTCTCTCCTCGACCATTGCTTGGACATTATTGTTAAATTCGGTGACTTTGGGATTATAGTTTTTCCCATTGATGATTTTAGCTAGCAAAACAGTAATTTGGCAATAATGTTGTTTTTCATAATAATCAATATTATTAAGAATTTCTTCGACATCTTGTGGGTTTGTTTTAAGTCCATTAGTGCCAATATGAAGGAGAATAAAATCAGCCGGATTTTTCATT
>Ga0315288_10003960_pt1 | contig 18866 bp, 13 predicted proteins | sample YL17G11_20_MG_FD_203454 | JGI IMG/M metagenome (GOLD analysis project Ga0315288, IMG submission 203454) | Sediment microbial communities from Yellowstone Lake, YNP, Wyoming, USA - YL17G11_20 | ecosystem: Environmental > Aquatic > Freshwater > Lake > Sediment | place: USA: Wyoming | collected... | reverse complement strand
CTACCTGCCCATCCTCTAGCGCTGATTGGACCCCACTCGTTTGCAGCCAGAAGGCCGCGCCCCAAAGGCGCGGCCTCTCTGTACGAACGCTGCCCGCTAGGCCGGCGTAGTCCAGTAGCCTTTCCAGAACGTCTGCAGCGAAGGCCCGGTGCCTCGCGTCAGCTTCAGGGTCCGTACCGGCAGCACCAGCGCCGGAGCCGTCCCGAGCAGCGTGCCGCCTTGAGGCGGCTGCGCCTCGGCGGTGAGCGTCATGGTCACACCGGAAGCGGCCAAAGCCGTCTCCAGCAGATACACGAGCGCTCGTACCAGGTACAACATATGAACCACCTCCTCTCAAATCGTACATCGTTACTTCGTTCATCGTACATCGTGCGGCCGGCGGGTTGGCAGCCTGCCCGCCAGCCGCGTCTTATCCTCGCCTTCAGCCGCTGGCTGCCAGCCGTAAGCTGCTAGCCGTTGGCTGTTGGCCGTCTCACGGCGAAATCGGCGCGGGGATGCTGAAGACCTCGGACCGGAGGGCCTGCAGCACCGGCGCCGTCAGGCCTCTTGCGGTCCACTTGGCGATCAGGACCGCGGCTTCTATCGCCGCCGATTCACCGGACATCTCGCGCTCATGGGTCATGTGCCACAGCTCGCGCCCGAAGTCGAGGTAGAACGGGTACTGAATCACCGATACGCCCGAGGCGTCGCACGTCTGCTTGACCTGAGTCTCCATCGAGACGATGGAAACAATCTGGGCCTGCACGTGCTCGAACATCTTCGGACGTTTCAGGTCCAGCACTCCCTTGATGCGTGCGGTGTCGAACCCGATGTCCCAGTTCGCTATCCGTTTGGTCGGATCATTGGTAGGCATGTCTCTCACCTCCTTTCTGCGGCAGATTGCCGCCGCGCTCCCTCGTTGTCATTCTGAGCGCTCGCTCCTGCGATGGCCTGGCCATGTCTGACGAGTCGAAGAATCTCTCAGTCCTGAGTGACCCTTCGACGCGCTTCGCTTGCTCAGGGTGACAGAAAGGAAGAGCGGACGGTCGCCGCTCGACCGGGCAGGGGTTGGCTGCCGCTTCCGGCCCGGTCGGTTCTGGGGACAATCCACTCTGGACGGTCCCTCTCCGAATTGTCAAAGAGCAATGTATCTCGCCTTCAAGAAGCAATCTGTGTTCTGGCTTCGGAATAATGCGCCACGCCCGAAAAAGACAGGGGCGCGTAATGCGCCCCCGTAGACTGCCCTAGAAGGAAGGCCTATGTCGGACGACGCGCCGAATCAAGACCAAGCAGTCTCTTCACGTCCAGGTCCGGACACCGCGCCTTGAGCTTGCGGAACTTGTGTTTCACCATTGCCGCGGCCTCCAGTGCCGGCCGCAGCGATTCGGCGAACTGCGGATACCCCTTGAGGAACTCCTCAACCGAGGGTTCAGTGCCCTTGTGCAGCAGGGCGATATACTCCTCCAATGCCGCCAGTTCCGCATCACATGGCGTCGAGTATCCGGAACAATCTAGTCCCATGGGCTCTCCTTTCTGCCCCTTGGTTCCATCCGTCTATCCCATCCGCCGCCGCAGTTCGGCGAGACCCCGGCGACAATCGCTCTGCAGGGTCCCGGGCTTGCGGCCGGTCAGACGGGCCAACTCTTTGTAAGTCATCTCGTCGCAGCAGTGACCGAGCACTGCGACCTGTTGTTCTGGGGAGAGCGGCGCGACCATGCGCAGCACCTCCTCCTCGGCCAGCCTGAGCGCGTGCTCATCCTCCGGGCCGGGCATGGACGGCAGCTCCTCCTCAGGCACTGCGTCCATGCGCTCTATCCTCGGAAGGTGTTTCCGCCGTCTCAGCATGGCAAACCCCAGTTTGCGCGCAAATCCCACTGCCCAGGCTCGGAAATCGCGCGTGGGGTCGAACTCCCGGAGCTTGGCGAAGATGGCCTCCCAGCACTTCGACGCCAGGTCCCGTGCGTCCTCGCTGTTTCTGACGATGCGGTGCAGGCAGGCATAGACGCTGGGGTCGTGGCGCTCAACTAGCTCCGTGAAGGCCTCAAGGTCGCCTGCGAGCACCTTCGCGACTGCCTCTGCATCCGGCATCGCTTTCACCACCTTTCAGTGTTTCTCGACCCCGGCCCGCCATTCACGGGCCGGTTTGGAAACCCTGCCTGACCGGACCGGCCGGTTGTCCCGGCGCCCCGCCGGCCACGAGCCAGGCCAGACTTCACTCGAACCAGGCCTGCCGGGTGGCTCAACTACTCCTGACTGATTGTCAGTCCCCGAAAATGGTCTGTCCAGCTTTCTCGAAATCTCGAAATCACGTTTCCCCTTGCACCTGCGGCCGGGCAGGAGTAAACTTTACCCATTGTACTCACGGCCGCACCCACTGGCCGAGCTTGACTCCAAACCCCAACTCGCAGATACCCAGAAGCACTGTCCGGTCAGGCGGATTCGGCGTCACATCGGTCCAGCCCAGGCGCATCTCCCACTCCCGAATCAGGCCGCGGACCAGATTCTCGCGGGTCGCCATCTCGTAGTTACGGCAGACCCGCGCCAGCGCCTGCCCGAACGGAATGTAACGGACGAAGTACTGCGGGCTCACTCCGAGGTCCTGCAGCACCGCGCGTACCCGGGCAATCTCGCTCAAACCCCGCTCCACGCCCTCCCGATACCGTTGCGCAACGACCTCATTCGAAGCACGCTTCGCCCGTCGCGCAGTCCCCCGTTCCAGCGCGAACGCGAACCTGGTGGTCATCCTGTCCACACGCTCGTTCATCTCTGCTCGCCTCCGGCTTCAGAATCCTCACTTCTGCATTCTGGTCTCTGCATTCTGACTTCTGACTTGGCCTCTGCGGCCCCTGTCAGACAGTGCGCCTGACCGCCGCTCCTGCCGCCTTCTCATCTCCGTTCCTCGCGCTATGGCTTCCGTCGTTCTTCGTTCCTCGTTCTTCGTTCCTCGTTCTTCAGTCCTGCCTCCACCGGGAGCGGCATTCCCCGTTTCCTCCACAGCTCCGCGTAGAACGCCTGCACCATCCCCTGCATCACCTTCATGTCCAGACCCAGTGTGCGCCAGTGCTCCAGCACCTGAAGCAGCTTCTCGGCCAGGTCCTCGCCCTCGTACCGGCAGAACAGCGCGCCCAGGGTCGGCGCGAACTTCAGGTGGCACGAGAACGGCACCATGGGCAGCTTCAGCCGGTTCAGGTACGCGCCCGTGACGAGCTTGGCCGGCACTTCACGGGACCGCTCCTGCTGGTTGCCCGGCACAACCGCCGGGTCAGCCCGGCGCAGCACTTCCAGCAGACTCACGAACTCGGGCTCCAGTTCACTTTCCAGCATGATTACTCCTTTTTTTCGCCATCAAGAAGCAATCTGCCTTTTGGCCCCCAGAATAATGCACCTGCCTTCTGTCCGGCGCGGGACATGAACGAATTGCCCTCAATTCGTGTCGTGTCCCAAGCCCGGTTCCACGTGGCGCGCCTCGCTAAGTGCCAGAATCTCAGCAGTCTACAACCCCTTCCGCAATCCAAGATCCAGAATCCAAAATCATCAATTCCGCGTTGGCGCCCACCTCCCCTGCGACGGGGGGAGTGGCTCCAAAAGCGACTCTGAAACCAAATCGAATAGATACTCCAAGAGACACTCTGACAGAAACTCCAAGAGAAGCTCCAAAACAGGCTCCATCAGAGACTCCAAAAGAGACTCCAACAGAAACTTCATCTTAGGCTCCAAGAGAAACTCCAACAGAAACTTCAACTTAGGCTCCAAAAGAGGCTCCAACAGAGAATCCAACAGAAGCTCCGACAGAAATTCCAAGATGAACTCCAAAAGAGACTCCGAGAGAAACTCCAACAAAGACTCCGAGAGGAACTCCAACAGAGACTCCATCCAATACTCCATCTTAGAATCTGTCATAGCCTGTTTTCCCGCCGATTCCTGACCGCCGCAAGCCGCACTGCCGGCTCGCAGTCGCGACCGAGTCGGGCTTTGCGATACCGTGACCAGTTCGGGGTTTGGGATTTGGTGTTTGGGATTTGGGATTTCCCGCGCCCGGCGCGGGCTTTGGGGTTAGGAGTTACGGCTCGGCTGCCCGGCGCAGTCAACCGTCAGTCGGATTCTGTGGCTCGGGAAGGCCGTAAGCCGTCGGCCGTGAGCCGTCAGCCCGTCAGTGCTGTACGATGACCTTGCAGGTCGAGCGGGCGGAACCGAGCTCAATCGTCACGCGATGGCCTAATCCGTTGCTTGCTGGCGGGAGGACCAGCATTCGGGGCTATCTGAGCGCGTACAGGAATCCGTCCGGGAATTCACGCACAATACGGAGCTTAGCGTAGCGAGCGATTTTGTGTGGTTCCATCAGGTAGGGCCGGTTCACGCCGTCAAACCATGCCATGTACTTGTCCCCGACTCCTTGTCGGATGCGGTCCAGCTCAACAAGGTTGCGAGGACTCATTTGGGTTTCTCGCCCCGCCAGGATATAGACGGCATCGGGCGCATTGCTGCAGAGGGCTTCTTCAAGGTGGTGTTCCCTGAGCCAGGCTATCATCGGCGAATTGTGCCACGGCGTGGTGTTGTACCCGCCAGCACCGTTCGCTACCCAGCCTTGCTCAGCCCTGATTACCGCTTTCAGCGGAGCCCACAGCCACACCACCAGCGTGGCAGCGACTAAGACGAGCCCGACGTGCCGACCACTGAGCAGGCGTCCTACTGATATTGCCGCATCCTCCAATTCTGCGAGGACAAGCAGAATGACTAATGCGTAGACGGGTGAGAGGAAGCGGTCCGAGATTCGGTCCAACGTCGAGGCAGTTGATGCCGCCACCAGCGCTATGAGATACGCCACAAGGAACACTGCCCACGATGCCACCGCTGCGCGTCTGCTTCCAACGTGAGAAGTCAGTCGCACGAGCGGGAAAACCGTCGCAGCACCGACGAGAAGCACAACCATGACCACACTAAGCGTCTTGACCGGTGGGGCCGGCGCTCGGACGATGAACCAGTTCGAGAGACCCTGTGCGACTAGTGACAGGTTCGAGCCCAGCGTGGAGCCATTTGGAGGCACGGCCCCGGTGAAGCCGGTAAGCGTCGAAGTGGCAGTCATGTTGTGCAAGAGCCAAATCAGGATGGGCCCTGCGGCAGCAACGACAAACAGGACGGCCCGCCCCAGGCGCGCGCGTGGCGAGAGACCAGAGTTCCACGTAAGGATGAGCACCGCCCCCACCGCGATAGTGACTGCGCCAATGTAGCGTTGGAGTGCACAGAGCGCGGCGGTCGCGACCAGCATGATGAACAAACCATCGGTCTGTCGTTCAAGGTATCTCCACATCAGCGAGAGAAACGTCGTGACGAGCAGGAGAAAGAGCATCTCGGACCACGCCATCACAGCCATGGTGAGCAGCGGGACCGACAGGACAACCACAAGCGTCCCAGCGAGCGCGAGCGACCTGGACCGTAGCAGTCGCGACAGCTCACTGCCGAAGAGTAGAACCAGCAGTCCCAAGCTCGTAGCGTTCACGAATCTCGCGCCCACCAGCGGGTCCCGGAAGACGACTCCGGCTATGGCAAGGACGGATGGGAACAGAGGCGGCCACGACACAAAGGGCTTTCCGTCGCAGCAGACATAACCTCGGCCGGCAAGCAGACCGCGTGCCGCCGCGATGTAGTTCACTGAGTCAGGCGAAAGCCCGGCTCCGTACTTCGATGTGCCAACGAGCACAAGAGCCGCCCCTGTCACGGCAAGCGCTACGATGGTCGCCAACAACCACGGCTCCCGCCTGCCCTCGGGCTGAGCAGGCGCGGCTACCGGCGCAACGCCCAGTTTAGCGAGGACACGGCTTGCGACAGCAGGGGTTCTCACGCTGGGGCTGCGGGTGCTCCGAGAAAGTACGTCATCATCGAGATATGCCGATGGTGGTGAGTGAGAAGCGGTCCGAACTGCGGCAACGCCTGCGGCAGACGCACCCTAGTGCTGCACCACCACGTGCGTCGTCCCGACATGCCCTGCCCACATGACGATGACGAGGTACAGGCCATTCGGCACGCGCCTGCCGGTCTGGTCCGAGAGGTCCCAGCGAGCCGTGAACCGCGTGGAACCAGCGCGAGTGGGAGTGATACGTTTGACGACTCTACCGCTCGGGTCCACGATCCTGATGACATCGGGCCTTTCCAGGCCCGTCAGGACGAACTCGGTCGCCGTGGACGCGACTGTGGGTCGCGCAGTGATGGTCCGTTCACGACTGGCGACTTCGCGCTCGTCCTCCGTTACGCCCGGCCCGGTCGGCGGGTACTTGATGAGCAGGATGTCCTTCCCGGTGGAAGCCATCGTCGCGAATCCAGCAACGATCACGTTCCCGCGCGAGTCAAGGCAAAGCCGCGAACCTTGGTCGTAACTGGGGCTTCCGTCCCCCGTGAAGCGCGCCACCCAACGGAGGCTGCCGGTGGGTTCATAGCTGAGTGTTGCACAGTCGGTAGAGGTGGCGCCGCCCCCCGATGCTCCCACCACATACACCAAGCCTTGCGGACTGACTCCGATGTCGTATGGTACATCATAGTCATGGCCGGGTCCGTCATAGCGGGCCACCCATTTGGGAGAGCCGTTGCTGCCGCACCGGAATACTTTGAAGTCCTCCGCAGTCAACGAGTCAGCCGCGTAGCCGCACCCAAAGATCCCCAGCGTGTCTATGGCGGAAATGCCCACACCGGCACCAATCGCCATCTCCCGACTCCAGAACGTGTCGCCGGTCACAGCGTCATACGCCGCCACTAGTAGCCTTGGCGTTCCGTGCGAGATGTCACCCACGACGTATAGTGAGTCACCGTGGACAACGACGTCGCGAAAGTACGTATTCTCGCCCTCAGGATCATACGTTGTCGTCCAGCACGTGTCGCCTTGTGGGCTGAACTTCGCAAGCGTAGCAGCGTTGCTCCATGATGTGATAGCCTCTCCGACGACGTACGAGTTGCCCGCCGAATCGACAGCCAGGGCCGCCGGGTCGTTGTGCCGTCCCCAATGGTCGTAGACAGACGTCCACTGCACGTTGCCGGCGCTGTCCAGCTTCATGACGCGCGTGACGCCGTTGAGTGAGGAAACATCGCTCGCCATGGCCACAAGGCAGTTCTGGCTCCGGTCAAGTTCCAGGTCCGTGGGGTAGTCATACAAGTGGGCCGGGTCTGAGAAGTGAACATGTTTCTGCATACTGCCGTCCGGTGCCAGTTTCAGAACTATGGTCGTCCACACGTTCGACGAGTCTCTGCAGGCACAGGCGGCGAAGACGCAGCCATTCTTAGTCACCCCGATGTCCGTCACATAGCCATCGAAGCCGGGATATGGCTCGTACGTCTTGAACCAGACCAGGGCACCTGAACTAGCCCACTTGCTCACGGCAGGACAGTCTACATGTCCGGGCTTGCCTATCGAACCGCCTACAACGATGTCATCAGACGGCGTGACGGCTACCGCCGATGCCGCGTCGTAACCTGAATACCCGCCATCAAACGTCCTAGTCCATGCCTGGGCGAGGACGAGACCACCGACGATGATCGTCAAGACAGCAGAACGTTTCACATGAACTCCTCGTGTGGGTATGCCGATCACTGAACCCGACTATAGCGTGCAATCGGCACTTGTCAAGAGATACGAGGCGCAGCCCTCGCTGCAGGGCGTCCTTGAATCGCTCGGAAGGCGACCGCTGTCTCACGCGACCAAGGCGCGTGAATTCAGCTAGATACACACCTGTCTCAGACTGCGAAGGAATTCCTTGACAAATGGTCGAAGCTGCCGTATAAGTGAGACGTGTTTGTTACGTCAGGAGTGACCTTCTCCTGGGCCGAGAGGATTAGGTTATGATTCGTGACGCAGACGCGATCTGTCGGTCGGTCGAGTTCCGCCGGTCTGGTTGGCTCGGCGGCTGTGGAAGCGGCCCGCGAGATCCGTTGCGGACACGTCTCCACTGCCGTTTCTACCTCACCCGCGCAGTCAGTGGACGCCAATGCTCAAGATGCGCGACCGAGGTGTAGCTGCCCGACGCGTCCGCTAGCTGGGGCGAGGCTTGACCGTCCTGAATGAGCGCCGACGAAGGAGGCTAAGTGCGTGTAGCGGCTAGAGTGCTCTTGGTTGCCCGAAAGTGGTGCGGGTTGCTGTTCTTGGTTCTGTTTGCCACAGTTCTGACCTTTGTAGGCCAGAACTGCGGCACCGGACCACCCGGCGGCAAGTTCACGTTCAGCTTGTCAGCTGTGCCTGCGGAGCAAACGTGGCATCTGTCAGGAGATGGAAGGACCATCACCATCTCGGCTACGATTATGAAGGAAGACATCAGGGGCACGACTTGGCGATGCAGTCTCCGAGTAGAAGACCCGACCCAGTGGCCTATTGACAGTGGGGTCCAGCAGTTGGACACTTCGCAGATGAAAACCGGGTACAGCGTCAGTTTCAACCTCGATGCTTCGGATTGGCGGAGAACTGGGAACTACCATGCATGGGGCTACCTTGTCCCCGCCTCCCAGGACACACCGAAGACCGCCGACTGCCCGTTCGGTGTCATCTACGACAAAGACCGAGATCTGGATGAGGTCGCTTGGGCGGGAGACCGAGCCGTTGGGGCACCCGGAGAGACGCTCAGTGAGCCCCGTGCCTACAGCCTCTGGGCACAGAGCTTCCACAGTGACTTGAATGTGGGGCTAAACGACATCGACGTAACGTGGTACTGGAAGCCCGACTCCGCGGGCACGCTCCTTGTTGAGAATCCGATGTCCTGTTCGCTGCAGTTGTACCCAGGTGACTCCACCGTGGTTGGAGCCTTTCCATACGTGCAGGGCCTGTCGCATGCTTGGTTTGTTCTTTCGGATAGCTTTGCCGGCCGCTGCTCGGTTGTGGCCAGACTTTCTCTGGGTGACTCAGGTGTCGCGCGCGACTCGGCCATCTTTGAAGTGGGCTCTTCGTCCGAAGAATACGACTCCGTTCTGACGGGTCGGCGTGTACACTCGGGGCGGTGGCAGAACAGCCTGTGGACTCCCTATGAAGGGGATGGCTACGCAGCCGGCTTTGGAGGAGACCCGGACCCGTCGGTCAAGAGCATATTGGTGGAGGTGGACTACGACGTGAACCTGCCCGGCGTCGTGTTCGTGATAGATTCGGCACGACGCATTGTGGACTCGGTCTTTGCGACTGCAGGGGTGAAGTGTTCCCTGCAGTTGGACCAGGCGCTGACCAGCGTGGGCAAACAGAATTCTCTCCGCCTCGCTAGGGGATTCATGTATGGCTGTCGGAATGCTTCCCTGAAGAGGAACGGCTACGTGCACGTCGTAGTGGGTGGTTCCTACTGGGAGCCTTACATCCTGGGTGTGAACGTATGCCATCAGGAGGCGTCGGAGGACTTCTGCGTCCTCCAGCATCTCGCCACGACTGATTGGAACGACTCCTGCACCAACAAGTGGCTGGACTCGACCGGGATATTCGTTTTCCAGGAGGCCGCGTTCGACACCTGGCCCGTGGAGTCCACTTGGACAAGGCCACGAATGCTCGGTGTTGTGCTTGCCCACGAACTCGGGCACGCGGCTGGTCTGTGCCACCCCGCGGACACGCTTGATGTGCGCAACGTGATGGCCGCACAGCTCGACTTCGTCTCGATCGGCTGGCCTAAGTATGACTCTTTCAAGCCGCCTAACGCGGCGACGGTCAACAAGATGAACACGCGGGCACTCTTGGGCCGGGATAAGCTAAACGTAGGGTGGCCGAAACTCCCGTTGTCGAAGGGCCTTCGGCAGTAACGGCTGCCACTACATCAAGGTGTGCACGATTCACAAGGAGGCACATATGACGGGTCAGGCTCGATGCGTGGTTTCCGGACTGCGGAGCGCGGCACCGTGGTTGGTGCTCCTGCTGGTGGCGACCCCGGCCGCGGGACAACCACTCAGCAACCATCTGAACATGCAGGCAATCCTCAGGGGCACGATTAGCGAACTCGACCCGACCAGCATGGTATACATCTCGCGCGTGTTGCTGGCGGGCGACGGGTCTTACTGGGTGCAAGGCAGGTACAGTGACGCTGTCTTCGTCGGCAGTGAAAACGAGGGCAATGTCCAGGGGGCCGATTGGCCGTTTGTCAGCCGGCACGCGAGTGACGGCAGCCCACTCGGAGGTAGGGTGCGCCTCAGTGAGGTGTTCTATCCCCGCAACTTGGAGAGTGTCTACCCGTTGCTCGTACTGAAAGACGGCAGTCTGCTTGTCCAGTGCAGCATCGAGAAGGAGCTTGAGGTTTACGATGAGATGCTGCTTCGAATAGCACCCGACGGGACCACGCAGGTTTCAGACCGTCCGGTGCAGGGTTTCCTGAAGCCGGAGCGGGTCATAGAGGACGGCACCGGTGGGCTTCACATCTTTTCCTACAACAACCGTTATCTGTACCACTACAGAGTCGGGATGCGTGGCGGCCAACTCCACGTCGGACACCCAGACACGTTCCGTCTTTTCCCTAGGCCGGCGAGCCCGGGCTCTGAGCAGGTGCCGTGCTATCTAGGCTTGGGAGGAAGCGTAGCCAAGGTGACCATGGCGCTGGCCGACTCGGGCCATGTGCTCGTTGCCGTCGACAGAGGGCAGGCGGGTGTTCCGATATCCATCTACCGGCTGCGGCTCTCCGACCTCACTCTAGTCGACTCCTGCAGAGCAGAGAGCGGCACCGACGAGACGCATCTGGTCACCGGGCACAATGTCGGTGCGATGAGGCTGTTGCCGTCAGACGGCAAGTACTGGCTGTTCGTGCCCAGCAGGGCATCCGCGCCGGGCACGTCCGGAGCCGCGCGGACTACGTCCGTCTTTCAGGTTTCACCCCGGCCAAGCGTCATCAGGCCACCTAGTATCCGACATCTCGATGTCGGTGAACCCGTCACCGTGATGTCGGCGCGAGACGCGACAGTCGCGACTCGATTCGAACTCACGGATGAAAACGTTGCAGGCTGGGCGTTCCACGCGAAAGCGGAGCTTGACCTGCAGTTCACTGGGTACGACGCCGACGGCCGGCTCTACTATGGCCGGGAGCACGGGGAAGCTCTCATCACGATTTCGCGACAGGCTGGCCAGAAGTGATACGCAGGAGGAAACGATGAGACGAGTGATTCTCCTTTCGGTTCTGCTCGGGCTCGTCGCGGCTGCCACCGCCGCGCTGGTGCCGAGGAACTTCTCTGATAGCCCTCCGGTTCAGAAGCTGACCCGTGCCTTCACGCGACAGAACTGGAACACGGCAGGCTTCAACCAATGTCACGGAGTTGCGATGAGGCGGATTCTCCGGAAGTCGACCTTGGATTCGACGTACTACTTGTGGGCTGTGTCGGATGAGGATTGGGATGGCGTAGTCTACGGAGTGGAAATGAAGGTCGCGGGCCAGTGCAGCGTTGTGACAGCAAGCAGGTATGGCACAGAAGGAGCTGGTTCCGCACAGCTGTTTACTCCCCTCGGGCTGACGATTGACACCGTGGTCTATGACGGCCAGTCCGACAATCTGTACTTGTATGTGGCGGAGCGAGGCAACAATCGGGTCAGCCGCCTCAGGTTCGACTGGGCTAGCAAGACCTTGTCGTCCAGCGGTCTGGTGGACCCCGGGTTGTCGGCCCCCACAGACGTCTGCTGCATAGCTCGGCGTGACCGGCCAGCTCTACTGTTCATACTCGACAGCGGGCACGACCGACTGCTGGTTCTGGAGATCGAGCCGGACTTCAGTTACGAGTTGCTGGCAGCCTACGGCTCCTCTGGCGCCGGGGTGGGTCAGTTCGTGCGGCCCACCGACTTGTGCGTCTGTCCGCGCACGTCTGGGGGCTACAGCATCTACGTCAGTGACCCGTGTAACTCCAGGGTTGTTGCGCTCCACATGAGCGATCAGGGCAACGTGTCTTGGGAAGCCAGCTACTCAGACGGCCAAGCCGGCTTCGCAGGAATCGCCGCGGATGGTATCGGGTACGTCTACGTGGCTGCGCAGCGTGTCAATGCAATATACGCGCTTTCGCCGGACCTGACCGAACTCCACTACATCTACACTGGTAGCGAGCTTGCGGGGCCGCGCGGCATAGCGTTCAACGGTGACGAGTTGGCGGTTACTGAGGAGTGGACGGATAGCTCCGGGATTCAATACTTCAGGATCGTACCTGGTTTCGAACGCCTTGAGTGCGACAGTTTTTTCGACGCCACCCTCGACAGCTGCCAAGTGACTGTCGAGGTGGAGGAACTGAACGCATACGTTGATATCGACATTTGGGACGGGCAAAGTGCGGTCAGGCGCCTTGCCTCCGACACGCTGCTGACGATGAACGTAGCGTACGACTTCGTATGGGATGGCCGCGACGACAGCGGCCGGATTGCATTGCCCGACAGGTACACGGTCCGCGCGTCCGGTGCGTTCAGCCGAGGAGAGTCCGACCCTGCGCTTAGGTCAGTGAGGACCACGACGACAACGGTCAAGGGCACGCAGATTCCAGGCGTCATATCCAGCAACACGACCTGGGACACTTTGCACGAACCCTACGTGCTTTCGGGGCACAGTTTGGACATCAGCGACAACGCGACGTTGATGATAGAGCCTGGCGTGCGTGTGATGTTCGCCGAGGACAGCCCCAAGCGCGGCATCGTCGTTCACATATACTGTCGCATAGAGGCAAACGGGACCGCTCAGGACTCAATCTACTTCATGCCCTATCGGAAGATGGCCGAGGCGTACAATCCAGCCAAGCGCGGATTGTGGGGCGAGATTGACTTCAACTATCACAACTACGGCGCGATATTCAACCACTGCGTGTTCGAGAACGGCGGCGGAGCGGGTTGGGACAGCGCCGTCGTCTATGCCAGCGCCCCGGACGAGGGCTCCACGCTCGACTTCGACAACTGCCACTTTCTTGGCTCAGGGAGTAGCGCGGTCGGCGTCAACAGTGATGGTGCACGTGAGAGGGTAGACTTCGACACGTGCCGATTCGAGTACTGTGCGGACTACCCGATATTCAAGGTCAAGGCCCAGAACGTGGCCGACCTGTGCGCGACCTGCACCTTCGCCAATAACGACGTCCCGGGCCTGATGGTGAACGCCGCCGTGGGCAACGACGAGAGGATACAGAGTAGCTGCACCTGGCCGTGCATGAGTCCGGGTTGGCACTGTGACCTGGATGGCGACCTTCAGGTTTGGAGCAATACCGGCGGGTATCCGGTGCTCGCCATCGGCGCGGGTACCTCGATACGTATGCCGGCCAACGGCGAGATTCAGATAGGCAACGGCAACGACCAAGGTGCAATCGTTGCTGCCGGCAGTCCGGGCGCGCCCGTTGTGTTCGAGGGACTGAACGGCGCGACCTGGGACGGGGTCTGGCTCGACTACGACCCGAATAACCAGTCGTCGTTCAGATACTGCATCTTCAAGGACGGCACCGGTCAGAGTCGCATGTCGCTGGATGGGATGGACTACTTCCCGATGCTCTACTGCCAGACTTCGCCACCGGTCTATCGGTGCAAGTTCCTCGACGCATTCCAGTCGGCCGGGGATGACGTCGGGGCCGGCTTTGGCACGGAAGGGGTGCCTTCGCACGTCAGCCAGTGCAAGTTCATGCGGAATGAAGTCGGCATCGTGGCAGATTACTCGTCGGTCTACTGCTGCACGACGTACAATTGCATGATAGACAGCGGCGGCATCGGTTTTCTGGTGCTGGACCTGAGCGATAACTCGCAACCGTATCTGCGCAACACCAACGTCTTCGCCAACAATTCCTACGGCGTGGCCAACCTTGACACTATGGCGACGGTCAATGCCAACGGCAACTGGTGGGGCGTCAACAATGGCGGCGGGCCGGGCAACGGCAACAACGGCACCTACGGGAACGTGACAGCTACATCGTGGTCCTCGTCACCATACACGCTCTGGAGCATGGACGCGCAGGCGGTGTCGATTCTCACGCCGGTCGGCTGGCACGTGCCGGGCGCGGTCGAGCCGAGGGCTGTTGTTCGCAACTACCTGGATACGACGGTGACGTTCACGGCCAGGCTCGGCATCGGCACGGTATATCTGCAGAGCGTCGAGGAGACGCTGACGGCAAATGCCGTGGATACCGTGGTCTTTCCGCAGGCGACGCTCGACTCGGGATGGTACAATCTCGGGCTGGCAGTTGACCTCGCAGGCGACGAAAACCCGTCCAATGACAGTGTCGCGGACACGGTCTGGGTGCGCGACTCGGTAGACGCTGCCGCGATTGCGGTGATCGCGCCGCCGGCACAGATTACCGTGGACGACACCATTGAGCCACGAGTCAGCATCGCCAACTACGGCACGATTGCCCGGCAGATTCCGGTTAAGTTCTACCTGGACACGGTGTATCAGGCGACGGAGTCGGCTCTGGTTGCCGCGCACGAAACGGCTGAAGTGAGCTTCGACGCGCGCACGTTCAGCCCCGACACGCATCAGGTGATGTTCGTGGCCAGTCTGCCACTGGATGATGACCGCACGAACGACACGGCGAGAGCAACCGTCTACGTGAAGCCCGGAGACTACTGGGTGGCTCAGGATAGCCCGCCGTATGCCACGGCACGGTTGTGCTGGGACAAGGGCCAGTATCTGTACGCGGCTGAGCGGGCCGGTTCCGGCGTGCGCAGGTTCAACACGCTGGCGAATGACTGGAGCGCGGTATCCGGCCCTGCGGTTGAGACCGTATTCGGAATCACGAGTCTGAAGGGACAGGTGTATGTGCTTGGGAAAGCATCGGGCGTGGGCGCGGACGAAGCTAGAAGTCAGAAGCTAGATGCTAGAGCGCAGAATGTGCCGCAGACGACGGACAAGTCAAAGGGCATAAGCCAAAAGCCAGAAGTCAAAACCCGGGACGCGGCGGAAGCGAAGCACGGCGCGGCGTTCAGCAATGAACTGGGTATCTACCGCTACGTTGCGGCCGGCGATAGCTGGGTACTGGTGACGACCTGCGACACGTCCATCAAGCCCCACCACAACGGCGCCAACCTCGTTGCCGACGACGCCGGCAGCATCTACTTGATTGAGGGCGGCACGCCCCGGGTTCTGCGCTACATCGTAGCCGCGGACTCGTGGGTTTTGGACACCGCCTCGTTCGTCATCAGCCGGTGGGGCGCGGCGGCATGGAGTCGAGGCAAGCTGTACGTCCTCGCCGACCCACTGCGCGTGCTTGCGCTGGACCCTGCAACCGGGCAATGGAGCACCATCAGCCTCACGTCGCCCGATAGCAGCTACGGGACTGCGTTGTGCGCGGACCCGGTCATGGACCGGCTGCTCGCATTCTGCCACCGACCGCCGGGCGTGGGGACTCAGGTGCCGCCGTTCCGGGAGAGGGCTTTGCGGGCCGACGTGGTGGTGTGGAGCGTAAGGGCCGGCGGCGTGGAGGATACGACCGGCGCGGCGCTCTGTTTCGGCTCGACTCAGGCGTACTGCCTGGACGGGTATGGCGGGTTCTGGCGGTATCGGCCCACGCCGCAGTTTGACGCGGCGGCGGTGGCTACGGCGATACCGGATACCATCCCGCTCGACAGCGCGATTGTGCCCGCCGGGATAGTGCAGAACACATGGAAGGCTGCTCTCCCGTGCAGCGTGCACATTACCATCGGGTCGTACGCGAGCAGCCGGACCGACACGGTCCCGCCGCAACAATGGGACACGGTCACGTTCGATTCGACCTCGTTCTCGCCGGGCACGTATCCGATTACGCTCATCGTGTCCCTCGGGGGCGAAGCATACCACTACAACGATACCGCGACCGGGTCGCTTTTCGTGCGCTATCGCACCGACGCGCAGGCACTTGCGGTGGAAAGCCCGGTTGGCCGGATTCCGTACGACAGCCTGATTCATCCCGAGGGCCGGATCGGGTCCAACTCGGACGAAACCCTGGATGTCTGGGCGAAGATGACCTTGGGGTCAAGCTATACCGACTCGGTGCTGGTCACGCTGCCGCCGCTGGGCGAGAGCACGGTCACGTTCGATACCTGCCACCTGCGGGTGGGCGTAAACACGGCCCTGCTCCGGGTGCGCTGCGACGGTGACGAAGTGCCGGGCAATGACGAGGTAGCTGATTCGGTTGAGATCATCGCCGGCGACTACTGGAAGGTGCTGGCTCAGTGCCCGGACAACGAGGTCCGGCTGGTCGGCAGACCCGGCTCGGCCATCTACTCGGTTAAGCGCAGCGGCACCAACTTCCGGTACTACGACCCGGCGCAGGACACCTGGGTGAGCAAAGCCAACTCGCCCTTGAGCACCAACCTGTCGCTGTACCGGCAGGGCAACAAGGTCTATGCGCTGGGGTCGCTCGCACTCGGGCTGGACGAGGTTTCTTTCCCCGGTTTGGGACGCGAGCCGGAATCCCCGGCGGGCTTTGGCAATTCCCCGCGCAACGACCGGGCGCAGACCGGAGTAGCGCCGGTCAATGGCCTGAGGAACGGGGGCGGGGGCCGGACCGACGCCGGGCCGGCCGTTGTCCGCTATCACATAACCTCCAACTCCTGGTTCACGGTCTCGACGCAACTGCCGTTCTCGATCGGCGACGGCTCGTGTCTGTTCATGACCTGCGACTCGACGCTGTTCGTCCTGGGCTCCGGTTCCGTCCTCTGGCGCTACTGCATCAATCACCAGGTCTGGGACCAGAGGACGCCGATGCCGGAGTCGGTCTGCGCCTGGACCTCCGGGGCATACGACAACGCCGGGCACTTCTACGTGCTGGCCGACTCCAACGGCAAGCTGCGTGAGTACAACGTTGCCGGCAACTCCTGGGATTCGCTCACCCCGCTGGCCGGCTCGACGCCGACCGGCTCGGCCCTGTGCTGCGACTCGGCGCGGAACCGGCTGTATGCGCTCTGGGCCGATACCAGTCCGGGCGCGTACTGCTACGACATCGCCGGGGACGAATGGACTGAAGTGGAGTCCTTCCCATCCAGTCTCACCCTGCCGGCCCTGACCCAGTGCGGGGACAACCCCTATGGCCAGAACGGTTCGACGTTTGCCAGGTACGTGCCGGAGCCGGAGTTGGACGTTGCCGCGCTGGCAATCCTCGTGCCCGGCGACACCGAGCGCTATGACAGTGCGGTCGTGCCGACCGGCGTCGTCCACAACCTGAGCGAAGTGCCGGTCTGGTGCGAGGTCACGATCACACTCGGAGACACGGTCCGGGTTGTGCCGTCGCTGTACCTTGAGTCCGGAGAGACCGATACGGTTGCCTTCGACTCGACGTACCTGCCCGCCGGCCGCATCACCGCGACGCTTCACGTCACGTGCACCGGCGATGAGAACCCGGACAACGATACGTGCTCGAAGCCGGTGCAGGTCGATGCGCCCTGGGAGCCGCGCAACCAGACCAACTACGCGCAGGGCCGGCTCGACGCCGACACCGGGGTAGCGGTGTACTTTGCCCCCGGGAGTTCTGCCGGGCTGCAGAAATACTCAGTCAGCGGGGATACCTGGAGCGGCATGCTGGCGCCGCCGTTTGCCGCGAACTGCCTTGACCTTGCATACTACAACGGCGCTCTCTACGCGCTTGGGCTGGTCGGTACGGATGGCGCGTCCAAGGGCCGGAAGCTGATTTCGGATGCCGGGCCAAGTCTAACGTCCCATCCGGCAATCTACCGGTACACGCTGGGCGACACCATCTGGACCCTTGTTTCCGACTCGCTGCCGCTCATGATGGTCGCGGCCGGCCGCTGGATTGTCGCAACCGGGCCGGGCATCTACCTGGAACCGGGCTACGGCAGGGCGTTCTACCGGTACGCCACGGGCAACGGCTGGACCACGCGGGATTCGCTGCCGGTGTCAGTGACGTCGCCGGTGGCCCTGGACTGGGACCGGGACGATGAGATCTTCCTGCTGGGGGCCGTATCAGCCGAGAGCTCGGCATTCCTCGGCTACTCGATCAGCGGCGACTCCTGGGTAACGCTGACTACGATACCGGTGCAGCCACAGGCGGGCGTGGCCATCGCGGCCGAGCCCGACGGGAACACGGTCCTGGCGCTCATGCCGGCTGACTCAAGCCCCGCGCTGCTGTATGGGTACGACCGGACTCAGGACACCTGGACCTTGCTGACCTCGCCGACCTGGACTGCATGCACCGGCGCGGCCATGACCTGGGCCGGTACCGAGGCCTATGCGCTGACCGGGCACATGCCGACCGGGCCGGGCGGGTCGAGTTCATTCTGGTGCTATGACCCGGGCTTTGCCGCGTACTGGGGTCGGGGTCTGGAAGGCGTGGCCGGCAAGGCGCTGCCGCTCTTGCGCTGGCAGTTGACCTGTGCGCCCAACCCGCTCTCCGCCCGGGCCGTCATCCGCTGGCAGGTGCCGCGACTCTCCAGCGTATCGCTGAAGGTATACAACACCGCCGGGCAGATGGTCAGAGTCCTGAGCCAGGGCAGTGCGAAGCCGGGCTCCTACACGGCGACGTGGAACGGCTGCGACCAGAAGGGCCGCCGCCTTGCCGCCGGCGTGTACGTCTGCGCGCTGGACGGACCGGGCGCGCGCATCACCAGGAAGGTCGTACTGACAGAATAGCCGGACTCTCTGGTCTCCCAGGGCTGCCCGCTTCTCCGGGCAGCCCTTTCCGTTCCCGCCGGGACAGTCAGACTGACAGAAGACGGGTGTCGGATTCAGAGGTCGGAATCGGGCGGTGGTTCACCGGCCGAGAGTCGAGTTGCGGGTTCCGAGTGACGAGTTCCGAGTTCCGGGTGCGGGCGGTGGTTCATCTGCGGATTGCCGAACGGCGATTGGGCGGGTTTGGAAACACGCTCGTAGCTTCTGCCGGGCCGACGAGCGGGCGGCTGCCCGCTGTTCGGCTCACGGCTGGCGGAAGACGGCCTGCGGCCGACGGCTCACTGCTGCGGTTCCGTCATGACGCCGGTCAGGTGCACCCGGATGGTGACGCTGCGGTTCAGGGCCCGGCCGTCTTCG
>Ga0315288_10003958_pt1 | contig 18877 bp, 24 predicted proteins | sample YL17G11_20_MG_FD_203454 | JGI IMG/M metagenome (GOLD analysis project Ga0315288, IMG submission 203454) | Sediment microbial communities from Yellowstone Lake, YNP, Wyoming, USA - YL17G11_20 | ecosystem: Environmental > Aquatic > Freshwater > Lake > Sediment | place: USA: Wyoming | collected... | reverse complement strand
TCATCATCCTCAACTCAATGCTAAGGAGCGAAACACTATGGCGACAAAAAAACTCTTGATTTCGAACACAGCCGCTTGGTGGTTAGAAAACTAGATTCTTTCTGCGCACGGTTTGCGGGCGCGGAAAACCGTAACTTCGCGGACGCCCGCCTGCCGCAGCATTTCCAGGACATCCGGCACGCACCGCCCCAAATTCTCCAGCGCGTGCGCATCCGAGCCGACCGTTATCCTGGCGCCGCCGTGCTCCAAAAACCGCTTCACGAACTCCATCGACGGATAAGTCTCGCCCGGCCCCTGCCACAGCCCGGAGGCGTTCACTTCAAGCGCAACTCCCGCCCGCGCGATTTTCCGCGCAATCCGTTCCGTCTGCTCCTCGAACGGCGCTATGTCGAAGTCCTTCAGATACTGCATCCCATGTCGCCGCGGAATGCCGATGTGCCCTATCACGTCGAAAAGCCCGCAGTCTATCGAAACCTCCACCTCGTCGAGATACTTCGCAAAAATCCTCCGCGCGCCGTGCTTCTCAAAAATCGCCGGCGTCCCCTCGCGCGACGAGATGTCGCCGCCCATGCCGTCGAGGATATGAACGCTCCCGATGACAAGGTCGTACGGGCGGCCTTCAATGGATTTCCGCGCGTCCTCGATGAGGCTCTTCTGGCACGAGACCTCCGCGCCGAACGCTAGTTCCAAGCGCCCGCCGAATTCCCTCTTCGCTTCCTCGAACTCGCCGAGCGCGCGATCAAAGTCGTAGTAGCCGTATGAAACATCGAGCGGATCAAGGTCTATGTGGTCCGTGAACGCAAGGTAATCCACGCCCAGCGCAATCGCGCGCTCGCAGTACTGGCGCATGGTCGCGTCGGAGTCCTTCGACTGCCGCGTGTGGGTGTGGCAATCCGGGAAAAAACTTTTCATGCTCCCACCTCGTCGGTGGGCAGGACATCCTGCGCCATCGAAACGATAAACTCGCGCATCCCCATCGCCCGCCAGAACGCCACCGCGCCGCCGTTGGCGAAGACCGCGTTTACGCGGATTCTCCGCGCCCCGCGCGCGACGAGCCACGTCCGCGCCGAATCGACAAGCATCCGCCCGATGCCGCGCCTGCGATTCCCGCCGTCAACCACCAGGTCGGCGATAGTGCCGTAGGTCCGCGGGACAAACATCCGCGCGGCAGGCTCTATCATCGCGCAGCAATAACCGACGGGCCTGCCGTTATCCTCTGCGATGATGGCCAGCATGTTGCGGCTCTTGATACAGCGGACGGCGAACTTGCGGAAGGCCTTCTCCGCGTCCTTGTTCAACTGGAACGCCGGGTCGAGGGCGGCGTGGAAATCCATCAACTGCCGCCACAGCGCGGTCACGGCGTCGAGGTCCCTCTTTGTGGCATCGCGTATTGTAACCGTCACGTAGTCCCGCAATATATAAGGCAAAAGGAGCGGGCTTATTATAGGGGGTGTGCGTGGTGTGTCAAGGATGCGGTTACGCCCAAAAAACGGGACCGGGTCCTATTCATTTGATGCGGGAGAGGAGGAAGAGGACGAACCAGCCCACGACCGTTACCGCCGCGGGAAACCAAAGGCGCACAATCTCAAGCGCGCCGCTGCGCTTCGCCTCCAGCGCGCGGACACGCTCAACCGTCTGCTCGTGCCGCTCGCACGGGTGGCGCAGCCGCTCGGAGTGCGTGGTGACGCACTCGCGGATTCCGGCGAGGTCCTTGCGGATCTCCCCGATGTCGCGGCGGATTTCGCGGATTTCGTCCTCAAGTTCGAGCGGCGTCATTGTTCGGTCCCGATGCTTTGCGACTTGCCGGATGCAACCGCCAGTTCATGCGCGATGTCCGTTACCGTGTGTGCGATGAGTGCGATGCCGTCGAGCACGCCCGCGATTATCACGACCGTCTCCGACGCGCCCAACTGTTGCAGAAGAAACATCAGCCCGGCTCCCACCGCGACGATCTTCGGCTTCGTCTTGCCCAGAAAACCCGCGATGTTTGTAAGAAAAGAGTCCATGCTTCACCTCGTGATTTCAATACGGGCCGGCGAGGCTGCCCGCCTGTGGCCGGCTTAGCCGGCCTGTAGCGCGGTTTATCCGCCTGTGGCGGGGTTCGCCGCCGCCGACCCGTAAAAAAGGAGATAAGGAAGTGGTTTCACTATCCGCATATGCAAGGCTGAAGGATAAAGGCGAAAGGATAAAGATGCCGGACATTCCTCCTCCATCCTTCATCCTTTTACAGCACCAGCAACCCCGCGGCTTTGAAAAACGGCAGCGCCGCCTTCATCAGTTCCACAACGGCGGGCACGATTGCGCCGCGCGCCACCGCCTCGTCAATCCGCTTCACCCAGATTTCCCGTTCCTCCGGCGTGAGCACCGGCGGGGCGTATTTCGCGCCGTCAAGGTTTGGGGTCCCGCTCGTTTCGTAAGCCATGTTACTTCTCCTTGAGAATCGCCGCGATCTCCTGCATCAGCGAGACCGCATCCTGCGTGGTGAAAGTCTTTCGGTTAAGATACCCGTCAATCGCCGCGCCGACTTCAATGGCGCCGTCAAGGTCCTGCTCAATTTCGCGGAACTTCGCCATCTGCGCGGCAACCTTCGCGCGGTCGCGCTCGCGCGCGGCCTGCGCGGCGGCGAGTTCCGCCTTGTAGTCGGCGAGCACCACCTTGCCGTCAGCGCCCGTGAGCGCGCGCTCCTTCGCCGCGAACTCCGCGTCAATCTGCGCCACCAGCGCGGCTTCCAGGTCGTTGAGCACGGCGTTGCTAAAGGTCTCAAGATTCGCCTTGAGATTTGTCAGCGCCTCCTGCTGCTTCGCGTGCGCCGCGGCAACCTCTGGGGCCGCGGCACAGCCCGCCGCGAAAATGCACCCCGCCGCAAAAAACAAAATCATCAATCGTCTCATGTCACGCTCCGTTCTGAATAGTCCGCGGATTTCACGGCGCGGAGACCTGCCACGCGGGCCTGTCTCCGCTGGTCATGCCGGTTATCATGAAGCCACGCGCCACGAGGTCGTCGTACTCCGCAAGGCTCGCCTGAAGCAGCGCAATCCGCCCGTTTATCCTCATCAGCGCGAACGCGCTCAGGCCAGCCGCCTGCTTTTCCGCCTCCAGCAAGGCAATCCGGTCAACAACATATTCGCGATACATGGTCCCTCCCGCAATAACCCCGACAAAAGGGGTCAGACCCCTTTTGTTGGGAATTCAGGTTCCGAAGGCGCGCGACATCTCCGCCACCCCAAGCCCCAGCGCCTCCGCCATGTCAATCAAAAAGTACATCCCCTCGACGTCGCCCGTGAAAACGTATTCCACCGTCCCCACCCGTCCGGCCAGCGCCTCGCCGCCCGCGCCGCGAAACGGCGGCTGAACGGAGACGAGCGCCGTCCCCCACGCGTGAAGCGGAAAGGCCGGCGGCCGCGGCACAAGGTCGAACTCCGTCCCATCGTCGCCGTAAAACCTGCCGCCCTCCGGCATGAGCGCGCACTGCGGCGCGGCGATGCCCGTGAGCGTTCCGCCCGGAAAATCTTCGAAGGCGTGGTTGGGGTTGATGAAAAGCAGTCCGGTGTCCAGGCCGCCCACGTTCAGCGAGACATGGTTCCCCTGCTTGCGCGTGGCGGCCGTCTCGCCGCGCAGGTCGCGGACTTTGAGCAATTGCTGCACGCCCGCCGGAACACCCGTCCTCAGCATCATCTGGTAGCCGGTGAACTGGTCTTCAACGCCGTCGTCCATCTTTTCCGCATCCCACAGCGCCGCAACGCCCGCCTGACCCGGCGCGGCCTGAGAGAAAACGATGAACGCCTCGTGGCCGGGCGGAATGTCCAGCGTTACCTCCCGGACAGGGACAAGGCGCTCGCCGTTTTCCCCCCACAGGCACCAGCGCAGTTTCAGCGGCCCGCTTTTGCGGTTCTGGATGCAGAAAGCCCCGTCGAAGTCGGCCTGATTCAAAAGATATCCCACGAGCAGGCCCGTGCGATATTGCGCGGATTTCGCGTTGCCGAGGATGGGGTTCACCAGCGCGCCGAGCGCACGGCTGCCCGCGGAAGCGCTCAGGGGCCGGATTTTCCGGCACGCCGCCGATTCCCCGCGCTTCGCCGCCTGCGCGGAAAGCGCTTGAATCGGGCGCGCGACCGCGCCCACAGTCTGATTGCTTGCCTGCGCCCGCATCATGTTACCGTTTCAATGAGAAGGAACTGTCCGCCCGCGACAGTAACGATTCCGTAGTCCGCCTTCTCCAGCGTGAGGTCCCAGAGAAATTCCGGCCCGGGCGTCATGCTTGCGGTGTTCGACGGGACAAGGTAAACCTGCAAGACGCCGCCGGAGGCGTTCGTGAATTTTATTTCCGCGTCGCTGCCACCCGCGGCGGTGTTGCGGCGGTTGAACTGCATCGCGCCGCTCTTGTCGTCCACCGTGAACGTCGCCTTGAAACCCGCCAGGTTCAAGGGATTCCCGCCGGCGTCGAGCACCGGAAATTCCAGCGTGAGGTTCCGGCTCTTCTGCGCGACAATCTGCTGTTCCATTTTTGTCAAGTCGTCCATGCTTTCCTCGCTGTCATGGGCCAAAAATCCAGTCTTCCACAACGCTCACTATCGCGGCCTTTCGCGCGCCGTACGCGAAAACCTTGAGAACTTTCACATTAGCCGGCTGGATCGTCGCTTCCCGCTCCCACAAGAAGGCGCCCACCGCCGGCTTCAGCCTGTCGCCGGCGACGACATTTGCCGGGTCCCCGCGGACTCCGCCTACGCCGCAATCCACCGTCCCGGTCAACTCCACCAGCACTGTGCCCACCGGCGCTATTTTTACGTAGCCCACGGCCCCGGGCGGAATGTCGGAGGCCGACACGCCCATCACTCGCCGATAGCCGCTGAGGTTGCTCATCGGGTAACCGAGGTTCCAGATTCCGTCGTCGTCGATATATTGCGCATCGTAAGGCCCGATGGGGCGGCCGAAGGGCAGAACGTCGTTCGTCGTGTTTCGCGCCAGGACGTATGCCGGGATGGCCGCGACCGTCAGCGGCGGCTTCGACAGGTCGCAGCCCTGCCTGCCGATGGTCGCGCCGAACAATTTGCCGGACGCGCCGCCGGCGTGCGCAAATTCCCGCGCGATTTTATCCGCCCGGCGAATCCGCATGCGCTCATGGTACGTCGGGATTTCAATTCTCGGCGTCTCAATGCCCCACTCGATTTCCGTCGTCGAGCCGCGCGGGCCTACCGTGAACGTCACCGAGCGGAAAAGCCCGTCCATCGCAAGATCGCTCTTCAGCCCGATAAGCGTGATGCTCCCGCCGCGGATTTTCTCGCGCGCGCCGGCGCACGCCGCGTGAACCTTTTTCGCGTATTCATCCAAGTCCGCGCGGTTCAACGCCTGCCACGCGTAATCCCGTTGGTACGGCGGCGGCACGGGCACGAGCGGATAGACCGTGCGCGGCCACTTCTCGCGCAGTCTCAACTCCGGTTTCCTGACGATGAGCGGCGCTTTCGCGTTCAAGTCGCCGCAGCGGTAAACGTCCGTCCCGCTGGCGGCCTTTGCCTCGAACGCATAGACTAGGTACAGATGCGCCGGAAGCGCGTCCGTCCTTGCCTGCGCGCCTTCCTCGCCCGGCGGCGCCTGCGTCTGCGGCTCCCGGAACATCACGAGTCCGCGCTGGTGGTCAATCTGATAGCCGTCGAGCGGCCCGTCCTCCGCGAACATTACGGCCACGCCGTTGACCATCGCCTTCCCGGCGAGCGGCCCCACCGCGTAAGGCGCCCGGTAACGCTCAATCCCGTTCTCGTCGAATTCCTTCTCGCAAATCTCGTTGAGCAGCGGCAGTTCATCGCCCGGAATCCCGCCATAGACGCGGAAAATCAGCGGGAGCAGTTCGTTGACGACCTTCTCGCCGTTTTCCCGGTTCTTCAGCGACAGTTCAATGCTCTTGAAGCCGTCCCTGGCGAACTCCCGCCCGAAGCCGCCGTCCTCGCGCGTTTTGTCCGGCGCGAACGAGAGGTTCTTCAGCGCCTTCCACTTGCCGTCAACGTCAAGCCCCACCGCCATCAGCACGCGCGTTACCTGGCGGATTGAGCGGTCGCCGACGACAATCACGCCGTCGTATTCCTGCTCGCGGCTGGTTTTCAAAGAGCGCGCGAGATACGGCCGGACCGACCTGTAATCCGCGCCGGCGTTGGCTCTGCGGATTTCCACCTTGCCATCGAAGGTGAAGATGACGGAGAATCGCTCGCCGAGCAGCGCCTCCAGCGCGTCCGCCGGATTCTCCCAGACCCATTCGACCGCCGGAAATTCGTCAGAAGGCAGCGCGCTCACGGAAAACGCCGTGACGCGCGGCATCGCTTTCAGGCAGAGCCTGGCGAGTTCGCGCAGGCTTTTTTCCTTCGCGGGAGCGCCTGCCGCGTCAGGCTGATTGTAGCGGCCGGTGATTGCGCCGAATTTCCAGAACGCGCGCAGGTCTTTCAGGACCACATCGCAGGCCGTGCCGCTTTCGACGCTCGACGATTCCTCGACGGACTCCACAATCATCGTCGCGGAGATTTTTTTGCCGAATCCGTCGGCGAGCGTGAGGTCGCCCTCGTCGCCCGCCTTCGGCGCTTTTTGCAGGCGCACGGATGCGCTGGACGGCTGAATCCCCGGCGTCCAGCGCAGAGAGGCCGCGCCGTCGATAACGTCAATGTTTTTGAATTTCGCCTGCATCATGGATTGCCTGCGTAATGCGGCGGCACGCGAGACGGCGTAGCCGCAAACTCGAAGGAATACCGCCACGTGGTTTCGTAATACTTGTAAGCGTCGCCCGCTTCCTCAGGCCCGGCGCAGGAAATTTCCGGGCGGGCGGAATAATTCGAGGCGTCGTAGAGCGGAACCGCTGGCGCGTGGAAACCGCTCAGCGCCCGCGCGCGGCCGGACTGCGTGCAGACCGCCGTCGTGTAGCCGACCGGCCCCTCCTTCACGGGAACGCCGCCGACCGGGCGGTGGAAGACGTTTTCCGCGACGGCGTCCGCGTACGCCACCGTTTCCGTGTATTCAACAAGGTCGCGCGAGTTCGCCGCGTCGAGCCACATTGCGCTGAACTGCCACGTCTTCGTGTACTCCACCTGGGAGAGCGAGTACGTCTGCATCACCATTCCGTTTTGCGCGGATATGCCGTTGATAATTCCCTGTATCCATGCCTGGACCGCATTCGCCTCGCCCGTGAACGAGCCGCTCACCGTCGTGGTCCACTGGTTCCGCGCGTCGCGCGAGGATGTCCGAATGTACGAACCCTCCCACACGCCCGCGCCGCTTGCGGAGCCGTCGACGCGCTGCGCGTAAACATAGGAATAAGCGAGTTGCGTGTCCGTCGCATTGGTGTCGTATCGGCTCTGCCTGACGTAATAGCCGGAAGGCGGCGACGCCGCAGGCTTCTTGCTCAGCGCGGAGACGCCGCGCGGAGTCTTGAGCGAGCCGTTGACCGTGATGGCCGTTTTGTCCGAGCCGCCGGAGACGTTCTGCATCTTGTCAGTAGCGTAGGACGTTGTTACCACGTCGTCATAGACGTTGTTCGCGCCGGCGTCGAGGTACTGCGCCTCGATCGCGGCGGACCAGAAGCGCTTGCGCCACCACTCGACTCCGTCGCCCTTCGGGAAATTCCGCGCGGTAACGCGCGTGCCCTCGACCGCGCCCGTCTGAGGAAGTTGCGCGAGCGTCGCGGAACCGTCCGCGTTCTTCAGCGCGTACGCGACGCCGCTCACGAACGCGGCCTCAAGCGCATCAACCACGGCCTTGAGCGCCGTCTGCGAATCCGCGCGGAGAGCGCCGCTCACGTCCCACGTGATTTTCCAGCCGCGCTCGGTGCGGTCCGCGTTGCTAAACCGCTCCTTGCGGACAACGACAGTCGGGCACGGCGCAATCTCCGCCGACCCCGCGTAAAAATGAATGTTCGCCATCAGACCGTCCCCCGCACTGATGCGCGCCGGTCAAGCCCGGCGATTGCGTTCCTGACGATGCCGTCCACCGCGGCGCTGATTTCGTCGACCGCGCGCGCGATTTCGTCCGCGATGCGCCTTTGCGCGCTCGCCGCGTCGAACGATACGACGATGCGCAGCGGGTCGAACTTCACGCGGATTTCAGAGACGCCCTGCGCGCCGTCGGGCGGCTTCTCGTACACAACCTCGCGCACGACGACGTTCGCGCCGCCCCGCTCCTCAGCGGGAGCGCTGGGAAGCGGGTTTCCGCCGGCGGTGTTCGCGTACGCGAAACCCGCAGCGCCGGATTCATCCGCCGCGTTTTCATCCGCGGCATTGCTTATGTCCGCGAAATTTTTCAACTTGTCCGTGTCCATTGCCTCACCAGAAATATAGTTTTCACGAGAGATTGAGCGTGAACTTTATCGCGTCCTTCGCGCCGGGCGCGGAGTCCGCGCATTCGAAGCGGATCAACTGCTTCGCGCGGGCGCGCTCGTCCAGCGGGCGGATTTCCTGCACGATTATCGCTGGCGCCTCCGCCAGAAGACTCTTCGAGCCGCTCGACCAGTTCTGCGCCAGCGCAACGGACGCGCCGCTCCCGAGCCGGTCCTGGAAGGCGTTGAACGTCGCCGCGTCCCAGTCGCACAGGATTTCGCCGGCGACTACAAGCCCGTCCTCGCCCAGCGATGCGCGCGTGTCGGACGCCTTGAAGTCCGCCTCGTCAAAGACCCACGCGCCGCTCAGCATCACGGAATTGACGCGGAAGGCGACGCCGCCTACCGTGAGCGCGCTTCCCTTGTGAATCAAGGGCGCCAGGCCGCTTGCAAACGCGGGGATCGCCGTCGGCGCGGACTCGAACTCCTGCGCGCTCCCGACCACGTCGAACGCGAGTCTGAGTGCCTGCGCGCCGTCGGCGCTGCCGATGCGGAACGCGCGGACCTTGCAGCCGGAGATCGCCTCGCTCTTCAGCGCGCCCGCCTTGAAGAAGGTGAACGACGGCAGAACGTCAGCGATGGCGAACACGCCGCCGTTCGCCGCGCCGAGCGCGAGTTCCAGCAGCGCGCCGAGAATCGGCGGAGCGCCGGGGACTTCAAAGGAGAATTCCATCGAGTACGTCGTCGAGATGAGCGCGTCCTTCGGGCGCGTGGGGGCGGCCCACGCCGCCGGGATTTTTTCGTACGACTGGTTTCGCCGCGGGCCGGGCGCGCCGATGAGCGGCAGGCGCACAAGCCCCGAGACGGCCTTCGTCTTGAAGGAATTCTCTTTGCCGAGCGCGTATTTGAAATTTTTTGCGCCTTCCATGTTCACGCCTCACATAAGAATCAACCGCAAACGACCGCGGATCGTTTATTCCGGTTTGTAAAGGCTCATCTCCAGATGCACCACGCTGCGCAGGGCGCTGGAGCCGGCCGGGAAGATGCTGTCGCGGCGGACTTCCGTGACGTAGTGGTCGGCGATGCCGCCCATCTTCCGTTTCCTGTCGAACGCCTCATAGACAAGGTTTCTCAGGAAAATCAGCGCCATTCGGTCGCTTGCGGGCGAGAGCGCGCCAACAGTGAGATGAATCTCCACGCGCAGTTTCTCGTCCGCGCCAGCCTGCGTGTCCGGCGATGTTGTGTCCGCGGCGACCTCCACCATCGCCGCGGGCAGTTGCGCCGCCTCAAACGGCGCGCCTTCCGCCACCAGCGCGAAAAGCCGCTCGCCGCTTTTCTTGCCCAGGTAAATCCCGCCCGCGGTCAGCGGCACCGTCATGTCCGCCAGCTCCCGCTTCACCGCGTCAATAATCATTTGTTCCGCAAAATACATGCGCGCCTCCGTGAAATAGGCTTGAGGTGGTAAGGTTCGTTTCCTCGTTTCCTCAAGCCTCGCCTGAGGCGGGTAAACCTCAAGCCGTCTACTCCGCCCACGCGTCGCTGATTGTCTCCTGGCCCACGCCGTTGGCGGGAAGCGAGCGCCCCAGCCGGTCGCGGAAGAAACTCTGGAAAGTCCCGGCGTCATCCGAAGTCGTCGAAAACGTGAAGGCGTCGCCGACCCGGTACTCGAAGTTCGGGATGATCTCAATGTCCGTGTCGTTGATGCTCCAGGTCACGTCCACGTCGCCCGCTATTCCGCTAGGATTTCCGTTAAGTTCCGCGGGAAATAACTGCACGGTGGTGATCCCGCCGCCGTACGGGGCCTCGCCCTCCGCGACCAGGATGGTCCGCGCAGCGTCCATGTACCAATGTACGTAGAGCGTTCCAGGCGAGCCAAATTTCTCAAGCGTCACGTAGACCGTTCCATCCACGGCAGTGTTCGGGGGCCGGAGCGCCCCATTCTCCCACCAGACCTCTTTGTGCGCGCCCGCCACGTACCAGGAATCCATCTGGTTGGCCTGATCGTAGGATTCTTGCACCACCGAGTTAGCAATGGTAAACTTCACGCCGCCCGCGCTGTTTCCCGTATCGTATTCGACTGCGGCCTCGGCGGGTTTATCAAGTAACCCGTCCAGGCCGCTATACACGTGGAACAGCGCGCCGATTTCGCCCATCGCCTCCTGGTAACACTCCAGCCGGAAGTTCTGCGTCTTCGCCATCTGGTTCGGCGTCACCGTGCCGCACGCGCCAGTGCCATAGTTGTCGTCGTTGGCCACCGGAGTCGTGGCGCTCATGCCGTTCGCGTCAACGGATTCCGATTCTCCAGTCATCAGCGTTTCCATCTCCGCGAGAAGTTCGTCAAGCGAAGAGTACACGCTGCCGAAATCCACCGGACCTACCTTCGTCGTGATGTAAGACTTCGCGGCATCAATGACGCTGTCGCCCATTTTGGCGATGGCGTCGATGTTGCTCTGGTCCTGCGAAAGCATCTCGGAAAGGATCGCCAGCCGTTCGGCCCCGCTGTCGAACTGCGCGACCTTCTTGACCGATTCCGCGGTGATGTCCGTCGGCACGACCGTCTTGTTGAAAAGGTTCGCCTGCCGCACGCAGCAGCCGATGTCCTTGAAAATGTTCGTCCAGTCAATCGACATGTGGTTCTCCTGAAAAATGGGACCGGGTCCTATTTATTTCGCGCCCACGGCGGGATTGTCCGCCGGTGGCGGATTTCACAGATTTGTGTGCCTCAGGCGCATTTAACGCTCAACATGTTTCGCCTCGTAACCACCTTACCTGTGGAATCCGCCGCAGACGGCAAGCCCGCGGGCTAACGCTCAACTTCCGGCGTCGTCCATCATTTCTTCCAGGTCCACGCCATGCAGGCGCGCCGGCACGCTGCCTTTCGCGCCCTGCGCCAGGACCGAGCCGTCCGCGGCAAGGATCGTGTCCTCGCGAACCGCGGCCTCGACGTTGAACGCCTCCAGCCACGCCGGAACCTCGCGGCCCTTCGCAATGAACAGGTCTCTCAGCGCGTAGTGCGCCGTCAGCGCAAGTTGCGCGTTCACGCCGTCCTCCCAGCGCGCCACGTCCCCGGAAGCGACGCCGCGCTCAATAAGAATCGCGCGGATGCGCTTGAACGCGTGGCCGCATGCGTTCTTCACGAGCGCCTGGTCCTCCGCGTTAAAGGGCGCGCCCTTGTCCAGCGCTATTTTGTGGACGTGCGCCACTGCATCGTCCTCAGTGATATATCCGACTGTCGCCATGTTAGTGCGCCTCAAAGTCCGCGGCCGGGGCGGGGCTTGGGCCGCCGCCCCGTTCCGCAAAAATCGTCTTATGAAAGTTTAGAACACAAGGGGCCAGACCTCTCGTGTTCCAAACTTAACTCGTCGCGCCGCGCACGACGGATACGACCGTGTCCGTTCCGCTGACCGCGATTTTCCCGACCGCCCCGCCGTAGCGACCCCAGCCGGCCATCACCTGCGCGTTGGCGAGGATGTCGGGCTGGGCGGGCGTCGTGAGGTCCTTGCGGTTGCCGCCGTCAAGGAGCATCTTCGGGATGACGCCGTAGAACTTGTCCACGGCGGAGAAGTTGGGGCTGAACAGCGGCTTCACGTCGTACACGACTTCGCTGTTGACGTCGTCCTTCGAGCGGTGCCAGTTCGTGTCCAGCGCGCGCAGCACGCGGCCCTTGAGCCGCAGAGGCGCGTAGATGACGAACTGCGTCGAGTCGCTCACCAGGCCGGTGTTCTCCGTCAACTGGATGAGTTTCTCGATGACCGCGTTGATGGTGAGGATGTCGCGCGTAACCTGCGAATCGCCGGAAGTCCCCTGCCAGGCCACGTCGGTCGTCGCGGCGATGGCCTCGATGAGGCTGATGAACGCACGCGCCTTCTGCTGGTAATACTTCGCGCGGAATTCCTTCGCCACGGACTCGATGGTGACGAAGTCCTCGTCCTCGAACCACCTGTTGAGGAAGCCGATTGCGCCGCCGTAGTCATCAAAGGCGACCTCGTAGTCCTCGCCGGAGAACTTGTAAACGTCGATGCGCTCGCCCGGCAGGACCTTCTTGAAAGCCAATCCGCTCGAAGCCTTGCGGACCTTGAAGCCCGACTTGTTGGAGTTCGTGTAGTCGCCGATGTCGAAGACCTGCTCGTAGGTGAGGTCAACCTCGGCGGGCGTTATCTGGATCATCTTGGCGACGTCCTTGATTTTCGCGGGGAAATCGTCGCTCGTGGTCAGTTCCGCCACGGGGAGCCTGCGGAACGCATCCGCAAGCCTGGCCGGGCGGGCCATGAAGTTCTGGATCGCGCCGAGCACCTGCGCGGCGGCATCGCGGTTGAGCGAGCCGTCGGCGTTGTAAAGGCGCGGCATGTTGGTCATGTTGAAAACTGCGTCCATGTTTCGCTCCTGTGTTTAGTTTTGAAATGTTACATCGCGCCGTTGAAGTCCACGGCAAGGCTCGTCACGCCGTTGCCGGCGGCCTCAAGCGCCACCGCGCACTTCTTGTTGCTGGTCGCGGTCAGCGTAAGGTCCTTCGCGGTCGCGTCCCAGTAAAGGACGTTGCCCGGAACGACGACGTCCGTGCTTTTCTTGGGCAGGACGATCTTCGCCGCGCGCAAAATCCCAACCACGGCTGCGCCGCTCGTCACGGCGTTCAGCAGGACCGCGATGCAGTCGCCCACGCTCACAACATCGCCCGCCGCCCCGTTTGCCGCGGCGGTAAAGGAAATCGGGTCTATCCGCTGCGTCTCGCAGCGCACGTTAAGATTGCTGGACATGAAAATGCCTCCAAACAGAAGTTTCGTTTCGTCTCTATCGAAAAGGGCCTTCGCCCTTGAATCTCAAACAAGCCGCGCCGTTTCACGAGACCGACGGGATGAGCGCGTTGTTCTCCGGCTTCGTGTAATCCTTCGCGCCGCTTTTCGGCGTCATGCTCTCCATGTCCTCGACCGCGGCCGGGCCTGCCTGCGCGGCCTGGGCGGGCTTCGCGCCGAAAGGAATCTCCACTCCCGCCTCCCGCGCGCGTTCCACCGCGGCGCGCACCTCGCGGTCAATCGCGGCGTCCTCGTCCTCCGCGCCGACTATCGCGCCGATGTTGAGCGTGCTCGCTATCAGCGCGGCGACGCTCTTCGGCACGCCGAAAAGCAGCGGATGCTGGAGCGCCTTCGCGCGGATTCTGCGCGCGGTCTCGGCCATCTTGCGCTCGGCGAGTTCCCGCACGGCGACGTCGCGCTCCTCGCGCAGTTTCCGCACATCCTCGGCAAGTTTCCCCTCACCCTCCGCGACTTTCGCCAGGTCGAGCGACTCCAGCGCCGTCTCCACCTCGTTGCGGATAAGGTCCGCGATGACCGGCAGAGACGCCAGCGCCTCCTTCGAGTAAAGTTCGTCCGCGCGCACGCCGTTTTCCTCGATGAACCGGCGCACGTCGCCCAGTGAAATCGTTTCCGTCATGTTCCGCTCCTCGTCCTGTGAAGTTTCCTGAACGACCGCAAGCACCCCGGCCTCCTCGAAACCGGGCGTCGCCTCCGGCCCGGCAAGCGCAAGCGCGCGCATCGAAGGAACGCCCACAACCTCCACGCCCATCTCCTCCGACTCGCGCACGTCAACCATCCCCTCGATGGAGCACGACGGCAGTTCATTGCGGCGTATGGCGCGGGCGGCCTCGCGGTCCTCGATGTATCCGATCCAGAGCGCGCGGACCGTCTCGCCGATCCTCCGCGCGATGCCGCGCAGAATCTCGCCCACGCGGCGCGGCCGCGAGGAACCGGCGGAGTGGTCAATCTGAATCGCCGGGCGCGCGTTGCCGGCCTCCGCAAGTTCCTGGACGACATTGCCGCTCCAGAATTTTTTCACGCTCCCCGCCTCGCCCAGCCTGCCGGTGGAGAAGCCCGTCCGCCCGACTTCCCACGCCACGAAGCACGGGTGCGGGTCGCGGGCGCGGATGGCCTCCAGGACGGCCTGCGGGATGAAGCCGACTATTTCGCGCGCGCTCATTTCGCACACGCTCACGCGCTCGGAAAAACTTTTCGCGTTCATAAAATGCTCCATAAAATCAACCGCCGGGTACGCCAGGGCCGCCAAAAACCATTCCACAGCCCACAAATTGCACAGGTGTCACAGATCGCTTCCCACGTATCAACACGCACAGCGTTGCGTGCATTTTCCGGCAAAAAAATTTGCCCTTTCCCTGCCGGCTCCCCCTCCACCACAAAGACACGAAGACACGAAGAAATTCATTTTAATGTCTTACCGCTTCCCGCTTCGTACAAGTTTATCTTAGTGTCTTTGTGTCTTGGTGGTTTAGACTAAATCTGTGCAATCTGCGAAATCTGCGGTTCCGATTTTTCAGTTTCGTCTTGTGGAATTTGCGAACCGTCCCGCTGCGCCTTGAGCCGCGCGACTTCCGCCTCAATGTCAGTGTCGGGCAACTCCTTAAGCAGGCGCTCCACCGAAATCGCGCCAGCCTGGAACAGCGGCAGCCACGCGTCGCGCACGCGGTCCCACTGCTTCTGCGAAACGCCCGTGAGCACCGGCTTCACAAGCCCCGCGCGCAACTCCGGGTTCATCTCCCGGTTCCACAGCGCAATCGCCTTGTCGAAAATTTCCTCGTAAAACCCTTTCCACGCCGTCAGGTCCGCGGCACTCGCCACCTCTATCGGCTCGTTCATCTCCGCCGCGACCGCGCGATTGGAGAGCATGTCCGGGAAGCCCAAGAAATGCAGGGATACGCCCGAAACCCCGCTGATTATCTGCATCCCCAGCCGAATCTCGTTTTCCAGCACCGTGCTCGACGCGCCCGTCGGCGAAACCAGCGAAAACTTCGCCTTCGAGGCGACGTACGCCTTGCCTATCTTCCAGCCGCTCGACTTGATGTCCTTCGTTATCTGCTCGGCGCTCGCGGCGTCCTCCGTCTCGAAGTACGGCGTCACCAGCGCGGTCACGCGGTTGAGGCGGCGCAAATCGGACAGCGCGTCGGAAACGTTATCGCACATGTGCAGCACCGGCCCGAGCGTCGGCGCGCCGTCGTACGAATTCAGCGTCGCGTTGAACGCCCGGAAAACCGCCTCGGACGCGGGAATCGTCTCGTCCTTTTTCGTGTACGGGTCGGTGTAAACAAACCTCGTGATTATCTGCGGATCGGCGGGATCGACGAAAATTTTGTAGCGGTAAGAGTCCCACGGGATATAGCGGTGAAACACCTGCCGCGCCTCCGCGTCCCACACAAGGCGGACCAGCACCTTCCCCTGCAATTCCGATTCACGGATATAGTCCTGGGCGAGCGCCTCGTTCAGATTGTTCGCGTCAACGTGGTTGCGCAGAAAAGCCATCTCGTTGGAGGCGTCCGCGCCGCCGACTGTCTCAAGTCTCACGCCGTTCGGCAGGACGAACGCGCGACGGACGTTGACGATGCGCTTGACGACCTCCGCGCCCTTCTCCGCCAGCCCGCGGTACTTGGCGAGCATGCCCTCCACCTGCGCCTCAACGGAGCGGTAGGAGTCCGGGTCGCGCGCGAGCGAATCAAGCGAGGAGGCCGAAAGGATGTCAATCTGCTGGCGCATCTCCGCTATGGCCGCGTCGTAACGCTTCTGGAGTCTGGATTTTCGTCCGAACATATTCGCCCCCGTAAGATTTGTTCAACCGCAAAGGCCTGCCCCGATCCCATCGGGGCCGCGAAGAACGCAAAGAACAGGAACCACGGGCTACGCGGTTCCACAAGCCAACTTCAGGCGCGCACACACCTTATTGCGTGTATAAGTCGGCAAAAAATTTTGTCTCCCTTGCCCCACAGACCATATACTCCGGATTTGAGGAAAAGCCCCTAAATTCACGATTCACGATTCACGATTCACGATTCACGATTCACGATTCACGATTACCATGCCCCCATCCCGTGAACACCCTCATAGGTTGCTGTATACACCCATACATGTGCCATAAGTATACCCTGTCAAACGGCGATCGTCAAGTACTTTTTTGAAAAATCGTGAAAAAAGTCTCAAGACCCGCTCCCCGCGCGGCTTTCCAGCCGCAAGAATTTTTCGCAAACCGCGGATAAGCCGTCAAGAGCCGACCGGGTACGGCAAAAACCCGCCATTGATTGTGACCGCACTCGCGTGAAACAGAACGGGGCGACCGGAACTACCCCCTAGAGGCTAACCGGCGCAAACATGGCGGGACGTGAGGTCTTTGTCTTTGGGCGATACCATGTTTCTCGCACGCGCTTCAGGAAGTTCGCAATTTCTGAACGTCTGTTCACCCAATGCACGGCAATACCGATTTCCTGAAAGGCCCGACGGTATGCTTCTTCTATAACTTCTCTCAATGTCCCGCTTTGGGGAGATCTCGGCACAAAGGGGCGCGGCCATATCACGGCGTAATGCCTTTTGCTGGGAGGCGCTTCGCGCGTGGCAACGTCAAGCAGACGGCGAATGTTGGGATCGTTAAGGGAATGTCCCACGAAAAGGCAGGTGTGGTTTTTCAGGAATTCCATCTGCCTGCGGTTGCCCCAGTGATATGGCTTCTCATACAGAGAATGGTAAGCATCTTCGCTAAAGATAACATCCTCCCGGTGAACACGCCGGCCATTCTCTGGCAAATAGCCATGAACATTATAGATTGGGACAGAAGTGCGGCTTTGGGGGGCAGTATGTCCAAAATGTATGGTTTCGTAAAGGCCTTTTTTCCTGTTGTCAAGACGGCGCTGCAAAACATCATCAAAATTGTATGTTACGGCGGCAATAATCCTATGACCACTAAAGTTAGGTTCGAAGAAATCGCATATGGTTTCTATGAGATGTGATTCCTCTTCGCCGTCCTCGTAGAGGGCCTTATGGATTATCGTGTTAAATTTCCCAGGAAAGCCGGCCTTAATGAGTCGTCCAAAGACCAGCGGCGGCGCCTTTTCCGCGTTACTAATCCACTGTCTTATCGCCGCCTCTTGCCTTCTCATTTTTCTTGCGCGCCTTCCAGTCACAAGCGACAACGCAAGTTTCTTGACCAGGTTCTTCCATGTCGGCAACCCGGCGTCGCTTGAGACGCCCGCTCCGAGAAAGAGAACCAGATCTTTTTGGGCCAGAGCCTTCTGCAACGCAAAGATAATTTCTGTTTCCGAGGGAGGTGTTTTCATGCTAAAGTTCCCAGAACATTATTCCGATACAAAAAAACGGCCTGAGCAACAAGAGTTTAAGAATTTCACCCAAAGCAATACGGAAGGGGTAAAGAAGAAATCGCATGCCACAAGGCAAAGCACACATACGGAGAAGACGCTCATCAAGGGTATCGTTGTCTTCCAGACGACGCTTAAGAGCTGCAAGGCCACAAGTGCGCCTCAAAAAGGCCCTTCAACTGTTACTGGCCAATTATCCCAAGAACGCCGTCATCCTGTTTGACATTAAACGGCTTACTCCCCGCAACGCCAGGATACTCCTCAGAACCGCATCGCGCTGACAGTCATGCCTCACTGCGGGCTGGTGTCAGGTACTGGACGAGGAAGCAGTTTATCCTGCGCCTAAGCCTGTCCTTTATGTCCTTCATCTGCTTTTCGTCCACCTTCCCTCTCAATCTCAGACGCTCTTCAGTGAACTTGTAACACTTCTGCAACAAATAGTAGTAGTCTTCACATTCGCGGAAAAATTTCTTGATAGTGGCATCAGAGAGGAACGTCATGGCCGCGAAGATTTCGGCCTCCATGTTAAGCAGTTCTAACGCCCCCCTGATTTTCAAATAATCGGGATTGTTATCGTTTTTGGGAAGGTATTTCGGTAAGCGTTTAAGAAGGTCAGTCTGGCGCTGTGTTGTCATCGCGCCCGCGTGAAGAAAGTGATGCCCCATCTCCACCCCGAGTAAATACCATTGTCCCGCTTCTCCAACTTTTTTCTCTATCAGAATCTTTGCCTTGGGCTGTTTCCCTCCCTCTATCATATACGCCGACCCCAGCCCTCCAAGAGTTATGCATTGTACCTTTATCTTTTCCCTCCTAGCCATCCGCCTCAGGTCCTCAAACGTCAAATCTTTCTCCAGAAACTGCGGATATTTCACCCGGATACATGCAGTTATCCCAAGCATTTTCCACTCCTCCTCTTCTTAATCCTAGAAATAGTTTTTACACGTTGCTCTTCATTTCTTATCAAGATGGGCAAGTATACTCTCCATCCCCTCCCTAGTGGGAAGAACAGCCGAAGAGAAGAAAGTCACGATTCTCCCACTCCTCATTTCTTTTAACAGTTTGTTCACACCCTGCCGCACTTCTTCACCCTCTTCATTGGCATTTACCCCCTTTCTGCGCCTAGTTGTCTTTCCCTTTTTCATGATACGGCCCTCCAAAAGAGGTTACATATTCTATTAGATCAGCAGAAATCTATTTTATTACACGTGCAACATGCCCGTGGGTTTCATTTAACTCGACATGGGTACATCGAATTGCAAGGGATTTGAAACGCTGAAGCGCAATACATGACACGTACCCCTCGCATGCATCGGAAGCAATCCGACACGCGTATCACTTTTCCTCCCAACGACGTCTTTGATAATGATAACCGCATATCCGTTCCATGGTTCCGAATACCACTGACCATTATGGCTGGTTCATTCCGTCTTGTCAAGCGCCACTAGGGG
>Ga0315288_10003957_pt1 | contig 18878 bp, 21 predicted proteins | sample YL17G11_20_MG_FD_203454 | JGI IMG/M metagenome (GOLD analysis project Ga0315288, IMG submission 203454) | Sediment microbial communities from Yellowstone Lake, YNP, Wyoming, USA - YL17G11_20 | ecosystem: Environmental > Aquatic > Freshwater > Lake > Sediment | place: USA: Wyoming | collected... | reverse complement strand
CCTGGTAGCGCAGATGTTCCACCGAGTAGCTGGCGCAGGGGCCACAGCAGGCGTGAAGCAGCAAAGTAGCCATCTAAATCACCAAAGACTGCTCTGAGGTGTCTGCCCCTTCTCGTAGGGTAGCCCCAGGTGCTCATAGGCCAGGCGGGTAGCCAGGCGGCCCCGTGGTGTGCGTTCCAGAAAGCCCAATTGCAGCAGATAGGGCTCGTAAACGTCCATTATGGTGTCCGACTCTTCGCTGATGGCAGCGGCGATGGTATCCAGTCCCACCGGGCCACCGCCAAACTTCTCGATGATGGCTCGCAGCACCTTGTGGTCCACCTCGTCCAGACCCAGGTGGTCCACCTCTAGCCTGGCCAGGGCCTCGATGGCCACCGCCTGGCTGATAACACCGTCCGCTTTCACCTGGGCGTAGTCGCGCACCTGCTTCAGCAAGCGGTTGGCTACCCTGGGTGTGCCCCGGGCACGGCGAGCGATCTCGCTCAGCCCGGCCGCATCAGCCTGCACCTGCAGTATGCTGGCCGAGCGTTTCAAAATGGTCTCCAGCGCAGCCTGGTCATAGAAATCAAGGCGGTAAACTGCACCAAAGCGGTCACGCAATGGGGGGCTGAGCAAGGCATAGCGGGTGGTGGCCCCGATCAGGGTGAATGGGGGAAGGGTTAGGCGCAGGCTCCTTGCCCCCGGCCCCTTGCCGATGATCAGGTCAAGGGCAAAGTCCTCCATCGCCGGGTACAGTATCTCCTCCACTGCCCGGCTGAGGCGATGAATTTCATCTATGAACAGGACATCGTGAGATTTGAGGTTGGTCAGTATGGCTGCCAGTTCTCCGGCGCGCTCTATGGCCGGGCCGGAGGTGACCCTGATGCTGACACCCATCTCAGAGGCCAGAATATAAGCCAGCGTGGTTTTGCCCAGGCCAGGCGGGCCGTAAAGGAGCACATGGTCAAGAGGCTCCCCCCGACCCTGGGCAGCGGCGATGGCTATCTTTACATTTTCCTTTACCTTGTCCTGGCCAATGTAGTCAGCCAGCCGCCTGGGGCGGAGACTAGTCTCCATCGGCATGTCCTCAGGCCTGGGTTTGCTCGATACTATGCGTTCCATAGCACTCATCGTCCCGAATTATAGCACAGACAAATTTGTTTAGGATAGGGCTTAATGACCAGGACAGTTTGTGATATAATTCGCAGGGTGGCGGTCGAGCTGAGCAACTAATGAAAGGGGAACTTGCTATGACCAGCAAAAGCAAGAAAGAATGGCAGAAGGCCACACTTGATCCCACTGTGAAGCGCTCACCAGAACGGCAGCAGAGCTTCGCCACCAGCTCAGGGATAGAGCTGGACGCCGTATACACCCCTGATGACCTGCCTGGCTTTGACTATCAGGCGGCCTTGGGCTATCCTGGCGATTATCCCTTCACCAGAGGCATTCAGCCCAACATGTATCGGGGCAGGTTGTGGACCTTCCGGCAGTACGCTGGCTTTGCCTCCGCCGAGGAGTCCAATCGACGCTATCGTTATCTTCTGGAGCAAGGGCAGACTGGCCTGAGCGTGGCCTTTGACCTGCCTACCCAGATCGGCTATGACTCTGACCATCCCCTGGCCCACGGCGAGGTGGGCAAATGTGGTGTGCCTGTCTGCACATTACGCGACATGGAGATCCTTTTTGACCAAATCCCTATGGATAAGGTCAGCACCTCTATGACCATCAACTCCACCGCACCTGTCCTGCTGGCCATGTATATCGCCATAGCGAAAAAGCAAGGGGTGAACCCAGCTCAGTTGGAGGGCACTATCCAGAACGATGTGCTCAAGGAGTATATCGCCCGGGGCACCTATATTTTCCCACCCCGCCCATCCATGAGGCTCATCACCGATATATTTAAATACTGTACCGAGCTCCTACCCCACTGGAATACCATCAGCATCAGCGGCTACCATATCCGGGAGGCGGGTTCGACCGCCGCTCAGGAGGTGGCTTTCACACTGGCTGACGGCATTGCTTATGTCCAGGCGGCGGTTAATGCCGGGCTGGACGTGGATGCTTTTGCTGGACGGCTCTCCTTCTTCTTCAACAGCCACAACAACCTGCTGGAAGAGGTGGCCAAGTTCCGGGCGGCCCGCCGGCTGTGGGCCAAAATAATGAAAGATAGGTTTGGTGCCAAACAATCTCGCTCCTGGATGCTGCGCTTCCACACTCAGACCGCCGGTTGCACCCTCACCGCCCAACAACCCGAGAACAACATTGTCCGAGTGGCCCTTCAAGCCCTGGCAGCAGCGCTGGGTGGCACTCAGTCGCTCCACACCAATTCCATGGACGAGGCTCTGGCCCTGCCCTCGGAGAAGGCAGTAGGCATCGCTCTGAAGACCCAGCAGCTTATTGCCTATGAGAGTGGTGTGGCTGATGTGGTTGACCCCCTGGGTGGTTCATATCTAATAGAACATCTCACCGACACCCTGGAGAAGCAAGCCCAGGACTATATCAACAGGATAGACGCTCTGGGCGGTGCCGTTGCAGCTATAGAAAAGGGATTTCAGCAGCGAGAGATCCAGGAGAGTTCCTATAAGTATCAGAAGGAGATAGAGAGCGGGCAGCGAGTAGTCATCGGAGTTAATAAGTTTGCCTCCACTCAACCGGAAGTCACCGGGCTGCAGCGCATTGACCCGGAGCAGATCAAGAGGCAGCTCGCCCGTGTAGCTGAGGTCAAACGCAGCCGGGATCAGACCAAGGCGAATGCTGCTCTAGCTAATCTGGAGCGGGTGGCTCGGGGCACCGACAACACCATGCCCACCGTCCTGGAATGCGTGGAGGCCTATGCCACCCTGGGTGAAATTTGTGGAGTATTTCGCCGCGTCTTCGGTGAACAGAAGGAATATCTTATCTTCTAAAATCAGGGGGCCTTTTTTATGGATTTTGAGCCAACTCAAGAGCAGGCTATGGTGCGCCGTCAGGCGCGCGACTTCGCCGAGCGGGAGCTGGCGCCCCTGGTCAAGGAGAGCGAACGCACGGAGAGCATCCCCAGAGAGGTGCTCACCAAAATGGCCGAGCTGGGCTTTTTGGGGGCACCCATCCCTGAGAAATATCAAGGCGCTGGGCTAGACCACATCTCCTATGGCCTCATCTGCGAGGAGATAGGCAGGGTCTCAGCCTCAGTGTTCACCACCACCCTTACTGTCCAGGTCTCTCTGGTAGGCCAGACCATTCTTCAGTGCGCCAGCGAGGAGCAGAAGCAGAAGTATCTCACCCGCCTGTGTTCCGGCAAGAGTATTGGCTGCTTTGGCCTCACCGAACCCAACGTGGGATCAGACCCGGCCAGCATGGAGACCATGGCTGTGCCTCAGGGCAGCCACTGGGTGATCAATGGCAACAAGATGTGGATTTCCAATGGCGGGATAGCCGATGTAGTCTTGCTCTTTGCCCAAACTGAGCGGGGCAAGGCACACCGGGGCATTGCCGCCTTCTTGATTGAGAGGTCAATGCCCGGCTTTTCCAGCAAGGACATCCACGGAAAGCTGGGGTTGCGCGCCTCTAACACCGCTGAGCTCGCTTTGGAGGACTGCCGAGTGCCAGCGGAGAACATGGTAGGCAAGGTAGGGGATGGTTTCCGTGTCGCCATGGCAGCTCTGGACAACGGCCGTTACAGCACCGCAGCCTGTTGTGTGGGCTTATCCCAGGCCTGCATTGATGCTTGCACCACTTACGCCCAGCAGCGAAAACAGTTTGGTCGGCCTATTGGCAGTTTTCAGCTAGTCCAGGACATGATCGTGGACATGGTGGTGGAGACCGAGGCTGCCCGTTTCCTGGTCTACCGTGTGGGCCAGTTCAAGGATAAAGGAGCGCCTCATACTAGGGAGGCTGCCATAGCCAAATACTATGCCTCAGAGGTGGCGGTGAGGGTGGCCAAGCTGGCTATTCAGGCTCACGGCGGCTATGGCTACTCCGATGAGTATCCCGTTGAGCGTTACCTGCGTGATGCCATGGGGCTGGTGCTCTACGAGGGCACTTCACAGGTGCAGAAGTTGATCATAGGCCGGGAGACATTGGGCATCCGCGCCTTTGTGTAGTATTTGTAAAGGAGGTCAGGAGCATGGAATTTCGGGATATTCTCTATACAAAAGAGGAGGGCATCGCCACCATAACGCTTAACCGCCCCAAGATGATGAACTGCATGAGCACCGCCACCGTGGCTGAGTTGACCAAGGCACTCAGTGATGCAGACCTGGATGATGATGTTAAGGTGGTAGTGCTCACCGGGGCAGGACCAGCCTTCTGCGCCGGAGACGATATCAGCGAATTCCAGGGATTCACCGTAGCCAAGGGACGCGCCCTTAGCCGGAACTTTGTAGGACTGATGCTGCTCATAGAGCGGCTGTCCAAGCCTGTTATCGCCGCCGTGAACGGCGTGGCCCTGGCGGGTGGCTTTGAGCTGGCCCTGGCCTGCGACATAACTATTGCCTCTGAAAAGGCTACCTTCGGCTCGCCTGAGCCCAAGATAGGCGCTGTAGCCGGTTTTGCCGCTATCAGGCTGCCTCAGGTCGTCGGCGCCAAAAAGGCCAGGGAACTGCTGCTTACCGCTGATATTATAGATGCCAAGGAGGCAGAGCGGCTAGGGATTGTGAACAAAGTGGTGCCGGCCGAGGAGCTGCAGTCGGCGACAAAAGCAATGGCCGCAAAGATAATGCAAGCAGCCCCCATCGCCCTTTGGCTGAGCAAGAACATGTATAATGGACTAGCTGGGGGCACGGAGATGGCCGCTACCAGTGGCGGCACGCTGCTCATGTTCAGCACTGAGGACTTCAAAGAGGGCTTCAGCTCATTCCTCCAAAAACGCAAGCCTCAGTTCAAAGGGAGGTAGACATGATTAAAAAGGTCGATCATATAGCTATAGCGGTCAACAACCTGGAAGAAGCGGGTAAGACCTATGCCCCTCTGGGTCTCAAGGTAATGCATACCGAGACGGTAGCAGACCAGGGAGTTAAGATAGCTTTTATACCTATAGGTGACTCTGAGATCGAGCTTGTAGAGCCAATTGATCCCAACGGAGGCGTGGCCAAGTTCCTGAAGACACGTGGAGAGGGGATTCATCATATCTGTCTGGAGGTGGACAATATTGACCGTGAGGTTAAGGAACTGATGGCGAAGGGCGTGGAGATGATTGACAAGCAGCCACGCAAGGGAGCCGCAGGCATGATAGCCTTTGTCCATCCTAAGTCTACCAAAGGTGTGCTTATCGAATTGTGTCAGAAGATTAAGAAATAGGGGCGGGCCATGACAGGAAAAACGAAAAGAATAAGGGTTCTAGTGGCTAAGCCGGGGCTGGATGGCCATGACCGTGGGGCCAAAGTAGTAGCTCGGGCGCTGCGCGATGCCGGTATGGAGGTTATCTACACCGGACTCAGACAGACACCGGAGATGATTGTGAAGGCAGCCCTTCAAGAGGATGTGGATGTGGTGGGGCTGAGCATTCTCTCAGGGGCTCATAAAGAGCTCTTGCCCCTGATTGTAGAGGATCTCAGAAAGAAGGGGCGGGAAGATGTGCTCGTCGTCGCCGGTGGGGTCATCCCCAAAGAGGACATACCTCTCCTGGAACAATCGGGTGTCGCTGCTATATTTGGGCCGGGCACGCTCACCCAGCAGATCATAGACTTTATCACCCAAAAAGTAGGAGGCCGGGGCTAAAAACTACTTCCCCTTGAACTCCGGCTCCCGTTTCTCCAGGAAGGACTTTATCCCTTCCTGGAAATCCTCCGTTTGGAAACAGGTAAGCTGAGCGCGGGTCTCAAAGTCTAGCTGAGAGGCCAGGTCTGATGTCAGCGATCTGTAAGCCGCCTCTTTGTGCAGCCGTATGGCTATTGGGGGCAGCTTGGCCAGCTTGCCGGCTAGCTCCAAACTGACCGGCAATAGCTCTTCAGAGGTAACCACTCGGTTCACCAGGCCTATGCGCTCTGCCTCAGCAGTTTCAATAGGCTCGCCCAGGAGCATGATCTCCAGTGCCTTGGGCAGGCCGACGGCTCTGGGCAAGGTATAGGTGAGGCCGCAATCAGCGATCAGACCCCGTTTGATGAACAGCGAGGCAAATTTGGTTCGCTGTGAAGCTATTTTGAGGTCACATGCCAGGGCCAGGCTGAAGCCAGCCCCAACCGCCAACCCGTTTATCGCAGCGATAGAGGGCTTGCCCAGACCCTGCAGCCCTTTGACCACGACTGCTGCGGCGTCCATAATAATTTGCCGGTGTGCTGGTCCAGCCTCCCGGTCGCTGAGCTGAGTCAGTAGCTCCTTATCAGCACCGGTGCAAAAGACACGGCCAGCGCCGGTGAGAATAACAACTCTAGCTTGCTCGTTTCCGTGTATCTCTGCGATGGCCTGGGGCAACTCTTTGGTCAGCATGTTAGATGTAAGAGCATTGAATTGGCGGGGACGGTTCAGGGTCAAGGTGGCGATGTAATCCTTAACTTCCAGGGTTATTTCTTGATAACTCATTTGCCTCCCTCGAAACAGTATAGTCGCTTTTGTCCAGCTATAGAGCGTGCTTCAATACCACAGTCTCGTTTGTGGGCAATTTATCAGCTTCGAGGTCAATCTCGCTGGAGTCCAGTCTGCGCAGCGGGGTTCCGCCCTTGAGAAACTCCTCCGCGCTGGCTATGGGGTAAGCGCATTTGGCGGTCTTATAGTGCATGGGAATAACTACCTTGGGCTTCAACTGTTGACAGACGTCATTGGCGGCTCTGGCGTCAATGGTATAAAAGCCACCCACGGGTGTCAGCAGTATATCCACCTGGCCTATTTGGGCCACCTCCTCCTGGCTGAGCCGGTGCCCTAAATCACCCAGATGGCACAAATTGATGCCATCAAGAGTAAAACAGAATATGATATTGGCGCCGCGCTGCTTGCCCTGGGACTCATCGTGATAGGTGGCGACGCTCTTGAATGTAATCCCCTTAATTTCTTTGACTCCGGCTGTTCTGACCACCTGCGGCTGTCCAGAGACTGCGGCAGTGTTGTTGTGGTCGGCGTGTTCATGGCTGACCGTGACAATGTCAGCCTTTTCGTTTATCGGTTTATAATCGAGACCAGCGCCGGTCTTATAGGGGTCAGTTATAATCCTGAGGCCCTCTGCAGAGGTAATCAAAAAGCAAGCGTGTCCCAGCCATTTGACCTTCATCGTTTCCTTCCCCCTTGTTTTTCTATTTAGTTATCCCTCCGAAAATGTCTCTTTCAACCCCCTTTGTCCCCCATTCTTGGGGGAAATTAGGGGGAATCTGGGGGACACCCCCAAGCCCGCCAAAGGGGCTTCGCCCCTTATGGAATCTCCCATTGAAAACAGTGGAGAGTCCAAAGAGGCCACGCCTCTCTGGTGGGGGTCCGGGAGTATCCCCGATCCACTTCCACCCCCTTCTCCTGCAGGAGAAGGGGGCCAGGGGGATGAGATATCGGTATTTTCATACTTTGTGGTGCTGGTTGCAACACCGGCATGAAAGATTCATGAAAAAAGTCGTTTTACTCCCTTTTGGAAGGCGCGCCACCTGCCACCAAGTCCTGAGCCAGGTTGACCAAAGTGGCTACCATGACGCCGGTAGCCCCCTTGACTCGATGGCCCCGATCGCTTTCCTGGCGGGCAGTGCCGGCGATATCTAAGTGCACCCAGGGGGTGTCCTCGCTGAACTCAGCCAGAAACTGGGCTGCGGTGATGGCCCCACCATAGCGCCCGCCGCTGTTCTTTATATCGGCCACATCGCTCTTGTTCAGTTCTTTGTATTCCTCGTACATGGGCATCTGCCAGATGTATTCCCCGGCCGATTTGCCAGCGCCAATCACCTTGTCCACCAACTCCTGGTTATTGGTGAAAGCACCGCTGCAAAAGTCGCCCAGAGCAATATGGCAGGCACCGGTCAAAGTGGCCACGTCTACCAGAGGAGACAATTCCAGCTTGCGGGCGTAGCTGAGGGCGTCAGCCAGGACAAGCCTTCCCTCAGCATCGGTGCTGATAATCTCTATCGTCTTGCCATTTAGAGCCCTGAGCACATCGCCCGGCTTGAGGGCAGTGCCACTGGGCAGGTTCTCCGTGGCCGGTATCAGACCGGTTACATTTAGCTTCAGCTTCAATTCAGAGATTGCCTTAATGGCCGCCATCACCACTGCTCCTCCCGCCATATCCCCCTTCATATCGCCCATAGACTCTGATGGCTTTATAGAGATGCCGCCGGAGTCAAAGGTTATACCCTTGCCCACCAGGCCCAGAGTCTTGGGAGAGTCGCTATTCCCTTTGTATCTGAGAACGATGAACTTGGGTGGTTGCTGGCTCCCCTGAGCCACTCCCAATAGGCCACCCATGCCCATCTGAGCCATCTCGTCTTTTTCCAGGATGGTGTACTCCAGGCCTCGCTCTCCAGCCAGGCGGCGGGCTGCCTCTGCCATGTGGCTGGGGGTCATGTAATTGGCCGGCTCGTTTATCATGTCCCTGGCCATATTAGTAGCCTGAGCTATCACCCTGCCACACTGGACACCTCGTTCCAGCTCCGCCACTTTGGCTTCATCCCTTTCCACAATAAGCAGCTCTTGCATCTCTTTAGACTCAGATTTTTCCGTGATGTGCCTGCGGAAGGTATAGAGACCCATGACAGCGCCCTCAGCGATAACCTGAGAGGCTTTCTCCGGCCCGATTCCGCCAGCGCCTGCGCCATGAACAATCGTGGCTGCACGCTTGACGCCGAGATTGCGCAACTCACGGCAGGCAACAGCTACCACGCTGCGCACCCGATCCAGCTTGAAATCAGCCTGTTTGCCCAGGCCGACCACTGCCACTCGCTTGGGTGGTATCTTGCCCAGGGTGTGTAAGACGGTCACCTCATTTGGCTTTCCTTTAATCTCACCGTCAGCCATAAGCTGGCTGATAGCGCCATCTAGGGCTTTATCCACAGCGGCGGTGGCGCCGCCTGGGCGCTCCAGTCCCTCAAAAAGATTTACCAGAATGGCATCCACCTGCTGGTTTACTATATCGCCAACTACAACCTTGACCTCCAAGTGCTCCTCCTTGTGTTATTTTATCGAGGTCGTTTAGCAACGCTTTTCAACCCCCTGTATCCCCCATTCTTGGGGGATTTTTTGAATTTGGGGGACACCCCCAAACCCCTGGCAAAGGGGCTTCACCCCCTTGCAACCCCAATTTGCTAAACGGTCTTATTATATTCTGTTTTCAGTTTGACTGCATCCGCTACCCATCCGATGCCCAGCTCATGCAACCTGGCCAGGGTGGGCATTCCCCCAGGCCCTGTCCAGCCAGCCATGCCGTAGTAAATATCCCTCGCCTCCCTCAACTTCTCACGATCAACAGACACCCCCTGGAGCGGCCCCGAGGTGAAAGGGGTGAAGAAGCGTTCGGGCAGGCGGTCGTCCTCCTCACTAAAGCCCTCTCGACAATTAAATGCTCTGGTCATCGCAGCGCATCTTTCCCCTACCTTCATCAATTCCCATACTGAGGTATTCCAGCCGGTGACTGCTTGCACCAGCTCAGCCGTTCGCAAAAAGTTCAGAGGCACGAAGTAGCAGAAGACCAAGCAGTTCTGGAGATGCCTCCAGTTGACTATATAATAGACCATCCTGACTTTCGCGGGGCTAAGGTCAGTAGTGGGCAATGGTTCCAGTATCCCTAGCGTCTTAAAATCCTCTAGCTGCGGTCCAGGGCCAGTATAAAGACTGTCGTGGATATTATGACAGTGATCAGCGCCTGTGGGGGAAACGGCATAGCCCAAGCCCAGTCCCTGTTTGTAGCGAGGTTCGTGCAAGGGCAGTTCCTGCCCCTTAATATGCAGAGCAACCTCCGCAGCTCCTCTTCCTATGTGCTGAGCAGCTCGAGCCACCCCCTCTGCCAGTATGTCGCCTAGACCCTGTCGCCTAGCGATCTTCTCTATAAGCTCCAGCATGGCTTGAGAGTTGCCGAAGCGCAGTTCAAGCCCATCAGCGTCTTTTTGGGTGAGAATCCCTTGCTCAAAGCACTCCATAGCAAAGGCTATAGCGGCCCCTGTGGAGATGGTGTCCAGGCCATAGCTATTACACAACTGGTTGCCCCGGGCGATTGCGGCCAAGTCGTCTATGCCGCAGTTGGAGCCTAATGAAGCCAGGGTTTCATATTCCGGCCCGCCATAGACGGGGTCAACCGAGTGAGGATGGGACAGGGCCACCTCAGGTTTACAGCGCACCGGACAGGCAAAGCAGCTTCCCCGCCTCACCAGAATGGTATCGCGCAGCCGCTCGCCAGAAATATTGCCTGCCCCCTCAAAAACACCCTGGTGAAAGTTGCGGGTGGGTAGCCCACCACGACTATTCAAGCCCATCAGCAGGCCAGCCGTACCAAGTTCATGAAGTTGTCTGGCGTTGAACATGGCATTGTCACGCAGCCATCTGGCCAAGTCCGCTACCCGCCCGGCGTCAGCCAGGCTGGGGCGATGGTGTCCGCGCACCGCCACCGCTTTGAGATTTTTGGAGCCCATCACCGCTCCCATACCAGTACGTCCAGCGACGTGCGATAGGTCGTTCATGATACAGGCATAGCGCACCAGCCTCTCACCGGCGGAACCGATTTGGGCAGTGCGTATGACCGGATCACCAAGCTCCTGGTGGATGAGCGCCTGGGACCGGGCAGTGGGCTTGCCCCAGAGGTGAGACGCATTGCGAATCTCGGCCTGACTATCGTGGAGCCAGAGGTAAACAGGAGAGGACGAGCGTCCCTCTATTATGATGGCATCATAGCCGGCGGCCTTAAGCTCAGCTCCCCAGTAACCACCAGCCTCTGCATCTCCGTAGGCGCTGGTGAGAGGCGATCTGGCACCCACGCTGTTGCGCCCACATCCACCCACCGGCACCCCAGTGACCAGCCCAGCGGCGAAGATAAGTGGATTATCGGGGCCCAGGGGATCAATGCCAGGCTTCAGCTCCTTCAGTAGGTAGTAGCTGATAAACCCCCGGCCCCCAAAATAGCGGCGATAAAAATCCTCCTCGGGATGTTCCTCCCAGATACGTCCGCTGGAGAGGTTAACCCTGAGTATCTTGCCGTTATAGCCGTAAGGCATCCCGTATCCTCTTCCGCTCCAGACTGGGAGATGCTATCGGGTAGCTTCCCGCACAATCTTACTCAGCGCTGGACTGATATCTCGTGACGTGTCTACCACAAAATGGTGCTGCCGCATCGGTTGAACTGAATCTCTCATCTTGAGATAGACGCTCCAATCAGCCTGAGACATATCCTCTCTGTGGGTAGCCCTGGCCCGCTCCTGCAGGCGTTGCCGCACCACTTCATCAGGGGCTTCCACCCACACCAAGATAAGTTTAGCGTCCCACCGCTCGGCTATCCGGTAAAGATATTCTCTATTGCTTTCGGAAAGGTTGGTGGCGTCCAAAGCCAAGGGTATCCCCTTTTTAAGCAACTCTTCAATTAGTGTGTGAATGACCCGAAATAGGCGGGCGCTCTCTTCCGCACCATAGTTTGGCTGACTAAAAAGGACTTGCCGCAGCGCATCGCTCTCCAGAATCAATAGGGGGAATCGTTCAGCCAGTCTGTGGCACAAGTATGATTTGCCCGTGCCAGGTAAGCCAGCCACCACAATAAAAGGGGGATAGACCATTGGCTCAGGAAGTTGGCCCAGACCTTGTCTCAGAATCTGGACATCATCTGCTAGTTGGCTCTGGTTCACATCTTGAATTATAGGCCATTTCGGCCAGTCGGGCTAGATGCCGTGAGGATGGGCTACATTGGGATAGCTTAAAGCTAGACGAAATTGTGGCTACGAACAAGTTGGCCGAGGGGCCTCAACTTTCGCAATAATAGGAGAGTCCCACAAGCCCTGGCCCGGTGTGAGCCCCCATAACCGGAGGAAATTCAGTAACGTAAAGCTCCTGACATTGGAACTGGACTGCCACCTGCTCCTTCAACAACTCAGCCTCTTGGAGCGCATTAGCATGAACCACCGATGCGTAGACTGGTCGGGAATCAACGCATTGCTTCATCAACTCTAGGAGCCGCTTATGTGCCCGTGACTTTGTTCTGACCCGCGCCACCAGGCTCACTTCCCCATTGTGGATTTGCAGGATCGGTTTGATTTGTAACAAAGAAGTGGCCCAAGCCGCCGCCATTGGTATCCTCCCGCTCTTGACTAGGTAACGCAGTGTATCCAGAGCGCCCAGCAGGTAGACATGAGAGGCCACCTTACGGGCTGCGGCAGCCACCTCCTGCAAATCACCGCCGGCTGCAGCGGCTCTAGCGGCAGCCAGAGCTACAAAACCCTCTGCCATTGCTGCGGCTTCTGAGTCAACCACCTCGATTGATACGCCGGGTAGCTTTTCTTTGGCTATCTCCCTGGCATCTACTGCTGCGTCATGAGTTGCGCTCACTTTGGAAGATATGGTTACACAGAGGATACTCTTGGCCTTGCTACTGGCCTGGGTATAGGCCTCCAGATAGGAACCGGGGGACGGTGCTGAGGTGGTGGGCAACTTTTTTGCGCGGGCCAGCAACTTGTAGAATTCGGCGGTGTTGTCGCCGATCCCGTTCCGAGATACCAGGCCGTCAAAGATCACGTCAATGGGCACGACTTTGATATCGTATTTTTCGACTAGAGCTTTAGGTAAACAGGCCACACTGTCTGTGACCACAGCCACTTGCACCATAATTTAAGCCTCTATTTAAATTCTATATTCAGGTCTTCCCCAGACAAGGTATGGCCACACGTCATAGCCTTGGTCTCTGGTCTTGAGCAAGCCCCTGCTGGGCAAGCTCCATGAGCGGCTATTTTGGTTCTGGCTTCACTAAGCCTTTTCGGGCTGCACAATCAGGTTCATGGCTCTGGAGAAGCCCAGCCACTCTCCCAGCTTGGTGCGCCAGACTTCCAGGCCCTTCTCTGTAATGTAGTAGTATCTGCGTTCCTGACCTGCGGGGAGCTGTTGCCATTTGGCAATGACCAGACCAGCTTGTTCCAGCCGATGAAGGGCGGGGTACAAAGTGCCCTCTTTGAACTTAAAGTAACCCTGGCTACGTTGCTCCAGCTCTTTGATTATCTGATAACCATACATTGGTTGCTGGCTGAGCAAGCTCAGCAGCAGGCTATCGGTGTTTCCCTTCAACAACTCTCTATTATCGTAATTCATCGTCCTTACCTCGCCGAATAATGCCTCGCATACTAATGCATCGCTATACTATGCCTAAATTAGCACAGTTGGCCACCATTGTCAAGTTAAATTGCCCCAGCTATGCTCTTGGCTAGGTTCACACCGTATGTTATGATAGTGGCAACCTTTGTGTCACCCAAGGAGGGCTGCTATGAAGTGTCCCGTCTGTGGCAAGGACGCCAACGCTAAAATCTATCACTGCGCCCGCTGTGGCGTGTATGCCCACACCACCTGCTGGCAAAAGCATGTGCACATCTCTCATAAGAAGTGAACCGCCTGAGACGGGTCAGCGTGGCAGTCTGTGAAGACATCCCTATAGGAGGTATTTCCATGGAGCTAAAAGAGGCCATCACCGGGCGAAGGAGCATCCGTAAATACAAGTCCACTCCGGTAAGCCAGGAGCAGGTGGAGACGGTCATAGAAGCCGCTCGCCAGGCTCCCTCCTGGGCCAACACACAGTGCTGGAGCTTTGTGGTGGTCAGGGATAGCCAGACCAAGAACAAGCTGGCCGAAACCCTGTCACAGGGCAATCCGGCGACCGATGCGGTCAGGACGGCTCCGGTGGTCATCGTGGCCTGCGCTGAGATCGGCAAGGCTGGCTATTACAGAGGCGAGCCTAAGACAGACAAGGGTGATTACTGGTTTATGTTTGATGTGGCTCTGGCCCTACAAAACCTCACCCTGGCCGCTTATGAGCTAGGTCTGGGCACTGTCCACGTGGGGCTTTTCGATGCCCAAAAGGCAGCCCGGGTCATAGGAGTGCCTAAGGGGACGGCTGTGGTGGAATTGATGCCTCTGGGCTACCCGGATGAGCAGCCCCCGGCCAGGCCCAGGAGAGAACTGGCCGAAATCGTATTCTATGAGAAATACGGGCAAACCAGGTAAAATCAAAATCAGCGCTGGGCCGGTGGAGGCCGAGGCTGCGCTGGACAGTTCCAGGACAGCCCAGGCTATCTGGAGGGCTTTGCCCTTGAGCAGCACTGCCCAACGCTGGGGCGATGAGATCTATTTCTCTATCCCGGTGACGCTTGAAGCGGAGAATCAGAGGGATGTGGTGGAAGCAGGTGACCTGGGCTACTGGCCTCCGGGAAGTGCCTTCTGCATCTTTTTTGGCCATACGCCAGCCAGCCGGGGCGATGAGATAAGACCCGCCAGCCCGGTGAATGTTTTTGGCAAGCTTACTGGCTCGCCAGAGGTGTTCCGGAAGGTCAAAGAAGGCAGCCCGATAAAGGTGGAACGGCTGGTTGGAGCAGCCTAGGGCTGCTCAGTAAGCTGCTACATCTGGCCGAAGGTAAACACCGAGCCGTCCTGGCAGATATATTTACCTCCCACGTCGCAGTGATTGAACTTGACAATAGTTTGTGTTATATTAGGGTTAGACTTCCAGCAAAAAGCGGAGGAGGAGGCTGGACATGACATACCATCATATAGGCGACTATGAGGTAGTCTCGCACATGGAGACGCCGGAGTGCAGTCTGAGGCTATTACGACTGACCAAGGATAAGTACGTCCACACTCACCATCACCACAAAACTGCCCAGACCTATTTTGTTCTGGATGGGAGTATCCAGGCTTCTGTGGGCGGCAAGTCAGTGACGCTCCAGCGACACCAGAGCCTGAGGATTCCGGTGGATGTGCTGCACAACATCCGCACAGATAAAGAGGCTTTGGTGCTGAGCATCTCTATTCCCCCGCTTGAGGCAGACGACCAGCACTTGGCTGCGGAACGCTAGGCCTTACCACAGGGCGATGGCCGCCAACTACTTCATCGGCACCAGCGGCTGGTACTATGAGCACTGGCGTGGGCTATTCTACCCTCAAGCTCTGCCAAAGTCTCGCTGGCTTGAATTTTACGCTCAGCATTTCGCCACTGTAGAGCTAAACAACAGCTTTTACCGTCTGCCCTCGGAAAAGGCCTTTGCCCAGTGGCATGATTCAGTCCCAGAAAACTTCCGCTTTGCTGTAAAAGTGAGCCGTTTCATTACCCACATCAAGCGATTGCGGAACGTAGAGGAGCCTCTGGATAATTTCCTGAGCCGGGCCAGAGGGCTGGAATACAAGCTCGGCCCGCTCCTTTACCAGCTCCCCCCGAATATGCCGCGAAAGGATGAGGTTCTGGAGAGTTTTTTGAAGTTGCTGCCCCAGGGATCGAGCCATGCCTTTGAGTTCCGGCATCAGTCCTGGCTTGACCAGGGCGTCTTCGACCTGCTGCGCCGCTACGGGGCTGGCCTCTGTGCCTTTGCTATGCCTGACCTTACCACCCCACTGGTGGCCACCGCCGATTTCGCCTACATCCGTTTCCACGGCAGCACAGGCCTCTACTGGAGCTGCTATTCTGACCAGGAGCTAGAGTCCTGGGCACAGCGCATTTCCAGGATGGCCCAAGAGGTGAACACGGTCTATATCTATTTTAACAATGATGCTCAGGCCTTCGCTGTAAGCAATGCCCGCACACTGGCTGGCATGCTCGGAGTGTAGACTTGACAGCCAGATACGCCAGATATATTATCAGCGCCAAGAGCAACGGATGAACGTTGCCCCGTCCAAGTTAACCGCCAGAATACCAGTCAAGGGCGAACTCGGTCGTGCTGAACCGTCAGTAGTGCTCAAGTAATTTAAGGAGGTGGTCAAGTGCTCTGTCCCAAGTGTAGTGCCGAGGTCCCAGAAGGAAGCAGCCTCTGTTCCCAGTGCGGAGCGCAGCTAGCCCCAGGTGCAGCAGAGCCTGAAATCAAGGCCAGGCCGACTAAGTTGGGTCTGCCCCTGTTGCCGTTGCTGGGAGCGGCGGCGCTGGGTGTCGGCCCTTTCCTGAGTTGGGCGTCTGTGGAAATGGGCGGAGCGCTCCAGGGTCTACAAGTGTGGCCGCCAGCCTCAGCGCTATATGTATTGGGAGCACTGGCATTTATTGTAACACTCCTAGCGAAAGGAGATGAGCATCGACTTAGCGCAGCTCTGACTTTTATCGGTGCTTTGTCTCTGGCTCTGGTTTTCCACTTTGTTTATTTTGTCTTCGACCAAGGAGTTACGTGGGGAAACGTACGTGAGGGATTTTATGTGACGGGGGTGGGTGCGTTCTTCACAGCTTTGGCAGGATGTCCGCTGTTTCGACAGATAATGGTCTAAATTAGCGCCGGCAGATGATCACAGCCGTCACAAACTGATAGCGGACGGATAAAAGGCGATAAGCAGAGGGCAGGAGTCGGGGATTAACTGGTCCGGCCCAGCAAAGGCTCGGCTGCCTGGCGCAGTCGCTGGGTGGCCTCAGGGGCGAGGTGAGCGGCCTTTAGTTCTTCCATAGCCTGCTGGTGATAATCCTGCGCCAGCCTTTGGACATAGTTATGAGTGTCTAGCTTTTCCAATATGCCCCTAACGCTGGCCACATCAGCATCGTTGTGGTGCTCCTGTCGGTAAATAGTCAGCAAGGTTTGCTGTTGCTGGCCAGAGGACTTTTCCAGGGCATAGACAATAGGCAGCGTCTTTTTTTTGCGGTGGATGTCCCAGGTCGGCGGCTTGCCAGTGGCAGACCCGTCTCCCCAGATACCCAGGATATCGTCCTGTACCTGGAAGGCCATCCCCAGCTTGTGCCCAAACTTATCCAGGTGGTTGATGAGAGATTCGTCATCGCAGCCCACCAACGCCCCCAGGTAGAGGGAGCAGGCGAACAGAGATGCCGTCTTGCCCCAGATCATCTCCAGGTATTGCTCCACCCCGATGTCCAGACGTTGCTCATAGGAAAGGTCTAAATATTGTCCTGTGGTAAGTTGAAGGCAGGCTTCATCCAAGCGGCTGACTGCCCGCAGCACTTTTGTCTCCGGAACACCTCTTATCGCCAGCCGCAGCATCGCCAGGCGGGCCAGAGCAAACATGGCATCGCCGGCATTTATAGCCTGAGCTTGACCCCAGACTTTCCAGAGTGAATCGCGGTGGCGGCGCTGTGGACTGCCGTCCTCAATATCGTCGTGAACGAGGGAGAAGTTGTGCACCATCTCCAGAGAGGCGGCTGCCGGCAGTGCCTTGCGCCAATCACCTCCCACCACCTCGCAGGTGAGCAGGCACAGCGCAGAGCGGAGCATCTTGCCTCCCCAGCTTGGCTGAGGCCGTCCCTGCTCATCCACCCAGCCCAACTGATAGCGCATCATATTGTAAAGGGGCAGTTTGTTATCACCGATGACTGAAGATATCTCAGCCAGAAGCTCGTCACGATATTTCTGGGAAAAGGTCATCGGTTCCATACTGTCTCATGATATTAAAGCTCCTGGGCAGGTTTGTCAAGCCTAGAATAGCGATGGTATAATGCCGATGGACAATTTGGAGAGGTGTCCGAGTGGTTCATGGAGCCGCTCTCGAAAAGCGAGAGAGGCCATCCCACCCTGTGCCACCATATCTGCTGGTGTCCACCTCCAGCGGCCTTGTTGTATCTGGGAGTGCTGTCCTGTGCCATGACATGCTGCTCAGTTGGTTAGCAAAATGTTAGCAAAAATCTAACATGCGGCAGATTGAGAGGAATGGGTGCCCTTTGCAGGGTATTCTGTTTCGATGGCGAGTATTTCCCGGCCCCTTGCCAATTCCTCTAAAAAAGGCTGCGGGTCTTTGCCAATATACTTGACATATCGCCGTTTCCCATCCCGCCACTCATACAACTCATAATAGCCCTTACTACCTTTTTTCAAAAACATGCTACCACTTCCTTAGAGTAACACTTGGTGGTAATTTTGCCAAGTCCCAGTTGATGCTTGCCGTATAAGTTGAACCCTGCGGTTGATTTCCTTCAATTCCTCGGGATATGGTGTATGACGATTCAGCCGCTTGATGACAGCTTCTTTTTGAAAAACCCTTAAGTCCAAACAATTCCGCACCATATTGGCCTTCACACGCAAATATGGCTGCAGGTCTCTCAAAAGCCTGGCGGCATTGTTCCCATAAATAATCCACCGGGCACTGTGTTTCAATTGATAAACAGAGCCGCCCCACTGGTCTCGTAATTTAGTGAGCATCTTCACACTTGAACATCTCATGTAAACAATTAGGCGATAGTGGCCATGCTGGCTCTTGTCATCCCACAATTTGACGTATCCCCGAGCATCAAAGAAGCCCGCAAGCCACAGAAGATTATTCTCTACCTCGGCCATAGAGTCATCTCCTTCCTAGGTCGAAGGATGACACTGCCCACAGATCCAATCCCCCGGCCCCCAGTTGGCCAAAGGTAAAAAGGGTAGGTGGTCTTATAAAACTCAGCTGCGTTCCTCATTCTTATGTGTTCGATTCACTGGGGAAGAATTGACTGAACTACGAGATTTGGCAGCAACATTGGGTATGGGGCCTTCAAGTTATGCTCGTCTGTTGATTCTAGTTGGTATGGAAAACAGGAAAGAGCATATTGAGAAGTATAAGGGTAAGATTGTTGGGATAGCGGCTGAACGTGGTCCATCGGTTATTTGTGGAAATGCCCCCAAAGGGCCTGTAAGGGGGGATTCAGGCTTATTAACTTGATAAGGCGCTGCTTATTAAGTTAATAAGGAACCTTGATAAGGATTTGAACGTAATTGTTGATAACTTAACAAGGGCGGCGGGATGCTAGGACTCGCCAGTTTGACCTGGTGCTTGTCTGGGCGCTGGATAGGTTGTCGCGGCAGGAGCCGCTGGCAATTTTGAGCTTGGTGCACCGGCTGGGCCAGTGCGGCGTTAAGGTCTTGAGCCGCCAGGAGGCTTGGACAGAGACTCCTGGT
>Ga0315288_10003954_pt1 | contig 18883 bp, 23 predicted proteins | sample YL17G11_20_MG_FD_203454 | JGI IMG/M metagenome (GOLD analysis project Ga0315288, IMG submission 203454) | Sediment microbial communities from Yellowstone Lake, YNP, Wyoming, USA - YL17G11_20 | ecosystem: Environmental > Aquatic > Freshwater > Lake > Sediment | place: USA: Wyoming | collected... | reverse complement strand
CGAAGCCCTGACGATGATGCCGTGGACCATGACGAGCCTGCCGATGTGTTCAGACCCTATCTTGCGGAGCGGAGTATCAGCCGGGAGGTTCCTGAACCTGACGTAGATATTCTTCACGCCCTCCGCGTACACGGAGTCCTTGAGCTTCAGCTTCGACCTTACGACGCCCGAGAAGGCGGGGATAAACCCCTCCGGGTCGCCGAGTATAGCGTTCACGAACTCCAAGTCGAAGGTATAAAGGTCGTTGAAGTCGACGTAGAGGGACTTCGACCCCTTCACGACCATCTCAGAGACCGCCTGATCGTACTTCAGGCTCCCCTTGGCGTCCCTGTAGTCCTCTATGAACCTGGCGAACTGCTCGTCGGGGGTCGTCTGCCTAGTCAACTAGCCTTCCCCCACCCTGCGCATCTCGGCGCGCCAACCCGATATGGTCCTCTGGACATCCTCGTAGAGCTGGACCTCCTCGGGCTGAAGCCCCTTAGGCGGCTGGGACGCCTCTGCGGAGGCCAACCGGATTATCTTGCCCACCCTGCTCTCAAGGATGTCCCTGTAGCGGGCGAGCACCCTGTTGAGCTGCTCCCTCCTCGCCGGGTCCTTCGCCGCCTCCCTCGCCGAGGAGGAGAGGGATGTGTAAGCCCTCTGGAAGAAGCCCTCCGGCAGCGGCGCAAGAGGCCCTGTGGGGTTGAGCCTCTCCCTGAAGTGGATCTGGGTCCACTCGTCAACGGTCAGCCCCTCGTCGACGAGCTTGACCAGGCCGGCGTCGGCGAGCTCCCTCGCGGCCCAGAGGGGGAGGCTTAGCTCCTTTCCTGTCTCCGACTCCTCGATGACTATGCCCGGGGTCTCGGTCTTCGGTATCTTCCTGATCGTCACTACCCTAACGATCCTGTTCTCGTACTCCTCCGACCCGGACCCCGCCCTCTTCAAAGCTGTCGATTACCATATCACCTTTGACAATCATTTAGGACTATTCTCTCATTCGATGAGGGCTTTCCGTCGAAACCATCTTTTAAATCTAGCCGTTACAAACGGGATAGAGAGATGCCTGAAACTGGGGACGCCGCGGACGGCGTCGAGGCGTTGGCCAGGGTCGTCACGGAGCTCGAGGCTGATCCCCGAGTGAGGGATGCCGTCGAGGGGCGGACGAGGGAGTTCCAGGAGGCCAACTTGGCTGACTCGGCTAAGTGGTTCGAGGAGCTGACCTACTGTCTCCTCACCGCCTACTCCAGCGCCTCCATGGGGCAGAGGTGCGTAGACGCCCTCTGCACAGGAGACACACTGACCAAAGGCAGCCTGGAGGAGGTCAGTGTATGCCTAAGGGCGCAGGGGCACAGGTTCGCCGACAGGAGGGCGGAGTACATAGTCGCCGCACGTACCCGCGCGCCGAGGCTGAAGGAGATCATCAAGAGACAACCGTCGTCGAAGGCGGCACGCGAATGGCTCGTCGGCAACATCAAGGGGCTCGGCATGAAGGAGGCCAGTCACTACCTGAGGAACGTCGGCTACCTCGACCTAGCCATAATCGACCGCCACATCCTCGCCCACATGAGGGAACACGGCCTCGCCGACACTGATGCGCGAAAAGGGATCACCAGGAGAAAGTACCTAGAGAACGAAGGGACACTGGAGAAGGTCGCGGCCAAACTAGGAATGCCCCCCGGCAAGATGGACCTATACCTCTGGTACAAGAAGACGGGCGCTGTCTTGAAGTAGCCCCAATCTTTTAACGGCCGAGCCAATAATTTACCCGAAGGCCGATGAGGATCAAGGTCGAAGGCAGGACTCTGCAGCTCTGGACCATCTGGATGGAGGGCGGGGTAGTCAAAATGATCGACCAGAGGCTCCTCCCCCACAGGTTCCAGATAGTATCTTTCAAGACCCACCGCGAGACTGCTAATGCGATAAGGGAGATGGTCCTAAGGGGCGCGGGGGCGATAGGCGTCGCGGGTGGCTACGGGATGGCCCAGGCAGCGGTAGAAGCAAAGGACCTGCCTCCGAGGAAGTTCACTGCCTACATGAGACGTGCGGCAAAGCTCCTAAAGTCGACCAGGCCAACGGCCGTTAACCTCCCCCACGCCGTTGACAGGTGCCTAGCCGCCTCCTCGAGAGGACCCATGGAGAAAAGGGTCGAGAGGATAGCTGAGGAGGCCGACAAGATCGCGTTGGAAGACCTCGCCGCCTCACAGGCGATAGGTGAACACGGCTCCGAGCTGATCAAGGACGGCTACCGCATCCTCACTCACTGCAACGCGGGCGCCCTAGCCTTCATCGACTACGGCACAGCCCTCAGCCCCGTGAGGTTCGCCGCAAGGCAGGGGAAAAGGGTCTTCGTCTACGTCGACGAGACCCGGCCGAGGAGCCAGGGGGCGAAGCTGACGGCGTGGGAGCTCCAGCAGGAGGGCATCCCCTACGCCCTCATCGTGGACAACGCTGCAGGCTACTTCATGAGGCGGGGCGAGGTCGACGTAGTCATCGTCGGCGCAGACAGGATCGCGGCGAACGGAGATGTCGCAAATAAGATAGGCACCTACGAGAAGGCTGTCCTCGCCCACGAGAACGGCGTCTCCTTCTACGTCGCTGCCCCCAAGATGACCTTCGACTTAGGATGCCCCACAGGCGACGATATCGTCATCGAGGAGAGGAGCCCCGAGGAGGTCAACTGGGTCTGGGGCGAGGACGAGGACGGCAACCTGACCAAGGTGAGGATATCCGCGAAAGATACTCCGGCGAGGAATCCATCCTTCGACGTAACCCCTGCGAAGTACATCACGGGCATAATCACGGAGGTCGGAGTGCTGAGGCCGCCCTACGATGAGAGCATCAGGAAAGCCCTCTCGGAGCCGCAGAAGGGCAGCCTGGGCTGACCATATTGCTTAAATTTCCGTCCGGCTAACCTTTCACGGGTCCCTGCCCGCCCTAGCTCAATGGCAGAGCACTCGGCTGTAGTCTCCGCCCTGCGGGGCGAGGGCAATCAGGCCTTGAGCAGACACCGAAGGGTTCCAGGTTCAACTCCTGGGGGCGGGACCACTTCTCAAAAAAGGGGTTTACTTCGCCAGCTTCCTGCCTGCGAGCTTCTCGACGGCGACTATGACCGCCTGAGTCCCCTTGTCGCGGAGCCCTTCGGCGTCGAGGTTCCTGAACATCTGCTGGACGACCGCTGTCTCAACGAGCGGCGTCTTCGTCTCAGCCGCCGTCTCCATGATGATGCGCAGGTCCTTGATGTAGTCCTTCACCTTGAAACCCGGTGCGTAGTCACCCTTCAGCATTTTCGGCCCGTTATTGGTCAGCTGCCAGCTCCCGGCGGCTCCACCGGCGACCGCCGCGAGGACCTTATCCACATCGACGCCCGCCTTCGACGCGAACATCAGTGCCTCGGCGACGCCTAGGACGTTGACGCCGACGAGTATCTGGTTGACGGCCTTGCAGATCTGGCCGTCGCCGTGGCCTCCTATGTGTGTTATCGTCTTTCCCATAGCTTGGAAGATGGGTAGGCACTCCTCGAAGGCGTCTGTGTCTCCGCCGACCATTATGCTCAGTGTCGCGTTCCTCGCCCCTATGTCTCCCCCGCTGACGGGTGCGTCGAGCATCCTGATCCCCTTCTCGCCAAGTTTCCTCGCGATCTCTCTGGTGACTATCGGCGAGATGGTGCTCATGTCAACGACTATGGTGCCCGGTCTCGCGCCGTGGATGACTCCTCCGGGGCCGAGTAGTACCTCCTCTACGTCTTTGGAGTCTGTGACCATGTCTATGACGATGTCGGAACTCTCGGCGACCTCCTTGGGAGACTTCGCTGGCTTAGCCCCGGCCTCCAGGAGGGGCCTCATCTTGTCGGATGTCCTGTTCCAGATCGTGAGGGGGAAGCCCGCCTTCAGGAGGTTCATGGACATCGCCCCGCCCATGATCCCGAGTCCTATGAAGCCTACGTTCTTCAACGGATTCACGTAGGAACATCCGGCCTCATGGCTCTAAACCTTTTCGAGCCGTCAGCCTGTCTTAAGTAGAAGGAGGTAGAAGCTGCCGGAGAGGCCGAGGAGGATCATGGCGATCCCGAGGATGAGCATCGTGTTCGCCTTCCCCCTGTTGTAGGCTACTCCGGTGCTCTTGTGGGCGGCGAAGAGGCCGACGAACATGAAGACGATCATGATCATGCTGAATATGCTCTCGGTGAGGGTCTGCCCGTTTATGTCGGCGACTGAGCTGACCTCACCCGTATTCTGGTTTACGACTATCGCGGGAGCATTATTGATGATGTCGTATACGCCGCCGGAGGAGACGAAGATAGTGAACACTATTATCAGGCCGAGTACGAGGTTGGATGGAACCCGGAGTTCCTTCCTCCCCCTCTTTGAGCCGCCTAGAAGCCTCCCCAGCCTTTCGCCCATTGATGGTATCGAATTAGCCCCCAGATTGTGTTAGGTATGCGGCCTCGCAATATATCCTTTTTCTCGTCAAGCTAGGCTGGAGGTTTAGTAGTAGCCGAAGATGAAGTTTATAAGCGGCTCGGCCGCCTAATCCTTGCGATTGAGGGGGTCTATTTGCCTCAGAAGATCGTCTGCTCCGGCTGTAACGAGATTCTCTACGAAGGGGAGCTCCTCAAGTCGCCGCAGGACATCATCAAGAAGTACGAGGGCCGCTGCCCCAAGTGCAAGAAGGAGCTGAAGTTCACGACGAACGGCGTCGTAGTCACCCCCTGCGGAACATAAGTGGTTTAAAGGCCCTCTCTGCACGGTTTAGATAATAGTTTTAACTGTGATCCCGCTATTTGAATACCCGGTAATTTGGTTTGGAGCTCAAGAAGACTCACATATACGCCTACCACGCCGAGCACGGCAACATGGTAGACTTCGGCGGATACGCCATGCCGGTCTGGTACGAGGGCGTGATCCCCGAGCACAACGCCGTCAGGAACTCGTGCGGCATGTTCGACACGAGCCACATGGGCAGGGTATGGGCTGAGGGTCAGGACGTGGCGAAGTTCCTCGACTACGTCGTCACCAACGACCTGAGCGGCCTGAACGAGGGGAACGGGCTCTACACGGTCATGTGCCTCCCGACAGGCGGCATAGTCGACGACCTCATCCTCTACAAGATGGGGCCCGAGAGGTTCCTCGTAGTCTACAACGCAGGGAACAGGGAGAAGGACTTCAAGTGGCTGAACAAGAACACGAAGGGCTTCAAGGTCAAACTCACCGACGTGAGCAACAAGGTCGCCATGATCGCGGTCCAGGGGCCGAAGGCGGTCGAGGTCCTAGGAAAGCTCTCGGATATAAACGCCTCCGAGGTGCCGAGGTTCAACATCGCCCCACTCAAGGTAGGCGGCGTAGACTGCCTCGCGGCCCGCACGGGCTACACCGGCGAGGACGGCTTCGAGGTCTTCGTCCTCGACTGCCCGTTGGAGCAGCCGGAGAAGGCGCTGAAGGTCTGGAATGACCTCGTCGCCGCCGGCGCCAAGGCCGCAGGGCTTGGCGCCAGGGACAGCACCAGGCTCGAGGCGGGGCTCTGGCTCTACGGCAACGACATCGACGAGTCCATCAACCCCATCGAGGCCGGCCTCAGGTGGGTAGTGAAGATGAAGAAGCCCGGATACTTCATCGGCAAACGCGCCCTCCAGAAGATCATCGAGGAGGGGGTGAGGAAGACTCTCGTCGGCTTCATGATGGAGGAGCGGGGCATCCCGCGCCACGGCTACGAGATACTCGACGGCGAAAAGCCCATCGGACTCGTAACCAGCGGGGGAATGAGCCCTACCCTCGACGTCGGCATAGGCATGGGCTATGTCCCGCCAGAGTACAAGGAGGTCGGCAGGGAGGTCAACATCAGGATCAGGAAGAACCTGGTCAGGGGAAAGGTTGTTAAGCACCACCCATTCTATGATGAGACCAAGTACGGTTGGAAGAGGGATAAGTGATGGCCGACGAATACAAGGTTGAGGCTGGTCTATACTACACGAAGGAGCACGAGTGGGCTAAGCCAGCCGACGGCGCTGTGCTCGTTGGAATCGATGACTACGCCCAGTCCCAGCTCCACGAGATAGTCTACGTCGAGCTCCCCCAGGTGGGGGCGGAGGTCAACCAGGGAGAGGCGATCGGGGCCGTCGAGTCCGTGAAGGCGGTCTCAGACACGTACAGCCCCGTTTCAGGGAAGGTCGTGGAGGTCAATGAAGGCCTCGTTGATAACCCCGAGAAGATCAATTCCGACCCATACGGCGAGGGCTGGATCGCGAAGATCGAGCCGAGCAAACTCGAAGCGAACATCGCGAAGCTGATGGACGCCGAGAAGTACAAGCAGTATCTCGTGACTCTGAAGCATTAACCATCTTTCTTTTCGGGCGGGGGTTCCCGAGTGGCCAAAGGGGTCAGGTTCAGGACCTGATGGTTAGTCCTCCGTGGGTTCAAACCCCACCCCCCGCACCAAGTTTCTGAACCATGACGCTCCAGAAGGCAGTCTAAACACGTAACCATGTTTTTTAAGCGTCTAAAAAAAAAGAAAACGGGACGTTCTCTGCCATTTAGCCCAAAAAATGGGTGGGTTAGCTTCCGTTTCTCTTGCGTGATAGCTTCTCGAAGACCGAGACGGGCGTCTTAGCAGGCGCCTCTTCCTGTTCCGTTGGACTCTCCTCCTCGGGGCTCCCGCCGCCTTCATGGGCGCCATCCTTCGTCTCTATGGCCTTGGAGACCCTCTCGAAGACCGAGAGGTAAGCTGGGACGCAGGCGGCCTTCTCAACCCGCACTGGCTCCGCCACTATACCTGGTTGAGGGGGGCAGCTCCTGTCCTCGAGCATCTCGGAGACCACCTCCACCGCCTTATCCTCATCCCTCACCCTCTCAGGTTTGACGTCGAAGCCCTCGGAAGCGTTCACCTTGTTGCCTGTGTCCTGCGAATCGCCTAAGATCTTAGAAAAAATTTTCTGGAAGCTCTTGCTTGGCTTATATTTTTTCTCAGGTTCTTTCTCAGCTATTTCCACTGGCAATTCTTGAGCTGTATTTTTTTGTGATCTATTGTAGTTTTCATGTACTCGATCTAGGATTTCCTGTGCCATGACTCGTTTAGTCATCGTCATACCTACACTATCCTACCGTCTGAGCTCTTAATCTTATTCTATTAGTTAAATAAATTATGAATTCGGAAAATGGTTTCCGGATCATATTATTTCAAAACCATGTGTTTAAGACATATAGGGTATAATCCATATGTCTTCTATCTATACATGGTTCATAATACTTTTACGTTATGCACATTCCTTCATTCATGCAAGAGGAAGCAAAGATGTTAGTAGCTCAACAGAAATACGATGCAGATCAGGAGAGGATAGAAGAGATAGCGAGGACATCCAGGCCTCAGGTCTCGGTTATCGGGCTCGGAGGCGCCGGATGCAACATCGTCTCATGGATCAAGCAGAGAGGCATGGTCGGCGGACGACTCCTCGCGCTGAACACCGACGCGAACCACCTTGCAATCTGTAAGGCTGACAAACGGATTCTGATAGGCGAGAAGACGACCCGCGGCCTCGGCTGTGGAGGCTATCCAGAGAAAGGCGAGCTGGCCCTGAAGGAGAGCTTCGAGGAGCTCAGGAAGGAGATAGCCGGGTCGAGCATCGTCTTCCTGATCGCCGGCCTCGGAGGAGGCACGGGCACGGGAGCATCATGCGCCCTCGCCGAGATGCTGAAGGGTAAGGGGTCCCTCGTAGTGGGGGTGGCCACCATCCCATTCGCGATCGAGAGGGTCAGGATGGAGACCGCAAGGGCCGGCATAGAGCGCCTGAAGAAGGCATGCGACACGGTCGTGACCATAGACAACAACAAACTGGTGAAAGTCGCCGGTGACCTGCCTTTCCAGGAGGCACTGGGCGTAGCGAACGAGCTCGTCGGCGTCTTCGTCAAGGACATCACAGAGACCATAACCACGGCGAGCCTGATCAACCTCGACTACATGGACCTCCGCGCCGTCATGGAGAAGCGGGGAGTAGCCGCCATAGGCGCTGGCTGGGGCCAGGGGGAGGACAGGGTTGAGAAGGCCGTCAAGATCGCCCTAGAGGGGCAACTGCTGGACATAAACGACGTCACAAAGGCCTATGGTGTGCTGATACACGTCTCAGGCGGAGAGGACCTCACCCTAGAGGAGGTCTACAGGTCCGGAGAGATCGTTTCCAGAGCTATTTCGCCGAAATCCAAGATCGTCTGGGGAGCCAAGGTCAACCCTGAAATGCAGGGGAGCGCCCACGTCTTCGTCTGCCTCACGGGCGTCGAGAGCGCGTTCCTTAGCGACAACCAGAAGAAGAAGATGTTCAAGTTCTTCTAGCTACCCATTCTCCTTTTTTCCACTTATTTCTCAGCTGAACTCTAAACTAGGCTGATAGGAGCTTTTCGAGTCTGATAATCGCCGGAATGAAGACGCAGCCGATTTTCCTCCTGCATCCGTTCTCGTCGCCCCGATAATCGCATTCTTTGCAGAGAATTGCCTCTTCCTTCATCGAGCTCTATCTCCTCTTCAATATGCTTGATGGTTATATGATGTTATCTCGTTTAAAAGAAAATTGAAGCTAGGCATCAGAGGGGAATTATGAAGCCTCTGACCATAATCTCCCTCAGAAACCACGTTTTTATCGAGGCGAGGAGGTTAAAGACAGTCGCCATTGGTATGCTTAAAGTTTAAAATACGCCGCATCTACTAGTTTCTGGAGATTATCATGTCTGAGAAGGCTTCTATCCTGAAGGATTACGCCGAGTACATATTCGGCACCATCGATAAGGCCGTGGATGGGCTCACCGAGAAGGAGATGAATTGGAGGCCAACGGAGCAGTCCAATAACATCGAGTGGATCCTCAACCACCTCGCGAGGCTCAGCAATGTCTCCCTGCCGAGGATAATCAGCGGCGACCCGAACTACATGCCTAAGGGCTGGCCACAGGACTATAAGGACCAGCACTATAAGATGGAGAAGATGGTCAAGGACATCCAGGCTGGGAAGAAGGCGGTCCTCGAGGGCATAGGGAAGCTGTCGAACGCCCAGCTGGAGGAGGAGGTACCCCTCTGGGGCGGGAAGCAGAAGCGGAAGACCGGGCTCTTCGCCTACCTAGGCGAGCTGATACATCACAAGGGCCAGATAGCATACATAAGAGGCACCGTCAAGCGGCTCAAGGAGAAGGACCCCAAGTTCCTGGCCTAGGAACCCCGTTCAACGGCTGACCCGGAAACCCTTTTCTCAGCTTATTTTCAGTCAAGGAGATCTGGAACAGCTTAACAGGCAGACCCGTCTTGCCCTGACAGAGGTTATCTATTAAGACGGATTAAACCAATTAATATTTAGTCAAATCGCTCAGCTTTTTTTAGAATCATTATGACAATTGGCTCCTTAGTCAGATCGATGAGACGGATTTCACATACAACCCCTTTATCACGAATTTTCTTCTCAATATCTTCATGGATGCTTTTGCGAAATATCCAGAGGAATATGTCGGGACGAGTGGTTAGGCTATCGTGGTATTTTAAGTCGGATAAATGGTATCTAGTATCAAATCCGCCCCACGCTTTTATCTGCACCTTCATATTTTCCATGGTCCTGACAATCCAATCCATCTTCTTAACCCCCAACTCTGGGTCGTTATTCCCTGTATCAATTACGTGCCCATGTCGCTTGAGTACCCATCGCATAAACGCATGTTGGAACCAAGTTGACTCAAAACCATATTGCGGACGGTCCAGATAAAAATCTAAATCGTAATGTGTTCGAGTAAGAACTCGTTGACTAAATCGAGCAAATCATACTCACATTTTCTAAACCCTTCGCCTCTTATTTTCATATCACCATCGTCGAGCCATCCGAGAAGACGAGACAAACATTAGATTTACCTTCAATTTTCTCCTTGATATAGATACCTGTCAACGATAATTCTGCTGGAAGAGGTTTCATAAGCTCCACGATAGCCCACACCTTCGCCTCTGAAATTATACCTCGAATCAATCCACCTCTCACCTTCTGTTTTTGGAGGTCTAGGTTTGGAGCATCCGAGGTCATAGTAACAGGCTTTTTAGTGAGTGTACAATTTTCACGGGATTATTGAGTCGAAGCCATTTTTCCGGGTCTATTATCTGGCTTAGGGGGTCTCCAATCGGCTGAATGACCACTAATTATATACGCGCATTAGACGGATGATTTACACGGAAATTCTAGGTGAAAAGAATGACAGTAAAGACCAACCTGATTAAGGAATTTGCCCTGATGGGTTTCGACAGACTCGACAACACCACGAAGGATCTGAAGCCGGAGCAGCTTGACTGGAAGAGCTGTCCTCAGGCGAACACGGTGAGGTGGGTTCTCACCCACGTCTCGGAGGAAGTGAACGTCTATATGCCAAAGTTCCTCGGTGCAGCACCGCCGAATAAGTGGCCAAAGGACTACGTCGGGAACACGAGCTACAAGCTGGAGAAGATAAAGAAGGACATAGAGAGAGGGAAGAGAGGCCTCAATGCCGGGCTCAACAAGCTGACGAACGAGAAGCTGGAAGAGGAGATCAGTGGCTGGGCCGGGAAGAAGCCGAGGCAGTTCTACATAATGCTGATGGTCGGTGAGGTCTTCCACCACGAGGGGCAGATAGCCGCGATACTGGGCGTCGAGAAGCGGATCAAGGGGCAGAAGTAGCCCCACCCACCTTTTTATTCAACGGATCAGGAACGCTACATGCTACTGGGGAGGCCAGCCATGAGGATCGGCATAACCTGTTACCCTAGCGTCGGAGGCAGCGGCATCCTCGCCACGAGGCTCGGGGTGGAACTCGCGAAACGGGGGCATGACGTACACTTCATCGCCTACGAGCGCCCGGTCGCCATACAGGGCGTCGACCAGGAGGGCGTCCACGTCCACATGGTCAACGTCGTCGAGTACCCTCTGTTTAAGTATCCGCCCTACACCGTCGCCCTAGGCTCCGCGATGGTCAGGGTCTCCGAGCAGCAGAAGCTCGATGTCATGAACGTCCACTACGCTATCCCCCACGCCACAGCAGCGTTCCTCGCGAGGGAGATAACCGGCGTCCCGTACGTCGTCACCCTCCACGGCAGCGACGTCACTATACTCGGAAGCGATCCCTCGTACATGGCCGTGAACACATACTCCATTAACAGGGCTGACGCCGTCACAGCCGTCTCCGGCTTCATGCAGCGCGAGGCATACGAGAGGCTCGCGATAAAGCACGAGATCAGGGTCATCCCCAACTTCGTCGACCCGGACCTCTACAGCCCTGCCCCTTGCGAGGCGATGGAGAGGGGGCCTGAAGGGGTCGTGATAACCCACGTCAGCAACTTCAGGCCGGTTAAGCGTATACAAGACCTCGTCTACGCGATGAGGATGGTAGTCAAGGAGGCTCCCGGCGCCCGGCTGATGCTCGTAGGCGACGGACCGGACAGACACAGCATAGAGAAGCTGATAGAGCAGCTCCACCTCAGGAGGAGCGTCACCCTGACGGGCTTCAGGAACGACGTCGCCAACATCTTCAGGTGCAGTGATGTAGGCGTCCTCTGCTCCGAGACGGAGAGCGCGCCCCTCACCCTCCTAGAGGGGATGAGTTGCGGCATACCGATGGTAGCTGCAAGCGTCGGAGGCATACCCGAGATAGTCCAAGACGGGGTGAACGGCCTCCTAGTCCCGCCGAAGCAGCCCGAGGAGCTGGCCGAGGCAATACTTAAGCTTGTCAAGGACGTGAAGCTGAGAGTGAAACTCGGTGCAGCGGCCCGTGGAACCATCTTGGAGCGGTTCACGGCCGGGAAGGTCGTCAAGGCCTACCTTGAGACATTCGAGGGGGTCATCAAGGTCTAGAGGTTCACGTAGAAGACCGACGAGTTGGGGGTCCCTGCGGAGTACTGGCGTGCGAAGAGCCCCGTAAGGTCTCTGACCCCAGAGGCCGCGGCCAAGTCGATCCAGAGCCAACTAACTTCCTGCCCGTACTTCTCCGGGCTAAACCTACCGAAGGCTGAGGAGAGGTAGCCCTCGACCTCACCCAGGAGGACCTGCTTCGCCCTCATCTCCTGTAAAAACTTGTCTCTCTCAACGACCTTCTCGAGCTTCGCCTTTATGGCGTCTATTTCTGCCATTAGGTCCTGCCGCCGTTCTAGGAGCTCTGAGTATGCGGTGTCTATGGTTTTGCTTATATGGATGTGGGCCTCGAGGAGCTTCTCCTCGTTTCCCTCCCTCTTCGCCTGGACCCAGGCGCTCAAGGCACCGAAGAGCTCCTCCCTGTCCAAGGTGGGGAGCCCCCTCAGAGCCAGTTTCTTGGCCATGGCCTCGTTCCAGGGGGTGTTGTAGAACGTCCTAGTGTACCTGAGGTAGACGGGGAACGGGATTCCCAGCGCCCTGGCGCCAGGTATCACCTCCGCGTAGTAGCTCGTCTCCCCGGGCCCCCCGACATGGGCGAGGACAGGGAGGACGGAGTCGACTATGATCTGCCTAGAGTCGACTCTAGGCGTTATACTGCCCGCGATCTCGGAGAGGTCGGGCTTAGCGGCGTTGAAGGAATATTCGTGCACCTCGCTGCACCTTCCGCACCTCCCTTGGACTGAAGCTGCAGAGGAACCTTCGACCCTCCTATACTTCAGCTCGATCCTATTCCCGTGGCAGCTAGGGGTTGAGCATTCGAGGAAGAAGGGGACATAGTCGTCACCCCTCCTCCCTATCTGGGACCTGAAGCCGAGCCCCTCGATGATGTCGACGGCCCCATTAGAAGCCTCTACGAAGAGGCTCCTCTTCGGCTCGCTCAGGAGGAGCTCGTAACCCGCCTGGAAGAGCCTCCTCGCTTCTGGGTCTGAAGCCACGAGGAAGGGGATGCCAAGACCCCCCTCGACGTTAACAAGCGACGCCAGAGTCTTAGTCGACCAATCTGAGACGTTCTCCGTGGAGTAGTAGCCGTTCCTAAGGATCGTGGATATGTGTGAGAGATTCTGTAGCGTCCTCTGCTGGGCTCCCTGCTCAGCCTCCCTGAGGAGACCCCTGTAGTTGCCCTCGATCTTCTCGATGGTCTTCCAGAGCCATACTTCATCCGGATTAGGGAGGTTGTGGATGGGGGAGCCCTCGTACTCCGGTGGCGCAGGGTAGGTCACGAGGAGCCCGCGGGATGAGGGACTGGGAGTCCTCATGTTCAGGAGTTCAGGCTGGACCCCATCGTAGTCGGCGACGAAGAAGATTGGAACGAAACCATCCCTGCCCAGGTGACTGATGGCATGGATGTAGACTATCTTGTTCAGTATGAGGCTCGAGCCGCCGAGACACATCGGCTGCTGCCCGGCCTCGATGACGCCGTTGCAGAGGCGATCCAGTGCTTCGGAGACGGAGCCGGTGAGGACGCCGAGGCTCCTCATCTTCCTCTTGATGGTCTTCGCCAGCTCCTCTACGCTCGCCTCGTCTGGCTTGTAGCTATTTCGGGCCTCAACTAGAGCTTTATATGCCTCTCCCATGGTATGTGGGATGAGCCCCCATAATTTCTTGGCGGCCTCGGGGCTCTCGCCTCCGTAAAGGTATCTCGTGTATAGGTTGTGCAGGGGTGTAGCATTTTCATCCAAGGCCAAGGCAGAACCCTCGGGGTTATAACTGCTGATTCTCGGGAGCTAATAAAAACCCTTGCAGAGTCGCGGCTACTCCAGCTTAAGGAGCCTCGCCGCGTTTCCGTGGAATATCTTCTCGACGCTTCCCTCGTCGAGGCCTATCGCCCTGCACTCCCTAACCTGCTCCTTAAGGTAGTCCTCCGAGAAGCCTCGTGGGAAGTAGCTTGAGTCTGTGCCGAAGACTATTCTCTCAGCCCCGACGGTTTCGACGGCCTTCCTGAAGAGGTCTCGGAGGGTGAGGGGGTAGGGCATCCAGGTCATCCACTGGTTGGAGCCTGAGGTGTCTATTAGGACGTTGGGGCAGCTCCAGCATAGCTGAAGGAGCTCCCTGAGGTAGCAGGCGCCGAAGTGGGGGATGACAAACTTCAGCGTCGGGAAGGATGCGGCGACCTCCCAGAGGCTGAGGGGGTCGAGGTTGTGGAGGTTCCTCGCGGGGCCTCCACCTCCTCCCAGAACACCAAAGTGGATGAGGACGGGGATGCCCAGCCTCTCAGCGACCTCCCAGACGGGGTAGGCTGCCTTGTCATCCACTGGACGTGTCAGCGCCGAGGCTATCATCTTGTATCCTCGGAGACCTAGCTCCTTCACCGCCCTCTCCAGTTCCACGGCGGCGTCCTCCGAGAAGAGGTCGTGGTGGGCGAAGCCCGTGAACCTGTCAGGATGCATCTTGACGATGCGTGCGAGGTTGTCGTTTCCGCCGCCCATGACGAAGTTGACCCGCTCGACGCCCTTCCTGTCCATGTCGGCGACCCAGCGCTCAGCCTGCTCCTCGTCCGTGTGGCTACCGGACTCGGGTGGGTCGAATCCCCACCTGTGTCTCCACTCCTCCCGGTACCTAGCGGTCTGTTCTATAATTATTCTCGCTTTGTCCTCGCCGTACCTGTCGACGATCGCCTTGCTGTAGCTGGAGCCGCCGCCCGTCGACCTCTGGATGGGGAAGTGGGCGTGGAAGTCTAACACTTTGAGCCCGTACAGGTTCATGTGGGTTGCCTCGATACTGAAAGGGGTTCCACGGTTGGTTTTAAGGGTTTACAGGAGGCTACTGGTCTTCTTCGTCTCGTAGAAGGAGCTGTTCCTTGTGAGGGATTCTTCTAGGAACGCCTCAGCGTACCTGCAGTCAGCCTGTGCACCTCTTAGCTCAGCCTTCTTCATGCTGAATTTCTCGTAGTAGCCCCACGAGAACTTGGCGAGCTGGCTCGTGTAGCATCCGAGCGCCTCCTTCTTCCTGTCGAAGGATTCCGTCACGTCGACGAAGATGTGGGGGCTCGGGATGAGGGTGTTCACCTCCATGAGGAGGAGCCTATCAACGAGCCATGGCTCCGAATAAGCTGTGGTATGCGCCGACCACTCTATTGCCTCCTTAACGGCTTCGTATACTAGCTTGTGCTCCCTGTGGTAGTCGAATGGGAGGTGGGTTACGACCACCCTCGGCCTTCTGTCCACGATAGTGTCAGATATCCTCCGTATCAGACTGATGCCAAGTACGACCTCCCTCTCCTCGAGGACGACGGGCTCGGATACTCCGAGAACCTCGGATGCCTTCAAAAGCTCGCCCCGCCTCTCAGGGGGATTACAGGTCAGGCAGAGGATATCGACACTTTGTCCCCTGGCAGCGTGTAGCGCCAGCGTTCCTCCACATCCGAGTGTCTCATCATCAGGGTGTGAGACGACCGCCAATATTCCTTCAACCATCGATACATCCTAAATACTGGATGGTTAAAGAGGTTTCCAGCCTAAGACCTTCAAGCGTCTCTGTCTCTTCTCCGCTCGAACCCTTCAACCCAGTCTACATCCAGCTTCCTGTGTGTGAACTCCCTGGCGTTTTCACCAACATAGCTCGCGACGGTCTGACCAGAACCGACTAGGTAGTATTTATAGATCGTGAGCCCCTCGAGGCCTGTGGGTTCCCTGGCGTGGATCTTACCGGTGCTTATGCCCACCTCCGCCCCCAGCCCGTATCTGTAGCCGTCACTAAACCTTGTAGACGCGTTCCAGAAAACGCTCGCTGAGTCGATCCTCCTCATGAACGTTATGGCGGTCTCGGCGTCTTCGGTCATTATCGCGTCTGTGTGGTGGGAACCGTAGCCATTTATGTGGTTTATTGCCTCGTCGTATGAGTCAACCACCTTGACAGCTACCTTGTAGTCGACGTCGTCGTTCATTTAAAACTGACACTTTCACCTGAAAGTCTGTTTCGCCCTCCTCCCCCACCTCTAGGATGCTGCGTCTCATTTAAGAGGCCTAAGTGGGTGAATGGGCACTGCGAATGGTCGCCCGTGTCCCGTACGAGGCCAGCGGCGGCTTCGAGCCCGCCCTGGAGATGCTTGAGAGGCGAGCCGCGGCCAGGCTCCTAGCCATGAACGGCACAAGGGTCGAGGAGGACGCCGTCGTCGACTACCTCTACGTCGACGCCGGGAGCCATAACCCCTTCAGGAGGGTGAAGCCCGCCGCCTACGCAGGCGGCAGGGTCGACCTGGGGAAGTACGTCGACCTCGTCAGGGAGGCAGCCGAGAGCGTCCTCGCCCCCTTCGAGGGCCCCGGCTGACGAGGCGTTAACTATAAAGACCACGAGGCTGCTCTTAACCAGAGATCGGGATGTCTGACATATCGCAGTTGCCACCCAACGTCCAGGAGCGGATAGCCAGGCTCCAGCAGCTACAGAACACAATGCAGCAGCTTCTAGCCCAGAAGCAGAGGCTCGAGGCCGAGATGAGTGAGTCCGAGAAGGCACTCAAGACCCTGGAGGAGACCCCGGCGGAGGCGAAGACCTACAGGTCAGTGGGAGCCATCCTCGTTGAGCGAGACAGGGAGACGCTGATGAAGGAGCTTAAGGAGAGGAAGGAGTTCCTGGAGATGAGGAAGAAGGTCCTCGAGAGGCAGGAGGATAAGACGAAGGAGAAGCTCCAGGGCCTGCAGGAGACCCTCCAGAAGGAGCTGAGCGGCGCCCAGTAAAAATTGTCGAAAAGCTCCCCTAAACTCACTTCTTCAGCAGCTTAGAGAAGCCACCTGGCCGTTTCTGCTGATCGGCCATCGCCTTCTTAACGGCATCGTCGCTCCTCCTCAGCGGCGTCGGGTCGACGCCGAGCTTGAAGAGCCTGTTCATGGCGTCGACAGCGTCTGCTGAGGCCCCGTAGTCCATGCTCGCCAGCCTAGAGGTGGGAACGAAGATGGAAGTCCAAGGGATGCCATGCTCAACGCATTCCTCCAACATGCAGGCGTTCAGGCCAGAGATCGCGCCCTCCCTGACCGGCGTCCCTCCAGCCCTGGGCGTGTCCCTCGGGACCGTGGAGAACTCGAAGAGCTTCCCGTCAGATGATACCGCGCTGAAGGGGAGTCCTTCCAGGGCGATGACCTCCGACACTCCTTTCCTCTTCAGCCAATCAGTGAGGCTCTTCCCGATGATGTAGGAGCCTTCGGCGGGGATCATACTCTCGGTAACGAGGAAAAGTAGCTTTCTTTCCTCGTCACAGTAGATCCTGAAGCAACTCGTCTGCTTCCCGTCGAACAGAAGAACTAATGGTGGTATATGGATCGACTTCACGTTGGCTACCTCCTTGAGCCCCTTGTTCCTGGCGATGAACATCAGCGCCGTGTTAGCAACGAAGCCTGCCCCAGCGAATCCGAGGACAGCCGTGTAGCCCTTGTCCTTAAGCTTCGCGGACTCAACTATGTTTACCTCTGACATAATATCAACCCTAGAGACGCATCATCCTGATTTAATATCTTCCAGTGAAATATTTAGGTGAGACGCCGAAGCTGTCTCGAAGGAGTCGCCGTTTGGAACCTGATTACAGAGTCCTGAGGAGTCAAATCAAGGGCAGGATAGCCATCCTTTGCCACCACAACGCCGACCCCGACGCCTTATGCTCTGCCTACTCTATGAAGGAGCTCGTTATGAAGCTCAACGCAGCCGAAGCCGAAATAATCGTTCCAGGCGGCTTGAGCACCATCACAAGGAGAGTGGCAGAGGAGTTCGGCATCGAGGCGGGGAAGGAGAGTCTGCTGGACGACGTTGACACAGTGATCGTCGTCGATACCGGCAGTATCAGCCAACTTGAGGAGTTGGGGGAGCGGCTCATCAACTGCGGGGTGGCGAAGATCTTCATAGACCACCACATCCGTTCACCCGAGGTAGAGACCGTAGCCACCTCGTACATCGTCGACGAGTCGGCCGCCTCCACCTGCGAGATCGTCTACAGGATCTACGAGGCGCTGGGAGTCGAGGTGACGGAGAAGACGGCGAAGGCCCTACTCATAGGGCTAGCGTTCGACTCCAAGCACTTCTCGATAGGGGGCGTAGAGACGTTCAGGGTGGCTTCCGAGCTTCTACGGCGTGGAGCAGACCTGTCAAAGGCTTGGGCGCTCCTGACGTCGTCGATGGAGGCGTCGGAGAAGATAGCCCGTCTCAAGGCATCTCAGAGGATGAACACATACAGGTTCGGCGGGTGGCTGGTGGCCGCCACGAACCTTGGCTCTTTCCAGCCCTCGGCGGCCCGCGGCATACTCGGCCTCGGCGCCGACCTAGTCATAATAGCGGGAAACGATAAGGAGAGGCTGAAGGCGAGTATGAGGTCGACGGACCAGTTCCACGCCGCTACGGGTATTCACCTCGGCAGGGACATCGCCAGGCCCCTGGGCGAGGAGTTCAAGGGCGCCGGGAGCGGCCACCCCACCGCGGCCGGCGTGAACGGCGAGGGCGACCACGAAGCGTTCCTTGCGCGGGCTGTAGAGATCATTAAGTCGAAGATATCAGAATCCAAGAGGTGCCTCGAGTCATCCGAGTAGGTTTCAAGACCTGCCATATATCTTAGATATAACTAATATATCGGGAGGCGTTCATTTTATCGAAATCTCCGAGGGGGCTGAGCTTTGGGCATCGTCGAAGTCAGGGGTTTAACCTACTCCTATCCCAACGCCTCAACCCCGGCCCTCAAGGACGTGAACTTCAGCATAGGCGAGGGTGAGTTCGTCCTCCTCACCGGGCCAAGCGGCTGTGGCAAGACGACCTTCTGCAGGTGCATCAACGGCCTTGTGCCCCACTTCTACAACGGCGATATGAAAGGCGAGGTAGTGGTCGACGGCCTCTCCACCCTGGACCACGAGACTATTGAGCTCGCCCAGAAGGCCGGCCTAATCTTTCAGAACCCAGACAACCAGATCTTCGCCCTGACCGTCGAGAAGGACGTCGCCTTCGGCCTAGAGAACCTCGGTGTACCGAAGCAGAGGATGGTCGAGGAGATCGATAGGGTCCTCAGCCTTGTAGGCATACAGCAGCTGAAGGAGAGGGGCACCCACGAGC
>Ga0315288_10003953_pt1 | contig 18885 bp, 18 predicted proteins | sample YL17G11_20_MG_FD_203454 | JGI IMG/M metagenome (GOLD analysis project Ga0315288, IMG submission 203454) | Sediment microbial communities from Yellowstone Lake, YNP, Wyoming, USA - YL17G11_20 | ecosystem: Environmental > Aquatic > Freshwater > Lake > Sediment | place: USA: Wyoming | collected... | reverse complement strand
TCTTACCGATCAAGTTTTAGAAGAACTTAAAAAACTTCAGTAAAATTTGAATCCAAATAATTCTATTTCCGTGCTAATGAGAAAAATCCCAAAGAAAGAAAAAACGTTAGGCGACATAGCTTTGTATATAGGCGGGGAAATAGTCGGGAATCCATCTATTAGAATCACGGGTGTAGCCGGGATCGAGGATGCCAAAACAGGTGATCTAACCTTTCTGGCTAATCCTAAATATGTGTCTTTCTTGAATATCACCTCTGCCTCTGCTGTAATCGTGAGTAAAGAGATAAAAACCGAGGGCATCAAAATACCTTTGATCAAACATCCTAATCCTTATTTTGCCTTTACTCAAGCTATGGAGTTTCTTATTGATACCAAAAAAATCTATCCCGAAGGCATTCATCCCACCGTGGTTTTAGGAGAAAAGGTGAAGCTGGAGAAAGGGGTGCACATAGATTCACATGTGATTCTGGGTGCGGGAGCATGGCTGAAACACAATGCTACCATATTAGCCGGCAGTTTCGTCGGAGCCAATTCCATGGTAGGAGAGAATTCACTAATCTATCCTAACGTCACCATAAGAGAGAACGTAGAGATAGGAAATAACGTAATCATTCACCCTGGCACGGTGATCGGATCAGATGGATTTGGTTACGCTAAAGAGAAGGGGATACACCACAAGATTCCTCAGATCGGTCGGGTTATAATAGAAGATGACGTGGAGATCGGGGCAAACGTGACCATAGATCGTGCCACATTAGGAGTGACAAAAATTGGAAAGGGGACTAAGATTGACAATCTGGTTCAGATCGCGCATAATGTAGAGATTGGAGAAAATTGTATCATTGCGGCACAAGTGGGAATCAGTGGAAGCACAAAAATAGGCAACGATGTGATTATCGGAGGACAGGTAGGTGTGGGAGGGCATATCAAGATAGGCAATCGGGTGGTGATTGGAGCACAATCTGGTGTCACCAAGGACATTCCCGATGATACCATCGTCTTCGGTTATCCGGCACGTGAGATTCATAAGACCAAAAGAATCGAAGCCCACCTTTCCCGTCTGGACCTTTATGTCGAGCGATTAAAAAAACTGGAACTAGAGATAGAAAGGAAAAAAGGAAGAAGGAAAAAGGAAAATTGAAAAATGCTCACTACCTTAATCCTCTCCTTGATGAGGGTGTGTTACAATTCCGGTTTTTGTAGCCATCCATATGGACGAAATCAGGGTGCTGAACTTCAATAGTTTACGTCCCGATGGACGGCTACAACTGCAAAACATGATTATGACACACCCCAGATGGGGAGAGGGAAGATCATATTAGTTCCCAGCCACTTTAGTGGCGCAAGTCTCAAACCTTACTAAAGTCAGTTTGAACAATAGTGAAGATATTTCCCTTCACCCTTGCCCTCTCCCCGGAGGGGAGAGGAGAAAACCACTACTTTCTGGGTGGAAGGAAAAAGGTTAGGGGAGATAAGAGATAAGGTTACAAGTTAAAATAAATCCTTGGAGGTAAAAATGAGCGAGCTTATGGAGTTTACGGATGGTAATTTTGAAAGTGAGGTTTTAAAGTCTGATAAACTCTGCTTAGTTGACTTCTGGGCAGAGTGGTGTGGTCCTTGTCGAATGGTGGGTCCGATCGTTGAGGAGATTGCTAAAGAGTATGCCGGAAAGCTTAAAGTGGGAAAGCTAAACGTAGATAACAATAGTCAGACTGCTGTCAAATATGGAATCATGAGCATTCCCAGCTTGCTTTTCTTCAATGGAGGAAAGGTAGTGGAGCAGATCGTCGGCGCGGTTCCCAAAAAACAACTTATTCAAAAGATTGAAAAAATAATTTAGAGGTTTCTTATGAATCATATTGAAGAATATCAGAATCTATCGGATGAACAGATAAAAGAGATTCTGCACAAATATAAAACTGTGGCGGTCGTAGGTCTCTCCTCCGATGAGAGCAGACCTTCACATGGAGTAGCCCGGTATTTACAGCGGAGGGGATTCAAAATAATTCCGGTTAATCCCAAAGAGAAAGAAATCTTGGGAGAAAAAGCTTATCCCGATTTAAGCTCCATACCGGATAAGGTGGAGATAGTAGATATTTTTCGCCGACCCGAGCTTGTGCCTCCCATAGTGGATGAATCCATTAAAATAGGCGCTAAGGTTGTCTGGATGCAAGAAGGAGTGATAAATCATCCTGCTGCCATTAAGGCTTCTCAAAATGGCATTCTGGTAGTGATGGACAAATGCATGTTCAAAGAATATAAAGTATTAGGTGAGTGAAAAAATTTCCTTCACTTCCTGTTGGCGTTGTTCTTCGTCAACAGGAAAACTCCTCTGTTAGTCAATTACATGGAGCTCGCTAAAGGCGTGAGAAGGCTAAAAGTGAGGGGGAAAATTGGTAAGGAATAAGATCATGGATCTGAAAAACTTTCTGGTTCCGGCTCTGATTATCGCAGGATGGTTAATCCTTTTTGGGGTAATACTTCCTGCTCTGGGAATCAACACCTGACTCAAAAAAAGCTGTCCTGTTCCGGGAGAACAGAAAAAGATTGAAAAACAGACCAAGTGAAGGTTGTCTTTATTAAGAAAGACCAAAAAATGCCGAAAAAAATAAAGAAACCGTTAGTGTGTTATCGTCCCATCATTCCACCACGGAATTGACTTTTTTAAAAAACAAGCTCATCTTTTGATGCATTGGCATTATCAGGAGATACTAATGCATATGAATGCATCCACACAGGTGAGGTAATGTTTATCAATCTGTCATGGAAGGGGAAATTATCCTTTGAAGCTCAAACCGAGTCCGGGCATCGGGTTTTCTTAGATGCCAAACCGGAGGCCGGTGGCGAAAACAAAGCTCCTAGTCCTATGGAGCTTATGCTGGTTTCCTTGGTCGGCTGCACTGCGATGGACGTCGTCTTTATCTTAAAAAAGAAAAGAGTTAGCCTACAAAGCTTAACGATCAAAGTAGATGGAGAGAGAGCGTCCCAGCATCCAAAATTCTTTACCAAAATTGATGTGGAGTATAATTTTGAAGGAAAAGACCTCAAAGAGGAGGATGTGAAACAGGCGATTGAGCTATCGAGGGACAAATATTGTTCGGTATCTGCCATGCTAAAGGAGAAAGCGACAATCTCCTATAGATGGAATATCCTGAATAAATAAAAGAGCATAATATCTTTGAAGAAAAAGAAGCTTTACAATAGCTAATAACCAAAGAGAGGAGGTGCTCAATAGGTCTTTGAATTAGTTCGGTTGTTTTCAAATAAAGAAAAAAACCATTTAGCTTGACTAAAAAAGGGGATGGTCTCCCTGCTTTTTGAAGTTAAGCTAAAGATATGAAAAGGGGGGGAAAATGAAGACCTATGCAAAATTAGCTTGTGGGCTGATAGTTGTTTTCGCATTGATACTAGGAAGCTGCAGCAAGAAGAAAAGCACCGAACCGACCAAACCTCCAACTTCATCTTTAACTTTCAGCACTAGTCCGACTGCAGATCCTTCGGGGTTGGTCGTAGGGGAAGATGCCGGTGTTATCATCAGAGTAGGAATCACTCCAAATTCTAAGTTGATAGCATCCAGCATCAGGCTTTTAAGAGTAAACAGCCAGAATCAGGTGATCGATTCTTTAAGTTTACTTTATGATGATGGGGATTTGGCACATGGTGATGAAATTATTGGAGATAGGATTTTCAGCACTAAACAAAACTTCCATGAGTCATCTCCGGGAACGATCCACTTACAAATCAGGGCAATAACGCTTGAAACGGGAGGAAACGCCACCGCTTACACTCAAATATTTACACTTCCAGTAGTCTCTGAAATCTCGGATGAGGAATTCAACCACACCATGACGTTGCAATCAGGAGGTTCGAACAAGTTCGACAGCCTGAAAAATGCAGTTGGTGAGAGTCAAGCCAAGCAACAAACCTTAGACTGGGTAAAAGCACAAAGCGGAGTGGACTCTGCCGGGCTGACAGAAGGAGGGGATGCCATATGGGTAGAATACAGCTCGGGAATCCGCGGAACAATCCTGTTTATCGGCGCAGGAGTTAGAGGCGGGTCCTTAGAACGAGAGCGGGCAGCGCGTGTGCAGGTCCCACCGTCCCAACAGACCAGAGGGACTCTCGATTTGACTAGGTCTCGTCCGGCTTACACTCTTGTGGACGAGGATACTGTAGGAAGCACCAACGTGATGATATATGACGCATTCTTTACAGGTTTCTCTCCGGATGACGAGGGAGATGCGCTTTGCACTTTATTAGTGAAATCACAATGCCCCAAGTTTACCGTGACACGATTGAAAGACGCTGCATGCACTGTAGAATTGGTCAAAACCTTCCCTCAATATGGAACGATTTATCTGATAACACACGGCAATGTTGACAATGGACAGGTCTATTTCCTATCTGGAGAAGTGACGAATCTCGCCTCGTTAGACGCGCAACGCACCATAGACCTCTTTCTCAAAAGACTGGGTGTATCAACGGTAGGAGGAAATAACTACTACAGCATTTACCCGTCATTTATCTCAACTTATTGTGGTACCTTCCCTAAGAGCATCGTATTCAGCGCCTCCTGTTTCAGTGGCAGGAATCAGACCATGTCTGATGCTTTCAAGAACAAAGGAGCCGTAACATTTCTGGGTTATGATAATTCGGTTAATAGTGGTTTCTGCGTGAGCATGGCCACCGATTTCTTCCAGAAGATGGTGAACCAACAGAAGAAAACCGGTGAAGCATTCACCCCTGGTCAAATAGATCCGGATGCCCCCTATGCGTTATTTAAAATGTTCGGTAGTAACAAAGCGCGTTACGGTTCTGAGTTCGTCAACGGAGATTTTGAAACAGGATCTTTGCAGGGATGGACTAAAGAAGGCGATGGACGAGTATTAAGCCAACTGGTTTTTATAAGCCCGTCGCAGGGGAATTTTATGGGGATCATATCCACAGGATTGGGATACACCACCACGTCTGGATCTATCTCACAAGGCTTCTGCATTCCCGCGGACAAGACGACTCTTGCATTTAAGTACAACTTCTTATCAGAAGAATTCATGAAATACGTGGGAGATGTATATCAAGACTACTTAAAGGTAGTCCTCAAAACCGACAGCTCAGAGGTCTCTTTGTTCTACAGGAAGATCGATGATCTGGCCGGAGAGGTTACCCAAGCCATTGGCATCCACTTTGACCAACCACTTTGGGTGCTGGATGATACTACTGAAGATGGTGTTTGGATGACTGGATGGACGACGGTCACGCTTGATGTTTCTGCCTATGCAGGAAAACCAGTCACCCTTACCTTTGCGTGTGGAGATGTAGGGGATAGCATCTTTGATACCGCCATATTGTTGGACGACATAAAGATTCAATAACTTTGAACCAGGAGGGGAGTTGAAGCTCCAATGCTTCACTCCCCTTAAACTTGAATTGTAAAAGGTGAGACCAAATTCCAGGCTTTTCATGCTGTGGGTGTTCTTGATATTCATAACATCTATGTCCAGCTTTTCTTGCAAAGAAAAACATCAGAATATTAAGGTTATCTTCTATCACCATGGGCAAGAAACCACTCTCGACCCTGAGTTGTCCGGATTTTGGAATCTGATAAAAACAGCAGAAGACCTTCTTATCACCGCTGACGGCATGATGAGATTAGCTGTCGAACCTGAGTTGATCAACAAAATCGAAAGAGAAGAAAGAGTCATCGAGATAATATATCCAAAACCGATCGAGCTCAACATTAATCGCAGTAGACTGACCATTCATCCTGATCGGCTTTTGATTCCCCTCTCTGGTGAGTTGGTGGGAGAAGGAGAAAATCCCAGGGCTGTTATCTTCCATGGCTATCCGGCTTATTCAGCAGGTCCCTACACCAACCGTAGAGGTATAGGAGAGCTTGAGAAGATTTTGAGCAATATGGGAATTAAGTGAAAGAATAAGGTTATGTTTTTCTGTATGTCCGGAGCCCACTATCCGAAATAAACGGAGAAGAACTCAAAATTAAAAGAGCAAAATGCAAAAATGCAATTAAAAATTCAAAATTATGGAATTGGGTAAAACTGCTGTAAGGAATTTTTATTTTTGATTTGATATTTTGAATTTTTCTCTTTGAAATTTTAATTTCCTTATGGTATTTGTATGTCGGGTCACCTTGACCCGGCAGAATCCTTCTCTCTTATCGGTGAATGAGACGTCCCGCCTTTTACGTTTTGCTTCTTTTTATCTCAGGCATTCTCTTAGGTAATTTATTTAACCTTCCGGTTATCCTGCTTTTTTCAATTCTCTTACTTACACTCTTTTTCTGCGCTCTTTTCCTCTGGCGAAAAGAAAAAAACAGCGCCAATTTATTTCTTGTCCTTTCGATAATATTAGCTGGTTTCTTCAGACATGAGCTGATTACTAGAAATCTTCCATCAAATCACATAAGCAAATACCTAAATCTAAATTCAAAAGCAACCATCACGGGCAAAGTAGTGGATGATCCGGACGTAAGGGAAAACAAAACATTCATAACCATCCAGACAGAGAAAATATCTTTAGAAGAAAGATCATACCACACCACCGGTCAGATAATGCTGAAAATAAAACAGCCTACTTTTAAGTTTAGCTATTGTGATAAGATAAAAATAAAAGGGTATTTGAGCGAGCCTTCATCCAAAAGAAACCCGGGAGCGTTCGATTATAAAAAGTATCTTAATCGAAAAAATATATACGGGACGATTACTCTTCCAAACGCTCAAGAGATCGATATCCTCGATAAAAATGAAGAGAGCCTCCTTATTTCCGGAGTGGTGATTCCCTTGAGAAAGTGGATTCTAAGTATCTTCAGCCAGACTTTATCCGGTAATCATAAAGCTCTTTTAGCAGGGTTTCTTTTGGGGGAGACTAAAGAAATCTCCAAAAGAGTGTATACCATGTTTAGAGATACCGGCACCGTGCATCTTCTGGCAGTTTCCGGCTCAAACGTGTGGTTAGTTATCGGAGTGATTTTAGGTGCACTGACTCTCTTGCGAGTCCCTAAGTTTTTCGCCACCCTGATAACTCTGGTTTGCATATTTATATTTTCCTATCTGGCTCATAACAATCCCCCGGTAGTCAGAGCGGGAATTATGGCGGGGGTGATGCTATTGGGTGTTCTTTTATATAAAGATATTAACCTGGTAAACGTGGTCTCGTTTGCCGGATTGGTCATTCTTTCTGTTTCTCCTTTATATCTTTTTGATGTGGGTTTTCAGCTTTCATTTGCCTCGGTTTTTGCCATCGTTCTTTTATATCCCCAGCTGAGTCAGCTGGTATTAAAATATGTAAACAAATCCCATAAGAGCTGGTGGAAATGGGTAATCATGCCAGCTTTAATCTCTTTCTCAGTGGAGCTTATTCTTTTTCCCATCTTGGGATACTATTTCAACTTAGTTCCACTGGTGACTGTGGTAGCCAATATATTCATAATTCCATTAGCCGGATTGTCGGTGGTGCTGGCTTGCTTCACCATATTTTCTGCTATTTTCAGCACCTCTTTGGCTGGTACTTTTTCAGCTTCGAATTGGCTCTGTCTGGACTTAACTTTGAGGTTAACTGAATTCTTTGCCTCTCTGCCAATAACGAGACTTTCCATCCCAGCACCCTCCGCTTTCACCTTTATACTCTACTATCTTCTCCTTTATCTGGTAGTCAGCTTCATTGCCACTAAGAGGAAAGCAATCCTCTTTTTAATCATGATAATTGCCAACGTGCTTGTCTGGAGAGAGGGACTAACCCATACCAAGAGTAACTTGAGTCTGACTTTTCTGGACGTAAGTCAGGGAAGTTCTACTGTCATTTCTATGCCCGATGAAAGAGTTCTATTAATTAATGCAGGAGAGAAAGCGAACAATTTTGATGCGGGAGAGTATGTGGTGGTTCCGTTTTTTAACCATAAAGGCATTAGCAAAATTGATAATTTGATCCTTACCGACACCGATTCCATGAATCTGAATTCCGCTAAATCGGTGATGGAAAATGTTAAGATTGAAGAGATTGTGTCGCCAAATCCAGAGCTTTTTGGAGAGAAATATTATGAGAAAATCTCCGAAAAAACTCCGATCAACTTGACCTTTTTGGACTCTTTGAGAGCTACCCCAGACAAAGAAAACAATCTAAGAATTTGCTTTCTTAATTATTTGGAAACGAACAAAGCAGGATTGAGTTTGAGGAAAAAAGTGACGAAAATCACGTATCAAAACGTCACCTTTTGCCTTTTTGATGGGATGAAAAACGCTCATTTTAATCCACAATTTAACTGGGATGAAGTGAGAAATTGCTCGGTTTTGATATTGCCTGAGCTGGGAAAAGAGGACGAGATTATCCAAATCATTTCCTCTATCCAGCCACAAAAGATCATCTTTACCCGCCATTATTTTAAATATGAGAAGGACAAAATCCCAGCTTTGATGCGACATAATTTCCCCGAAATCGAGTATTACCGCACCGCAGAAAATGGAGCGATAATCTGCGAAACTAACGGACAAAAATTGCGGTTTGATTTTACAATTTCCTCTCCCCATAGGGGAGAGGATTAAGGTGAGGGGGAAATAGATAGTCGTAGGTTAGGTTGCGTCCAGACGAATGTCCGTCTGGGCGATCCCCCTTTGGCGGGAGAGCTACCCGACGATCAACTTTGCACTATGCATTCTTCACTCTGCAATTTGCACTGAAGGTTTTAAAGTTTGGAGACACCATATTTGTCGGGCAGTTCTTTGACAGCCCGATCTACATTCGTTATGTCAATTACAGAAATAATCTTTTTAGCTGGTTTTATCGTTGCGCTGGGACACTTCATCAAAGGACTATCTGGATTCGCCAGTGCTTTGTTCGCCATTCCACTCTTGGCATTATTCTTGGACATTAAGTTTGTCGTTCCAGTGTTTTTGTTATTCGATTTCATTTCGGGACTCATTTTAACCATACAAACTCGAAAATCTATCAACAAAAATGAAGTCCTGTTGCTTCTTTCCGGTTTAATATTTGGCACTGGAATCGGGACGTTTATTTTAGTCTCTTTTGGGAACGAGCTACTCAAGAGGATATTTGGAGTATTTGTGATCTTGTTTGCCTTGAAAATATTGATATGGGACAATGAAAATGGGAAACGACAAATTAGTAAAATCTGGGCGCCGGTGAGTGGATTTGTGGGTGGGTGTGTCGGTGGAATGTTTGGTCTGAATGGTCCACCAATGGTTCTTTATCTTGCTCATCAAGTAAAAGATAAACAAATCTTCAGAGCTACGCTTTACGGTGTATTCTTTGTCGATGCCTGTTACCGACTAATCTTATATTCCTTCAGCCAGCTAATCACTTTAGAAGTAGTCAAATTCGCTTTGTATTTAACACCTTTCTTGCTGGTTGGTCTTTTCCTTGGAACGAAATTGCATGCAAAGATCAATGAGAGCATTTTCAAAAAGATCATTGGTCTGATTCTAACCGTAACAGGAATATTCTTGGTTATATAATTACTGTAGCGGGGAGCCTTAACTTAACCAAAAAAGTCGGGGGTGGGGATACCCTTGACCAAAGAAAAGATGCTTATCTTAAAAAAGTGGCGGGGTGTTATCCCCGCCACTTTCTTGTCCGAGAGCAAGGGAAGCCCTCGGAACCAACGATATACTTTAGAATCTTTTTTTATCTAAATTATATCTTTTCGACGTTTGTCGCCTGAGGTCCTTTTTGTCCCTGTCCTTTTTCGAAGTTGACTGCGTCACCTTCGCGAAGAGTCTTGTATCCTTCACCCTGGATTTCAGAGAAGTGCACAAACAGGTCCTGTCCTCCGTCATCCGGAGTGATAAATCCATACCCTTTAGATTCATTGAACCATTTTACCGTACCCTGCATTACCTACTCACCTCCTTTACTGCATAAAAAAACCACGGAAGCCTTAACCATAAGCTTTCGTGGCAGAAAATTTTCGACCTAACAAAAACCTACTCTTAGCTTTCCTACTTACTCTTCTTTGTATATACGTATTATCTTTTCATTTGTCAAGATATTTCCATATTTATATTATCGGTCTTGAAAAGATAAACATGAGATAGAATTGCAAACCTCACCCTTTTGGTTGATAACGGACGTCTCGTCCCTTATCATTTTTCCTCTTAGTGTTGTCAGGACCTAAGCCTTAATTCTTCTGAAAGCGTCTAAAGTAAGCTCCTCACGCAACCCCTAAGAATTGTGGCGGGGTTTTATCCCCGCCACAATTTTCTCCAAAAGTAAGGGAGCTTTTGGAATAACCAACGATATATTTTAGAATCTCTTTATGTCTAAATTATATCCTTTGGACGTTTGTTGCTTGTGGTCCTTTTTGTCCCTGTGATTTCTCGAAGCTGACTTTGTCACCTTCCCGAAGAGATTTGTATCCTTCGGCTTGAATTTCAGAGAAGTGCACAAACAGGTCCTGTCCTCCGTCATCCGGAGTAATGAATCCATACCCTTTGGATTCATTGAACCATTTTACCGTACCCTGCATTAACTACTCACCTCCTTTAGTGCTTAAACAAAAAACCACGGAAGCCTCAACCATAAGCTTTCGTGGTAGAATAATTTCAACCTAACAAAAACCTACTCTTAGCTTTCCTACTTACTCTCAATTATTTATACGCATTATTTTTTCATTTGTCAAGACATTTCCATATTTTTATTATCGGTTTTTGAGCGATAAACATGAGATCAAATTGATAACCCCACCCTCTATTCCCCTCTCCGTGAAAATGTCCGCTGCCCCCCGACCGCAGTCCGTTGTAAGAAGTCTTGAAGAGGCGGACAACCGACTGCGGACAGCGGACTGACTGAGGTTTTTTATAGGATAATAATATTTCTGCAAAAGTTTTCCGTATAAACCGTGTTTATATAATTGCTGCATCGGATTAACCTGAGGCGAAGACGGACAAGATGGATGAGATCAAGCTAATCGAAGAATTCAAGCAAGGGGATAAATCTGCTTTCAGGCAATTGGTCGAAAAATATCAGGATTCGGTAATTAACGTTAGTTACCAGTTTCTGCGAAACAAGGAGGAAGCTGAGGAGATAGCTCAAGACGTCTTCTTAAAGGTCTATCTATCTTCTAACTCTTATCAACCTAAAAGTAAATTTTCCACCTGGTTATTCAAGATAGTGGTGAACACTTGTTTAAACAAACTGAGAGATAAAAAGAAATTTTCATCCATTCAATTAGAGGAGAATTTTCCTGCCCCCGCTAACGAACAGCCAGATAAGTCTTTAGAACAGGAAGAGCTGAAGAGGATGGTTCGATCAGCCATTGACTCTCTTCCCGAAAATCAGAGAACCGTGATTATACTAAATCAATATGAAGAACTCTCTTATCAAGATATGGCAAAAATATTGGATTGTTCAGTCTCCGCCATCGAGTCCAGATTATTCCGGGCAAAGGAGAGCTTAAAGAATAAGCTGGCGGGAGATATTAAAAAAGATGCAATTTGACCACAAGTTATTTCACAAATTCGTGTTTATATATATTGATTGAATGTGGAGATTAATTAAAATGCGATGCCGAAAAGCCAGAAAAGAAATATCGACACTCACAGATGGTGAAGTAGGGGAGAGGGAAAGGGAAAGAATTGCAAGTCACATAAAAACTTGTAAGTCTTGTGAAGAAGAGTTCGAGACTTTATCTGCGCTTTCGGTCTTATTGGAAAAAGGACAGGAGACCATAAAACCATCTCCATATTTCTGGAATAAATTAGAGCAAAGAATCGTCCAGGCAGAAGAAAGCAAGAGTGTTTTTGGAGAATTTTTAGAGCGGTTGAGACAAGCTTTTATTCCCGCAACCGTTACTGCAGTTTTAATAATCGGATCATTTATAGGGATTCAATTGGGCGAAGTTGCTTATTCAAGTATCGTTGAGGTTCTGAGACCACAGAATGTTTCATTAGCACAACAAGATGTCGATCAATCTTTGCATCTGGACACTCTGGACGATTTTCCGCGAGAGTCCCTAGGTCAAATCTACTCAGCCTTGCTTGCCGAAAACAGCTTACCTTAGTGAAGGTATACAGATGAAGAGAAAATTAATCATTTTAGGAATAATTCTTCTGATCGCAATAAACGTCTCCGTTTTAGCCACAGTGGGCTATCGCTGGCAATGTGGAGGGGGAAATAAAAGTTGCGGAGGGTGTGCTCCCGGAGAATACGTGTGCATGCAATTGTCCCTTTCTGAAACTCAAAGGCAAAAGATGGACACATACAAAAAGGTTTTTGACGAAAGGACTGTGACCATTAGAGAATCACTCAGCCATAAGAGAAATGAATTGGTTCAATTATTGAACGCGCCTCTTCCCGATCAAGAAAAAATCGACAGTTTGATAAAAGAGATAGGAATTACTCAGACGGAGTTAGAAAAAGAAGTCGTTAATCACATCTTGCAGGCAAAAGAAATATTAACTCCGGAACAGCAAGAGAAGTTTTTGAATTTGATCGAAGTAAGATTACCGCATGAAGGAAAATGCGAAAAAGTTTTTTGCCCTTCTGAAAGGAGGTAAAAAAGATGTGTGGATCGTTTGGAAGCCATCGAGGTGGGGGACAATGTGGTTGCGGATGTGGATGTGGCGGATTTTTCCATCGGCACTATTTCTCGCGGCAGGAAGAAAGAGAATGGCTGGAGGAATACCGAGATGAATTAAAGAAAGAATTGGCTGGAGTGGAAGAAAGACTTAAAGGACTTAAAAAGTAAAATAACCTTTAACAAAAACGAAAGGAGGTGACAAGGTGACCAAAAAAGTCTGTTTGAGCTTGGCGATAGCCTTAACCCTCGCTGTATTCATCTGGTTTTCGGCTTATGCTTGTGGTAATAATGGTAAATGTGAAGGGAAAAACTGTAAGTGTTTGGAAATCAAGGGCGCCAAGGTGGAGGCAACCAACATTGGCAATGGAGTAATGGTGCAGATCACTTCAGACGATCCTAAAACGGTAAAGAAGATTCAAGATAAGACCGCCAAATGCAAGTGTGAAGGAAAACAGGATGCCCAGTGTGAGGTGACTAAAATCGACAACGGAGCGACCATTAAAATCACATCGACTGATCCCGAGATGGTTAAGCAAATTCAGGAATGTCATGCTAATTGCATGAAAAGCGGTAAAAAGGATTGCTCTAAAGAGTGCACCGGTCCCAAGAGCGGAAAGTGTCCCGGGCACAAGTAGGACTGGAAACACAAACTAAAACAGTTATGTAATGGTCGGATATTGGTAATAGGGTGAAGGTTGAACATTTACTCCGATCCGAATTCAAAAAGCAGGGATGGATTTTCCACTCCCTGCTTTTCTTTGTTTTCTCCCAACAGACTTGCTGGACTTACTGAACATACTGAACTTACTGATGGTTGTTTTTCATTTTTTTCATTGTTAGAAAACGAATTTTCATATAGAAGATCGTCATCCCAGAGGATGGCGCAAGCTCCGGTGGGGGTTTTTGCCTTTCTGAATCCCATGGTGGAAAGGAGCTGGCCAATGCGGCGATAACTGAGCTGACTTTCTTTGGATTTATCTCGATTGAAAGTATCGGTAATGGTTTTGACCGGAAGAATGCCATTCTTTACCTCATATTTGAGTCTTAAGATGGCGCTTTGAATTTGAGTTTCGAGGCTGAAGTTTTCAGGATAACGTTTCGGTAATTCCTCATTTCTCATGGTTTCTATTTCCTGCCAAAAGATTTTTTCGGCTTCGCAGGTTTTAGCTACTTTCTGTTTAAGCTGGATAGCTTTTAAAGCATCCTGGATTTTCGGCTCAAAGGAATCGTCTTCTAACCTTTTAATGGCTTTGTCGATTAATATTTCCAAGAACTTCAACTGCTTAGGATCTTCCCTTCGATTAAACTCAGGGTCTGCGACTATTTTGTCGTCAGTATCAAATGGATTGCTCATATTATTCTTCTTCTCCCTTAAGAGTGTTCCGTGCATGCAAAATATATTCGTCTCTCCAATAACGGTGGAGCTATCCCATTCACCACAAAACCACTACAAGAATTGATGGTTCAAGATTCAAAATTCAAGATTCAAAATTAAAGATTGAAAACAAGAACTCAATAGAGTCAAAGACATTTAGGGTTGAGTGTTCGAAGCTCAAAATTCAAAATTACACATTCTGCAAAAATGAAAAGGGAGTTGGTATAAAACACCACCTCTCATAAATAGTGGAGCTATCAGATTCACCTCAAAAGTTGTAGTTCGAAGCTCACTATAAATAGTTCGAAGCGCACTATAAATAGTTCGAAGCTCACCATAAATGGTGAATTTGCAATGACCTCATCCCCTTTGATGAAGGTTTTAGGTCTTAGGTTTAAGGTTTAAGGTTAAAGGTTAAAGGTGTATGATGATTGTCGGGTAGTTCCCCCGCTAAAAAGTGGAGTCGCAACCCGACATACGTTTCATGTGGCTAAAGCCTGACGGATGATATTCTCCTCTATCAGTTCACTAAAGTGAACTGCAATGGATTTTATTCTTCTTCCCCCTTAAGTGAGTTCCGTGCATGCAAAATATCTTCGTCTCTCCAATAACGGTGGAGCTATCGGATTCACCACAAAAGTTGTAGCGAATTTGCTACTGCGACCTCACCCCCTTAATCCCCCTCTCCGTAAAACGGAGAGGGGGAGATTATGGGTTATTGTTTGGGAAAGTGATGGGGAATATGCACTTTGCGGAAAGAAAGATTGCGAGTTAGGCCTCACCCCCTTAGTCCCCCTCTCTCCCGCCTTTGACGGGATTTTCAACGTGAAACGGAGAGGGGGAGATTATAGGTTATTGTTTGGGAGTGTGATGGTGAATATGCACTTTACGGAAAGAAAGATTGCGGGTTAGACCTCACCCCCTTTTATTCCCCTTCAGGGTGAATCCCTTCAGGATGAACCCCTCTCTCCCGCCTTTGACAGGATTTTCAACATGAAACGGAGAGGGGGGAAATTAAAAGAGAGACTACGAGATAGGTGTGAGAACGGTTCGAGGCTCACCATGAATGGGATTTAATACACGTTGAGGCCGTAGGAGGATAACGTTTCGGTTTAGACAGAGCCGGTTTCTTACCGGAGCGAATGCAGAGGTATGCCGGTCGGCTGGAACCGATTGTTAGCTCTTGTACGCAAGATGGTCAAGCCAATCATCTTCCGCACAGAGACGGTGATTTACAAACCACATCAATCCAACATCCATCCATTGCAGAAAGCTCACAACCTCATCAGCGGGGCGCTCCGGCAATAGCACGGCCAAATGAGGTTCCTCTTCACCTTTTAAAGCAAACCAATAATCAAAGAGCTGACCGACAGCCATTCTGACGTGAGGAGATTCGGCGGAGCTTTTAACCTCAATTAGCAGGTCGTTTCCGGTGTTGTTGTATCGCTTTACTAGTACATCAAACATGCAGGATTGACTCTTGCCTTCCAGGAGTGTGTATTTTGTTAGTGATTTTTTCAAGTTATTGGTGAGCTGATTGTGTATCCGTCGATGCGTTATTGATCCAGCTTTTCTTATGGCCTCAACGTCAGCCTCATCCTTCAGCGGAAGCTCACCATCTGCCGTGTTCTTTTTCTCAAGGAGTTTTATTGTTGCTTTGCGTTTGCTGGTGGTTAAAATATCCGGTAGGTCTCGTCTAACTTGATCGAGATCCGCCGCGTCTCTGATCCCACCCTCTCCATACAGGCGAACCAAGGCTTTATATTGGGAGGGGAGGTCTGAGTCAGCTACTTCCAACGCACTCAGCAGGTTTTGTACCCATTCGTTCCCATTTATGAGCGGAAACCTAATGTCGGGATCAAGAATGAAAAACGCTGGCGTCAGAAAATATTCAGGCCTCATCTGTTGATCTGGATGATTGGCCTTGGGAATACCGGGCAGCTTGGTTATTGCGTTGATGAGGTTGAGCCTTTCTTGTTCGCTCTGGGAATTGAATGCGGATTTGTACAGGGGGAGCAATACTGAATGATTATCCTCGATCCAGGAGAAAACACTATTTCTATATGCCTTGTAGAAGTTTGTGAATCCAGAATGAACGCAAATCAATTCAATCAATGAGTCATCATCTAGCTCTTCCGCAATTTCTTTGGCTACATGCTCCAAAGATGCAGATGAAAAGTCTTTTCCGAAAACGTCACCCAACGCGGGAATTTTCGTGCTTCGGATATAAGCAGCTGCTTGTCCTTCGTAGCTATTGGTTATCCACGCAAGTTTTGACAGTCCGTAGAGCTGCCGAGAAGTAACCTCAGTCCCCATGAATAAGTGGCCCGCAAGGCGACGGGTTAAGCGATTCGTGTGTCTTTGTCTTTCCGCCCAATCATCAGACATGCGGATCATCTCCTGAGAGAGCTAACGGCTGACGTCAGCCACCGTGAGTGCAAAGCGGTCGGCTGCAGCGAGTTGTTAGGTGCTGCTATCGTTTCCATTTTGCTTGAACGATGTTGCAGATTGACACAGACCAATAAAAAAATCCCGAAGATAACCTGAGACAACAAAAGCATATTCGTTATTAATTTGAAGTCGCTCGCCCAAGCCAGATGTTACTATTCTAACCTCGTCGTATTCACCACCCTTATTTTTTCGCAAACTCCTATGCTTTTTGCTTAGATATGTACCACTTTTTTGAAGCCTCTTTAATTCCTGTTTTTCTATTGACCATGTGAGTAACCCACTCGCATGAGTAAGACAGTTTCTAATTTTGATTGCAGCCTGTACTTGTGTATACAGTTCTACTTGATCCAGGTTTATACCAATATCTTTGAAGTAATTAAATAAGCGATTTACTCCCTGCTCACGAGCCGATTTCGTAGGTATGCTTGTGTGTTTCTCGAGTTCGGAGGCCAGTAAAAGCAGATATGACTCAAAAAGTGACATAACGCTGAATAGATTCCCTATGGCGATTAAGTATGGAAATACACTGTTCAACTTATTTGACTCAAAGTGCCAACGTATCTTTGCGTGTTTTTGATCATTCGGGAAATAGGTATGTAGCTTTTTAACCTCTAACCCTGTTTCATGTTCAATTAACCGCGGACTCTTCCAGATATAATCTGACACATCAGTAAATTCCCTATAGGCACGTTCTGCAAGTTCCTCAAGTTTGTCTGATGTAACGTCCATAGCCCTTTCCTATGCTGCCCTATAGCACCGAACTACTGTTTATATGGTTTCCAGATAAACCCGCTTTTGGATTTTGCTTTTAGATAAAACGCTTTAACGTGAGTATAGATCATGGTGGTTCGCACATCGTTGCATTTACCCGCCAACCATTGATACCCCTAGATATTTTGATCGTAAGCCGATTTCTCATCAAATCGATTCCATTTATATGACACATTATAATCATATATGCAATCTTGTCAAGAAGTTTTATGTTGTGTCAGGACCTAACAGACGAGTGCCCGTGCGGGTGGGGGTTTTTGAAGTCCTGACACATACTGTGACCCCCTCTCCCTGTATCCCTCTCCCACAAGGGGAGAGGGAAAAAATCGATACCCCTTAATATAAAAGATTGGCGCAATCTGATGGTCATCAACTAATTATTGTAGCGTTGCAACTCGGTGTGCGACGCTGTTTCGTCCGAGACAAGCTCGGACGCTACAATAAACACCTTTCTAGAAATAACATGTCGTTCTTATTAAATTTGTCAGGTTAAATAGTGGATGACCTTAAGATTGCGGTTACAAAATCTTTAAGCCTGGTTTTCTCCCACAAGGGTTCTGTGGGCTAAAGCCCGCAGGAGTATGGGAGTTTGCACTTCAATCCACGACCTGAAGGGGCTGTTGAAAAACCTGTTATTGAGGGATTGGACTTCGTAGGGACAGGGCTTGTCCTTCAGGCTGAATCCTTTCAGGATGAATCCCTGTCCTAACTCTAAGGAGGACAGCCACAAGGGCTGTCCCTACGACAACCTCTCCTTGCTGATTTTATCACAGAAGGGACTTTTTCAACACTCCCTGAAGGTCGTGGCAATAGCACATAATAAAATCATGGATTACTGTGTCCGGGTGGGGGGTGCAATCCTTCGGGACAAGCCCTTCCTTCGACACTGAGTCTTCCTTCGACCCTGAGGTCTCACTTCGTGCCGAGCGCACTCAGTGCGAGGCAGGACCGAAGGGCAGGACGAAGTGCAGGACGAGCCCCCACCCGATCAAAGAGCGCGATCAAGGGCGGAGCTGAAGCTCCGCCCCTACCGGATCGGGACTATCTCAAGATCCGTAGGACAAAGTCCCGATGCAACATAGAACTCACCCCCTATCCCCTTCAGGGTGTCCTTCGATCCCGAAGATCTCAGGATCGAGGGAAATCCCTTTCCTTCGACCCTGAGGTCTCAGGACCGAAGGGCAGGGTGAACCCCTCTCTTGATAAGAGAGGGGGAACATAGATGTGGTTAAGAACAAGGCTCTCCAATCCTCTGCACAATTTCCTTTTTGCTTTGAACAAAATTAGTGCAAGACTGCACAGTTAACTAAAACGTCTCGAAGTTGCGATAATTTCTAACTGTATGTCAAATAGTCAGATAAATAATGTGTCTAATGTCACACTTTAAGTCTATAAAATTGGCATAAGGATTGCTTTAAGAGAAGGTGAGAGCAAGATAAATACGGAGGTGTCATATGAAAAAGGTTCTTTTAATATTCGCCCTGGTTATCGGGTCAGCTTTCATCCTTAGCGGATGTGAAGACGATAAGTATATTGTTCGCCCGGATCATACTCCACCATCAATTCCAAAAGGTGTTTATAGCATAACCGCAGATAGAGCGGTCTGGCTGTTTTGGGAAGCAAACGATGAAAGGGATTTGGCTGGCTACAGAATATATAGGACGACCAGCTCAAGTTCAAACAAATACTACTTTCTTGCTAAAGCGGACACTTCAGCTTATGTCGATTATGACGTTGAAAA
>Ga0315288_10003950_pt1 | contig 18892 bp, 12 predicted proteins | sample YL17G11_20_MG_FD_203454 | JGI IMG/M metagenome (GOLD analysis project Ga0315288, IMG submission 203454) | Sediment microbial communities from Yellowstone Lake, YNP, Wyoming, USA - YL17G11_20 | ecosystem: Environmental > Aquatic > Freshwater > Lake > Sediment | place: USA: Wyoming | collected... | reverse complement strand
ACGCCTGCGTAGGGGCGTGGTTCACCACGCCCTCCACCCGCCAAACGGGTCGCGCATGACCGACACCCGGTTCGCGGGGCCGAACTCGTAGTGCGTATCCCCGTGGTCCGCGTCCGTCTGCCGCGTCTGGTTGCCTACTCCATCATGCGCCCAGCAGACCGTCGATCCTCCCAGCGCCTCACGTTCCGTCACCCACTCCGCGCGTCGAGCGCGAACGCCCGCGGGCGCACTGGAGAGTCACTCTGGCCCTTGGCTCTTCTGGCGGAGGCGCCGGCAACGATGGAGCGCAGTTGCGGCAAGAGTTGCGAAGGCCAGGGGAAACGCGACATCGTTGGCGATACGCAGGTTTCCCCCCGTCACTTGGAGGATTACGAAGCCCGTACAGACGAAGACGACCGGTGCTATCCCCCACATTGGGCCAGACGCGACATAACGCACCGCCACAAGCACCCGCTGCCGCCTGCATCTCGGGCAACCCCGGGACGCGTTTGCCATCACGTGGCCACACACGGGACACTGCATAGCCTCCCCCTCCCTGGTCGCCGCCGTTTGCACGAATGCTCGCGCGGGCACTCCGGTCAGCGAGTGCCACACGCCCTCGGGACCCGACGACCGTGTGTGGCCCGCCCGGACATCCTGTGACCCTACGTTGCTGAGCCTAGTCGCGAAGCGCCGAGTACACCCGATCGACCAATGGCGGGACAACGAGTCCTGAGACCACGTGACCGGCCGCGAGGAGCGTAGCGATCGCCAAGAGGAACAGGAGCCAGCGCTGCCAGAATCGCGGGACGCGGCGAAGCCCTTCTGCCGGGGGACGCCGCCCCAATGCCAGGACCAACGAAAAGCAAGCGCAGGTGACCATGGTCAGGACCAAGACGATATCGGCGACCATGCGAACCATGTCGAGCACCCCCCTACCACGGCTTCGTTGCCCCAGGTGGCCCGCCGTACATCCCGGGGGGGAAGTGGGCTACGGCCCTGTTCCGCACTTCCATCAACCGCCTTCCGCGCCCGGCCGCGGCCACGGACTACAAGGGCTCTGCCAACCACCTTCGGTACCCGCGGAAGGAACCCCTCGTCGCAGTACGGCAGCCTGCTATGCGTCCGACTCCTCAGACGCCGAATGTCGGCTCAGGTCACGGGCTCGGGGAGGAGGCAGGGCACGGGGGCGGCGCGGGAGAAGGCCGTACATCGCTCGGGCGCCGTACTGAGGCCGGCCGGGTGAACGGGGCGGGAGGTAGAAGATGCGCTGGGTCCTGCTGATCGTGTCTGTTGTACTGATCGGGTGCGCGCGCTACGTCGCGTCTGGGGCGGACGCACAGGGGGAAGACGTGCTGTTCGAGGAGCCGTTCGAGAGTACCGACTGGGAGGCACGCGGTTGGTATGACGGGCCGCACATGGAGGTCACTGCCGACGAGCACGCGGGCGGCAGCGAGCACTCCTGCGTCTGGCACTGGGCGAAGGCCGGCGACATTGGCCCGGTCGGAGGCGGGGCGCGGGCTCGACTCCGCCCGGTCACGAGTGTCACGCTGAGCTTCGACATGAAGCACAGCGAGAACTGGACATGGACGGGCGTGGACTGGCACCCGCACGAGTTCCACTTCGTCACGACCGAGGACCCCGAGTACGTGGGCCCGGCCTACACGCACCTCACCTTCTACGTCGAAGTCGTCAATGGTAAGCCGCGCGTCGCCATTCAGGATGGCGCGAACATCGACGAGCAGCGCGTGGGAGAGAACCTGGTGGGCGTGACGGAGAACAGAGCCGTGGCCGGCGGCAATGGCGACAGCGATGGGTATGGAGAGGGCACCTGCTACCCCAACGGCGATGTGCACTGGAACGGGAAGGACTGGGAGGCCGACGGGGTGTACTTCAGCGACGAGCGTGGCCCCCGGTACAAGGGCGACTGGCACCACGTCCAAGTGACGCTCCAACTCAACAGCGTTCGCGATGGTATCGGACAGGCGGACGGCGTCATCCAGTACTGGTACGACGGCCACCTCATCATTGACCATCACGACGTGATGTTCCGAACCGGGCAGCACCCGGACATGAAGATCAACCAGTTCCTGATGACCCCCTACTTCGGCCCGGGTGTCCCGCACGAGCAGGCCATCTGGGTCGACAACCTGCGTATCACGACCCCATGATGCCGGCTACCGCATGGATGCCCGGGGCCGGGCGCAGCATGTCTCTGGAGGCATTGAGCACATGGGCTGGACACGTCTGTGCGTGGGCGTCGTCATCGCGGCGTGCACCGTGCTGTCACTCACCACTCCCGCTGCGGCGACGGACGGCGAGCCCTCGATCACGGGCATCAGGGCCTTGCCCACCACACTGGTGATCGGGCTCGCCGGCGACGGGGAAGACGTGCGGATCGTGGAGCTGCGCCCGTACGAGAGCCACTCACCGGCAGGCGCGGGCGCGGCGGTCTGGAAGGGACGAGCGAGGAGCCGCGAGGTCTCGATCGCGCGCTTCCGCGCGGGCCGCGACCGGCTGTATAGCAAGTTCCAGCTTGTGGATGCCGCGGCGCAGCGCGCGCTCGGGTCGCCTCGTTGGGTGGACAACCTGGATGCCCTCCCGGCGTGGAGCTTCCCCATGCCATGGCCGCGCAGCAAGAAGGGCGTCACCTGCCCCGTGGACCTCGAGGACCTCAAGACGCTGGGCGTGAGGTACGCCGACACTGGGATTGTCCTCGCGGGCGTGTTCGACTGGACCGGGGGCACGCCGAGCGAGACGTGGGAGGTAGACGGCCAGAGGATCCCCATCAACGTTGACTACATCCGTACCTTCGACCGACAGATCAAGCGGATGACCGAACTGGGGATCAACGTCACACTGATCCCAGTGAACGGCGTACCCACGCAGGCCGACCTCACCAACCCACTCATCAACCCGCGGACCGACCTGGCGAACGCCCCGAATCACCTTGGAGCGTTCAACCTTACAGATGAGCGCGGCCTGCGCTACTACCGGGCCGCCTTCGAGTACCTGGCTCACCGGTACACGGACCCGTCCGGAGAGCACGGGTGGGTCAGCGGGTTCGTCGTCGGCAATGAACTGCAGTCGCACTGGGCGTGGCACAACATGGGGCGGGCGACCCCGGAGGAGGTCACGCGGGAGTACGCCGATCAGCTCCGCGTCGCTTGGCTGGCTGTACGGCGCTTCCACAGCGGCGTGAGGGTGTATGTCTCGATGGACCACACCTGGGCAACCCACCTCGACCCTGACCCCATGAAGTCCATGCGCGGCGACCAGTTCCTCGAGCGACTGAACGAGATCTCGATAGCGGGGGGCAACTTCCCCTGGGACGTGGCCTTCCACCCGTACCCGGAGAACCTGTTCGAGCCGCGCTTCTGGAACGACCAGACCGCCGTCCTCGGCTTCGATACGCCCCGGATCACGTTCAGGAACCTCGAGGTGCTGCCGGCGTTCCTCGCCCAAAGGCGCTTCCTGTACCGGGGCAAGCCGCGGCGTATCATCCTCTCGGAGCAGGGCTTCCACTGCCCTGAAGGACCGGAGGGCGAGAGGATCCAGGCCGCGGCGTACGCGTACGCGCACTACAAGGTCAGCCATATACCGTCGATCTCCGCGTTCCTCCTGCATCGGCATGTGGACCACCGGGACATGGGCGGCCTTCTGATGGGGCTATGGACCCGCGAGTTGGACGTGCCGGACCCGGAGGCCCCGGACCGGAAGCGGCTGATCTGGGACGTCTTCCGGTGGGCCGACACGGACGGGTGGCGGAACGCATTCGAGTTCGCCAAGCCCATCATCGGCATTGAGGACTGGGAGGAGGCGCTACCGTTCACGGGACCCATCCCGGAGGTATCCGGGCGGATCGCCCCTCCGGTGGAGCCGGCCTCGCTCGTCTACGACCTCCGGGAGCATGCCGGCGATGCCCAAGTCACTAACTGCATCGCTTGGAGCATCTCGTGGGCAGATGGGCCGAGCGGCCTCCTGTTCCCGTCCCTGTTCGAGCACCCCCCTGACCCGCAGACGGGCGTGGCGGAGGCCACCTTCAGCATCGACCTACCGAGGCTGGAGGCGGGCCAGCGGCTGTCCATGGCCTTCGGCACAGTGCTGACGGGACCAAGCTACGATGGTGTGCGGATGTCGGTTCTGGTCGACGGGCACGAGGAGTGGGCCGAGGCGCAGACCGGTAAGGACCGGCCGCGCGTGCACACCGTCGATCTGACAGCCCACGCGGGCCGGACCATTCAGCTCACGCTGCGGGTGGACGCCCAGAGCACGGCCTCAGCCGCGCGCACCGGGAACAACGGCGCCGACTGGGCCAACTGGTTGCAGCCGGTCGTCCTGGTGGAGGAGGCGGCATGACGATAGCACTAGCTGCCGTGGCGGGCTCGCTGGTGTGCGCGAGTGCCCATGCGGGCCCGGAGGCGCGCGTCATCCGGGTGGCGGAGTTCGGGGCCGTCGGGGATGGCGTGACGGACGATGGGCCGGCGGTCCAGCGCGCGATCGAGGCGGCCGCCACCGGTGGCCCGGCTACTCTGGAGTTCGAGTCTCGGACCTATCGCGTCGGCCCGCGCGAGGACCACTGGTGCCGGTTCGTCCTCACCGGGGCCGCGGACGTCGTCATCGATGGCCACGGGGCGGAGCTGATCCTCACGCCGACGAACTGCGCCTTCCTACTCGACCGATGCGAGCGCGTTACCCTGCGCGACCTCAGGATCGACTACGACCCGCTGCCATTCACCCAGGGGGATGTGGTGGAGCTCGACCCGGGGACCGGCTCATTCGTGATCCGCGTCCACGACGGCTACCCCATGCCCGATGCCGCAGTGACCGATCTCCGCCAGGGCGCCTTCATCGATCCGGAAGTCCCCCACTACACCGGACACTGGCTCTACGTCGGGAAGGCGGAGCCTATTCCGGGTGAGGAGCGGCTCTGCCGAATCACGGCGAAGGCAGGGGATGAGGGGCGGGTGGCCGGAGCGGCCCTTGGCCAGCGGTTCGTGTTCGGTTTCTCGAGGATGACCGAGGAGATGCGCCAGAGCCGGTTCGTCATGGGGCAGCAGCCCGAGAACCAGGGCGTGTTCCTCTCGAACCCCGCGGGCACCATCCAGCTCATGCGGTGTCGCGACTGCACGCTAGAGTCCATAGACACCTACTCCTCGATCGGGATGACCTACCGGCTCACGGGCAGCGACGGTATCACGCTGCGCCACCTGCGCGTCGTCCGTAAGCCCGGCACGGACCGGCTGGTCGCCTCGCTGTCCGATGGGATCCACTGCAAGAACAGCCGGGCGGGCCCGCTGATCGAGGACTGCGTGTTCGAGGCGCTGCTCGACGACTCCATCAACCTCTCGACAATGTCGGATGACATCCAGGAGCGCATAGGCGACCGGACGTTCCTCACGTGGTACAGCGACATCGTCTGGTACGACACCCCCATCGAGGCCGGCGACACGGTGCTCGTCTTCGACCCGGTGTCCGCGCGCGTACTGGGCGAGTCACGCGTGACGGGTGTGCAGTTCGTCGGCAACCGCCAGCGCCGGGTCACGCTGGACTCCGTGCCCGAGGGGGTCGTCGAGGCCAAAGCCGCTGGGCCGGAGCGCGCGACACGGCTGTGGGTGAAGCAGACGGGCGGCGCCGTTGTCCGTGGCTGCTGGTTCCGCAGCCAGATGAAAACGGCGATGGTGTTCCGCGTGCCCGGCCTATGCGAGGACAACCTCGTCGAGGACTGCTTCTTTGGGGTGCACTCCCACAACTCGCCCACATGGGGCGAGGGGCCGCTGCCCGGCGACCTGACGATCCGCGGGAATGAGTTCCGCCACATCAGGTACGGTGCCATCGTGGCGCTGTGCATCGGGCAGGTCGGGGTTGCACCCGCGGGGGGGCCGATCCGGATCGAGGGGAACACCTTCTTCCAGCGCGATGGCCACGGGGTCCACCTGACCAACCTGACGGGTGTGCGGATAGCCGGCAACACCTTCCTCATGCAGGCCGAGACGCCGCAGGATTACGTGGCCGTCGAGGTCGTCAACGGCAACGACACGGAGATCACCGGCTGCCGAATCATCGACTCGAGGCTGCCCCCGGACGCGGCCATCCGGATGGACGCGGCGTCGGCTAATGGGTGCCGTGCGCACGAAAACGCGATCACCCAGCGGCGAACTCCAAGGGCGGGGTAGCGGCCGGCTGCGTGGTCGGCTCGGACGTGGTACGATGGACATTGAGACGCTGCCGGCCGCCCCGGCCCACCATTGGCAAGCGCACGGCTTCCGCCGCGCGCAATGAGGTCAAGTTGCGATGATAGGTACGCCCAAGTTCGCCTGTGTGCATCTCAAACGCGTGCCCACGGCTCCGGACAAGCCGTCCGCCGAGGACCCCGCGCGTCGGGACAGCTCGCCGCGCCAGTCGGACTGGATCTGTGCTTGTGGGGTCTATGATCGGCGCTGGTGCAGCAACTCCCGCCCCGGCCCCGATATCTGCTTCGGGCCGCGACAGGAGAACTGCCCGGAGTTTGAGCCGAACCAATCGCAGCCGGCCGCCAAGCCGTCGCCGCGCGAGTGACCTGGCGCGCGGAGCTCCTAGCACCGGATGTCGCGACGAGAGAAGACCAGAATGGCCCCGATGATGAAGAGCACGGAGTAGCCGAGGAGCCATGCCACCGACGTGCCCATCCTCGCCCACTCGACGTTGGTGAACAGCGGCGCGTCGTATACGTTGATGTGCGTGGTGATGAGATAGGGGTGGATCGTGCGGAAGAAGGCCAAGAAGGTCAGCTCCTCGGGCGCATGACCGAGCGCGCCGAGAACGCCGGAGACCAACGTTACACCAAACGTAAGCCCCGCGGCCGTCAACGCGTGGGACGTGAGCGAGCTGATGAAGATGCCCATCGCCGCGATCGCCGCGGCCCCGAGCGCCATCAGCCCGTAGGCCAGGCACAGCCTCTGCACAGCAACGCCCTCGGCGAAGTAGGGGGCCATCATCGCGTCTGACCCCATATCCGAACCTGCATCCAGAAACAGGAGCGGCCCTCGACCGAAGAACGCGTACCCTGCGGCGAACGCACAGAGCCCGAAGAACACCGGGACCGTCGCCGCCTGGAAGCTCGCGACCACGGTTTTGGACACGACCACCTGCCAGCGGGCGGGCGGACGGGTCAGCAGCAGACGCAACGTGCCACTGCCATACTCGCCGGCCAGCATCCCACCTCCCACGAGGGCCGCGAAGAAGCCGATGAGCGTATTGACCACCATGACCCGCAGCGGCAGGAACATCATCAGCCGCGGGATGAACGGGCCCGCGAGCGCCTGCTCGAGTCCTGCCGGTACGCCAGATGCGTGCGCGCTCTCTTCGCGGATACTGCGATCTACCGATTCCCGGTAGCAGAAGATCGGTATGGCGATGGAGAGCACGAGGGCGAGCATCACGCCATAGCTCACGTAGGTCCCGCGCCGCTGGAAGAGCTTCGTCAGCTCAGCGCGCGTTAGCGTCAGCATGGTCGGCCTCACTCATCGCAGACATGTAGCGCTCCTCGAGGGTGGTCTTGCGCGGTACGAGTGCCTGCACGCGCACGCCGGCGGTCACGAGAGCGGCGTTGACATCCGCCAGCCTTCCATCCGAGCATCGCACGACGAGGCCGGCGTCGCGTCGCTCGGCCGATGTCACGAAGGGCAGCTCGCCAGCAACCCGGGCCGCTAGGTCCGCGTCGCTAACCTCGATGTCGGCCGTGGAGTCACGCGTGGACAGCAGATCGCTCACCGCCCCCTGGACGACGCACCGGCCGCGCGAGATCAGCGCCACGTGGGAGCAGACGAGCTCCACCTCGGACAGGAGATGGCTCGACAGGAACACGGTAACGCCCTGCTCGCTAGCGATCCGGCGGAGCAGGTTGCGGACATCGATGAGCCCGCTGGGGTCAAGGCCGTTCGCCGGTTCGTCGAGGATGAGCAGGTCCGGCGAAGGCAGCATCGCCTGTGCGAGCCCCAGCCGTTGCCTCATTCCATGGGAGTACGAGCTGACGCGGTCACGCTGCCGGTCGGTGAGCCCGACCATCTCGAGCACCTCGTCGATCCGGCGCGGGCCGCAAGGACCCGAGAGGCGCGCCAGAATCTCGAGGTTCCGTCGCCCCGAAAGATGCTCGTACAGGTCTGGGCGCTCGACCATGGCGCCGACACGCGAGAGCACCGTTCGCCGGTCGGTCCGGACAGCACGGCCGAAGATGGATGCCGAGCCGGCATCCGGTCGGATGAGGTCGAGGAGCAGCCGGATGGTCGTGCTCTTGCCCGCGCCGTTCGGGCCCAGGAATCCGAAGACCTGGCCCAGGCGCACAACCATGTCCAGCCCGTCGACAGCGCGGTGTCTGCCGAAGTGCTTGACTAGCCCCCGACACTCGATGGCGACGTCAGTTGTCATCACGTCGAAGCGTACCACAACGCCCGACCGCGGGGAAGCGCGAGCCTGCTTGACACGAAGGAGGGAAGGGGCGCGAGCCGAATATACCCGGCGTAGGCACCAGGGCCGGTGGCCGCAGCGTGTCCGCGGGGCTTGCGGTGTGGGTTTGGGTGCGGGCCTCCATCCCGCCGATGGCCCAGGGAGGGCTTCGCATGAGCCCGCTCTCTCGCACATTCATGGCAGTCCTGCTCTGCCTCGCCGCGGCTCTTGCCATGGTCGGCTGCTCTCGCCCCGCAACGGAGTCCGGCTCCGGGGCGCTCTCGCGATCCGCCCGCGGAAGTCAGTCCCGTGCCACAGGACCGGAGGCGGACGCGGCTCTTGGCTTCGTTCGGTCCGTTCAGACCGAGCCCGTGGACACGGCATACGAGAAGCTCTCGCCACTGTCCCGCGAGACGGTCACCCGAGAGGAGTTCGCGAAGCTCGTGGCCCCGCCCGACTGGCAGTCATCGGCGTCCATGCTCCAAGCGACCCAGGCGCAAGGCTGTGCCGTTGAGACCGTCGACGCGCAGGCAGATAGCGGGTCGGTCGTGGTCCGGCTCGACGGGACACGGCCGATCCCCATCGCTGTGTGCCGTGAAGGGGACAAGTGGTGGGCCGATTTGACCGATGTGGGCCAACTCCGGGTCCAGGCATCAGCGCAGATAGCGGCGTTCACAGGGCGGGCATCGTCCCCGTGGGCAATGGCGATGTTGATGAGTGAGGTAGGGGGAATGCCGGCAACGGCAACGCTCGCGTCGCCACTGCTGAGCCAGTGCGAGGCGGTGAGCATCGAGGGCGAGGGGGATCACGTCATCGTGATGGTGCAGGGAGCCGGTACCGTGCGCGCCATCGCCCCGGCCCGGAAGGGCTATGGGGGCTGGTCCGTCAACTGGGAGCAAGCGGCCGCCATGGAGGGAGAGGCCGGCAGCGGGGGTCCTGAAGCGAGTGCGGAGGCCCTGACGGTGGCCCGCGCCCAGGCGCAGACGACAGCCTGTCAGAGCAACCTCAAGCAGCTCGCCTTGGGCATGCTGATGTACGCTCAGGACTACAACGAGAAGTTCCCCCCCGCCGAGCGTTGGGAGGACGCCATCCGACTCTACGTCAAGAACTTCCAGATCTTCACGTGTCCCGCAGTACCGTCGCAGGAGCATGGCTACGCGTTCAACCGAGCACTCAGCGGCAAGTCGCTCGGGGGGGTGCCTCGCCCGGCGGAGACGATCCTGGTCTACGAGTCCGCGGCCGGGCAGAAGAACGCCGCGGACGACGGCTCGAGCTGGCCGGAGCCGCCGCGCCATGGCACGTCCAACGGCTGCGCTTACGCGGACGGGCATGTGAAGCTGATGCCGAGCAAGCCGACCTTCGGTCCGTAGAGCGAACGCGCGGGCGTTCGCCCTTCGGCAAGCGCCTACCAGGGATCCTCGTGGGTTGGCTCGCGGAGGCGCACCCCGAACTCCCCGGAGAGAGCCGAGATCGCCTTGTCGCGGTCGCCCCGCCGCACGAGGCAAGAGACCGAGTTGTAGGAGTCCGCCAGCTCGCGCACGTCCACATGGGCGGACGTGAGAGCCCCCATGATCCGAGCCATCACACCCGACATATCCCGCATGGACCGCGCCACCGTCGAGACGATCGAGCACTCCTCCTCGGACCGGACATCGTACCCCGCAGCCGTGAGCGCCGACACGACTGCGTCCAGGTCGCCGCGGTCCATGGCGAACGCGATCAGCCCTTCGTGGATTTTGATGAGGTACGTGTTGACACCGGCCTCGGCGATGACTCGGAACACCTGTGCCATATCGGTGGCAGGGTCCGCCGCAGGTACGCCCATGTGGCTGACGCTGTCGCGAACGGTAAGGTGGCTAACGCCCCGGTGTCGCTCGAACTCGATGGTGCCCGGCGTACGCCGGCTCGGCTCTCGCTCGGTCTCGATCATGACTCCGTCCCACCTGAGGACCACTTGCCGGGATCGAACCCCATCTCCTTCAGCGATGCGATCGCGGCGAACTGGACCGCCTGGTCCGGGTCCTCGACACTGATGTGCCGCAGGGCCTCCACGATCGGGTGCTGCCCCTGGGCCTGCCGAGGGAACCACTTGCCCATGGTCCGCGCCGCATGGAACCGCACTTCCCATTGCTTGTCATTCTCGGCGAGGGACAGGAACTGTGGGGCGAGATCGGTTCGGTCCAGCAGGGCGAGCCCGCGCACGGCGTACTCCCTCGCTCGGGCCGAGCTCGTGTCGCTCAGTGCGGCCGTGAGGGCCGCCTGGACGTCCTCTGTGGCCACCGACGGAACGGCGCTCGCGTCGCCCTCCATCTTGGTCTGGCCGTCGATGAGCGCCTCGAGCCCTGTGATCGCCTGGCCCCGCGCCTCGGCGTCGCTATGCTTCGCCGCGACCAGCAGGCCGGGCACGGCTTCCGCCACGCCCAGAGAGCCCATGTCCGCCAGCGCCACGGCCGCGGCCTGGGATATGTGGGGGTCCACGTCGCTGAGGAAGGAGGTCAGCAGGGGCACGCTCTCGGGCATGGCCGGCCCCGACCCGAGTGCAAGGACGGCCGCCTCGCGGACATCGGGATCAGGGTCGCTCCATGCGACGGCTTCGAGCTTGGGCGCGCTGCGCGGCCAAGCCGCGTACGCCAGTAGGTTGGCTGCGATCCGCCGCACCTCCGGCTTCGGGTCGTCCAGCGCGAGCACGAGCAGATACCAATGCCGCGTCATGCCGTACAGCTCGAAGCCCGCGTTCAGCCGCTTGTTCACGTCATCGGACCGCAGATCCTTGAAGACCTGGAGTGCGCGAACGGCTCGGCTCTGCTCTGGCGAGAGCTGCCTGGAGGGCATGGTCGACCACTGCTCCACCAGCGCCACACTGTAGGTCGAGGCGCCCGCGTCGGCCTCGCTCGTTCGAGCCGCCCGGAACTCCGCCGTGGACTCCTTGCGGCGCTCCATGGACTTCCGGGCGCGCTCCTCCTTCGTGAGGCTCCAATCCTCCGGATGGGTGGGCTGGACCTCAGTTTCACCGTGCTCGTGGTCCTCGTCGCCCTTCGGGTGCTTCCCACTGCTGAGCTGACCGACCTGCAGGGCACAGGCGAGTGCGAACAGGACTAGGAAGATGATTCCGATGGCGATGCTGCTCGGGGAGATCATGATGCCCGAGCCCTTCTGGCGGGCCGCGTGCTCTGCCATGCGCTGCCGGTCAGGTTGCCTTCCCTTCGGGCCGCCAACGTTCGGCGCGTCCGACATAGGCTCACCTCCTGACGATATGGTATCCCTGCGCGTCCCAACGAACCGCCACAGGGCATGGACCCTTATTCTACCTGTACGCGGTCCGAGCCGGAAGGGGACGGCGAGTGCCGCCCATGAGTGCGGGCCGCAGAAGCCCCATCGAGGCCCACTCGCTGAGGCGGGTGACCGCGCCCTTCGGATGCAGCCACCGGATAACCCAACATGGGAGATCAGCCACGGTGTTCCCCTGCGTCCCCTACTTCGGCCCGCGGACGGCGACGAAGCCCGCCCAGTAGAACGGGTGCCGCGTCTTCTCGTCCGCGATGAGCGACCGCTGTGCCTCGGTCAGCGCGTCCTCGGTCGCCTTGCCCGCCGTGAGTCCCTTGTAGAACTCCGTCATTAGCTTCGCCGTGCTCTCATCCGAGACCGGCCACAGGCTGCACACCACGTCCTGCGCGCCCGCGTAGATGAACGCGCGGGTCAGCCCGAGCAGACCCTCCCCCTCCACCGTCCGCCCCAGTCCCGTCTGACATGCCGAGAGCGTCACGAGCCGCGCCTGAAGCGGCCACTGCCACACATCCTGCGCCGTCAGCACTTCGTACGGGGTCTCACCCTCCCCATGCAGCAGGAGCCCGGAGAACTCCGGCACCTCCGGGTCGACGTAGCCGTGGGTCGCGATGTGCAGAATGTCGCACGAGCCGCCCTCGTCCCAGAGCCGCTGCTTCACCGCATCCTTCCCGGTGAGCAGGACCGATCCCGCGAAGAGCTGCGCGACCGCCTCGCCCTCGGCCTTCGCGCCCGGCAGGGGGACCGACGCCATGCTCGTCAGCGCCGTGCTCACGCCATCCCCGCCGCGGATCGGCATGTAGGCGCCCCGGATGGGCATGTACGCCCCGCGCTCCCCCGCATCGCCCTCGATCGCCGGCAGCGCGCCCGTGTCCGGCGCGGCGATGACCACCGCCGAGTGCTCCGGCTTGGGGCGCTTCCCGCGGTCCGCGAGCGCCAGGCTCAGCGAGGGCACCGAGGCCACGGGCATCACCTGCGCGACGGCGTACCCGCTCCCGTCGATCAGCGCGCCGAACGGGATCAACTGCAGGGCGCCGTCGGCAACCACCCACAGCCGCTTCGCGCCCCCGAGCGCGCCCTCCACCGGCTTCACCAGGAGTTCGTACAGGCTCTTTGCCTCGGCGTACACCTCCTCCTTGCGGTCGAAGATCATGTCGCGGAACTTGGCGATCCGGTCGCGTAGCGCCTCCGGGTCCTGCTCGATGAAGGCCGTCTGCGGCGGCGCGCCGCCCGCGGCGCACGCGGCTACGACGGCGATCCCGTTCTCGCAGAAGGTGTACTCCAGCACGCCCGTGTCGGACATCCCCCTGATCGCCGTGAGAAGCGTCGCTCCCGCCGGGATCTGAACCTGGCTCGCCCACTGGTAGGCCGGGATCTGCTCCCGGGTCGCAGACTCGCACGCGGTCTCCTCCTGAGCGAGGGCGTCGAGCCGCTCCTTCAGCTTCGCGGCATCGACTGTCGGCGCCGCCGCGGCGGGGTCCGTCGAGGCGAGCAGCAGGTCCTCGCCTCGAATGGGCATGTAGGCGCCGCGGATCGGCATATACGCGCCGCGCTCCGCCTCGACGCTCGCGTCCTCCGCCACAGCGCCGCCGGTGGCCTGCTTCAGCAGCGCGTAGGTCTCCTCCCGCATCGCGCGCAGCGCGTTCAGCCGGTCGAGGAGCGGCTGGGGCAGCTTGACGCGCATGTCCACCTTCCGCCACGCCAACTCATCCATGAGGCTTCGCGAGCGCATCCGCTCGGCGCAGTGGAGCGCGAGCGCGGCATCGTTCTGCGCCGCGGCGATGCGCATGAGCTTGCGGTACGGCCCGAGGCTGTCGGCGAACCATTGCTGCCGGAGTAGAGGATCGAAAGCCAGCCGCTCTCGCTTCTGCTCCTGCCGCTCCACGATGTCGAGCAGCGCCCGCTTCGCCGTGTCGAGGCTGCCGCTATCGAGCGCGACCTGGGCGATCTGCTGCGCGACGCCCTCGTTCATCACATCGAGCCCGGCCTCCGCATTCGCCTGCCGCGCCTGCTCCAGGAGTTGGCCCTTCCTCGCGGGGTCCGTCGTCGCGCCAGCCAGCGCCATGAGGTGAGTGACGCGCTCGCCGGGTGGCAGGTTGAGCCGCCCGATCATCGCGTAGGCATTGCCGAACAGTGCATCAGCTTCCTTCGTCTTCCCGAGCTTCCGCTGCGCCTGTTCGAGGAGGAGCACCGCCTGCAGCAGCAGCGCGTTCGGCTCCGCGCCCTGCGCCGCGACCACGGGCTCGAGCGCCTTGACCACATCCTCCCACCGCCCCTCGCTCGCCGCCGCCTGCGCCGCCGCAACCGCGCACCCGAACTGCGGCTGCGGATCCCGGGCCTCAAGAGCTGTCTTGAGCGCACGCGCCCGAGCGGCAAGGTCTGGGCGGCCGCCCTCGTCCAGGAGTGCTGCGGCGTCGTTGAGCCCGCCGTTCTGCTGGTCGCCGGGTCGTAAGTAAGGGCAGGTGTCCCAGGCGAACAGCCCCGCCTCGAGTGCCCACCGCTCGCGTTCCCCCGCGGGAAGCCCGCGAGCGATGTCGCCAAAGGACGCTCCGACGCGGGGGTCGGACAGGGCCAGCCGGCGCCACAGCTCCATCAACTCCCTCCGCATGCCCACTGAGGCACACGTCAGGACGGGACAGTTGACAAGGTAAATGCCGACGGGCTGGGACAGATCGACCTGGTTCGCGTAGGCAAGGTAGCGACGGACGAGCCCCCTCGCTTCCTCGATACGGCCGAACGCCTCCAGTTTGAGCGCGAACCAGATCGGCACGCCGGCGGCGAGGGGCGGGGCCTGACGGGGATCGTACTGCCCGAACGCCCAGTAGAAGCTGTCACGGAACACGTCGTCGCGCCCCGACCATCCAACGGCGCACCCGATCATGAACGTTGTGGCGGTGCCCGTCCATGGCCGGTAGCACTCGGGGTTCCACAGACGGCGGAACTCCACAGTGAGCTCCTCCGCGCCCTTCAAGGCCAGAACAGGCGTCAGGGCCGTCAGTACGTTCGTGATGAGGTTGGCATCTGCGCTGGGTGGCACCGCGCGCAGGAGTTCTGACGCTCTGGCCGCCGCGTCGCGGTCCTCTCCTTCGGCCAAGGAGCGATGGATCCTGAAGATGGCCGCCGCGTAGTCCGGGCCCACGTGAGGGAAGCGTGACTCCGCAGCCCCGGCCTCCCCGCTTGTCCAGCGCAGTTGCTCGCGCCAAACCTCTCGGGACCTCTCGTCCACAGGGCGGCCAGCCCGCTCGTAGGCCTCGAGGGCTCGAAGCCGTAGACGGACGGCACGGTCGCGAAGTGGGTTCGGCTCGGCCCAGTACAGCCCGGCGTAGGCCTCTGTTACCCCTGCCCTGCCGTCGTACAGCTCGCCGAGCACCTCCCTCTTCCCCGTGCCTTCCGCCGCGGGGACCGCGACGTCTATCATGTCCTCGACCACGCGCGCGTAGTAGCAGCGGATCGCCTCCGGCTTGACGACGCGGATGATCGCCATCATGCCGTCGAGGTCGCCCTTCGCTCTGGGCTCCTCGAACATGCGGGCGGCTTCCTCGAAGGCTGTTGCGGGGTCGGCCGCAAAGAGCTTCTTGAGCGCCTCGAGCTTCTCGTCGGGCGCGTCGGTCGCGACTGAAGTCGCTCCTACGGCTGGCCCCCCTGGGGCCCCCGCGGCGGTCTCGGCAGGAGGCTGAGGTCGGTCCTGCGCAAGGGCGGCGAGCGAGAGCACTAGCAGGAGCGGGAGAGTGAGGAGCCAAGCTCGCTCCGACGACCTCGACAGCATCGCAACCACTTCCGTTCCCACCCAGACGGCGTGGCGATGACATACACCATGGGCCATCCGTGGGTTCCCCACCCGGCTGCCGGCTCCCTCCCTCGGCCCAGCGGAGGTGCCTGCGGCGACCCCTGGGACGGCGTCTCGTGCCTTGCCTGCGCTCCCAGGGGGACCTGGAGGGCGCTCAACTGCGCCTTCTGGCGGGCGTTGACTTCGGGCCCTGGTCGGCCGCACGCCTGGTCCCGTAGGGCCGGACTCTGCGCCGGCCGCCGACAGCCTACGCCGGCGGGGCCTTGGTCGTCGGCCTCGCCAGGGACTGTCCCGGTGCGGTGGGGTTGCGGTGGCGCGGACTGTCCCGTCCCCCAGGGACACCTCCCACAGGCCCACCGTGTCCAGCGCGGGGTCTGGACCCACAGGGGCGTGGTCGGTTGGCCGGCGAGTGCCCTAGGACCGGCTGGCGGAGGCTTGTGGTGGCGGGTCCGGAGACCCGCCGGCACGGGGGCGTGGTTGGTGGCCGGCGGCGCCTCGGCGCCGGACCGTGAGAGGTGGCGCCGTGGCGCGGGCGTCGTGCAGAGCCGTGAGGTAGCAGACGATCGCGTCCTTGACCATCCTTCGGAGCTCCAGACGCGTCCGGGCTTGGCTGCCGCAGCCCGGGAGCGCCGGGACGAAGCCGATCCACCAACCATCCTCCGGGTCTCGTTCGGCCTCATAGGCGAACATACAGCCCTGGACTGTCACCCGGGCCCTCTCCATCCCGCGACGCCTACGCGCGGTCACTTGGCACGGCCTCCCTCCTACTTGCCGCCGCTTGACAGGTTCTGGAGCAGTGACACCAGGTCTTTGGCGCCGCCGACGGTGACGACGGCGGCGAGGACGGTGAAGATCGCTAGCCCGACGAGCCACAGGACGGTCCAGAGCGTCTCCCAGGACGCAGTGACAGCGAGGGATATGAGGGCGCCAAAGGCAGCCAGCCCGGCGAGACGCCAGCGCGCCCTCTTCCAGCCGATCCCGTCCGGGAACATCAGAGAGCCGCCGACCATGGAAGTGAGCGCCAGGGCGGCCGTGAACAGCCCGACGTACTCGCTCCGCCACTGCACCCCGAGCACCTTCTGCACGGGGCTCAGACCGGCCACGGCCAGGAACCCGCACACGAAGGCCGCGTAAGCTCCGGTTCGGCTCGCCCGCGGCCAGTAGATGCCGGTGAGAAGGACGGCGAAGGCGCCGGTGAAGTAGATCGCCCCCGTCACCGCCATGTAGTCCCACAGGTCCTCGCCCAGTGGGTACCACAGGCCCCACACGAGCAGGAAGATGCCGATGAGCACCATCAGGATTCGTGCGCTGTAGATGCGCGATCGGCTCGACATCTCGCGGCGGGCAAGCGGGGCGACGACATCCTGCGTCAGCACGGTGCTCCAACAATGCAGGTAGGTGTTGTAGGTCGACATCGCGGCGGCGAGCATCCCCGCCGTGAGGACGCCGATGGCGCCGGCCGGCAGCAGGTTGCTCAGTGCGACCGGCATCGCACGAAGGGTGACGTCCGACTTCACCGCCTCGCCCGAGCCCAGGAAGATACGAGCAAGCTCCGGCCGCTGGTAGATGTAGACGATGGCGCAGATCCCCCAGAAGTAAGGGACCAGGAAGCGGATCAGGAAGCCCACGGAGCCAAGGGCGAACGTCCGCCGCACGACCTTCTCGTCCTCCGCCGAGGAAGCCCGCATCACCGATGTCTGCCAGATGCAACAGCCGATGAGCGAGAGGAAGACCATCCAGAGCACGTATGCCCCGCCGAACCCCTCCTGGTCGAACGGGTTGAAGCCGGCATCGCCGCGGACGGTCTGCACGGTGGACAGGATGTCGCTCCAACCGTACTGGCCCATCAGGAAAACGGAGGTCACGACGAGGCCGATCGCCATCACGACGAACTGCATGTAGTCCGTCACCAGGACGGCTATCATGCCGCCCATGACGGTGTAGCCGAGCACGAGGGCGAGCATCACCGTCATGGCGATCTTGAGCTCGAAGTCGGAGAAGATCCCCATCACGCTGGTCACGAAGAGCGAGTCCGCCTTGAGGAACATCCCCATGTTGAGGATTCCGGAGAAGGCCAGGATCGCGCCTCCCGTGAGCCGCACTCCCTTGCCGAAGCGCTGCTCGTAGAACTCCGGGATCGTCATCACGCGCGTACGCCTCAGCGGGACGATGATGAAGCCGGTGAGCCCGACGATGAGGCTCACGATGGCGGCGACGAGGGCGATGTGGAAAGCCGCGAAGCCGTTCGAGAAGCCCTTCTGGGCCGAGTACATGACCGTGACGAGCCCCATCTCAGCGGCGATGATGGAGGCCGTGCCGAGGAACGGCTTCACCGCGCGACCGGCGACGGCGTAGTCCGTCATGCTCTTCATGTAGCGCTTGGACCAGAGCCCGAGTGCCGTGGAGACGATGAGGAACACGACGATGATGGCCCAGTCGAAGGGGCTGAAGTTCGTTCGCACGACGAGATCCTGGAGACCGTCCATCGACACCTAACCCCACGTTCAGGCCCACCCGTTGGGGCCGGCTGCATCGGCCATGCGCCACAGGGTTCGCACGCGAGGCGGCCATCTCCTCGTAGCGAGGTGGGCCGGATGGACTGCTTCCTGCTTGGCGCCCCCCATCCAGCCCCTCCGAGAGCATGCGAAGGGCCGCGCCGGCGGCAGCATCCCATATCGTATGTATGTCACGCGGCCTGGCGGGGGTGCTCTCGGTCCCAGTAGTCGTCCCATCGGCCGTTGAGGTGGAGGAGGCGCAGGCACAAGATGGCGTCGGCTCCCCTGTCCGTCCAGCCCATGCCGCGGTGCTTCATGCGACGCCCCACGGTGTCCATGCAGGTGTTCTCGATGACGCCCGACCCGATGTGGATGCCTTGGGCTTTCGTCGCTTCGTAGCTGGGTATCGAATGCCGATTGCTGCGGATGTACTGGGCCAGGTGTGCCCGTTTCTCCGCGCGCTTCGTCGCCGCCGCCGGAAGCTGTTCGCTGGCGTTCCGACTCCTCCGGCACCAGGGAGGTGAGAGTGGTCCGTACGGCTTTCTGAAGGTGCCACCAGTCCAGGATCAACTGCCCATGGGGGAAGTATTGGCTATGCAGACTCCGGATCCACGACGCCCCGTCGCCCAGCACGTATAGCTCCTCCGCCTCGCTCACCCCCCACCGTTCGCCACAGGAGAACAGCCGCTCGCCGAAAGCCTCGCTGTCGCCAAAGTAGCCGACGTATTCCTTATGCTCGATCCACTTCCGTTCCCCGTTCTCCGTCAGGATCGGATCGCTGAATATGTTGCCGACTTTCAGCTCGAAACTGGCTTTCTCCCGCCATCGGTGGACAAAGCACCCGTCCATCTCCACATACTGCCGGCCCAAAGACACCGAGGGCGGAGCCGGATCCGGCAACGACCGGAACGTCGCTTGCTCATGG
>Ga0315288_10003949_pt1 | contig 18894 bp, 6 predicted proteins | sample YL17G11_20_MG_FD_203454 | JGI IMG/M metagenome (GOLD analysis project Ga0315288, IMG submission 203454) | Sediment microbial communities from Yellowstone Lake, YNP, Wyoming, USA - YL17G11_20 | ecosystem: Environmental > Aquatic > Freshwater > Lake > Sediment | place: USA: Wyoming | collected... | reverse complement strand
GCCGTTCTCGTCGGCCGAGACCGCCACTTTCCGTCCGTCGGGCGACAGGACGGGGGTGAAGATCTCCCTCATCGGCTGGCCCACGGGCTCCAGGACCTTGCCGGCGCGATCCACCCAGACCAGGTGGGTCACCCCCTGGCCCGCCCCCCGGACGAAGGCGAGGGTCCCGTCCGCCGAGACGCTGGGAAGGCTCCCCTCGGGATCCACCAGGAACGGCTCCCCCATCAGCTCCAGCTTCTCCGGGGAGAATGGCACCGCGTAAATCCCCGCGTTGCCCCCTTCGCGCGCATAGACGATGTGGCCGGTGGAGGAGTAGGTCGGATTGTCCAGCCGGGCCCCGGGAATCTGGAGCAGCACCTTGCGTGTCTTGCCCGACAGGAGTGCCAGGGTGTCGACCCCCTCGGTCCGATGGATCCCGAAGATGAGGGCCCCGCCTCCTGGCAGGAAGGAGGGCTTGTGGAAATCGGTTTCCTTCCCGTCCACCGGCTCCAGGATCGGGCGGGGGTCGCCCCCCAGGGCCGAGACCTCGTAGAGCGCCCCGGTGCTGGCCGCGAGCACGATGGTGTCGCTCGGCGACCAGGCTCCCCCGTCGATGGCCGCCGGCAGATCACAGACCGCCACCGGCTGGCCCCCTGCCGAGGGGAGCTTCCAGAGCTTGTTGCCGGCGGTGTAGGCGAGGAAGGAGCCGTCGGGAGACCAGATGGGGACCCGGCCCCCGTCGCTCCCGGGAACTTCCCGCGCCTTGAGCTGGTCCAAGTCCCGGATCCAGAAGCGGCCTCCCGCTGAATAGGCGATCCTCTTTCCGTCGGGCGACAGCATCGGGGATTGCCGGTAGAAGGCCTCCAGGTCCTTGACGGCCATCAGGAACTTTCTCAGCGGAGGCCGGGGTGAAGCAGGCCGGAGGCCCCAGCTGACGAACCCTCCGGCCGCGGCGGCGATGATGATGCCGGATAGCCACAGGACGGTCGTGCTTTTCCTTCTCGCCGGTACGGCCGGCAACAGGGGAGCCGGGGCGAACTCATCGGCGGTCCCGCCGGCCACTTCCTCCAGGAGGATCCGGGCGTCGCCGATGTCCCGAAGGCGCTGCCGCGGATCTTTCCGCAGGCAGCGGCGCAGGAGCCTCCGGAGCGCGCCGGGTGTCTCCGCGGGAAGCGCTTCCAGATCCGGCTCCGCCCGGAGCACCGCCGCCAGGGTGTCCGAGACAGTCTCGCCCATGAAAGTCTGTTTACCGGCCAGCATCTCGTAGAGCACGCACCCGAAAGACCAGATGTCGGCACGGCGATCCACGGCCCGTCCCCGGGCCTGCTCCGGGCTCATGTAGGCCGCCGTCCCCAGGATCATCCCCATCCGCGTCCCGGCCGAGGTCATGGTGGGAGAAAGCGAGGAGTTTCCCGGGCCCGACTCCGTCTCGAACGCCTTCGCCAGCCCGAAGTCCAGCACCTTCGCCTTTCCTCCGGGCGTCAGCTGGATGTTGGCCGGCTTCAGGTCCCGGTGGATCACCCCGCTCTCGTGGGCCGCCTCCAGCGCCTCCGCCACCTGCTTCGCGATGGCGACCGCCTCCTCCACCGGCAGCGCGCCGCGCTGGAGGCGCCGGGAGAGGTCCTCCCCCTCCACCAGCTCCATCGCCAGGAAGTGGACCCCTTCCGCCCGGTGGAGCCCGTGGATGACGGCGATGTTGGGATGGTTCAATGATGCGAGGAGCTTCGCCTCCCGCTCGAACCGCGCCAGCCGCTCCCGGTCCTCCGCGAAGATCTCCGGGAGGATCTTGATGGCCACCGGCCGGCCCAGGGTCGTGTCGGTCGCCTTCCACACCTCTCCCATCCCCCCCTCGCCGATCTTCCCGTCGAGGCGGTAATGGGAGAGCATTCCTCCCTTCGCGATGCTCATCTCAGGTCACTCCTCAGCGCAATCCCTGGAGCACGAACAGGTCGTTCAGGACGCGACGGTAACGATAGATGTAGTAACGGCCGTCGGTGGTCATCACCAGCGAGCCGTAGAGAATTCCGGCCGGGTCCTCGGGCTCGATTTCGCGCACCGGCTCGCGGTGCCCGCTGTCGCGATCGATTTTCGAAACCTTCGCCGGGAAGGTCTGGTCCCAGACCAGCACCTCCCGCCCCGAAGCGGACCAGGCGACGGGGACCTCGCCGACGACGGCGCCCGGCAGCGGCTTCGGCTCGCCGCCGTCCACGGGACAGACGAGTATGCCCTTCCCCTCGATACGAACGGCGACCAGGGTCCCGTCGGGCGAGATCACGACATGGCTGACCCCCTCCGGGCTGACCGGGCGCGGAGCGCCTCCGGAGAGATCGAGGACCCAGGCCCGGTATCCCGAGCCTGGCTTGACCCCGACGAACACCAGGCGACGCCCATCGCTCGAGAAGGTCACCCGGTAGTTTCCGCTGACTTCCGCTTCGATCCCGGCCAGGTCGAGGACCCGCGGCTGGCCGGGGCCGGTGGGGTACAGAGTCAGGCGGGAGCGATCACGGTGGAGGGTCCCCGAGACGACCCACCGGCCGTCCGGCGTGATCCCCGACCCGATCCCCTCGCCCAGCCGCACCGGCGGCCTGCCATCGTTCCGCCGGAAGAAAGGGGTGTACTCCCCGTTGACCTGCGCGTCGGCGGTGTTGCCGGCGAAGATCGTCCCGTCCGATGCGATCCCTCCGATGACGTCGTTCCTCCACCAGGAGTAGTTTCGATCGTGCCCGTCTCCTGCGAGCCGTCCCGCCAGGTCGGCCCGCGCGACATCGCTGGTCACAAGGATTTCGCCGGAGGATGAGACATCCTGAACCCGGAGCCACACCGGTACCCGCAGCCGCACCCGCGCGGCCTTGCCCGGCGCCACCGTCGCCAGCACGCCGCCGCGACCGGCATCGCTGACCGTGAACCAGATCTCCTCCCCGGAAGGCGACCAGCAAAGGCCCTGCGCGAAGTCCTGCTCCCCGCTCAGACGCGTGGCCTTGCCGTCCGCTCCCGCCAGCGCGACATACCCGCGGTCGTCACCGTAGAACGGATGTTCCACGAACGCGACCCTCATCCCGTCCGGCGCGATCCGGGGCTGGCTGATCCACCCCGGCGTGTGGAACAGCACCTTTCCGATCGGGAACTCGAGCCGCTGCTCGTTGGCGTCCCCGGTGACCGCTGCGAACTGCCTGCCGTCGGGAGCGATGTCGGCATCGAAAACGTTCTCGAGGATCTCCCTCGGCGTTCCCCCCGTCAGCGACACCTCGGCCAGAGTGCCGATCCGGATCCAGCTTCCGGTGTGGTGGCGGCCAAGCAGGAGCGCCATCCGGCCGTCCCGGGACATGCCGACCACGTCGGCCCCCGGAAGGTCCAGCGGGCGCGACTCGCTGCTGTCGGTGCGGGTCGAGAAGAGAGTCACCGGCTTCCCCGCCTGCGCCGACCCGTAGACCACCGTCTTCCCGTCCGGCTCGAACCGCGCCGAGTGGATGAACCCCGACTGGAAGGTGAGTTCCCGGAAGGCCGGAGGCTCGAGGTTCGCCGAGCGCCGCCCGAGAAGCTCGCCCAGAGCCAGCGCCCCCACCACCACGACGGCGACAACAACCGCGATGGCACTCCAGGTCTTCACGCCCCCCCGGCCCGGGTGAGCCGTCGCGCCGCTTTCGGGCCCGGCCGCTGCAGGTTCCTCGCCTCCGGCGATCCACCTCAGCTCCCGGCCCAGGTCCGCCGCCGATTGCCAGCGGTCGTCGGGGTCCTTGGCCAGGCAAGTTCCCACGACCCGGTCCAGGGCCCGTGGAGCCACGGGGGACAATTCCGAAATGGGGCGCGGCTCCCGATCCAGGATTGCCGCGATAACGCTCGCCCGGCTCTCCCCCTCGAACGCACGCTTTCCGGTCACCATCTCATAGAGGACCGCTCCGAAGGAGAAGAGGTCGGCGCGGTGGTCCACCGGCTTCCCCTCCAGCTGCTCCGGCGCCATGTACTGCATTGTCCCGAGGACCGCGCCGCTGGAGGTCAGGGGCGTCGTCCTCGTGGGAGCCGCCGTCGGGAAAAGCCCGCCAGCCACCCCGGTCGCCGAAGGAGAGGCCGCCTCCTCCCGCAGCTTCGCCACCCCGAAGTCGAGGATCTTCGCGACATTCTTGCTCAGGACGATGTTGCCGGGCTTGAGATCCCGGTGGACGATCCCTTTCCGGTGCGCCTTGTCCAGGGCGTCGGCGACCTGGACGGCGACCCGCAGCGCCTCCTCGACCTTCATCGCTCCCCGCTCGAGCCGCGAGGAGAGGGTCTCCCCTTCCAGGAGCTCCATGACCAGGTAGCCGATCCCTTCGTGCTCGCCCACGTCGTACAGGGTGCAGATGTTGGGATGGTTGAGGCTCGAGATCGCCTTCGCCTCCCGCTCGAACCGCTCCCGCGCCTCGGCGTTGGCGGAGAGATGCTCGGGGAGGATCTTCACCGCCACCTCCCGTCCCAGCCGCGTGTCCTTCGCCCGGTAGACCTCCCCCATCCCTCCCGCGCCGAGGGGGTCGGAGATCTGGTAAGGGCCGAGGCGGGTACCGGGGGCGAGGGTCATTTCTTTTTCAGCTCGGAAGCCCACCGGGACACCACCGTCAGGACCGGTCCCGTGTCCCCCGCCACCGGCACCGCCCCGAGGAAGCGCTTGCCGTCATGGGTGAAGGTCCCGCTGATCACCGACAGGTCCTGGTCTCCGAAAAGGGGACGCGGCGTGCCGACCTCGATTCCCGCGCCGCTGGCCGCGACGGAAACCGCGAAGTACTTTCCCTCGAGATTCGTGTACCAGATCTCCTTGCCTGAGCCAAGCCAGCCGCCTGCCTGGGCCCCGCCGGTGGAGATCTGCCACTTCCCTCCCGGCCCGGGAAACGAGGCGACATAGAGCTCGCTCCGGCCCGACTCGTCGGACCGGTAGGCCAGCCAGCGTCCATCCGGGGAAAACGACGCGTTCCCTTCCCGGGCGGGCGTGACGACGACGGGAGTCGGCTTCGCCTCTCCGGCGACAGGGAGGGACAGGAGGTCGAACCCCGTCCGGGACGACTGGGAGGAGAAGAGGATCCGGGATCCGTCCCGAGTCCAATCTTGCGGCAATATCGATCTTCCCGGCGTGGTGTACAACTTGCGCGGAGAAGAGGCTCCGTCCGCGGCCTTCACGTAGATGGAATCGCTTCCGTCGCTGTAGACCACCTGCCGGCCGTCCGGCGACCAGATCGGCTGGAGACCGTTGGTTTCACCCAGGGTGAACCGGCTCCCGATCCCGCTGACCAGGTCATACATCCAGAGATCGGACCCCCCGTCGGGATGGCGCACGGCGGCCAGGGCCTTCCGGTCGTCGGGAGAGATTCGCATTGACAGCCAGAAGATGGCGGGCTCGCCGACGGTTCCCAGGCGCTTCCCGTCGAGGTCGAACCAGGTCAGCTGGTCCTCTCCCTGGATGGCGCCGCTCCGGTAGATCATTAGACCCATCGGGGAAAAGGTGTAGGTCCCGGTGAACCGGAAGGTGTTGAACTGGACATTTTCGGCGATGGGCATCGCGTCGCCGGAGGTGCGCATCGAGGAGAGGTCGATCCGCTGGGCCAGCAGGTTTCCTTCGCGGACAAAGACCAGGTAGCCGGGCTCGACATAGATCCCCTCGCTGTCGGCATGGATCACGAGCTGCGCCTCCTTCGTGGCGAGATCGATGCGGTAGACCCCGTTCTCGGGAGACCTGGCGTTGGTGCCGGAGAAGAAGAGGAGCTTCGTGCCGCCGGGAAGGAAGCGGGGATTGCGGTGGGTGAGCGCCTCCCCCTTGGCCGTGGTCAGGGGGGAGGGGGTGCCCCCCGAGGCGGGCACCTGGAAGAGTGCGCCGTAGGGACGCGGCGCGAAGACGATGACATCGCCGGCCCCCCAGCTCGCCCCGCGCCCGTCCTCCGCCGGGCAGATTGACTGCGCGGCGCCCCCGGAGGCCTGGACCTTCTTGAGCTTCCCGTCAGCGAAGAAGCCGAGCTGGCTTCCGTCCGGCGACCAGAAGGGGTAGGTGGCTCCCTCCGTCCCCGCCAGGGCCTGCGCGGTGAGGCTGTCCATCGGCCGCACCCAGAGCTTGAGCGGCCCCCCCTTTTCCCGGGCCGCGTAGGCGAGCCTCGTCCCGTCCGGCGAGAGGGCGATGGAGGCGTTGTCGGTGTCGAGGGTGGTCCCTCGGGGCATCACGATGCTGGTCCGCATCACCGGCACGGGAGCGGGACGGCGCAGGATCCACCCCAGGCCGAGCATCGCGGTGGCGCCGAGAAGGACGCCTCCCCACGCCAGCCAGGCCGGAAGCCGGCGCCGGGCGGGCAACGGCGCCGCCGGTGCGAGCCCCACGGCCGCCGAGGTCCCCCCGGAGATCCACTCGAGCTCGCTTGTCAGATCCAGCGCGCTCTGCCAGCGCTCTTCGGGATCCTTGGCGAGGCAGCGCCGGATCACCCGGTTCAGGGCGGCGGGGCTCGCGGGGACAAGCTCGGCCACCGGGCGGGGCTCCCTCTCCAGGATGGCGGCAATCACCGACGCCTGGCTCGCCCCCTCGAACGCACGCTTTCCGGTGACCATCTCGTAGAGCACCGCACCGAAGGAGAAGAGGTCCACCCGGTGATCCAGCGGTTTTCCCTCCAGCTGCTCCGGCGCCATGTATTGCATCGTTCCCAGGACCGCTCCACTGGAGGTCAATGGGGTCGTGCGGGTCGGCGCCATCGTGGGGAGAATGCCGCCGGCCGTCCCGGCCGCCGACGGGGAGGCCGACTCCTCCCGCAGCTTCGCCACCCCGAAGTCGAGGATCTTGACCCCCGCCTTCGTCAGCATCAGGTTCCCGGGCTTGAGATCGCGATGGATGATCCCTTTGCGGTGGGCCTTGTCCAGCGCGTCGGTCGCCTGGACGGCGATCCGCAGCGCCTCCTCGACCTTCAGCGGTCCCCGCTCCAGCCGCGAAGCAAGGGTTTCCCCCTCCAAGAGCTCCATGACCAGGTAGCCGATCCCCTCACGCTCCCCGACGTCGTACAGGGTGCAGATGTTGGGATGATTGAGGCTGGAGATCGCCTTCGCCTCCCGCTCGAAGCGCTCCCGCGCCTCGGCGTTGGCGGAGAGGTGCTCGGGGAGGATCTTCACCGCCACCTCCCGTCCCAGGCGGGTGTCCTTCGCCCGGTAGACTTCCCCCATTCCCCCCGCGCCGAGGGGGCGGAGGATCTCGTAGGGGCCGAAACGCGTGCCTGCGGCGAGGGTCATTTCTTCTCCAGGGCGGGGCTCCCGGGGACCCAGTCCAGGGACACGTGGATCCCGGGATCGCTCTGCTCGCTCTCGAGGAGGTTCACGAGAAAGCGTTTCCCGTCGCGGGTGGCGTTGAAGTTGGTGCGGCTCCCGGTGGCGGAGAGGCGGGGGATGTTCAGGCGGAACAGCGGCTGGGGGGAGCCGGTAACGAAGGGAGAGAGACTGACGATTGGCACCGCCGTCAGCATCCGTTCGAGGCTGACCAGGAACAGCTCCTTGCCGTCGGGCCGCCAGGCCGGCGCGTCGCCCCCTTCCGTGGTGATCTGCCACTTGCTTCCCGAGGGGGGCACCGTCTGGACATAGACCTGGGGCACCCCCGATTCGTCCGAGACGTAGGCGAAGTAGCGGCCGTCGGGGGAGAAGGCGGCGTGAGACTCGTTCGCCGGGCTCTGCACAAGAGGAGCGGGCTTGCGATCGCCGGACATCGGGAGCAGCCAGATGTCGTCGCTCCCGGAGGGGTCGAAGCGCTCGAAGAGGAGGCTTCTCCCGTCCCGGGACCAGTCGTCGGTGTAGGCCTGGGTACCGACCTCCAGCAGCACCTCGTCCCCTCCGACGCCGCTGGCGGCCTTCCGAAGGAGCGCGAACCCCCCTTTCCGTGCCCAGCTGTGGGCGACGGATGCTCCATCCGGAGACCAGATGGGGGAGCCTGAGGTCTGGCCTCCGAACGTCAGGCGGGAGCCCCGGTCCTTCGCCCCGGTCTCGTAAAGCCAGAGGTCGCTCTCGCTGGAGTCCGGCGCAGAGACCACCACGACCGCCACCCGCGTTTCATCGGGGGAGAGGGCCGGCTCGCTGAAGTTGCCGGGGGAGGTGACGGCATTCATCTCCTTTCCCTCCCTGTCGAACCAGAGAAGCCGGCTCTGCAGGCGGGTCCCGGTCCGGAAGGCGAGCGCTCCCCGCCGGGAGATGGTGAACCAGGTCTTCCCCGTGGCCGCAGGGTCGGCACCGACGCGGCTGGCGATCGCCACCGGGTCGCCCCCCAGCTCGCCCCTTTCAGGGTCGAAGGGCTGGGCGAGGAGGAGTCCCTCGCGAACCCAGAGGAGATAGCCCCTTTCGTCGAACGCGGCGCGGGTCGGGTCGGGAACGATGCGCTTGCGCTCCTTCGACCCAAGTTTCGACCAGTAGATCCCCCCCCGCTCCGCCCCGGCGAGGACAGTGAATAGAAAATGCTGCCCGTCGGGGAGGAACCAGGGGTAGCGGTGACTCGTTTCCCCTGCGGAGCTGTCGATCTCGGTCGCCGGCGTCGCGGTCCCGCCGCCCGCAGGAACCCTGTAGAGGGCCAGGGAGGAGGTGCCGGCGAACAGGATGTCCCCGCCCGCTCCCCAGCTCCCGCCCCGCGAGTCGGGAGCAGGGCAGAGGTTCTGGCTCACCCCCAGCGCCGCGTCGCTCTTCCGCAGCTGGCCCCGGCTGAAGTAGGCAAGGTAGCGGCCGTCGGGAGACCAGAAAGGTTCCCGCGGATCCTCGGTCCCCGGGAGCCGCCGGTCTTCGCCGGTGTCGAAGGAATGGATCCAGAGCGCCATGAGCCCGGCGCTCCCCACCTGGCAATAAGCCAGGGACCGGCCGTCAGGAGAGAAGGCCGGATATTCTTCGATCGCTCCCGGCTGGGGCGGGATCATGCTGAACCGGGTGGCCGGCGCGGACGTGACGGGCCGTGGCGAGACGGTGCTGAGGGCAACCACTCCGACGACGGCCCCGAGGATCGCCAGGGCCGCCACCCCCCAGGCGAGGCGCTCCCGGGACCGCCGTACGGGGGCGACCGGGGTTTCGGCGCCGGACCCCGGCTCCGCCTCGACGACCCACCGAAGCTCCCGTTCCAGGTCCCGCGCCGACTGCCAGCGATCGTCAGGATCCTTGGCCAGGCAAGTCCGGATCACCCGGTTCAGGGCGGCGGGGCTCGCGGGGACAAGCTCGGCCACCGGGCGGGGCTCCCTCTCCAGGATTGCCGCGATCACCGAGGCCTGGCTCGTCCCCTCGAACGCCCTCTTCCCCGTGACCATCTCGTAGAGGACCGCACCGAACGAGAAAAGGTCGGCCCGGTGGTCCGCCGGCTTCCCCTCCAGCTGCTCCGGCGCCATGTACTGCATCGTCCCCAGCACGGCGCCGCTGGAGGTGAGAGGCGTCGTTCGTGTCGGCGCCACCGTCGGGAAAACCCCGCCGGCCGCCTCCGTCCCCGCCGCATCCTCCCGGAGCTTCGCCACCCCGAAATCGAGGATCTTCGCGCCGCTCTTCGTCAACATGATGTTGCCGGGCTTGAGATCGCGGTGGACGATCCCTTTCCGGTGGGCCCTGTCCAGCGCGCCGGCGACCTGGCCCGCGAGCCGCAGCGCCTCCTCGACCTTCAGCGGCCCGCGCTGCAGCCGCGCCGCGAGGGTCTCCCCTTCCACCAGCTCCATCACCAGGTAGCCGGTGCCTTCGTGCTCCCCGACGTCGAAAAGGGTGCAGATGTTGGGATGGTTCAGGCTCGAGATGACCCGCGCCTCCCGCTCGAACCGCTCCCGCGCCTCGGCGCTGGTCGAAAGGTGCTCGGGAAGGATCTTCACCGCCACCTCCCGTCCCAGGCGCGTGTCTTTCGCCCGGTAGACCTCCCCCATCCCTCCCGCGCCGAGGTGGCCGAGGACCTCGTAGGGGCCGAGCTTTGTTCCGGTAGCAAGGGTCATCGTGCCCCCTCGATCAGGAAAAGGGTCGACAGCTTCAGCTTATAGTCGTAGGCGTAGTAGCGGGGATCCTCGGCGAGAGTCAGGCCGCCGATCTCGAGGAGGCCGGCCTGATTGGCGCCACCGATCTCCCGCACCCGCTCGCGGCGACCGCTGGCAAGATCGACTCGATCGATGATCGCCGGGAGAGTCCCTCGCCAGACGAAGATCGATTCTCCGCCGGGGCTCCAGCGCAGAAGCTCGTCATCGGGCGTGAGCGTCGGCAACGGACGAGGCTCGCCCCCCTGCACCGGGTAGAGCATCGGCGCCCTCCCCGCCCCCCACGCCGCGACCAGCCGGCCATCGGGGGAGACGCAGCCGCTATAAAATCCCTCCGGGGTCACCGGCGTCATGGCCCCTCCGTCCAGGCTCTGGACCCAGCAACGGGAAGTTCGCCCCGACTCGTGGCCGCAGACCAGGACCCGCTTCGCGTCGGGAAACCAGCGAGGCGCTTCGTACTCCACGACCGTGCCCGCCTTCAGATGGATCGGCTGTCCGGGACCTGTGGGATAGGCCACCAGCCGTGGCGGCTGGCTGCGGATGACGGCCAGGGCCCATTTCCCGTCGGGGGAAAGATCTTCGGCGTTTCCCTCTCCGAGCCGGACCACGGGGGAGCCATCCATCTTGCGCAGGCTGACCTCATAGTTTGCTCCGAACCCGCGATTTCCGTCGGTGAACAGGAGGAGCCGGCCGTCGCCTGAGAGATGGGGGCTCCAGCAACTGGAGAGAATTGAGAGCTCGCGCTCCGTGTCTGCTCCGGGTCCCACTCCCCGGATCAGGCTCCGCTCGTCGTCCCGGGTGGCCAGCCAGCGTCCGTCGGACGCGATGTCCTGGAGGGTCAGGCCACCGGCGCTGCCCAGGGCCACCCGAATCCGCCCTTGGAGATCGACCGCCTGGACGTCAAGATCGCTGACTCCCGCCGAGAAAAGGACCTCCCGGCCATCCGGCGACCAGGCCAGCCCTTCCTCGCCCCAGAAAATCTCCGTGAGCTTCCGCACCTTGCCGGATCGATCGACCACGCTCACCAGGCCCCGGTCGTCCCATCGGTTCTGGTGCTCGAGGAACGCCACCCTCTCGCCGTCCGGGGAGACCCGGGGTTCGCTCAGGTAGCCGCCGGTCTTGACCAGGACCGTGCCGATGGGGAACTCCAGCCGGTCCTCTCCGTCCACCAGCCGGATGATGGCCAGGCTTTCCCCGTCCGGGCCCCAGGCCGCCTCGCGGACTCCCTCCAGGACCTCCCGGGGCGCGGCTCCCCCCAACGGCATGCGAGCGAGAGTGCCGGTGAACTGGCGGTGATGGATGTACTGCGCGCCGGTGAGGACGGCCAGCTCGCCCCGCCGGGAGATGTCGAGCAGGTGGGTGTCGGGATAGCCCAGCGCCTGAGGCTCCGGATACTCGGGCCGGATGGCGAACAATTCGGGCCGGTTGCCGGTCAGGGCCGAGCTCAGGACAATCGTCCTCCCGTCCGGCATGAAGCGTGCGGTGAAGATGGCCTGAGACTTGAAGGTGAGCGGCAGGAAGGAGACCGGGGGAGCGGAGAGGGCCCGGGCATCCCGGCGGCCGACCAGAAAGCCGGTCGCCGCGAAGATCGAGACGAGCACGAGGGCGCCGGCCGCGAAGAGCAACCAGCGCCGCCGGAGGCCGGCCCTGTCGCTGGCTCGGGCCACCGGCGTCAGGGACGGCGACCCGGTCCCGGATTCCCCGTCGGCGATCCACTGCAGCTCTCGCCGGAGGTCGGCCGCCGATTGCCAGCGTTCCTCGGGATCCTTGGCCAGGCACTGCCGGACGACCCGGTCCAGCCGGGGAGGCGTGAGAGGAGCGATCTCTCCCGCGGGAGGGGGCTCGTCCTTCATGATCGACGAGATCAGGCTGGCCTGGCTGGTCCCCCCGAAGGCGCGCTTCCCGGTCAGCGCCTCGTACAGGAGGCATCCCAGCGCCCACAGGTCGCTCCGGGCGTCGGCTTCCTTCCCCTCCAGCTGCTCCGGCGCCATGTACTGGAACGTCCCCACGATGGTGCCTTCCGCCGTCAGGGGCGCCGCCAGGGTCGGCGACTGGGTAAGGGTCGCCATCCCGGTTCCGCCCTCGCCCGCCGGACCGGCCAGGCCGGCGGTCCGGGCCAGGCCGAAATCCATCAGCTTCGCTCCCGACTTCGTCACCATGACGTTGGCCGGCTTCAGGTCCCGGTGGACGATCCCGGCGCGGTGGGCCCGGGCGAGCGCATCGGCAATCTCGACGCCCAGCTGGATCGCCTGGGCCACCGGGAGCGCTCCCTTGTCCAGACGCTGGGCTAGGCTCTCCCCCTCCACCAGCTCCATGACCAGGTAGTCGGTGTCCCCTTCCCGTCCCACGTCGTGCAGGGTGCAGATGTGGGGGTGGTTGAGGCTGGAGATGGTCTTCGCCTCCCGCTCGAAGCGGGAGCGAACCTCGGGACTGGCCGACAGGTGCTTCGGGAGGACCTTGACCGCCACGTCCCGTCCCAGCCGCGTGTCCTTCGCCCGGTAGACCTCCCCCATCCCTCCCGCGCCCAGGGGGCCGAGGATCTCGTAGGGGCCGAGATGGGTTCCGGCGGAGAGCGTCATGGCTTCAGCTCCGCCGTCCAGTTGAGCACGGCGATCAGAGGCGTGGAGGTCTCGTCGCCGACGTCGGTGTTGACCAGGAAGCGCCGACCATCGGCAGAGACGTCATAGCTGAACAGGTCCCCGGAAGAGATATGCTGCCGCGGGCGCGTCTGGAAGAGCGGCCGTGCGACGTCGGCTTCGAACGTGGGACTCTCCTTCACGTCGACGGCCATCAGCTTCCCGTCGGGAGCCAGATAGAAGAGCTCCTTCCCGTCCCGCCGCCACCTCGGCTCCGAGCCCCCGGCGGTGGAAACCTGCCAGTTCCCGCCGGGGCCCGGGAAGGGGGCCACGAAGACCTCCCACTTCCCCGATTCGTTCGAGGAATAGGCGACCCACCGCCCGTCGGGGGAAAACTGTCCGTGGCTCACGCCGAAGGTCGTCTTCATGAACGGATACGGCTTTCGGTCGCCGCCCATCGGCAGCACCCAGAGCTCGAGGTTGGTCCGGGCGTCGAACGCGAGATAGAGAAGGAACCGCCCGTCCGGAGACCAGTCGGTGGGATATTTGGTTATCTCCGACACGAGAATCGGCTCCTCGGCGCTGGCGCCGCTCGACCTCTTTTGATACAGATCCGAATGGCCCTCGCGGAGGGACATGAAGGCGATCCGGCTCCCGTCGGGCGACCACGTCGGCCGCGCATCGATCCCCTGGTTCGAGGTGAACCGGGTGGGAATTCCCCGGGTCGATTCATAGATCCAGAGGTCCAGGTTTCCCGTCCGAGGATCGGCAACGTCCAGGGCGACTCTCTTGCCGTCGGGAGAGATGCGCGGATTGGCCTGATCGCCCGGTGCGCCCAGGGTGCCTTCCGCCTTGCCGGTTCGATCGAGCCAGACGAGCTGCGAGACGGCCGATGCGGATCGGGGCTGATAGAGCAGCAGTCCGTTCTCGGACACGGAGAAGAGGGCGAAGTAGGTCTGGGGAAAGTACTGGATCTCCTCGGCCACCGGAAACGGATCCCCCGCGGTTTGAAGACGATCCGCGTCAAACCGCTGGGCCAGGAGATTCCGGTCACGGTAGAAGAGCAGGTAACCGGGAGGCACGAAGGCCATCACCGAATCAGCGCGAACCAGCAGGCTTTCCTCCCTGGAATCCAGCGAGGCGACGTAGATGCCCGTCCTGTCCCTTTGCCCGCCGAAACTTGCGACGAGATACAGGAAGTGACGGCCGTCCGGGAGGAAGAACGGCCACCGGTGGGTGGTCTCACCCCGCGAGGGGTCGAAGCGCGTCACGGGGGTCGAGGTACCGCCGGAGGCGGAGACACGGTACAGAGGGCCATTGGGGACGGGCGCGAAGAGGATCACTCCCTCCCGGCTCCAGGTCCCGCCCCGGCTGGTTGGCGCGTCGCACAGCGTCTGAGGCGGCCCGCTCGAGGCGTCGATCTTCTTGAGCTTTCCATCGGCGAAGAAGCCGATGAAGCGGCCGTCGGGCGACCAGAAGGGGAAGGAGGGATTCTCGGTGCCCGGAAGCGGCTGGATGGCGAGAGAACTCAAGCCCCGAATCCAGAGGAGATTCTTACCGGAGGTGTTCCGGGCCACCAGGACGATCTTCTTCCCGTCGGGCGAGAGGACGGCGGCGCGCAGTGCGGACTTCTCGGGAAGCAGGATGGAGGAGCGCATCGGACCCTCCAACGCCGGCGCACGATCCCGGAAGCGGATCGCGGCCGTGGCTGCGACCGCCAGAGCCGCGAGAAGAGCCAGGGTCGTCAGCCCCCATGCGAGACGCTCGCGGCTTCCACGACGCGCCACGATCGCGGCCGGAGCTCCCGCCCGCGATCCCTCCTCGGCGATCCATCGGAGCTCCCCCATCAGGTCGCGGGCGCTCTGCCAGCGCTCCTCCGGATCCTTCGCGAGGCAGGTCCTGACCACCCGGTCGAGGGCGGGAGGCGACATCGGCTGGATCGTGGAAATCGCCGCGGGCTCGGAGGACATGATGGCCGTGATCAGGCTCGCCTGGCTGGCGCCGGTGAAGGCCTTTCTTCCCGTTGCCATCTCGTGGAGCATCGCGCCGAAGGCGAAGATGTCTGTCCGCGCGTCGGTCTCCTTCCCCTCCAGCTGCTCCGGCGCCATGTACTGGAAGGTCCCGAGGATCGTCCCTTCCTGAGTCAGGTTCGCCTGCGTTGGAAAAGCGGTGAGGCCCCCCGCCGGAAACGCCGGTGCCATCGCCTTCGCCAGGCCGAAATCGAGCAGCTTCACCCCCGATCTCGTGAGCATCACGTTTGCGGGCTTGAGGTCCCGGTGCGCAATTCCCTGGCGGTGCGCCCTGCCGAGAGCGTCGGCGATCTCCACGCCGAATCGAAGCGTCTGTTCCAACGGGAGGGGCCCCCTCGCCAGGCGATCCGAGAGGACCTCGCCCTCCAGATATTCCATGACCAGGTACTCGATCTCCCCCTCCCGCCCCACGTCGTAGAGAGCGCAAATATGCGGATGCGAAAGCTGCGAGATCATCCTCGCCTCCCGCTCGAAGCGGGAGCGCACTTCCGGACTGGTCGAGAGGTGCTCGGGGAGGATCTTCACCGCCACCTCCCTTCCCAGGCGCGTGTCCTTCGCCCGGTAGACCTCCCCCATGCCGCCTGCGCCAAGCGGTACGAGGATTTCGTAGGGGCCGAGACGGGTGCCGGCGGCCAGGGTCATTTCTTCTCCAGGGCGGCGGTCCAGTCCGAGACCACCGTCAGCGGCACCACGGTCCCCTCGGGCGGCGGAACGACGGCGACGATCTCCTTCCCGTCCGGCATGACGTCGAACTGGAAGAAGGATGGGAGGGAGAAGAGGGAATGGGGGACCCCGATCCCAACCTCCCCGCCGGCGCTGCTGAAGTCCACCGCCATCAGCCGGTTGTCCAGGGACTTGAAGAAAATCTCCTTTCCGTCGCGCCGCCAGCAGGGGGCCGTCCCGCCGTCTACCGAGACCTGCCAGTGGCGGCCCGGCTCGGGGAAGGAGGTCACCGTCACCTGGTAGCGTTCCCCGCCCCCCGAGGTGTAGGCGACCCATCGCCCGTCGGGCGAGAAGCGCCCCCCTGACTCGGAGATGCTGGAACCGATGTAAGGCTTCGGATCGGAACTGCCGTCGGCGGGGGCGACCCAGAGGTCCTCCAGGGACTTCGGATCCCGCACCGTGTAGAGAAGGTATCGGCCGTCGGGAGACCAGTCGGGGAGGTAACCGGTCGCCCCGGGCTTGAGGAGGGGCTGCTCATCGGCCGCCCGGTCGAGGGTCTTCAGGTAGAGGCCGAGCGGCCCTCCCCGCGAGGAGGCGAACAGGATCGAGTCGCCCCGTGGGGAGAAGCGGGGCTGCACCTCGGTCGCCTCGCTGGTGGTGAGGCGGGCCCTTGCCCCGCGGGAGATGTCGAGGGTCCAGATGGCGATCTTCTCGGAAGTGTCCCCCACGTCCTCCAGGGCGATCGTCCGGCCGTCGGGAGAGACGGCGGGGGCGTTGGCCGACGCCCTCAGCTCGGCCAGGGCTCGAATCTCCTTCCCGGTCCGATCCAGCATCACCAGGCGCGAGGCGGCGCCCGAGGAGGAGCCGGGCTGGAAGACGAGGACGCCCGCTTCGGAGACGGAGAAGAGGCTGCGGGCCGCGCCCGGCAGCGAATGAACCCCTTCGGCCACCGGCATCGCCTCCCCCGCGGTGCTCAGGTTTTTCAGATCGAGGGGTTGGGCCATGAGGGTTCCGCCCCGCACGAAGAGCAGATGTCCCGCCGCATAGGCGACCTGCGACTCCGACCGGATCAAGAGCCGGGGTTCGCCGCCGTCGAGGGATCCGGCCCAGATGGTATTGCCGCCGCTCACGATTCCACGGGAAAGGTAGATGAAGTGCTCGCCGTCCGGGAGAAACTGGGGGAACCGGTGCGAGCTTTCCCCCTTGCCGGCATCCAGCTTCGTCACCGGGACCGATTCTCCTCCGGTGGCCGCCACCCGGTGGATCGGTCCGCTGAAGCTTGGGGCGAACAGGATCGTCCCGCCGGAATTCCAGGAGCCCCCCTTGCCCGAAGGCGCCTCCGCCAGGACGAGGGGAGAACCACCGGCCACGCTCACCGTCTTCAGCTTCCCCCCGGCGAAGAAACCGATGGCCCGGCCGTCTGGAGCCCAGAAGGGGTAGCTTGCGTCATCGGTCCCTTCCAGCTCCCGGGGCTGGGTGTTGTCCATCTCGCGGAACCAGAGGCGGGACACTCCCTTGGGGGAGACCAGCACCAGGGCGATCCGCGCACCGTCGGGCGACACCGCCGGCGGCCCCGGCTGGACTCCCTCGTACCGGTTCCGGAACCCTTCCGGGAGGGCGATGGAGGCCCGCAGGACCCGCTGGGTCGGAGGCTTGCGCAGAAGGAGCGCTCCGCCGAGCGTCAGGGCCGCGACCCCGAAAAGCGCCGCCAGGATCCAGGCAACGAACGTCCCACGTCGTCTCCCGGATGCTCCCGCCTCGAGGGGCGGGGAGAGCACTCCCGATTGGGAGCCCGTCTCACCAATCCATTTCAACTGCCCGGCGACGTCCTGGGCGCTCTGCCACCGGTCGTCCGGTTCCTTTTCGAGGCACTTCCGCACCAAGTGGTCCAGGGCGGGCGGGCTCATCGCCTGCACCGACGAGATGGGCGGAGGCTGGGACGACACGATGGCCGCGATCAGGCTCGTCCGGCTCTTCCCCTGGAAGGCCTTCCGTCCGGTGGTCATCTCGTAGAGCACCGACCCGAGGGCGAAAATGTCGGTGCGGGCATCGGCCTCGAGCCCTTCCAGCTGCTCCGGCGCCATGTACTGGAACGTTCCCAGGATCGCCCCCTCCGTCGTGAGCGGCTTCGCCTGTGTCGGCAGCGTCGTCAACCCCTGCACCGGCGATCCAGGCCCGGCCGCCGTCCGCGCCAGCCCGAAATCGAGGAGCTTCGCCCCCGACCGGGTCAGCATCACGTTTCCCGGCTTCAGGTCCCGGTGGACGATTCCCTGCCTGTGGGCATGGTGCAGCGCCTGGGCGATCTGCGCCCCTACCCGCAGCGCCTGCTCCAGCGGCAGCGGCCCCTTTTCCAGACGGTCCGCCAGCGACTCCCCTTCCAGCAGCTCCATCACAAGGAAGGGGGCCCCTTCCTCGTGCCCGACGTCATACAGGGTGCAGATGTGGGGATGGTTGAGGGCGGAAATGCTCCTCGCCTCCCGGTCGAAGCGGGCGAGGAAGGTCTCGTCCCGGGCGAAGATCGCCGGCAGGACCTTGATGGCCACGTCGCGCCCGAGGCGCGTGTCCTTCGCCCGCCAGACCTCTCCCATGCCGCCCGCGCCGATGGGGGCGACGATCTCGTAGGGGCCGAGGCGGGCGCCGGCGGCGAGGGTCATGGATTCACCAGGGTCGTCCACCCGAGCACGACTCGAAGCGCCATCTTCTCTGTCTCTCCCGTCGGCATGCTCAGCAGGAAACGTTCTCCGTCGCGGGTGCCGGCGGCGCCGGTGAAGCCTCGGGGCAGATCGAAGAGCTTGACGGGCTCCCCGGGCTGGAGGTCGGCGCCTGCGATCTTCACGGAGACGCTCATCAACAAGGGGCCGCTGACATAGAGAATCTCCTTGCCGCCGCGCACCCATCCTCCCCCGTTGGCGCCGTTCCTCGAGATCTGCACCTTGTGCCCCGGGGTCGGAAACGATCGCACGTACATCTCCTGGGTCCCGCTCTCGTTCGACTGATAGAGGATCAACCGGCCGTCCGGCGAGACGCGGGCCCCCGATTCGCTGAACGGGGTCTGGAGAAAGGGCGCCGCCTTTCCCTCCCCCGAGACGGGCACGGTCCAAAGGTCCCAGAGGGTGGAGGATCCCAGGTCGCTGAAGACCAGCGTTCGGCCGTCTGGCGTCCAGTCCTCGGCCTGCTTGAAGAGATGATCCGTGGTCGGCAGGGTCCGGACCTCCCCTCCCCCGCTCGCGTCCGCGATCTGGATCTCCCCGCGCCCGGAGCGGTTCATGTCGAAAGCGATCCGACTGCCATCGGGCGACCAGACCGGATGATCATAGAGGGCACCCCCGGAAGTGACGCGGGTAACGATGGAGCGGGCGAGATCGACCCGCCAGAGGTCGTCGCCGTTGTGGACCGCCGCAAAGCGCCCATCGGGCGAAATCGCCCCCATTCGCCACGGCCCCCGGGGCAAAGCGAGGGCCCCGCGCCCCGCGCCGGTCCGGTCGAACCATTCCAGGCGCGTGTCGGGCCTCCGAATCACGGGAAAGACGAGCCGGCCGTCCCGGGATGCCGAGGCCACCGGCTCGGCGTCATAATCCGACGCCACCGGCGCGTCGGCCAGGGCTACCGGGTCTCCCGCCAGCGACAGGCGGCCCGCATCGAAGCGCTGCGCCATCACCTTCCCGTCGCGCGCGAACACCCGGTAACCCGGCT
>Ga0315288_10003947_pt1 | contig 18896 bp, 19 predicted proteins | sample YL17G11_20_MG_FD_203454 | JGI IMG/M metagenome (GOLD analysis project Ga0315288, IMG submission 203454) | Sediment microbial communities from Yellowstone Lake, YNP, Wyoming, USA - YL17G11_20 | ecosystem: Environmental > Aquatic > Freshwater > Lake > Sediment | place: USA: Wyoming | collected... | reverse complement strand
GGTTGGTTGCCAGCCTGTATTGAACTTTTCCATTAATGCATCACGAGTTCTTTGTCCATTAACTTCACTTTCCCATTGAGCGACAGAAGCAAAGATATTGGGGACAAGGCTAGAACCATTAGATAAATCACCTTCAAGTACAGAAATGAGATTAATATTATTTGCTTTAAATTCGTTCCAAATACGAGAGAAGTCGGTAACATTCCTAGCAAAGCGGTCAATCTTATAAATCAAAACACTATCAATGCCTTTCTCTTTTATCGCTTTGAGCATTTGTTGAAATTCGGGGCGGTTAACAGTTCTGCCACTCTTGCCTTCATCAACATACACTTGAGCAAGATGGAGTCCACGAGTCTTGCAGTAGTCTTTGATAGCTTCTCTTTGATGATCTAAGGAGAAACCTTCTTCTGCTTGCCCTACTGTTGATACTCGAATATATCCGTATGCTCTTTTCATAATTTTCTATACATTAATTATCAGCGGGTTAGATTCATTTGGCACGTCCAACAAATCTAATTCACTAACCGATTTTGAATGATTGTATTTAACGTTTATTAATAGGATTTGAAACAACTGTTTAGCGGCAAATTCAACTGTTACCTCGTTACGGGGTCGCTTGTTGTTAGAATTTTGCAACGGGTAATCAATCTTGGATTGTTTTTTTAAATTATTGGTTTTTTCTTTACATCTCTCTTTATGATTTATAAGGGCAGATGTCGAAGTATCCCTAATACTATCCGCTTTATGGGTATAGTCTCGAAACTCAAGGCTGACAGGGTCTTTAAAAGTCTTATTTTGTAAATTGGTGTTCATAAGTTTTTAGTCAAAAATTGATACTTCTCTTTAATTTTTTAGCTAATAATTAGATGTTTTCGGTACTCAGTCCAATCGCCATCAAAATAAATTCGCAATATTTCTTTTTCGTGTTCATCATTTTCAATTTCAATTTTTTCGATAACGTTTTGGTCAACCCATTTCATATCGTCAGGAGTAAAATTTGTATAATCGCCATCGTCATAAATTTGTTGATATTCTTTGTCGCTTCTAACTTCTTGTTTGATAACCACTACCTTATGAGAATCAATAGAAGAAGGAGTATTACTATCTTTATAGGAATCTGTAGCTAAGGATTTTGTTTGAGCCGATATATCGGTCTTTTCGTCATTTTCAATTCCAACAGGTTGGAGGTTTTTTCCAATAGATTGGAAATCGATTCCAAATGATTGGAGAATTGTTTCAATCGGTTGATTCTGTTCAAGGAGTTGATATTTATTTGCTTCCCCTTTGATTTTCTGACTCTGCCCGATATATCTTCCACAGCAAGTCAATTTATATACGTGTGGGTTGTTTGTTGTTCCAATGAATCCAACTTCGAGTAGTCTTTTATGCCAATTTCTGATCGTAGTATCGGATTTACAATGAAATACGTTTGCTATTTCTTCGAACTTTACCGTAAATACTCCGTAGTTAGGTTGTGCGGGATTAAAACAAAATAGATCAGCGTAGAACTCCAAGAGAGCAAGTTCCTGTATGGATAAAATTCCATGTTGGATAAAATACCATTTATTTCTGTGTGTTGCTCGGTATCCGTTTAACTTCATAAGAACATTCTCTTAAAAAGCAAACGAGTCCGATATGCCGATTGAAAGGCCTGTTTATGGAATATGCAATTTAGAAGCCTGTTAGTTGCAGGTCAAGAAGCAAGAAGTTTTTCGTAGGTTTTGACAGCTTTAAGCACATCAAGGTAGGTGGTGTTTTCTGTTTCGTGTTTTTGTACCCACTCATTAGCTATCTTTTGATAAGTATCACCTTCTATCCGTTTCCAATACCATTCCCGATACTTTCTGATATTAGGTGTTAAATCAATTCGTGGTTGATAGTAGGATAACCGCTTATCAGTTTTCATCAATTCCTTAGCTTTCCTAAATTCTTCTTTTACGTCTTCATAAGTGGAAGAAGGAGATACAAAAATTGCTATTGGTGGTAAGGTTGGTCCAAACCATAAACCGCCTGACTCAATTATTTCAATTTTAGTGGGTTTGAAATTATCGTCAGTAACTACTCCACAGTATATTGATTGTCGTATTACGTCATAAAAATATGGAGGTCGATTAAACTCATAGCATAAAAGATAACATTCATTTTCTAGTACTAAAGGCAGTTCCCTGTTATCAATTATTTCACCATAAAAATCTGGTAGCGACTCTTTCAAAACACCGATTTTTTTGTATTTTGATATATCAATTTTGGCATCACCGCCACCGAATAAATCTTCAAAATCAGGGAAATCATAATCTTTATATTCTTCAACAGGAATAAGATTAACAACTTTATAATAGCTTCTCAATTTTGGTAGTAAGTTAAGGAAGGTGGGTTTATCAAAGAGTAATGAGATTTCTTGATAGTAATCGTCTCTATTGGTACGAATATCAATTTTTAAATCCTGAAGATAAGCTTTATCATTTTTCTTAATTCTCATATATCCTCAACTACTATTGTACGAAAAATAGCCCGTAATATCGAATACGATTATAATCCCTGCTCGAATTTAGATATAATAGTGATGAAAAGAGAATATATGGAGAATTATTATTTGTATTTAAACTGGACTCATGATTACGTTGGTATTCACAAGGGTACATGCAATATATGCAAGAATGGGAAAGGGATACAAAACAAGACTTCCGCAAAACACGGGATTTGGATTGGTCCATTAAAAGACTTAAAAGATGCTAAGTTTGTTGCCTCGAAGCTCAAGAAAAGAACTATTACGGAATGTTCTAGGTGTTTATAAAAAGCGTATTTACTTCTTAGCCTTTTCTTCTACCATCTGCTTGTACTTTTTTTCAACTTCCCAATCGTGCAGTTCTCTTTCTTTGTTGCTCATTCCCGACCCTGCGATTAAATAGTACAAAATTCCAAAAGGACCAAATATTAATCCAACAATAAACGCTGAATTGGGACTTTTATATTTTTTATAAGCAATATACGAGCAGATAGTTGCCCAGATAGAAGTAAGAGCAAGAGTAGTGTCTAAGTCAAGGCAGATAATGCCACAATGCCACCTAATACCAAGGAAATTCTTGAAGAATCCGAAAACACCTAGAAAAAAGAGAAATATTCCCAAAAGTAGTTTGCCTTTAAACTCACTCTTCATATATTTTTATAAGTTAATCTTAGTATTTCTTAGAGTAAAAATCAACCTGTTTTTAAGGCTAATTGCTTAGTTCTGTTTAGTGGAGTATTGGCTTATGGCATACAACAATTAATACATATGCCAAAGACAAAGGATGAAACATTACGGTCATTAGGGAAAAAGGTTCAGAAGTTAAGGGAAGAAAGTAATCTAACACAGGAGGAGTTAGCCCACCAATTGGGCATTTCTAGGGTTTATATGGGTTACATTGAACAAGGGCGGGAAAGCCCGTCATTAAAACTCCTCATGAAAATGTCCCGAAAGTTTGGAGTGAAAGTGGAAGATTTGTTCCACAGATAGAATTCAACTTTTCTTTAATCAACTTCAATATTGATTTATCTCGGAGAGTATTAATGGTTTGTAGTAAGAGTCCAAAGGTCTGTAAGTAAGAATTTTTGAAAATCTCGAATCTGTTCCGCTAGTTTGGGATTACTCGTCATTTCAGGTCGTGGGTCAACATAGTAAACTCCGTCCAGTTTATTGAGTGCAACGGTGTAACCAAGGAAGTGGTTGGTTTTAAAAGTTGAATTAATCCCGAAGATACTATTTCCTTTTACAGCTCTCTGAACGTCATGAAGGAATACTGCGATTACTTTAATATCCCTACCAAGTAGCCTTGATAGTAAAAATTTATCTAGAAAAACCTTATCAATTCTATCCTTACTGGTTGTTTTTACCGAGCCGACTATTTCTGAGGGGTGAATAAATTTAGTTTCGGAAGTCAGGATAGCTTTATTTTTTGAAAATACTAAATCAAGTTCATAAGACATGGAGTATCCTGGTTGATTTGGTATCGGAAGATTAACAGTGCGAGGTTCACATTCTATTCCCAACTCTTTGATTACCAGTTTCACAAGGACTTCAAATAACATGCCTATGCGTTTTCTAGATTGGTTGGAATTATCAAAAGAGTCGCCAACACATCCAATTGTTTGCTGAAGGGTGTAAATTACCTTATCAATTTCTCTTGATGCGATATAACCCTTATACGTTGCATTATCAGATATTTTATCTTGAAACTTTTTAAGATCGCTAAGAAATGCTACAAACCTTTCAAACTTGTCCTTCATATCCTCAGGGGATTCTATGAACAGGTCGCTATTTAATGGTCGTGTTATTTTGTAACCATCATTTTTATTATATTGATAGAAAATATAGTTATTGTGGTTAGGCGATACTATTCGTGTTGGGCTTGATCCCTGAAGATAACTTAGAAATGCTTGAGACATTTTAAGATAATCTTTAAGTTGGATAAAGGCTGATTTATCTTGAACACTTGCTTGTAAATCGTGCAAATTAATTGTTTTCATCTTATTGATTTTCTACGATCAGTATTTTCCTGATCAAATTTTATCCAGCGTTCAATAGGCCATTCTTTAACATTTTCTATTCTATCTGCAGTAATTTTACAATATTCTGCTGAAATGTCGCAACCCTTCCACTTCCTTTTTAACTGCTCAGCCACTGCAGCAGTTGTTCCTGAGCCGAGAAAAGGATCAACAACTAAGCTCCCTTCATTCGATGAAGCGAGAATTATTTTTCTTAGTAATTCTTCAGGTTTTTGAGTTGGGTGAGTAGTTCTCTCCTCAGCTCCATTACTTATTGTAGGGATTTCTAGAACATCCCTAGGCTTTGCTCCTAAAGGATTTGGGCTCCATAATTTCCCTCCATTTTTTTCTTTACCATATTGACTGGTAATAGCTTGAGGGTGAACGGGATATTTTAGCGTGTGATTTCCATAGGGTATACGAACAGAGTCAACATTAAAAATAAAGACCTTGCTTTTTCTTAAGTGCAAAATGCTCTCATGTGATCGTCCCCAATCATTACCTAAATTAGCTTTATTCTTATAATGCCAAACTATCCAGTGGCAACCTTTAAAAAATTTCATTGCTGGATGTTTTAAATCTGCCAAAATTTCTGAAAAACCACAGATATATAATGATCCTCCCTTTTTTAATATCCGGGATGCTTCCTCAATCCATTTTAGGGACCATTCTATATACTTCTCTTGAGACTCAAACGTATCCCACTCTGCCTTTTTAATGTTGTATGGGGGATCAGCAAATACTAAGTCTACCGATTCAGATTCAATTGTTTTAAGCCATAATTCTGAATCACCTAACCAAATTTCACCATGTGGGTGTGAGTAAAATAACTTTGGCTCGTTTGGATTCTTAGTTGCTTGATTAAGCTCTACCAGTTTCCCTTTTCTAAGTGCATCTCCAAACAGGGTCTGATCAAAAGATTGTTTTTTAAGATTGTTTTTCCTCATACTTTTTTATCGGAATTTAAAACTGAATTGTTTTTAACAAATCTATCAATAGCTTCCTTCGGAATACGATAGCCCTTTCCTAATTTTACAGCCTTTAATTTACCATTTTTTATATAGTTGAGAACAGTTTGCCAATGAATCTGAAGGAGATCGGCTACCTGTCCTACGGTTAAAAATTCGTTGTTATTTTCTGTCATATATGTTATAAATCATTATAAGCATTTATAAATGAAAAATGCAACAAGAAAATTTAAGAAATAGAGAATTATGAGCGAATTTTCAGAGCAAACAATCATCGATGAAAAGGGTCTTAAAATACTTGCTTTGGCATTTGATGAGCTATTTATTGACATTCAGTCTTTTGGCGCAAAAGACAAGACAGCAGACGTAGATGGAAGAGTCAGGCTCAGGGATGGAAAAAGTAAAAACTTAAACAAAGTTCTAGAGTTTCAATTAAAAAGCACAAAGAAAGTAAAAGATAATAAGCACAGATTTGACCGTAAGGATATAGACTATCAACTTACATGTAATATTCCCACCCTAATGTTTGTCGTGGATGTGACAAACAAAAAAACGTATTGGTATTATTTTCCAAATAATGTTGACAAACTTGATATAGGGAAAAGCTACGAAACTAAAACGCTTGATCTCACAGGATGTGAAGTTGATGGTAACTCAAAAGAACTTAAAGAATTATGGGAAAAGATAGCAAGCGTAGAACCATCAGAAATTTCTACGAAAACCGCTACATCAGAACTTGAATTAGATAAAAGAGCTGACAAAACAGAAACATCTTCACAAGTAAGAGCGATACTGAACTATGAGGCAACCTCTGAATATCAGTCAGAACTAGATAATGCCCGAGATTTAATAAACAACAATAAACCTTCTACGGCTTTAATCATCTTAGAAGATTTAAAAAAGCGTGTTTGGAACAAAACTACCGATAAGCTTGTTAAATTCAGAATATTGACCAACATTGGAGCGTCTAAGCTTGCCTTAGATCAAGAAACAGAAGCATGTAAGTTGTTTCTCGAAGCACTTCAATATAGTCCTGATGATGAAAAAGCATTAGCAAATGTATCTCTAGCGTATTTACTTTCAGGAGATAGCGCTCAAGCAATAACCTTCTCACTAAAGACACTCGATAAAAACCCGTCAAATCCTCAGGCATTATCAGTTTTCTTGCAAGCGGCTGATAAGAAAAAACGTGATAGTTTTCTAGATAAGTTATCCAGTACTCTTAAAAACTCGCCTGAGGTGTATTTTTCACTTGGATTCGTTGAACAAAAAAATAACAACTACGAGCAAGCTATTCCTTACCTGCGTAAAGCACTAGAACTCGATGATGGTAAATCGTTGGAGATACCAAGCACATTAGCGGGAGCGTTGATAGATAAAAATGTTCCAGTGTTAAAGAAACAGGAACTTGAGGGTTTAACAAAGAAAGATAATGCTGAAGTCGAAGAAGCAATAGTACTGCTAACCAAGGTTTGGGGTAAGGTTGAAAATACTGAATTAGCAAAAACCAAAGTCAGTTGGTTAGTAAATCGAAGTTTTGCTAAAAGAGTTTTAGGTAAGTATGACGAAGCATATGCAGATGCAAAAAAAGCATACGAGCTTGATCCTGCCAATTTTAATGGGATAAGGAACTTCGCAATTCTCTCCTTTGAGATGGGTAAATATGATGAGGCTATTAAGCTTCTAGAGCCATTCAAAAACTCGAAAGAATTTCCCCAAGCTACCTACCTAATGGGATTAGTAGAAAGAGAACGTAAGGATTTTGATAAAGCTATTGCATTAATCATGAGTCAGTTGGAGCAACCGGATATAACTGAGGATACTAAAGAAGATGGGTTAGCACTTCTTATTGAAACGTATTTGATGGCAGGAAAGCCTGATGAAGCGGAAAAGTATATAAACGATAACCTCAAGAAGAATGAAAAAAACATCATGTTGTTAGTCTTCAAGTCAAAGCTCTATCAGGATAGAGGTCAGCAATCAGAGGCGATAGAACATATTAAAAAGGCGTATAGCTATTTGACTGAAACATCCTCTTATCATGACAAGTTTATGGTCGGGAGCCAACTATATAAACTTCAGCAATTTAAGGAGACTCAAGTAATTTATGAGGAGATAGTTGATAAGTCTGTCTACTCACAGTTGTTGTATCGTCTTTTATATACCTATTACGAAACTAACAGTTATGCAAAAGCACTGGCTCTCAGTCGATCAATAATTCAAAAACAAGGACCGATTGATGATGTACTCAAGCTACAAGCTGCAATTTTAGAGGAACAGGGCGATCTAGACGGAGTAATAGCAACATATGATATGTCGATTGAAAATAATCCTAATGACACATCATCAAAGGTTCAAAGAGGATTTGTGTTGCTAAGACAAAACAAATTTAAAGAAGTAGATAAGTATCTAGATGAAACAACTTTCGATTTGGAAACACTTTCGGAAACAATGAGATTTAGACTTGGATACCTCTATGCTCTTCGAGGAAAAGTCGATAAATTCCTAACAACCATATATGAAACAAGACGGAAGTTCTATGACGATGAGAAAGCTCATGTTGAATACATTCAGCTTTTCTTTTTGAGAACAAAGGATACAGAGTCAATCCTTGTACCAAAAGAAGTAAAAGATGGTACTGCTGTTATCTATAAGCTTCCTAATGGTCAGTTGGAGCATTTCGTTATAGACGACAGGGATGACGCTTCCAAAGCACTGAAAGAAATTAGACCAAGCGAGGAATTAGCGAAGAAATTAATGGGAAAAAAGGTTGGCGACAAAATTGAGATTAAACCAAGGGTTATCGTTGAAATAACTGAGATTAAGAGCAAGTATGTCAACGCACTACACGAAAGCATGGCTTTGCATCAATCACTATTTAACGACACTCCCAGTCTCCAAAGTATTCAGTTAGGTACACCAAAAAAGAGGGGTGAGTTACCTGAAGGATTTGATGTTATTAAAAAACAGATTACCGCTCAATATGACCATGCTCAAAAAGTAGAAGCTCTTTACAAAAGCAAAAAGATAACTATAGGAGCATTTGCCAATTTAATCGGTAGAAACATAATCGAGGTTTGGGGAGGTATGGTTGCTGAGGAAAGATTAGGTATAAATTACGCAAGAGGAGATTTACAAGAAAGAATTACTGCTGTTGCTGAACTTAAAGATGACACTCAACTTGTTGCTGACCCAATTGCTTTACTTACTATTCACTCATTGGATATCAAGGACTTATTAGTAAAGGCATATGGAAAATTAGGAGTAGCTCAATCAACCCTAGACTTAATTAATCAACAAATATCGCAGCTTGAACCAATTAAAGATAAAGGCTACCTGACTTTAGGCATGCAGGAAAAACAACTCACTAGGTGGAAAGTGAAGCCGGAAAGAATTAAAAAGAATATTAAATATTTAACAGATTTAAGCCAATGGATCAAAGAAAATTGTGAAATACTTCCGATAACAGAAATGGAAGACATTACCAGGGAACAAAAAGAAGATTTGGAGAAGCTTTTTGGTATTCCCTCCATTGATACGGTTTTAATAGCAAGGACAAAGGGTAAATTATTATTCTCAGACGATCAACCATTAAGAGAAGTAAGCAAAAATGAATATGGAGTTAAAGGAATTTGGACACAAGCACTTTTGATGAACGCACTAGGGAAGGGATTTATTACTCAGGAACAGTATGACGACTACGTGCTTAAACTTGTTGGCTTAAATTATTACTACACGAGTGTAAGCGGTAAAAATCTGTTTTATGCCTTGGGAAAGGCTAACTGGAAACTTGGAGAACCTTTTAAGAGTGCTTTAAGAATGTTGGAACCAACATTTACCGATACGGATTCCTCGATAAACGTAGCTGTCGACTTTTTATACAATGTGTTTACACAAAAAGTGATTCTTGGTGATGTAGATGCAATCTTATTTAGTCTACTTGATAGCCTAACCAAAGACAGACTTATTGGTGGAGTTTTGGGAAAGTTCATACAGGATTTAAGAAAAAGATTTTACTTAATACCACTCGATTTAAAACTAATTCTTGAAGCAATAGAGACCTGGAATAAAACAAAGTTAATCAAATCTTAGTTAAACAACAAAGAAGGCTAGTGTTACCTAGCCCTCTTTCAAAAGGAGTCTTTCCAAAACGTCTCATTTTTTGGAAGCGACTTCCTTTTTAATTTTAACTTGTTCTTCTTTCTTTTCCACCGTAGCAACCGTTTCTTGTTTTGCTTCTAGTCTTTTTGCTTTGCGTCTTGCTAAATATTCCCGATGTGTTTGTTTACCTTTTTCGCTTTGTTGGTAGCGAAGACGAGCCTGTTTACCAAGATCACTTTGAGCATATTTCTTCATAGCTTGTGTCCATGCCATATGTAAATCACCTCCTTTTTAATTGATTAATTATTTAGGCTTTGCCTAGTTCCTTCCCCTTACGAAGGATGTTCATAACAATCGCTGACACCCGACCTTGTAGATCACTTCGGGTATAGTCATCCTGATTATCAATGAGTTCTAAGATTTCATTCTCGAACTCCCATTGAATTTTCATCTCTTTTTTATCAATCATTTATTACCTCCTTCCTCCTTAAATGTGCTAATATAATAAGTATCAATCACCTTATAAAAGGTGGCACTGGATACGACTATATAAGACGGGGGCAATTCTTCGAGGTTTAGTGTAAGTTCATAGTGTTCTCCTGAGAATAAAAGAAAATTAAGAGAATTTTGAAACGATATTTCTTTTATTTATTAAAGGAGCAACCTATGAAAACAAAAAACATCACACTTTTTTATTCCCAGTCTCACTTTTTGCCTATACAACTTGAGAGATTGGCAGGTTTAGGAAAAGCTACCTTCAGCGGTAGTGCTTTAAGCAAGGTTCCACGAGATACGGAAGTGCTGGTATTTAATCCTGAATCGGCAGGAGAAGCCAAAGCCAAAAGTCGCTTGCTTCAGATTTTAGACACCCTTCCTTATGTGAAGTATCTGGTATTGGAAAGCTCGGATTGCAGTTTTGTGGATTTTGACTACTGCCGGGAGAAAAACATTATCGTTTCTTACGTTCCTTTTTACGATGCCGAATCCAAAGCCGAGCATGAGATAGCCCTGCTCTTAAGTTGTTGTAGAAGAATCGTTATTAATGATAGGAGTACTTACCGAAGGCGGTATTATCCTGAACCCGGACACAACTTCAAAGGCAGTGTATTAGGAGTTATCGGCCTTGACCATACTGGAGAACTAGTTACAGAGTTAGCAAAAGCTCTTAGTGCGGTAGTTTATGCCAGTAATGAAAAGATAACCCATCTCGAAGGAGTGCAAAGAAAAACGCTGGATACTTTACTTAACAACTCGGATATGGTTGTTCTTCACTTGCCTGACGGAAAAGAATATAAAAAGTTTCTCAACAGGGAAAAGATCAAAAGATTGAAAGAAGGCTCAATTGTCGTTAACACTGGCAACAGGGAATGGGTAGATGAGCGAGCCATGAATGAAGCCCTGACAAGCAGACAAATTGCCACCTACTGCTTTGAGGCGGATGCAATTGGCAAGTCGCCATTAAAAGGGAACGACTACGCCCTAATGTTTAAGCCTTTCGGTTCCTATACCAAAGAAACGTTGGAGAAAAACCGGGAAGCGATGGTTAAAAACATCGAAGGAATAGTCAGGGGCATGCCATATAATAGTGTGAAGCTATAAATAAAATCAAATCTAAGCGATTCTAATAAGAGGTGAAACAATGGAATACCTTAAACAGGTATCTTTCATCACCTTTACGTTTATCGCTTGTTTTACAGCGGTTATAGCGCAGTAAACAACATGATTTTGAGGCTAAAATAGGCATTTTGCTAATTTATGAGGAAAGTCTAAATTGTTGAGGCGTGAGTAAGTATCTTGATTTGTTTTAATCTTTCTCCCACTTGCTCAGCCTAATTCAAAGGTAGTTACCCCAAAGATTTTATTGATAGGCACGTTAGGTGTTTCTTTGTTGTACATCCGAGCAGTTTCAAAAATTGGTTTCATTTGATATGTTTCCGCCAGTGCTACAGCATCTTTATTTACCCCTGGGACATCAAGAAAAATCGATGAGTTTTTACCAACAAACCTTCGCATCCGTTGAAAAAGTATATTAGCGATTTCTTTAGTATCAGCAAATAAAGGCCCAATTTTAAATCCTGTCCGGCATTTTCTAACCATTCCATAACCCAATAGTTTTTCATCTTTTATAAATCCAATTGCTAAACTTTCAGGTTGTTGTATCCAGGATTGAAGAAATACAGGACGACTGGTAGGAAATATTTGGTCATCATAACTTTTGAGTTGTTCAAAGGGAACATCTTTTAACAAAACTGCTTCTGCACTGTTGTTTCCAACTTGTTCTAACCCCGTACCCTCGTAACGGATATTGCCATAGGCCAACTTGAACCCCGATTTTTTATAGTTCTCTTGTTGAGCAATCACGCCATCAAGTCCGACATTCTGAGTAGGCAGGTGTTTAAGTGCCTCGTTCCATATTTGTATGCCGTATCCCTTGTCTCGATATTCTGATTTAACGATATAAAAGCCCAAGAATCCGAATTTATCATCATAAGAGACGGCTGAAATTGAAGCAATAGGTTCTCCATTGAGAAATCCTAATAAAAAGCCTTTTGGGTCTGTTTTATAAAAAGCGTCAGCGTCATGCAATCCAGGATTCCATCCCTCTTTTGCTGCCCACTCAACAGAAATGTCCAATTCTTCACGAATTGCTGGACGAATTACATAATCCATAATTGAATTATACTTCTCTAACAAAATTAATAACAGCGACTCAGACCCCTGCAACTCTTGTTAATAAATTAATTTGTTTTAATCTTTCTCTCGCTTGTTTATTATCTAGATTCTTCCAAATTCTTCTTAAACAATGCTTTTTCTATTTCTCTACAGGTTATGCCTGTTTTAGTGGAAATCTCTCTGATTTCTGCGAAGAATTTAAGAATATAGCGATGGTTGGTAAATAAGTCCGCTGGTTCCTTTCCAAACAACTCCCGCCAATCGTGGATATCGAATACTCCATATTTATTGGGATTATAGAAAGTTAAAATGACACTACTTAAAGCAGGACCAACACCTCTAATACTGCAAAGCAATTTTAGTTTTAATATATCGTCTTCTGTTTCGAAAGCAAGTTTAGAAACATCCTCAACGAATTTATCTTCAACAGGACTCAATAAGTTTAATATGCGTATTTGTCTTCCTTTTAGCCTACCTTGGAATTTCCACTTAACAATTCTTTTTAGATCATCCTTTGTTATAAACTTATTTCTTTGAAATTTAGTTCTCAACTCACCTTCGAGACCTGTATTATATAAATCTTCCTCTTTATCGTATCTTGCTAACCATTTTAATATTTCGTCTTTATCCATGATAACAATTATACTTTTTTTATCTGCTGGGTATATTAGAAGCGATAGTTAGCATCTTTATTTGTTTAAGTCTACTACGAGCTTGCTCAGCCCATACAGGGTTTTGGAAAGCCTTGATACACTGTGATAAACTGTCAGTCAGATTAATCCTAGGACCACGGAGCAAGTTAGGCGTTATTCTGACAGTCTTAGCCTCTATAAGACTTTGGAATAGCGGCGTATAGATTACTTTCGCAATCTTTTTATCCCTCACTTCTATCCGTTCGAAAAACATTGATAAGTAATGGCGTTTAGCTTCGAAATTAGCATTAGCAAACGTTTCTTTGATATTGTTTACCAAATCAAGAATTGCGATAGTGGCGTCAACATCAAACCCTCCCTGATTTTCGATGGTTGCCAGCTCGCTTTCTCTATTTTGAATTTCAATCGTCAACTCGTTGTGTTTTCTCTTGAATGTTTCCTTATCTATTGTTTGGTCTAATAAAGAATCTTCTAAAACACTTCGTTTTGCCTCAGTAGCTTTTATCGCATTTTGAACACCTTGAATTTCTACTTCTTTAGCTTCTCTAGAGCGATTTACAAGCGCTTTTGCCTTCTCAATGATAAGATTAGTAAACTCTTCGCTGAACTTAATTTTCCCCAGTTGTTCTACTACTTGGGATTCAAGATTTCCAAGAGGAGTATAGTGATGACAACCTCGTAAAGCATTGCCATGATAATAAGCTGATTTTTTAGTTCTGTTCCAGTCGCCGCATAAACGAGTATTATCTTCCTGACAATAAGCAAATCCATTTAATAGCCACTGATATTTTCGTCTACGACAAGCGTTTTGATTATGAAGTCGGGAAATTCTTTGACAAGTATCGAAGATAACCTGAGTTGTTAAAGGTGGATGATTTCCCTTGATAATACTTCCGTTATATCTAAACATTCCAAGATAAAACGGGTTTTTAAGGATAGAATATAAAACACTTCTATAAACCCGCTTATTATTTTTAGACCGCAAACCCATTTTATTGTCAAGTACCCCATTTTTTAAGAACACTTTCTTAGACTTTGTTTGTATTTAACCGGACTGGTTTTTAGTCTGGTGATAATCCTTTCATTATTGTAATAATTAATAAAGTGATAAACATATTCCGTTAGTTCTCCTAGGTCTTCAAATCTGTTAAGGTCTCCTGTCTCAGCTTTAAATCTGGAAAAGAAAGATTCAGCGTGGCTGTTTTGCCAGGGAGCTCCGGTATCACTGACAGATATTTTTGTTCCTTGGTTATTAAAATATTTAATGCAGCTTTCAGCTAAAAACTCTCGTCTAAAACTAGGTTTTCACGGGATGTTTTACCCTTTGTTAAAGGTTTTTAATAGTGTTGATTTAAAGGAGCCTTTTTTACTTTGTAAAGAAATCAAAAACCTTCTCTACTAGTAGCTTTTCGTTAAGAAAAAACCAAGCATGGTAACCATCGATAGTTTCTACTTCAAAATTGTGAGTTTCCTTTATGTTTACGAAAGTTTTATAGGGAATAAATTCGTCTTTCTTAGCTATTAGAATCTTAGTGGGCACAGGTATTTTTGATTCCAAATCTCCTAGTTTGTTTGTAGCGATTAGCGCATCAAGAAAGAATTGCCTAGGATGTTTGATAAAGCAGTTGAAAGCCCCATCAAACAACCATAGCAAGTTAACTTTTACTCCTTTCCAGGAAAGAATGTTATGAAAAAAGAGTTTTATATAGCCAATAAAACCATCAAAGAGGGTTAATCTTTTCCTTCTTGAGGATAATATTGGTGTGATAGTGCTGACAAGCATTACTTTTTTTAATTCAGACGGGTATTGATAAAGATATTCAGAAGCTAGTAAGCCGCTGAATGAGATGCCTATCAAGTAGTAATTCCTAACCTCTAAACTCAGAAGAAAATCGTGTAATTTTTTTGTGTAATCGTTGGTAGTTAACGCATTATTTTTATATCTCGAAAGCCCTCTGTATAAATCAGGAACAATAACTCGATAGCTTGCGGCCAATTTCTGAGCAATAGATTGATAAGACCGACTTGTTAACCAATTACTAGGAAGCAGAACCAATATTTCGCCTTTACCAAATTCTTGATAATGTGTGCATTTTTGCATCTTATCCTAATTATACTATGAAGGAATGAGAAGAAAATAGAGTTTTTCTTTTTTTATCATTATTTAACATTCGGGTATAATTAAAAGAGGCTTAACTTATAATTTTGACGTTATCTCTATATTCATCTGATTGATTTACCTCTCAAGTTTATATACAATAATTTAAGTTATTGATATGAAAAAATCATTTATCTTCTTAATTGTTTTACTACTTATTCTTCCTTTAGTAGGCCTCTTTAACCTTTTTTCTCCTTTAGCAAAAGCTCAAGATAATAATAATCATGTTCCAGGACAAGTCCTCATAAAGTTTAAGGATGGGGTTTTACAAGCAGAGAAAGATAATTTATTAAGAAATAATCAAGTACAGGTAGCCAATAAATTAGATGCTCTTGGAGTTTTAGTATTGCGGGTTCCTGAAGTAGCAGAAGAAAAAGTTGTTGCTGCATTATCTAAAAACCCGCATATAGAATATGCGGAATTAGATTATCTTGCCGAAGCGTATGCTGTTCCCAATGATTCCTATTTTTCTAATCAATGGGGTTTAGAAAATACAGGACAAACAATCAATGGAGTGACTGGGTTAATGGATGCGGATATCGATGCTTCGACTGCCTGGGATAAAACGTTGGGTGGCGTAAGGGTGGCCATTCTTGACTGTGGCATCAATCAAAGCCATGAAGAGTTAACTTCAAAAATAGTCGCCAGTAAGGACTTCACTGGCTCTACGTCCGGATTTAACGATATCTATGGTCATGGCACCCATGTGGCCGGAATAGTAGCAGCATTAACCAACAATAGCAAAGGGGTGGCTGGAGTTTGTCCGAATTGCTTACTTCTTAATGGTAAAGTCTTAAACGATAGTGGGTCAGGTGCCTATTCTTGGATAGCCAACGGCATTACTTGGACTGTTGGTAACGGTGCGAAAGTTATCAATATGAGCTTAGGGGGCTCAACTCCATCGAAGACACTTGAGAATGCGGTTAATTATGCTTGGAAAAATGGAGTGGTTGTCGTTGCCGCTGCTGGCAATTCAAATAATCCTTCCAAAACATACCCTGCAGCATATACCAATACTATAGCGGTAGCTGCTACCAATAATCTAGACCAGAAGGCATCCTTTTCAAGCTATGGCGTTAAATGGGTAGATGTTGCTGCGCCAGGTGAGTACATATTCTCAACCTGGAAAGATTCTTCAAGTCGGTACAACCCGCAACCCGAATGTGATTTAACAGGATGTTATAAATATGCCTCTGGTACTTCAATGTCAACACCAATAGTTTCAGGAGTGGTTGGCCTTATCTGGTCAACTGACTATGGCACTTCGGCTCCTGCTGTAAGAACTCGTCTTGAGTCAACTGCAGATAAAATTACGGGAACAGGTACCTATTGGTCTGCTGGTCGCGTTAATGCTGCCAATGCAGTGCAGTAAACTTTGCTAAGTGAGAGCTTGTTTATTTCCTCGATGGAATTTCTAACCCTCCCTTAATTTGATATAGTTATATAATGATTGGAAGGAGGTGAAACATAAATGAGAAAACTATTAATTTTATTGAGTTTTTTCTTCGTCTTTGCGTTAGTTCCATCAGTGTTTGCACAAACAACAGATTCCGATTTACCAAGCCCAGGCTTACTGCCTGATTCTCCTATCTATTTTCTGAAGCCATTAAGTGAAAAGGTGCGAGGGCTATTTGTATTTGGGGAAGATAGCAAAGCCTTATACGCTCTCACATTGGCAGATAAACGATTAAGCGAAGCGAGGGCCCTATCTGATAAAGGAAAAGATGACCTAGCATCAGATACGGCAGAACAAGCAGGAATAGAGAATGAAAATGCCCAGGAACACCTTGCTAAAGCTGAAACTGAGGGGAAAGACGTTACTGTTATTGTAGAACGTTTAGCGGCGAACTCTGCTCGACAACAGGCAGTCCTTGCAAAGGTTCTTGAGAAAATTCCTGAACAGGCGAAAGCGGCCATCCAGCGTGCAATGGAAATGTCCAAAAGAGGTTTAATCAAAGCACAGGAAATGCAGACTAAAGAGAAAGGTAAACCTGAAAATACGGGTAAGCCTGAAAGTGTCGGTCAACCGAGTGAAACAGGCAAGCCTGAAGGAATAGGAAAACCAAGCGGGGTTGGAAAACCAACCAATTTACCTGGCGGCAGACCACAATAGCTGTTAACGGTTAAGTTATTATAACAACCTATCGGATTCGAAGCGGTGGGTTGTTTATTTACTAATTGTTAGCAAACCTTATGCTATTGCGGCTTGTGTTAATAACTTAATTTGCTTCAGCCTTTCTCTTGCCTGCTCTGCCCAGATTGGATTTTGAAAAGCCTTGATAATACGTGATAAACTGTCAGTCAGATTAATACTAGGATTACGGAGCCAGCCATTTTTAGCCTCAAACTTTTAACTTGTAAAAACATTATTTTTAGAGTAGATTATGCTAATGAATGCAGAAAATTTAGCAGAGGTCGCCCGAGGTCTAACGCCTTCAGGTAAGGGAATTTTAGCTGCTGATGAAAGCTCTGGCACAATAAAGAAAAGATTTGATACCATTGGGGTAGAGTCTACAGGAGAAAATAGGCGAGCGTATAGAGAATTACTGTTTACTGTGCTAGGAATGGAATCGTATATAAGCGGCGTTATTCTGTTTGACGAAACAATAAGACAAAGTAAACGCGGGAGTGTTTTCTTTCCCGACCTCCTTACACTAAGAGGTATCAAGCCTGGGATAAAAGTTGATCAGGGGCTTGAGCCCTTTGGAGAAAACAGCGAAACGATTACGAAAGGATTGGAAGGTCTTCCCGAGAGATTAGTTGAATATGCGGCTTTGGGAGTTGCATTTACGAAATGGAGGGCAGTCATAAACATTGGAAATGGTGCGCCCACCGATGCCGCAATTGCCAGAAATGCTGAAGGATTGGCAAAATATGCAGCATTTTCTCAAGAAGCAGGATTAGTTCCAATCGTAGAGCCGGAGGTTCTCATGGATGGTGACCATTCAATAGAGGTGTGTCGGGAAGTTTCAATAGCTACTTTAATAAAGGTTTTTGCTTCGTTAAAAGATCACGATGTAGATCTTTCCGGTATGGTCCTTAAACCCAGTATGGTTCTTCCTGGAAAGAATTCCCCCGATCAAGTTGATGACGAAGAAATTGCCAGACAAACAATAGAGATGCTGTTGGCGACCGTTTCTCGTTCGGTTCCCGGCATAGTTTTTTTATCAGGAGGACAAAATCCTCAAGAGGCAACCAGAAGATTAAATACAATAAATAGAATGTTTAGAGATAAAGTTCCTTGGGAGCTTAGTTTTTCTTACGGCCGTGCCCTTCAGGAACCGGTACTCCAGGCATGGATGGGGAAGCCCGAGAATGTAATGGCCGCTCAAGCGGTTCTCTTAAAACGGGCGTGGTTAAACAGTTCCGCACGTTTCGGAATGTATAAACCCGAAATGGAGGAGTACTCCTTTTAAGGATTGGAATGGGGTGATCAGCAACGCTTCAGATTTCTTCAAACTTAATCCAACTCCTTGATTATATTAAAGTTACGATTTTCGAGCGGGGAGCCAGCTTCAGAAAATCGCTAAAAAGGTGGTTTTTTGTTAGAATGTTTAATAAATAATCCAACCTATAAATTAGAATGAAAAATAAACTTTTATTTATTATTAAACTGGTTTCGTTGGCATTTTTTTCATTTTTATGGTTTGTTCTTATCCAACCAGAGTATGAAATGATAACAAAACCAGAATTACAAAATGAGTTTCCAATTATCAAGGGAGTTTATGCGGTTTATTTTCTTGGTTTTATTTTATTAATCATAAGTGTAATTATTGTTTCTTTATTGCCTTTATTAATAAATCTAATAAAAAGTATGTT
>Ga0315288_10003946_pt1 | contig 18903 bp, 8 predicted proteins | sample YL17G11_20_MG_FD_203454 | JGI IMG/M metagenome (GOLD analysis project Ga0315288, IMG submission 203454) | Sediment microbial communities from Yellowstone Lake, YNP, Wyoming, USA - YL17G11_20 | ecosystem: Environmental > Aquatic > Freshwater > Lake > Sediment | place: USA: Wyoming | collected... | reverse complement strand
ATCTTATAAAACAATAATAAGTAGCAGACCCCAACGAGCACCACTACAACTATCTTGTGGCTGATACGCATAGTTCTAACTTTTATTCACCCGAATACTGATTATTTCATCTGACATTTCCCATATTCGCACACCTGTCTTTCAGAGGCCACTGAAGACTGTTGCCCTGAGCGATGGACACGGGCACTTGTAACAACGACCTTAAATATACACCAAATTCTCGCCCGAATCCATCTCATTCTTGACCGGCGCATCTATTCCGGTACAATGTTTGCTGCTGTGCGGGACACTTGTTTTTCGCAAGCGTATCCCGGCAAGGCTGTGGGATTATTTGTTCATGAGTTCTGCAAAATTGCAGGTAATCAACAAACGATTCTTTCTTTTGTAGGGTGGGGCTTGCCCCACCGTACTGGTCTGAAGTGGTGGGCTGAAGCCCACCCTACGCCTAACCTGCAATTTTGCAGAAGCCTTATTATTTGTTCAATCAAGGGAGGCGTGCTTATGAAGCGGCGTTCATTTCTCAAGCTCAGCGGCGGCGCCTGTGCGTCAGCGCTGCTGCGGCCGAGCGTGTCTTTTGCCGAAGGTCAGAGTGACAGAGGCAATGGTCAGATTGCTATCGACAGCGAGATGCTGCGAGACAGAAACCAGAATCGCTCGACGGTCGTATGCCAGAACGGTATCGTCTGCACGAGCCAGCCTTTGGCGAGTATTGCGGGTGTTGATATTCTAAAGGCCGGCGGCAACGCTATTGATGCCGCCGTCTGCGCCAACGCGATGCTCAGCGTGGTTGAGCCGATGAGTTGCGGGCCGGGCGGCGATCTGTTCGCCATAGTCTGGATCGAAAAGGACAAAAAGCTCTACGGGCTAAACGCCAGCGGACGAGCGCCCTACGACTGGTCTATCGAGGATGCCGAATCGCTCGGACTCAAGGAAATACCCATATACGGCCCTTTATCGTGGAGCGTTCCCGGTTGCGTGAGCGGCTGGGATGCTTTGCTACAAAAGATGGGCAGGCTCAAGCTCTCGCGCATTCTCGAAGCGCCGATTCACTACGCCCGCGAAGGATTCCCCGTCTCGCCCATCATCGCCGGCTACTGGAAAAGCGTCGATGCGAAACGATTCCCGACTCTCGGCAAGACCTTTGCGCCCGATGGCGCGATACCCAAGTTTGGCGACATCTTCAAAAACCCGGATTTGGCGCGTTTTTTCGAAATCATCTCAAGAGGCGGGGCCAGGGCCTTCTACCGGGGCGAAATCGCCGAGAGAATAGTCAAGTTCTCTGGGGCTTATGGCGGGCGGTTCTCAATGCGCGATTTTCGAGACCATACAGCCAATTGGGTCGAGCCGGTCAGCGCCAATTATCGCGGGTACGACGTCTGGGAGCTTCCGCCCAACGGCCAGGGCATCGCCGCCCTGCAGATTCTGAACATTCTTGAGAATTTCGACGTTGCCTCGCTGAAGCCCAACTCAGCCGAGCACCTGCACCTTTTCATCGAGGCCAAGAAGCTCGCCTTCGAGGACCGGGCCGTCTATTACGCCGATATGGACTTCGCCGACGTCCCGCTAAAGCAGCTTATCTCGAAGGAGTACGCGAAGACCCGCGCGAAATTGATTGATCCTGAGCGTGCGGCGCAGCAGGTTGCGCCCGGCAGGCTATCGGGCGCTTCGGATACGATTTACCTCACAGCCGCCGACAAAGACGGCAATATGGTCTCGCTCATCCAGAGCACCTACCACGGCTTCGGCTCGCAAATGGTGCCGGATGGTCTTGGCTTTGCCCTGCAGAACAGAGGCCAGCTCTTCTCGCTGAACCCGAACGACCTGAACAAATTAGAGCCGCACAAGCGGCCCTTCCATACCATTATCCCCGGCTTTGTGACCCGGCAGGGCAAGCCCGCCGGCGTTGGGGCGGGCAAGCCCGTTTTCTCATTCGGCGTGATGGGCGGCGACTTTCAGCCCCAGGGACATGCGCAGGTCCTGATGAACATCATCGACTTCGGGATGTCGCCACAGCAGGCCGGCGACCAGCCGCGCGTGGAGCATTATGAAAGCTCCACGCCCACCGGAGGCAAAATGGCAGCCGGCGGCAGCGTCGGCTTTGAGCGCCATATCCCCGACGACGTCAAACAGAAGCTGGCCGATATGGGCCACAAAATACGCCCCGGCGTCGGCTCGTTTGGTGGCTACCAGGGAATATGGAGGGAGTCGAATCCACGCCGCTACTTCGGCGGCTCCGACCCCCGCAAAGACGGCTGCGCAATAGGATACTGAACGGAACATATCGCTGATTTACGTCAACTGCCCTTGGCTTGACGGTTCAGCTTGGCGAGCAGGCGGTTGATTGTCTGGATTCGGATGTTGTAGGCGGGGTGGGAGGAGAAGTAGCTGCCGAGATAGAATTCTTCCGGAGGCCGGCTGAGCTTGGCGAGGCGCGATAGTAGCTGCGCGGCGGCCTGCGGGTCGTATTTGGCTGCGTCGGCCAAGCGGACGCCCAACTTGTCGGCCTGCGATTCGAGGTCCTGAGAATAGGCGCTTTCGAGGAACTGCACGCCCACTCTTTGCAGCCAGCCGGACAAGAGGCCGCGGGCAGGCGTGATTCGGGCAGCGGTGGAAATGGCGGTGTTGCTGATAATCCGGTTCATCGCGTGGCCCCGGATAACATGGGCCATTTCGTGACCGAGAATGAACGCCACCTCGTCCTCGCTGGCGCCGCACAGTTCAACCAGCGAGCGGGTGATAAAGACAAAGCCGCCAGGCAGGGCGAAGGCGTTGGGTTCGGCGCCCTCAACCGCCTCGAAGCTGAAGGTGCGGTGCCTGTTGGCCACGCACTCGGCCAGGCGGGGGCCGATTTCGCCGAGCAGGTGCTCGATCAGGGGGTCCGTATCGGGTTTCAACTGACGCCTTATCTCGTGTGCAAGGTCTCTGCCGACGTCGTTTTCCACCTTGATAATGTCGGCCTCGGTGCCCGTCATCGACTGCCAAATCCACTTGGCCTTGCGAACCTTAGGCCCGACCTTCCTGCCCAAATTGTAGAACAGCTTACTCATCGTCTTTGGTATGCTCCTACGGTCGGGGACGACTCACCGTTGTTTCAACCAGCGGGCCACTTCCCGAAGTCCGGGGCGTTTACCGTACATAAGAATACCTGTCCGGAATATCTTGGCAGCCGCCCACATCGCCACCGGCACGGTGATTCCAAGCAGAACTATCGACGCCAGAATCTCGCCTATCCAGATTTCGGACCCGGCGGCAAGCCGCAGTATCATCACCATTGGCGTCATAGGAGGAACAAACGACAGGACCCTCGCCAGCGTGCCGTTCGGGTCCTGTACAAGCTTGAGCCAGGCTAATAACGGAATGATGAAGACCATCATAATCGGCATCATCAGGCCCTGCGTCTCCTTGATGGTGTTGCAGATTGAGCCGATCCCGGCCAGAAGCGAGCTGAACAGCAGGAACCCGAGTATGTAATAGACGACGAAGTAAAGCATCAGCTCGCCCGTGATCTCGACGCTTAGCCCTTGCCAGCGTGCCGCGATGTATGCTGCGCCGGCCCAGAGACTCACAACGGTCAGGCCTATCCCGGCCAGGCCCGCAATCTTGCCGACCATCAGTTGGAACGGGCTTACCGCCGAGAGCAGCACCTCAATAACGCGAGAGCTCTTCTCCTCGATTACGCTGCTTATCAAGTGCTGGCCCATCCCGACGATCCCCATGAATATCAGGTACATAAAGAAAAACGGAACCATCATCTTAGCGGCCCTGTCGCCCTCGCTCTGGACGCGGTCTTCCCGCTCGCCGGAGCCTATTTCGACCCGCTCAATCGCCACGTTTCGAAGCTTGTCCATCAGTTCGGCGGACAGATTCTGGAGTTTGTATCGCTGATTTACCACCGCATTGCGAAACAGGTTCTCTACCGTCCACAAAAGGTCCACGTTACTTGGCTTGGGTTTATAGGTGTAAACGTGTATTTCGCCGGAGCCTCGCAGAATCTCCTTGTCCACGAGCATGTAAACGTCGAGACGACCCTGCCGCAACTGATTTCTGCCTTCATTCTCAATCGCATTCGGGTCTTCTCCGGCAGGGAGATCGTGGATCAGAATCTGCCTGTCGGGATTTGACTTGTTGTAGTTGTAGAAGGAGCCGTTCTTTGCCTCTGCGAAGATTTCGCTCGACAAATCCGTGACTGCGACGTTGATGGGCGGGCGGGGCCCGCTCTTGCCGTGCGAAATTCGGCTCGTGAAGAAAATAATCCCGCCGATGATGAACGGCACCATCACAAGCCCTAAGATGAACGTCTTGGTCTTGACCGTCTCGGCGAATTCCCGTTGTGCGATCTTAAGAATCTTCCGCATTGCTTGAACCAACCAGACTAACGAAGATTTCGTGCAGCGACGGCACCTTCACCTCAAACCTCTGCACTCTGACTCGCTCCACCACCGCCTTGAGCAGCTCCTGGGCATCCGCGTTTGCGCTGAGGGTAATCTCTATGCGGTTGTTCTCCGACTGCACCGCCGTCACCATTGGCAGCCGCTTGATGAAGTCCGTGTCTCCCTCGGCTTCCAAGCAAACAGCGTTGGACTTGTACCGGGATTTAATCTGAGCGAGCTTGTCATTCAGAATTGCCCGGCCCTTGTTTATCAGGAGAATCGAATCGCAGAGCTTCTCGGCCTCGTGCATCACGTGCGTGGAGAAGATGACCGTTCTGCCTTCGCGCCGCATTTCAACGATAATGTTCTTGAGCAAATCCGTATTGATGGGGTCCAGCCCGGAGAACGGCTCATCGAGTATCATCAGCTCCGGCTCGTTGATCGCGGTAACGGCAAATTGAAGTTTCTGGTGCATACCCCTTGAGAGTTCTTCGACCTTCTTATTGGCCCAGTCGGACAGTTCAACACGCTCAAGCCACCGCGGCACTCGCTCGGCCAGCTCGGCGTTTGAGAGGCCCTTGATGGCGCCGAAGTACGCCAGCACCTTGCCGACGGTCATCCTGCGATACAATCCTCGCTCCTCCGGCATATAGCCGACGCGCGACTTGGCGCGGTCGATTGAGCGGTCGCCCAACAGCTCAATGTCGCCGCTGTCGGGGCGGATGATATTCATAATCATTCGAAGCGTCGTCGTCTTGCCCGCCCCGTTGGGGCCGAGAAAGCCGTAGGTGCTGCCCGCCGGGATGCGAATACTGAGATTATCCACGGCCCGGACTTCGCCGAAAAACTTGTTCACGCTGCTCAGGACAACCGCGTCCATACATCATTCTCAAGCGACATTTTCAGTTTGACATCAATTCGATTGTCAGACCCGTTGCCGGCGCCTGCTCATTCCTGGCCTGCGCCCGGACCCGGGCATAGGATGCCCGTTTGGTGATTCTATATCGGCGGCAGGTTAGGAATCAAGGACAAACCAAAATTGCGGTGACGCTATGGCGAGCAAGGTGCAGGAAACAAAGGCAGGCGAAACGAGATTCTCAGGTTCTCAGCCTTTTGAGGCAGCGCTCGCGCTGCTATTTGAAGCGTCCGGCGCGCGGGGCGACTCATCTGAATCCGATGCCTTTCGCTTGGTTCTCTTCAGCAGCCTTCTGAGCCAGCTCTTGGGCTTGAGTCTGAGGAAATCGGGCAGCTTATCTTCGAGCAGAAATCTCAGCCCCAACAATTCGAAGCCGATCAGGATCAGCCACGAGCCGGGAGAAAAGGGAGTGACCAGGGCCAGAAAGCCCACGATGACACAAACCACCCCGAGAGCCTTCTTAACGTATCTTCTCATTCAGAGACATCTCAACCGTTTTCACACGCAGCACTGTGGGCAACTGCGCCGAAGTATGTGCGTGCACAACAGCCGCGTTTGACCAAGTACCGAATTCCGTAAGTCCCGTTACTACGCCGTCATTTCGACCGGAGCGATGCGCAGCATCGCGCAGCGGAGAAATCTGTTCTTCCGAGGCAACGGCTTCTTTGCATAGTCGTCCCATTTGTGAAATGCGGTACGACGCCGCATCAGCCCTTTTTGCCCGCAGGAACGACTTTCTTGCCGATAACCTTTTGCGTGCCTCTTGAAGTGGTCAGCTCTCCGGTGAGCTTCTTGTCCTCCAGTTTGCCTTTGAAGTCGATCTCGAATTTTTGCTCGCCGAACTCCAGCGCTATATTGAAGGCTGCCTGCCCGTCTTTGAAATCGACCTTCTTAACGGCTGTTGAGCCGTACAACCCGCTCAAATCCGGATTGACTTGCAGCAGTTGCGTGCGAGTGCCGCGCTCCGATGTGATCTCGAGCTCCCACTTGCCCACAAGGGCCGCGCCGATGCGTGTTCCCTCTGCCGTGCTCTCGCCCCGTTCGCTCTTGAATGCGCCGGAAAGCGTATGCCCTTTGACCGTTCCGGAGAATGTCGATTCCCATTGTCGATCGTCGATTTTGCTTTTGCGATCGAAAGTCAGCTTACCGCCCTTGAAGCTCACATCCGTAATCTCGTGCTCGCCCCGCTCGCTTTGCCACTCGCCAACGAGCTTGCCCGCCCCGGCGGGCTTCCCCGGCGCGTTGGGATCGTCTTCTTTGTCCGCCTTTATTATGAGCGTCCCGGTGAACTCACGGTCGCCCGCCTTGACCTTCATGTCCCAGCTTCCCATCGCCGCCGGCATTGGAATTATGCGTTTGCCCTCGACCTTTGACTCCCCCCTGTCGCTCGACAGCACCCCTGAGAGCTTTTGCTTCTCGATTGTTCCGGTGAAATTCACCCTCGTTTCATTCTCGCCCATTTGATAGACCTGCAGAAAGCTGAGCTGCTTGCCTTCATACTTGAGGTCTCGCAGCTCGGTGACTCCCCAGAAGCTAATCCACTTGCCGGTGAGCTTGCCCTCCTTGTCCTGTAGGAACGACAGAATTGAGGTCATCTTGCGGCCCTCGAAATCCACCGTGACCTGCCAGTCCCCTGCAATTCCCTTCTTTGCCGCGCCGGCCGATGCCTGGGCCAGGGGCGTCAACAAGGCCACAAACGCAAGAAACCCGACTGTCCGTTGAAATATTCGCTGCTTCATAACGTATTCCTCCTAAAAAGGTTAATCAGACGCTTCCATATAATTCATCGGCCTGCGATTGTCAACCAGAAACAGTAATAATCTTGGGATGCCAGATTTATTTCCCCTACTCACGACTCACCTCCCACTCAAATGTAAAGCAATGGAGGCGCAAAAAGAGACGCAACAAGGTGAACTTCACCAAAGGGAAATACACAAAGCGGGAAAAAGCCCGCGGCTTTGAGGGTCCAAGCCCGTGATGATTAAGCAGTTAGAAACCACATGCCAAGGGGGGTGAGAATGAGAGTGTTGGGACTCGAACCCAAGACCTACGGCTTAAAAGGCCGTTGCTCTACCAACTGAGCTACACTCCCGGCTTTTACAATCGCGCGAGTATAGGGCCTGCGAGAAAGGCTGTCAATCCTTTTGAAGAACAATCTTGGAATGACAACTCATGGAATCGCGAGTAACAAAGCGCTACGTATCCGTTGGGAAGCTCAGTTTGTCTAAGGGGTTTGTGCCGCTTTTGTTTTCCTGCTCATCGGTCCAGCCGTCGTTGTCGTCGTCGGCATCGGCGTTGTCGCCTGTGCCGTCGCCGTCGGTATCCCGCCATTCTTTGGGGTCGAAGGGAAAGACGTCCCACGGAACCGATTTTGCGCGGTCCACCCCATCGCCGTCGAAGTCGAGCTCATCGCAGTCGGGGATGCCGTTCTTGTTTGTATCGTCGGCAATGCCGTCGCCGTCATCGTCGGCGTCGAGGTTGTCGCCTATAAGGTCCCCATCCTTGTCCTGCCACTCCTCGCGTTCAAGTGGAAAAGCATCCTTCCGGTCGGGTACGCCGTCGTTGTCGTCGTCGGGGTCGAGATCGTTAGAAATGCCATCCTTGTCGATGTCCGGTGGGCCGTCCGGCGTGACAAGAAGGGCAAGATCAACAACGAATTCCGGGACTTCGAGTGTGTTTGTCCCTTTTTGTGTGTTGACGCTTCCAAGAATCTCGGCGTTTTCGGGGGAGTACCAATACGCTTTGGCCGCCTTTGGCGCCTCCACAGTGACCTTGAGACCTTTTACAGAGCTGGTATGGTCGGTGAAGTGGTGCAGATAGACGCCGGCCCGCTCTTGCGAGGCCAGGGCATAAGCGCGGACGGCGTGTGGGTCGGAAACCGTCACGGGGACTATGCGAACGTCCCTGTCGAGGCGGTACGCGAAATCCTGCATTGCCCGGACGTACTCGCGTTCTTTTGGGCCGAGCCAGATGTTACTATTGTGGCCGTCTCTGGCGTAGCTCGTGTTCCAGAAGATAAACGCTATCTCGTTGAAGAGCGCCGTCCAGTTTCTGATTCGCATCCGCAGGGCGGAGCGGTCATCCCATACTCCGCCGACCCCCAGCGGCCGATTTCGCGTGTCAACATGATTGCCCTGCTCGCCGACGATGACTGGCTTGTTGTGCTTCTTCCACTCTTTGGCGCGTGACGCGGTGACAGTATCGGATTGGAGCTCATCTTCGCGCTCGTACCAGTGCGGGGCGTTGATTTCGATGCCCGGCAGCTCGGGGCGCTCCCAGCTTGTTGTGATTGGATGATGGTACGGGTCTATCGACTTGAGATAGGGGATTGTTATCTCGTACCAATGGTCGTTGGCCTTCTGCTCGTTCAGAAACTCCCAGAAGTCCGCATACGCGCCCCATCGATCGACGCTGTACTTGATGAACCTTTTGACTTTCGCCATATTCTCTTCGCTTTGAGCGTCATCATTGAAGACCTTCTGAAATCCGAAGATGCCGCAGCAGATGCGAAAGCCGTACTTGCGGGCGCACCGCAGCAGCTCATCGGTCATTACGCCCTCCTGAACGAGATACTTGTTGAGGTCGTGGTTGAGGGGGAACGAGCAGTTCTCCTGGGAGTAGCGGTACAGGTTGAATCCGCATTGGGAGAAGTAGCGGAAATAGACGTCGGCGTTTTGCGGATTATTTGCGGGCCCGCGAACGAACAACGGCCCCGGCGGCAGGGCAGGCGGGTCTTTGAGGTCCGTGCGGAAAGGCCCTTCCATCGAGCACTGGCCCAGGACCGAGCCGGTTCCTGAATTGTCGCCCCAGCAGTCCTGAACGCCGATGGGAAAGTACGCGCTGCCGTCGTCGAAGACAAACCGAAACGAATTCGTCGGGTGCCGGCGGAGAAATCCGGGGTTCGGCTTTCGCCCCTTCACGCATAGAAAGTCGCCCCCGCCGGACGCGCTTTGTCCTTCTCGATTTGTGAATGTGAAGCTGTACGTCCATTTGCCGATTTCTGAGGGTGCGAAGCGGGCCTTCCAGAGGTTATGTTTGTCAAATTCGTATGTCACCTGCTGGCGCTGTCCGTTCGTTTGTTTGTGGATTTTGGGGCCTGATGAAGAGCAGTAGTGGAATCCGCCGACTTTCATCTGCTCTTTCGATGGCGATGTGAATACGACGTCGATAGTGACATCGAAGAAGGCGTCTGCGTATTCGTTCTCGTGCTCGAATGTAATCTCAAACACTTCGTAGGCCGGGATGGTGCGGGTGTTTTGTGTGCTGGCCACTTTAAGGCCGGGCTTGCGCGAATTCTGCGAGGCGCCGGCGCACAGGATAGAAGCGACGCACAAAAGTGTCACGGTGGATATCAAGTATGTTTTTGTAGGCATTGTTTTATCTCCGGTCAGTATGTCTTGCGATTTCTTGTCACGGGGCGGCGGCTGACTTTCGCGTCATCCCTTTTCCAAGCCGTGGCAGCACCTCGGAGGCCTGGGCGGGTCCGTAGTTGAAAACTGTAAAGCCGCCTGTTTTGAGCTGCCGGGTTGCGTTTATCTGCTCGATGAGCTTGCAGATGTCAGTCGGGTCGGGCCAGACGCCTAAGCCGATGCCGGGATAGCAGGGGACTTTGCCCGTCCAGGCAAGCTGCTGCTCAACCATACCCTGGAAGGCGCTGCTGGATGCGGTGTAGTCCATCGGGCAGACGAAGTCGAGGTACCCTCTGTCGCACCAGAGCTTCCAGTCCTGGCCGATGGAGTCGCGGTCGGCGGGCCAGTTTCTAAAGACCGCGGCGGATACCTTGATATTGGGCCTGAGCTTCTTTGCCTGTTCGGCCACGGCGGCCACGACTGTAGTAATCTGTTGCCGCCTGAAATCGAGCCATTTTTCTCGGAATCGGTCGTCGTTTCGCACGTCGCTCGGCCAGTTGGTGACTTGCACACCGACGGTCTTCTCAAAGCGCTGCCGACAGCCGTTGCAGAAGCAGCACTCGTCTCCGGGATAGCGGATGTAATCGAAATGCAGCCCGGCAACGTCATACTTGCGGGCGATTTCGAGCATCGAGTCGATCTCTAATTTCTGGTTGTCCGGGTGGGACGGACATAACCATCGGTCGTTGGGCGAGCCGTCGTAATTGACCTGCGTTCTATCCTGCGCCTTCATCTCAGCCATGAACTTCTTGTCCGTCGCCCAGCCCATATTGTAGTTGACCTTCCATACATGGCATTGGACGCCGTACTTCTTGCAGGCCTCTACACACAGCCGGATCTGGTCGCCTTTCTCGCGGACCGCCTCGGCCCGCGGCAATACGTCGCTCTCATAAAAGGCGACGCCGCCCCAGAGCATATTTGGCAGGATAGCGGTGAAGCCGTTGTCGGCGAGCAGCTTTATGGCCTGGTCCCAGGCCATGCCCTCCACGCCGAACGCGCTGTGGCACCAGAACGCGCGATGCTCGCCGGCCAGGGGCCTCTGAGCAAGGCAGTACGCCTCGACCATACTCTCGCGGGCCTTCTGCGATGTCAAAATGGCCTGCGAGAACTTGCGTTCGGTCAGCAATCCCACAGCTTGCTCCCTAAGCTCGCAGGCATGTTTGAGAACCGGTAGAGCCAAATTGTCCGTTCCGGCGAGCTGTTCTATATTGCTTCTCGCCGAATCAAAATCGTTGTACGGGCCGAACTGCCCGATTTGGTCGATACGATTCTTGGCCGCCTGGTCCCACAATTGCGGCACGAGATTGCCGACCATAGCGAGGAGCAGTTGAAGTTTGTTGGTTGGGTCGTCAGCGAGCAGAACGTGCGTCAGATAGGCGCATTTGTTGCTGATAACGATGGCGGGTTGCCCGGTGGATTGGCCTTCCTTGTTGTGCCACCAGGCGGCGATGCGGCTTTGCCCTTCGATAGGCGACGCCTCTTGTATGTTCCACGAGGCCTGGTCGGTCTTGTCCGGCATCCCTTCGAGAGGCTGCTCGGAGGGGCGAATCGATGCAAACCAGCCCGGATAATTCTGGCGAACGTGCGGGCCTTTTCGCATGCCGACGAGCGGCTCGAGGGTATTCGGCAGGGTGTAGCAGGCTATCAGCTTGCCGCCCGTCCTTAGAAACTCAGCAATCTCCTTTGCGGCCTCGTCCGGCATCATTGGGTTGTAGGGCAGGATTATGAGCTTGGTTCCCTTCAGTCTTCTGGCCGTGATGTCGCGCTCGCTTACGATGATGTACGGCAGTCCTGCCCGGCTGAGAAGCTGGGCCGTTATGTCGGCGTATTGCCCGGCGGCCTTGAGCTCATCGGGCGAGGAGTCGCCTGCCGAATCACCGCGAACAACGACGATTTCTGTGTTCGTGCCGAACAGTCCCAGCGCTGCAATGTAAAATTCGGCGTCCACGTCCCCGCCTCGCCACGCCGAGATTCGGACGGTATCGACTTTGTCCCATCCAGCCGGACGTCCTTCAATCCGTGTGGCGTTTTTATCAACCGCCACTGCGCCCCATCGAGCCGAGGCCGGGGCGTCAAACCCGCCCGCGTACCATCCGTCGCCGCTGTGGAAATAGAAGCTGAAGTGCGCCACAGGCGACGCATCGCGGCAGTAGAACAGGAACTGCACGCCCTGGCACATAGTCAGGTCCAGCTTGAGCTGCCGATCCCACGATGCCCGCTCAATCCTATTACCCCGGAAGTTGCAGGGCATCCGAAGCGCCTTTTTGCCGCCAATGTCGGCTATGGATACGGCTTGACTGCCCGCCATCGGCTGCCAAAACTCTTGAGCGACCTGCTGAGAGTATGACAGGTCATCGACGAGCTCGTAGTCGGTCGGGGGAATCGGCGGCGCTGGTTGTGATGCGGCGAGCAGTGAGACAATAAAGACGATGGCGGGTGCGACTGTAAAATGCTCGAACATTGTATGCTCCTAATAAGGCAGACTGTACGCTATGTGATTTCGCAGCTTGGCCCATCCGCAGGCGCGAGTCGCCAGGATTCTGCGTAATCACAATAGCCGGGCACAAAGGCCCCCGTCAGTATATGTTTTGTTTGCACGACGTGCCAGTAGCAGTTTCCGGGCTGCCTGCTAAATACTTCAAAGCCCGCAAGATGCGAGTGTGATGTGTTGCTAAGTCCAATAACTGCGGAGTCTTACGGTAGCCAATTCGACAATCAGGTTAGGGGCCACTTAAAACAAGTGAGCCGTTTTTCCGTCCGAAGATGCGATGTATGCTCACATTTGAGCTATATGACCTATGATTTTCACTCGACCCTATCGGCCGCTCGGCAGTATGGAGGCTTTGCTGCCGAGAATTTAACGACTATTTCCCTCAGAAAGGGATTGACGGGAGGGTTGTTTATGTGATAGAATACAATAGGTTGTTTGCCCGGATTCTGTTCCGTTTGGGCCTGCAAGTTGGGGACGGGACCGGTTTTATGTGGCATTAGGAAGGCCACGGGGAAGGATATATGAAGATGCCCAGTTCGAAGAGAGTCTTGCTATCGGCGTTTGCGCTGATCCTGTCATTAACCTGTTCCATTGACGCGGCCTGTCCGGTGGGGGATGTGTATCCCGACTGCACGGTGAACCTGCTGGACCTGCGGGATTTTGCCGTGAAATGGCTTGATAGTGGGTGTCTGGTCCCCGGTTGCAGCGCCAACATAGATGGTATTCCGGGGGTTGATATGGAGGACTTTGCCCTGTTGGCGGAGAACTGGCTTAGCCGGGGGACGTGGACGCTGGTTATCAACGAGTTTATGGCGGAGAATAACGGGACTAAAAGGGATCCTGCTGATAACGATTACGAGGACTGGATCGAGCTTTACAACTATGGTGACGACCCTATTGACATAGGTGGGATGTACGTGACGGATGATTCCCACTGGTGGCGGATACCGGTTGGTTACTCTGCGCAGACGACGATAGTGGCGGGCGGCTACCTGTTGCTCTGGGCCGACAGCGAGCCGGAGCAGGGCCCTCTGCATCTGAGCTTTGCACTCGGCAAGACCGGCGATATGGTTGGCCTTTATGATGCCTACAGGAATCCTATAGATAGTATTACCTTTGGTCCTCTGGCGGAGGGGTGGGCGGATAAATCCTATGGTCGCTTGCCGGACGCCAACGATCACTGGGAGGTCTTTGGGATAGGTCGGACGACGCCGGGCAAGCCGAACAGGGCCAGGCCGGTCGAGGTGCTGATCAACGAGATTATGTACCATTCCGGCCACGTCATTAACACCCCTGAGAACATTGGGCAGGAGTATATCGAGCTGTACAACAAGGGGCAGGATTCGGTCTATCTCGGGGGCTGGCGATTCACGGATGGTGTTGATTTTGTTATTCCGGGAGGTGTTCAATTAGGTTCGGGAGGGTACCTTGTCGTCGCTGCGGATGTGAATGTGTTCACGGCCAAGTATCCCGGCGTTACGAATGTTGTGGGGGGCTGGGATGGGCATCTGAGCAATTCGGGCGAGGCGGTCCAGTTGCTTGACAACGCCGGGGTGATAATTGACAGGGTAGAGTACGCCGACCAGGGCGACTGGGCGGTCCGCTATCTCGGTCCGGTGGAGCGTGCTCATCGCGGCTGGGAATGGTCGGATGAGCACGACGGGGGCGGCAAGTCTCTTGAATTGATCAATCCTGCCGTGTCCAATGAGTACGGGCAGAACTGGTCGGCAAGTAGTTTTGACGGTGGTACGCCCGGCGGAGCCAACTTGGCGTACGACAGCGACATTGCGCCTTTGATTCTGGACGTGGAGCACTTTCCGATTATCCCCGGTCCGAGTGACACCGTAACTGTGACGGCTCGTATCGTTGACGAGCAGCTGGCAGTTACTGCGGTTCGGCTGCACTATCGCATTGACCGCTCGGTATATACAGGCGACGAGAGCATTTATCCACATTATAACGCGAGCGATTACAACAATGTTCCGATGTCCGACGACGGGGCGCATGGCGACGGCGCTGCGGGTGACGGTTTGTACGGCGTGCAGATACCTGCTTACGCACACGGCGCAATTGTCGAGTTCTTCGTTGAAGCTAGAGACGCCGCTGCGAATACTCGCACCTGGCCTGCACCGAGCATTATCGACGGCACGCCGCAGCAGGTTACCAATTTGCTCTACCAGGTGGATAGTTCGTTTGACCCCCAAGCATGGGCAGCGGACGACCAGCCGATTTACTACATCATTATGACCGGGATGGAGCGAGCCAGGCTGGAAGACATCGTGAGGAATCACAGCAACCTCGAAGGACCCAACTCGCAGATGAACGGCACTTTCATCAGCGTCGATGGCGTTGATATGAAGGTGCGCTACATTGTGGGCGTCCGTAATCGCGGACACGGCACTCGCAACGATTGGCCCAACAACTACCATGTGAACTTTGTGCATGGCCGCGCGTGGAAGGATGTTACGGCGATCAATTTGAACACTGCATATACATATCTCCAGGCTGCCGGCAGCGCGGTCTTTCGCTTGTCGGGGCTGGCGCAGTCTGATGCCGCCGCTGTGCAGGTAAGAACCAACGGACAGAACCTGGCTGTGCCCGACCAGCAGATGTATAGGTCGTATGCTCACGTCGAGGCTGTGGACAACGATTTTGCGGCCAACCATTTCCCCGATGACGGTGAAGGCAATGCCTACAAGGCGATGCGGGTAACCCACCAGGCGGACTTGCAGTATGAAGGCGCTGCCCCCGGTCCCTATCGCCAAAACTACTTCAAGGAGACAAACGCAAGCGCCGACGATTGGTCCGACCTGATCGAGCTGTGTTATGTTCTCGACGAAACGCCGGACGCCAACTACGTCGAAGAAGTCAATCGTGTTCTGGACGCGGAGCAGTGGCTGCGGCTGATTGCCGTCAACGTTCTGCTGAGCAACGCCGAGACCACTCTGGCCAACGGCAACGGCGACGACTACTATCTCTATCGAGGCTTCAATGACACACGGTTTGTGCTTGTGCAGCACGATTTGGACTCGATCTTCGGCATGGGTCAGAACCCGGGCAGCGCAAGCGCCGATATTTTCCTCGCCGCAAACATCCCAACGGTGAATCGCTTCATCAAGCATCCTCAGTTTGTGCCGCGATATTACTATCATTTGAAGGACCTGATTGAGACGACATTCTCGCCGGAAGAAATGGGGCCGTTCCTCGATGAGCTTCTCGGTGGTTTCGTGCCCCCCAGCAGGATCCAGCAAATGAAAGACTTCGTCGTGCAGCGCAATGCGTATGTTCTTTTGCACATACCGTCTGCATTTAGTATCAATAGCGCCCTGCCGGTGGTTAACGGCTATCGTCGTACAACCATTAACACATGTACACTGTCCGGCACTGCCGAAGCCATCAAGACTCGCTCTGTTCTGGTGAACGGCGAGCTGGCGGGCTGGCTGCCGGTGGATGGCACGTGGTCGATCAGCGGCACGAACTTGAATCCCGGCATCAACCGTATTATTGTTCAGACCTATGACGGCCCGGACGGAACCGGCAATGAGCTTGATAGCGGATATATCGATATATGGTATGACACCGGCTCGACCAACGACTATCCGAAGGAGGCCGGTGGAGGATTACCCGTCGCCGGACCGCTCGATGCGGACCCGGGTCTAAACGTCAACGTAATCGTGCGAGACAGTTACCTGCCGGGTGTTCCAGTTCTGGTCCGTGTTGAGCTTCTGGCCGATGACGGCGTCGTCCGGCGCGATATCTGGAATGCGGTGGCGACGCTCTCAGACAACAATCCGGCGGTTAATATGTCCGCAAATCAGGTCACCTTGTACAACGGCATGGGAAGCGCCTTCGTGACGTTCACCGGCAGCGGCGACTTCACCCTGACTGTAGATGTAACAGGTGTTCAGACGAACAAAGCCCTTGCGGACTGGAGCGGCCGACCGATCAACACCGTATCGGGGACCCTTGGCGGCTCGGCAAGCTGGAGCGGCATCTATCACATCACCGGCGGCGACTACACGATTCCTGCCGGGGTGACTCTGACGCTGCAGCCCGGTGCCCTTGTCTTGATCGACGGCGTTTCTTCGGGTGAGAATGGGACGGACATTGATGTTGGCGGATCCATCCAGTCGCTCGGCACGGCGAATTCGCCGGTTACCATTACCGCCTATACCGCCGGCCGGAACTGGGGCGAAATCGATTTCACTAGTGCCGCGTCCTCGACGTTCCGCTATACGAACATTTCGCAGGCAAACCGCTCGCCGCGGATCGGCCACTCCGACACCGGACCGACCATCCGCGCGTCGAATACAACCCTGGTCTTCGACCACGCATCGTTGACCGACAATGCGGGCAAGCTCATGCACGCCACCTCCGGCTGTGACCTTACCTTCCGCAACTGTCTGTTTGCGAGGTCGATTATGGGGCCGGAGATCTCGAGTACCGCGATTCTCTTTGAAGACGGCTGGATTACCGATATGCACGCCGGCAACGATGCCGACGGCATCTATATTAACCCGCAGGGGTCCGGGCGGACCTGTATTCTGCGGCGAGGCGTGGCGGCGAACATGGACGACGACGGCATTGATTTGAATGGCGGGAATGTCACCATCGAGGACTTCATCATCCGCGACTGCAAAGACAAGGGCGTCAGCGCTTTCGGCGGGCAGACCACCATTACGCGCTGTCTCGTGGTTGAGAACAACAAGGCGCCTGAGGACCCGACAGTCGCCAGCATTGCCGCCAAGGCTCAGCAAGGCTCGACCGCCGCCGTCAATATCGACCACACGACAATTGTCGCATCCAGGATCACGGGTTATGTGGATTATGGCATCCAGTCCCACAATAAGTACGGCTATACGAGCGGCGCCATTACCTGGAATGTCACTAACTCGATTATCGACGCCACTAATCCCATTGATGTCCAGGCTCCGTACCTTGAGTCGGACGTCCATGTGGCCTACTCCGACGTATTTGGCGAGGCATGGCCCGGCACCGGCAACATCAACAGCGATCCCCTGTTCGTTGATTCGGCCAATCACGATTACCGGCTCCAGGCAACCTCTCCGTGCATTGACGCAGGTAACCCGGCGGCTCAGGCCGACCCTGACCTGACGGTGACCGACCAGGGATACTTCTGGTTTAACCAGGATCCGCCTGATATGGTCTGGACGCCGCAAGAGGGTCCATACCGTATTACGGGTGAAATGACCATATCATCCGGCGCCACGCTTACCATAATGCCCGGCACCACGGTCTTCTTCGCGGCGAACGCGAGAATGGTCATCAGCGGTCGCCTCGTGGCGGAAGGTCTGCCCTATGAGCTGCTTCGCTTCACGCGCACGCCGGGCGTCTCCGGCACGTGGAACGGCCTGCAGTTTGCCGATACCGTTCGTGACAATCGCGTCAGGTACGCAGTATTCGAATATGGCCAGACCGATAACGGTATGATAGGCATGGACAACTCCAAGGTGCTGCTGGATCACCTTACGATGGATAACACCATTCGCCGCCGTATCCGCACCCAAAATTCATCGCTGGTGGTGCGCAATTCGGTCTTCACGGACACCGTTGCTCCCGGGCAGCCGCCCTTAGACAACCTCACTGAGCACATTTGGGGCGGCGGCGTTCCCCTTGACGGCGAATTCATTATCCAAAACAACGTTTTCGGCAGGACGCCCGGACACAACGACGCAATCGATTTCGATGGGGCGCAGCGCCCGAACCCCATTCCCCAAATCCTGAATAACGTCTTTCTCGGCGGCGGCGATGACGCCCTTGACCTCGAGACCGATGCTCATGTTGAGGGCAACTTATTCGTCAACTATGTCAAGGATGGCTATAACCACGCCTCGGGCGAGTCAAATGTAGTCTCCGCCGGCGCCGGCAGGCATTACGTTATGGTCCGCAACACCTTCTATAACATGCAGCATGCTATCCAGGTCAAGGACGATGCGTTCCTGACGTTTGTGAACAACACAGTTGTTGACGCCTGTGAACCAGCGATATACTTCGACCTCGGCCTGCCGGGCAGGGACCCCGGCAGAGGCGCTTACGTGGAGGGCAGCATTTTCTGGAATACCCCGGAGATATTTGCAGGAGTCGTCCCCACTACCGACCTGACCGTGAACCATTCCATTTTGCCGATTGAATGGCACGGCTTCGGTGTCGGCAACATCTACTGTGATCCGGTGTTTGTTGATCCTAACGACGACTTCCATTTGAAAACCGGGTCTGGGGCTATCGCCAGCGGGGCGTGGGGTCTGGATATGGGCGCGATGGTTCCTGCCGGGGCGGCTATTTCGGGCGAGCCTTACGCAGTGACGTATCGGACGAGCGCTACGCTGACCGTGGGCGGGCCGGGCATCATCGGCTACAAGTACTCCGTGAACAGCCCGACTGGTTCCTGGAACGCGGAGGTGTCGGTGGACGCGCCGATTGTGCTGAGCGGTCTTGTTAACGGTCAATCCTATACGGTCTATGCAATCGGTAAAAACTCGGCGGGCGTCTGGCAGAGCGAGGATAGTCCGACCGCCTCACACACCTGGACGATTGACGTTGCCCATGGAGATTTGCTGATAAATGAGGTATTGGCGCACACTCACGGGTCCGATCCTGACATAATCGAGCTGTATTACGACGGCCCCGGGCCGATTAACCTGGCCGGTATGAGCCTGAGCGACAATTCGACCGATCCGGGCAAGTTCGTATTCAGCT
>Ga0315288_10003945_pt1 | contig 18905 bp, 17 predicted proteins | sample YL17G11_20_MG_FD_203454 | JGI IMG/M metagenome (GOLD analysis project Ga0315288, IMG submission 203454) | Sediment microbial communities from Yellowstone Lake, YNP, Wyoming, USA - YL17G11_20 | ecosystem: Environmental > Aquatic > Freshwater > Lake > Sediment | place: USA: Wyoming | collected... | reverse complement strand
CTGGGCACGCATGACGGCAATGCCTACACGCTGGATAACGGCAAGTGGATAATCATCGACATGGACCAGCCGATTCGTAACGGGTCGGGTAATGACTTCACGGTGTATCGGTCGTCCGGCAGCGGCAGCGCGACGGTCAAGGCGGCCAACGTCTGGAACGGTCCCTGGACTACGGTTGGCACCGCCAATGGCGCTGAGACCAGTCTCGACCTTGGTTCGGCCGGCATGGACTCGGCACGATACCTCTATTTCAAGGCCTCAGGCAGTTTCGGACTCGACGCAGTCGAGGCGCTCCAGTTCTCCGGTGTGACCGAAAACCGGCTCGCTCCCGTGTTTAAACCTAACTACCGGCTGCGCGTGGCGCCCGGTGTTGTCTCCGGCGTGGCCCGGATATCCTGCGAACCGGCACCGGTTCGCTCGGTCAACCTCAGCATCTTCGACATCCAGGGCCGCAAGGTCCTCCGCGTCGGCTTGAACCAGGGCGAAACTGATCTTCTGCTTGGCCGGACCCTGCGCCCTGGCGCCTATTTCCTGCGTTCGGACCAGGCCCGGGACAAGGGCGCCCGGTTCGTGGTTGTCGAATAGCCGGACTGCGCAAGACGGAGAGACGGCCGAGTCTCTCGCTCGCACGTTGCGAGCCGAGCCGAGGCTGATTGTCCGGCGGCACAGCCCTTAAGTTTCTGGCTCTCAGAAGGTTACCCACAGAAAGCTGAATCCTCCACGGGTCGAGCGCAATCTAAGTCACTGAATGCATTCATAAGATACCTGAACCAAAAAGGAGGAGAAGGTATGCGTAAACGGAAACTGGGCATGCTGGTGGTCTTGGCGCTGGTCGGAATCGTGTTCCTGACCGGCTGCCCCAAGAAGACCGCGCCCACCGTCGCCATCACGAGTGTGCTCCCGGACACGGTGTTGTTCGTGGGCGACTCGGCCCTTTTTGTCGCCGAGGTGACCAACCCGGACGACGTCAAGTTCACCCTGAAATGGACCGCAACCGGCGGGATCTTCAACAACGACACCGCCGAGCAGGTCGGGTGGCGTCCGCCGGCCGACTCCGGCGTGTTCAAGGTTTCGGTTGTCGTCACCGGTTCGGATGACAACATGAAGGACACCGCCTCAAAGAACATGCACGTCCGCAAATGGCTGCACGGTGACGCCGAAGTCGACAACATCGGTCCTCAGCCAATCCCGGGCTCAATCGGCACGACCATCATCTCGGATACTTTCCCGGACCCGGACGGCGACCCGGTCCCGGCCGGAGCGTTGGTCGATTCGGTAGTTGCCAATAGCGTCGACATCACCTTTGGCAGCGGCAGTCCGGATTCCACGCCCGCCATGAATATCTGGATTCGGTCACCGGACGGCACCCAGGTCAAAATCTGGGATGAGACCCAGTCCGGGTCGCCCCAAGGCAGCTCGTTCGGGCCGCTCGCCGCTTTCAAGGACAAGGCGGTGGCCGGCGTCTGGTCGCTCGTTGTCACGACAGTCGAAGTCAACCCCATCGCCGGTACGATTGACGACTTTGACCTCGAGATCTTCTTCCGCTACCCCGTGCCCTGAGTCGTAGCGACCCCCGGCCCGGCCCGTGGTTGGCCCCACGGGTTTGTGGCAGATTTCCAGGCAGGGCCGTCCCTGCCTGCTTCTTTTTGCCGCCTCGGCCCTCTGCGCTGTGCCGCCTGCGGCCGTACTGCCCGCCCGGCCCGTGGTTGGCCCCACGGGCTTGCGGCCCATGAAGGCTGGCTTTTTCTCCTGTTGACACCGCCAGCCGAATCCGCTATAATTAACTCGATGTCAATCAACCGGTTAGCGTGAAAGAAGTCAAGTCCGTCGCCATCCCCACAAATCAAACTGAACTAATGCATCATCCTTACAAACCTGTTGGATCCACAGGAGGACCAAGTATGCACAAATCCAAAAACACCCTGCTAGCAGTCCTGCTCCTCGTCGGACTCGCTCTGGTGACGGGCTGCAAGACGCCCACCGCGCCTACGGTAGTCATCACACTGCCGTCCGGCACGGTCGAAGTGATGGCCGGTGACACGGTTACGTTCACGGCCACGGTCACCAATCCGGATAACGTCAAGACCACCTTGGACTGGGTTGCCACCGGCGGCACACTGGCCCCTGATACCGGCGCGCTGGTCAAGTGGACAGCCGGGGCTGATTCCGGCCATTTCCGGGTCTCGGTGATTGCCACCGGCGATGGCATTGCGGCCAAGGACACAAGCTCCAAAGACGTCCTGGTACGCAAGTGGGTACGCACCGAAGTCGAATACGACAACATCGACCACATCGATATTCCGAACCCGGGTGATACGGTGAGCCCGATTATGTTCACCAACGACGCCTCGGGCGACGAACAGGTCGCGGTCGGCGCCTTGGTCGATTCGCTATCCTGCGAAATCGACATCACATACGGCCCGGATTCGTTCCCGGACCTGGATATCTGGGTCAAGTCTCCGGATGGGACGCTGGTTCAGATCTGGAACAGCAGCCAGAGCGGCGACCCGACCGGCGTCTATGCGCCGAACTTGTTCGCGACCTTCAAAGACAAGGCCGTCACCGGCACCTGGAAGCTCGTCGTTCATGCCGGTATCGCGGATGCCCCGGGCTGGATTGACGATTTCCTTCTGACGGTCTGGTATCGCAACAAAATTCCGTAGCTAACTCAGAGCGTCATCGGAACGGGCAGGAGCTTGCTTCTGCCCGTCCCTTTAGAAGGAATCAAGCACTCGAAAACCGAACATCGAATGCCGAACGTTCGGTTTTCGATGTTGATTCCTTGAATCCTTGACCCCTCGAATCCTGGCGCCTGTGATTTCGGGCCTTGACACCCGTGGCGATGGAGTGTAGTATGCATGCGCGGCTGAAGACAGAAAATGCGAACCGACACTGCGGTTCCTCGACGTCTAATGATATAGCAGTACCTGGATGGGGTTCGACGAGTTGTGGACTCAACTTCAGGGAGTGGATCCAGAGGCATGTCGGCACGAGGACTCATGCCGGCACTAAGTTTGACCTTATGGCGATTGTCCCTGCCTGAAGTCCTCTCGCGAACCCCTTCCGGGATTTCGGCCCAGTATTCCCAAATTGACTCGCGGACAAGGAGGCTATACGACACACCGTCACTCGCTGTTGTTGCTGGTGGCCCTGCTGGCAGCGGCCTGTTTCTACATTCCGGCGGAGCAGACCGAAACCCGGGAATGGCCATCGTCCGGCATCACCCGGATTGACGCCGGGACCGAGAACGGCGCGATTACGGTCAGGGCCCGCGCCGACACCGGAATCAAGGCCCTGATTACCAGGAGCTGCCGGGGGGCCGACCGCGCTGACGCTGAGAAGCATCTCGCGGACATCCTCGTTACCGATTCCACTCACGGCGGCACCCTGTTCCTGCGGGCCGACCTGCCCAATGTGAGTGCGCGCAGCTACGGTGCGGAATTCGATATTGTCGCGCCGGCAGCCACCGCCCTCGACCTGGAGACCAGTAACGGCGCGGTCCGCATCGTGGGCATGAACGCCGACGTCACGGCCCGGACCAGCAACGGCGCAATGGAGGTCGCGAACAGCGTCGGCGCCATCAACCTGAATACGAGCAACGGCGCGGTCACCCTGACCAGCACCGTCGGTGCGGCGGTCGTCGTCACAACCAACGGGCGGGTTACCGCGGCGCCCCACGAGGGTAGCATCGATGCCCGGACCACGAATGGCGCAGTGGACTGCGATCTGGCCCGGTTCGACACGACCGACGCGGCGACGCTGCGCTCGGACAACGGCCGGGTCACGGTGTCGCTGCCGGCCGGCGTTTCGGTTAGCTTTGACGCCGCGACCAGCAACGGCAGTGTCCGGGTGGAAGGCTTCAGCGTGAACTACACGCTTGACGATGCCGCCCACAAACGCGGCACGATCGGTACTGGCCGTGCGACGCTGACCATCGACACAAGCAACGGCGACGTAACCATTCGCCCACGCTGAACCGGGGCGCCGAATATCAGCGACGCGACGAGCTGCTCGCAGCGCGGCTGATACCGGCCATCTCAGCCTTGACCCTGGGTGCTTTTCAGGGTATGTTCTAGGTCAGCGAATGAAAGAACTCGTGAGCCTGACTGCCGGCGCGTGCCGGACTGCGTCGCGGCGACCCGCTCGCAGCGCGGCTGGCCCGGAGTCAATCCTTCGTTTGCCGCCGGTCGTCAAATCCGGGAAATCACGATGAACCAATCGACCAGCCCGATGAGGCTTCCGATCCGAGAACGGGTGCTGGCCATCGCGGCGACCATCCTGCTCGCGACCGGCTGCGCGTACTACAACACTTTCTACAACGCCAGGTCCGCGTACGCCGATGGCGTGAAGCTGGTCGAAACCGGCGGCGCGGCCAGCGCCAAATCCAAATTCGAGAGTGCCATCAAGAAGTCGGCCGCGGTCATCAAGAACTACCCGACTTCCCGCTGGGTTGATGACGCCCTGTATCTCGTCGGCATGTCGTACTACCAGATGGGCGACTTTCCCAAGGCGATTGCCAAATTCGATAATATTGAAGCCGCGTTTCCCGGGAGCCCGTTCCTCGATGACGCGCAGTTCTACCGGGCATTGTCGCTGATTGGCGACCGCCAGTACGCAAAAGGTATCGGGCTGCTCAAGGCCCTGAAGGATTCTTCCCGCCAGTTCCGCCAGGATGCCGCGTTCGAACTCGCCGCTACGAACTACAAGCAGGGCGACTATGCCGCCGCCATCACCGCGCTCAATGCATTCGACGCTGAATATCGCCGCAGCCGGCATACCCGGGACCTGCGCCTGATGCTCGCCGACTCGTATTTTCACCTTGGCCGGTACCAGGAGGCCGCTGCGGCATTCAGTCGGCACCGCCGTCTGGCGACCCACAGCCGCGAGAAGCTGCCCGACGACCTGAACATCGGGGATTGCTACCTGCTCGGCAATTATCCGGATTCCGCTCTGGCGCTGATGCAGAAACAACCGGTGGACCGGTTTCCGGAGCATGCCGACCGGGTTAACCTGATTACCGGCAAGGCCCTGTTCGCCCTGGGCCGCAAGGCTGATGGTCGCACGGCATTAAGTAAGGTCAAGGCCGGTGCTTTCTCGGCTGAAGCCAATTTCCTGATCGGACGGTCATTCGAGCAGGATACCGCTTTCGACCCGGCCTATGCCTACTACGACACCGCCCGGATGCGCGAGCCGACATCAACCTTCGCCGTGCTGGCGAACTCCCGCCGCCTGCTCATTGACCGCCTGCTCAAAGGGCGCAAAGGCGAAGGCGACACCGCCCAGGCCAGGTTCCTGCTCGCCGAGGTCTATCACCTCAACCTCAACCAGGACAGCACTGCCCTCAGCCAATACCAGAAAGTCGCAGATTCCTTTCCCAAAAGCGACTATGCCGCCAAAGCGCTCTATGCTGTGGCCTGGATAAGACGTAACCGCCTCATGTCCGACGACTCCATTGCTGCGTATCAGGCGGTGATTGACCGCTATCCCCGCACCGTTTTTGCCCAGGAAGCGCGTCGGGTGTTGGGAATGGCGCTCCTCCCGGCATGGCAGATTGAGCCGCCGCCCGAGGTCAGGGCCGAGTCCATCAAACTGCAGGCCATGCGCGACTCGGCGGTTGTCCAGCAGGCCCGAGCCGATTCGCTGGCCCGAGTGGCGCAGGTCAGTCAGGCCGATACGCTTAAGAGCCAGCCCCCCGAGCCGCCCGAACCCCCGACATCGGCGCGCGGCGAACGGGGCCGGGACCGGAGGTCAGGCCGCGAGCGCGTGCCGGGGCCTTCAACGCCCGAGCCCCTAGCGCCCGGGCGAATATCGCCGGCATCTCCGGATAGCGTCCGGAAACCGATGGTCGGCCCGGCAATCGGCGAATCGCTGCCCCCGAAGCCGACGCCGCGACCCGAGACCTTGGCGAAGCCCGGGCCGCTGCCCCCGGAGCCGGATACCGGCAAAGTCAGCGTCAGGCTTCCGCCGGAACCGGTGAGACCCGAGACTGCGCAGAAACCCGCACCGGTAGCGCCGAAACCGGAGACCGCTCTGAAGTCCGAGAAGACAACGCCTGCGCTGCAGAAAGAGGAACCCGTCGTGGGCGAGCGGTTCGCGACCCGGGGCATCTCCTTCTTCCCGGATACCGGCATGGGCGCGGTCTTCTTCGGCTACGATTCAACTCGAATACGGGACGAAGACACAACCATGCTCCGGGCGAACGTCGAGTATCTGAAGAATCACCCGGAACTGAAGTTGATGCTGGTCGGCTGGTGCGATTCGTCCGGCGCGCCGCCCTACAATCTGGCGCTGGGCCTGCGCCGCGCAAAGGCGGTCCTTCGCTGGCTCGTCAAATACGGCATAGACGCAGCGCGAATCTCGGTGCACAGCAATGGCAGCGAATGGGCGGACGAGACCGAACCTGATTCCATGTGGCAGGACCGCCGCTGCGAGTTCTGGACCAGGACGAAATGAAAACCCAGCCCGCAATCCACTGTGCGCGAGTGGTCAGCCGGGACGAACTCGCTCCGGACATCATCTCGGTCTGGCTGCGCGTTCCGGCGATTGCCCGGGTAGTCCGGCCCGGGCAGTTCATCCAGGTCAAGGTCAACTACGACAACGAGCCCTTCCTGCGCCGTCCATTCTCGGTTGCCCAGCAGCAGCGCGACCGGATTCGGATTGTCTTCCGTGAAGTCGGTCGGGGCACTGCGGCCCTTGCGCAGACCCGACCCGGCGACGAATGGAGCCTGCTCGGCTCCCTCGGCAAGCCGGCACCGCTGGTCCGCAACCGTGACGTCATCATCGTCGGCGGCGGCATCGGCAGCGCGCCGCTGCTGTTCCTGGCCGAACGCATCTGCCGGGAGAACCGCGTCCACGTTCTACTCGGCGCGCGCAAGCGCCGAGAGCTCATACTCCGCACGGAATTCCGAAGACTCGGAGTGAAGCTGAGCCTCTCCACCGACGACGGCTCACTCGGCGCAAAAGGCATCGTCACCGACGCTCTGGCGGACGCGTTACGCCAGACGCGTTGCGCCCAGCGCCAGAGCGGGCTGTCGCGACACCCTGCCCGGCGTCATGCGTTAAACGTGGGGCGTCAAGCCTCATTCTGCCCGGTTGTTTTCGCCTGCGGTCCGCGCCCGATGTTGCGAAAAGTCAAGGAACTGGCCCGGGAATTCGAATCCTATGCCTTCTGGGAAGAACGCATGGGCTGCGGCACCGGCATTTGCTACGGCTGCGCGGTGAAGAGCGCGGGCAGTGACCGCTACATCCGGTTCTGCCAGGAAGGGCCGGTGCTGAGAATGAGTGATATCGAACTATGAGCCAGTCAATCCGCATCGACAAGGTGACTTTCCAGAACCCGATTCTGCTGGCGTCCGGCACGTTCGGGTTCGGTCTGGAGTTTCCTCAGGTCGTGCGCCGTTTGGGCGGCATCGTGAGCAAGGGAATCACCCGGCGGCCGCGCGCCGGCAATCCGCCGCCCCGAATCTGGGAAGTGCCGCACGGCATCATCAACTCGGTCGGGCTTGAGAACCCCGGCGTCGAAGAGTTCGTGCGCACGGTGCTTCCGGCGATGCGGTTTGGGCGGGCGCAGGTACTGGTAAATGTCGCGGGCGATACGGTCGAGGAGTACGCCGAGATCATCCGCCGGATTGACTCGGAACTGGTCGCCGGATTCGAACTGAATGTCTCCTGCCCGAACGTCCGGGAAGGCGGAGTCGCGTTCGGCCGGAACCCGAAGCTCGTCGGACGCATCGTGAAAGCAGCGCACCGCGCGACATCAAAGCTGCTGGTCACCAAGCTGACCGCGAACTTCGTGGACCCGGTGCTCACCGCCCGGGCCGCGGAAGACGCCGGCAGCGACGCGGTGTCGCTCATCAACACGGTGATGGCGCAGGCGTTCGACGCCCGGGGGAGACCCGCGCTCGGCGGCGGAACCGGCGGGCTGTCCGGTCCGGCAATCAAGCCGTTTGCGCTCTACTGCGTCCAGCGCGTGGCCCAGGCGGTGCGGATACCGGTTATCGGCGGCGGCGGTATCACCTGCAGCCAGGATGTCCGGGAATTCCTGCTCGCCGGCGCCCGGATGGTCCAGATTGGCAGCATCAACCTCGTAGACCCGCGCGCCGGCATCCGGATTCTCGAGGAGTTCTGCGCTCAGCCAAGGAGGCTCAGCAAATGACACAACTGGTTCTGCCGGTTGATGACGCCCACCTGAACCGGATCAGGGACATCATCACCCTGACCCGGGGCATGGTCGACTACTACAAGTTCGGCAGCATTCCATTCACCGCGCTCGGCCCGGCGCTGGTCGAAATGGGCCACGCCGCCGGGGCCAAGGTCTTCGTGGACCTGAAGTACCACGACATTCCGAACACGGTTGCCGGCGCGGCCGAAGCCTGCGTCGAACTCGGGGTTGATATGTTCAATATCCACGTTGGCGGCGGCCGGGAGATGCTGCGCCGGACCATGGACCGGACGCGCGAGGCTGCCGTCCGGAAGAACACCCGCGCGCCGCTGGTCCTCGGAGTTACGGTGTTGACCAGCCTGGACGAGACTTCCTGGGCTGAGACCTACGGCTCAGCTCCGCGCCCGGTTGCGGAACAGGTGACGCATTTCGCGCGGCTCGCCCAGGCCTGCGGGCTGAACGGTGTCGTGGCGTCGCCCCGGGAAATCCAGGCAATCAAGCAGGCGTGCGGCAAGAGCTTCCTAGTCCTCACGCCCGGCATCCGGATGCCCGATGCGCCGGTCCCGGCTGACGACCAGGCCCGCACCCTGACCCCGGGTGAGGCCGCCCGGCTCGGCGCCGACTTCATCGTGGTCGGCCGGCCGATTACCCAGGCGCCGAACCCGGCCGCGGTCTGCGCTCGTATCCGAAAAGACATAGCGGGCAATCCCGGATGAGGACCCGTGCGCTCCGCGGCGCTGGCGCAGGTTTCCGCTGACAGGAGAATACGATGGCTGAACAGATTGAAGAAGTCCTCCGGCAATTCGGCGTATTGAAGGAAGGGCATTTTCGGCTCGCATCAGGCCTGCACAGCGGGCAGTATTTCGAGAAGTTCCGGATTCTCGAACACCCGGACCTAGTGACTCAGTTTGCGGCCCGCATCGCGGAGACCTATCGGGACAAAGGGGTCACCATTGTCTGCGGCCCGACCACCGGCGGTGTGATTATCGCGTTCGAAGTCGCGCGGCAGCTCAAGGCACGTTGCGTCGTGGCCGAGAAGAACGAAACGTCCGGGCGCAAGATCGGGCGCGGTTTCCAGTTCGCTCCGGAAGACCGGATTCTCGTCGTGGATGACGTCCTCACCACCGGCGGCTCGGTGAACGACACGCTGGCGGCGCTCAGGGCGTTCCCGGGCACGGTGGTCGGCATTGCCGTGCTCATTGACCGCAGCGTCCAGCCGCCGCAAGCCCGTGGCCCGAGCTCCGAGCCGGGGGGCGGGCCGTTCCCCATGCCTCATTTTGCGGTCTATCGCCGTGCGGTGCAGAACTTCCCGCCGGACAACTGTCCGCTCTGCGCCCAGGGCATCCCGCTGGTTGCGCCCGGGAGCACCAAGACGCCGAAGCCCTGAGCGTTCACGCGTTGGCTCAGGGCTGCTACGGTCGGCTGTTTGACTTCGGACTTGCGCGTCGGCGCTAGGTGTATTTCTTCGTCTTCTTTTCCTTCTCCTTGCGCTTCAGCTCCAACTCCAGGTCGTGAATCTTCTCAACCAGCTCTTTGACTTTGTCGTTGCCGGCGACTTCGGCCGTTTTCGCTTTCCGGATGAGTTCATAGACCGTGCTGCCCAGTTCGGTGAGCGCGAGCGTAGTCTGGTGGCGCACCGACATGATATCCATCTGAATCTTGCCTTTGCGGGCGAGTTCCTTTGACTCCTTCACCGCCGTAACGGTAGTGTCGCTCACCCACTTCTTGACATCGTTCCACTGAATCGGCATTACTCCTCCTTTGCGGCGCGACCCGTCGGCTCACCCGCGAGTCGCCGACCGCGGTTTACTTTCCTGCACTTCCGGCCAGCACCTGCTTCTGCAGTCCGACCGTCTTTTCAATCTCCTGCCGCCCGAGTTCGAACATCCGCTGGAATTCGGCAATCGTAAAAGGAATCCGCTCGGCGGTCGACTGAATCTCAACGATTCGACCCGAACTCGTCATCACCAAGTTCATATCGGTGTCGGCCTGGGAGTCTTCGTCGTAGGCCAGGTCGAGCAATACCTGGCCGTTGACGATGCCCACGCTGGTGGCGGCTACCGGCTCGATAATCGGGTTCTTGGCAATCTTGCGCTGTTTGAGCAGGACTTCGACCGCCTGCGCCAGCGCGCAGAAACAGCCGGTCACCGACAGCGTCCGGGTGCCGCCGTCGGCCTGGATGACGTCGGCGTCCAGGATAATCTGACTCTCGCCCAGGGCGAACAAATCGCAGACCGCGCGCAGAGAGCGGCCTAGGAAGCGGCGGATTTCCGCGCTGCGCGAATTCGGTCGGCCGGTGGCGCTCTCGCGCTGGGTGCGCTGCTGGGTGCTCCGGGGCAGCAACCCGTATTCCGCGGTCACCCAGCCCTGGCCCGACCCGACCAGAAAAGGTGGTACGCGCCGGTCATAGGTCGCACTGCAGACGATTCGCGTGTTGCCCGCCGTAACCAGGCACGAACCCTCGGCGTACTTCAGATAGCCCAACTGAATCGCAATCTCCCGGGACTGGTCGTTCGTCCGCCCATCACTTCTTGGCACTGCCGTTCCTCTCTATCCCAGGATTCAGGGAATCGAGGAATCCAGGAATCGAGTGGTTCCCTTGAATCCCTGAATCCTCGAATCCTTGAGTCCCCGTCATGAGTTTCATGGCTATTCCGGAATCGAAGCCCGGATCACGTCGCTCACCGGCTCGCCCAGAAACCTGCCGCAAATTTCCCGGAAATTGGGCGAGAGGTCCGAGAGGTAGAAGCGGTGGCCGGTGGCCGGTGGTCGAAGGCCGGTGGTCGGCATCCGCAGCAAATCCAATCGCTCGAGCAGCGCCCGAGCGCTCCGGGCGGTCTCTTCGGACGAATCGACCAGCCGGATTCTCGGTCCCAGCGTCCGCGTAATCACCCGCTTCAGCAGCGGGTAGTGGGTGCAGCCCAGGAGCAGCGTGTCAATCCGCTCGGCCTTCAGCGGCTTCAGGTAGGTCGCCGCGGCCCGCAGCGCCACGTCATTGTTCAGCCAGCCTTCCTCGGCCAGCGGCACGAACAGCGGGGTGGGTTTGGCCACGATTTCAACATCCCGGCGGTAGTTGCGGATTGCCCGCTCGTACGACCCGGAACCGATGGTCAGATTCGTGCCGATGACGCCAATCCGGTTATTCCGGGTCGCCTCGACCGCGGCCCGGGCGCCCGGGTCAATCACGCCCAGGATCGGCAGTTTGTAGCGCTTCAGCAGTTCGTCGAGCGCGACCGACGATGCCGAGTGGCAGGCAACAATCACCAGCTTCACGTTCCGGCTGATCAGGAATTCGATGTCCTGGATCGAGAACCGCTGAATCGCCTCGGCCGACTTGGTGCCGTAGGGCAGACGGGCCGTATCGCCGAGGTACACAATTTCCTCGTACGGCAGGACCTTCTTCAGCGCCTTGACCACGGTCAGGCCGCCGAGACCGGAGTCAAACACGCCGATTGGGCGATTCCGCGCCGAGACTCGTTTCATTTCCTTCTTTCTGTCCGCAGATTTCGCAGATTCGGCCGGGCAGAGGAATAGTGGTCCGGTGGTCTAGTGGTCAAGTGGTCGAGTGAGAGACACTGGGCCACTGGGTCACTGGGCCACTGGGTCACTTTTCTTCTCATTGCGGCCATTATACTATCTTTCGGTTTTGCTTTCCACCTGCTTGATGAACTGCAGGACCCCGGTCGCCAGCGCGCTGGCAATCCGCTCACGGTAGTCGGCCGCCGCAAGCAGTTTTTCTTCGGCGGGATTGGTCAGGAATCCGCATTCGACCAGCGCGGCCGGCATGTAGGCATTGCGCAACACCGCGAAGTCGGCCTGCTTCACGCCCCGGTCCTTGCCGTGGAGGTTGTCGGCCAGCGCCGACTGCAATCCGCTCGCCAGCCGTTCCGACTCACGCAGGAATTCGTTCTGTGCCAGGTCGCGCAGAATCCCGCCCACGACTTCGGCGCTCTGCCGGTTGGTATCCGCCACCGGGAACTCCAGCGCTCCGTTCTCCCGGGACGCTACCGCCCGCTCCCAATCGGTGCGGGCCGTGGAAAGGAAGAAGGTCTCGATGCCCTGGGCGCCCGGCGCGTCAGGGCTCGAGTTGCAGTGCACGCTGACATAGAGGTCGCCCTTGTCGGCGTTGGCCTGGCGCGGCCGCTCGTAGAGCGCCATGTATTCGTCCTTGTTCCGGGTCAGAATGATTTCGGCGGTGCTCAACTGCTTCAAGCGCCGGCTCAGGCGCAGGGCAATGTCCAGATTGGCGTCTTTCTCTTTCAGCCGCTTGCCCAAAGCGCCCGGGTCCCTGCCGCCATGACCCGGGTCAATGACAATCGTCTTGATGCGCCGCCGTGCCCGGGCCGTGAACTTGATGGCCAGGGCATTGCCGCTTCGGGTCACCCGCGAGAAACAGGGCTGCAGGGTGGAGACGTTCAGAACCGTGCCGTTCTGCTGACTGAACTGGACGCCGCGCACCAGGCCGCTGGCATCCATGCGCCGGATCTTGCAGTCCGCCTGCAGGTAAATGCGGAATGAATTCGAAGTGACGGCAATTGAAGAGTAATAGGCGATGGTGTCAAGTTCCACCCGGAGTACGGTCGTGTCGCGCGCGTGCGAAAGAGAGAAGGAAAGCACTTGCGGCATCCGGGACAGCTTCACCGGGAAGATCTCGTTGATAAACACAGTCGGTACGTAGAGTTCGTTGTCCGTGAACCGGAACGGCATCGGCAGGCTGATGGGCTTGCGGTTGACCAGCACCCGGGGATTGCCCAGGGTGAAGACGATTTCGTAGCCGGCGTCCTGCTTCGGCGGCAGCACCGCGATGAACTTGCTTTGCACCTGCCAGACTGTGCCGCCCAGCGCGCCGACCAGTTCCACCAGCGGCACGAATTCCACCTCGTTGAAGACCCGGGTCGGGACTTTCAGGTCGAACAGGCTGATTTCGCGCGCCGCAGCGCTGGCCGTCAGTGAGCAGATAGCAGATAGCAGGTAGCAGATTCCAGTCCAGAACGACTTCAAAGGACTCTTCACTGCTATCTGCTCACTCCTATCTGCGTCGAAACTCCGCCCTATCTTCCCGTTCCATTGCCCGCTTCTTCAATTCCTCCCGCCGGTCAATGTCCTTCTTGCCCCGGCAGAGCCCGAGTTCCACCTTGGCATAGCCGCGGGCGCTGAAATAGACCTTCAGGGGTATCATCGTCAACCCGCGCAACTGGGTCTTGCCGAACAGCCGCTTGATTTCGTCCTTCTTCAGCAGCAGTTTCCGGCGCCGTTTCGGGTTCCGGTTGTGGACGTTGCCATGGCTATACGGCGCGACATGCACGTCGTACATATAGACCTCGCCGTTCTCGACCCGGGCATAGCCGTCGGACATATCCACGCTGTGACTGCGCAGTGACTTCACTTCGGTGCCGAACAACTGGATGCCGGCTTCGTAGGTTTCCTCCACGAAGTAGTCGTGATACGCTTTGCGGTTGACCGCGACCGGCTTCATTAGACGCAGAAAAGACGCAGAACCTGCAGAAAGGACGCCGAGGAGATGCAGCAGACATCTTCTGCGAGCGCAGCGATTCTGCGATTTCTGCGAGCGCAGCGATACGGCATCGTTCTCACCCCGCCCCGGAACTCCCGCCGCCGCCGCCACCCCCGCCGCCACCTGAGAATCCGCCCCCGGTTGCAGCGCTGGTGGAAAACGAACTCATCATGCCGCTGAAGTTGCTCGCGAAGCTTTCGAAGCCGGCCAGCCCGGTGCCCAATGCGGCCATATCCGCCGAGCCGCCGGCCCCGGCGTGATACCATATCGGCAGGGGCAGCGCGACGCCGCGTTCGAGAGCCAGCCGGCCGACGTGCTTCAGGAACTCGCGGGCCACGCCCAACACCGTCGCATAGACATAATACTGCTCCCAGATCGCCAGCAACTGGACCGGTGCCTGCCGGATGGCCGAAAAGTCCTGCAGGAAGCGCCGGAAACTCAGCCACCGCTTGTGTTCAAGAAGGGCGGTCGGATTCCACCGGTTGATTGCCCGGCCGACGAGCGTGAACACCACACCCGGCACAAAACCCAGAATGGCGGCAAGGCCAATCGGTCCGGGCTGCCCGCCGCCGATGAACCGACCAAGGCCGCCGGCCAGGCAGGCCATGCCGGCGAGGATGGACAACCAGGCATAGAGCAGGAACCGCAGATATGCCCGGCGACTGTCCGGGTCAACCAGCGGGATGCGCAACTCCCCCACCCACCACGCGCGCGCATCGTCAAGGAAACTGCCCAGCAACGTCTGCGCCTCGGTCGTGTGATTCTTGGACCAGTCCTTGAGTGAATCCTCGGTCAGGGTATCCCGGCCGCCGGTCACCTCGCCGAACAGGAACTCGGCCACGCGCCGGCAATACTGGTCGTGAGCCGCGAGCTTCTCTCGCTGTTCGAGCTTGAAATAGTAGCGATGCTTCCGGCCTTCGGTCGCGTCCTGCACCGAAACGATTCCCTTGCGGCACAGGTCGAGCAGCGTGGCGAACATCCCCTTGAGCAGGGCCGGGTACATCTCGCTCTTGTCCGGATTCTGGCGCAGAATCCCGGGCACCACCAGCGGCGGCGCGGCCCGGGGCGGCTCGTGCTCATAGACCGCGTCATACTCGATGTGCGGCTCCCGGCCGTACCGGAAGAAGAACCCGAGCAGGAGAATCAGCGGCACGATAACGGTCAGCGCCAGGCCGAGCGGCAGAAGCACGAATGTGCGCAGCGAGGAGACCAGGAAATTGCGTTTCTCCTGACCCAGTATCTCGGCGTAGCGGTTGCCGGCTTGAGCCGCAAGGCCGGTGAATATCTCAGGCCGGGACATGACCCGCACCTCGACAAATGCGTCCTTCGGGATGTTGGCCTGTTCGATGACAGCGACATTCTTCGCCGCGTTGAAATCCAGCCGGCCGGGCGCGGCCGCGGCATGGACATAGACTTTGAACAGCTCGGGCGAGGGCGCGGGCAGCGTGACCGTCGTGCGCGTCGTGCGCACTCGCGCGTGCTCGTCCTCGATGACCTTCCAGTAGAAATCGGCGACGTCGGCATGGCGCTTCACCGCGCCCTTCACCGTGTAGTCGAGCACGAAGGTCTTTTCCTCGTCCTCGGCCGAATAGCCCCAGCGGATGTAGAGCGCGCTGGCGGAACTCGTCACTTCCTGCGGCCGGATTCCCTGCCAGCCGCCGGGCATCTTCTCTTCCAGCGAGTTCAGGACGATGTCATCCGCGCCCTGCTTTTTCAAGTTCACGTCGGCCCAGGAGAATGAGCCACTGAAAGCATAGGTACGTTCCTGGATGACGTGGGCGCTGCCGTCTACATTCAGGTAGACGTCAGTCCGGATTTCCGGGTAGTAGTAGGACTTGGCAAGTAGCGGCGTACCGAACGTCAGCACGCAGATAGCCAGCGCGAACAGCAGATGACGATTCATGAATGACGATCTCCGATTTGTCACTCGGCCACTTGGCCACTTGACCACACTTCGCAGCACTTCAATTCTCATGCCCTGATGATAAGCCTTGAGCCGGCAGTGTCAAGACCGCTAACCGCCCCCTCGAAGCGAAACTCGAAATCCGAAACCCGAAATCCGAAACAAATCCAAAACAGCCAAATCCAAATGCCTGATTCGGCTCCGGTTTGGTGCTTGGGTCGTTCGGACTTGTTTCGGTATTCGGGATTCGAGCTTAGGGCTTTCCTCTCCTGAGGTTGTCCCGCAACGTCTGAATCAGGCTCGGATACAGCTCAGTCACGCGGCGCTGAACGCTCAATACTATCTTCATGTCCAGCCCCCAGCTCTGCCACTCCTCCTGCATTGCCCCCAGCTCAGGCTTCACCAGCCTCGCCAGTTGCCGTTTCAGGTTCTCGCCGGGCAGGTCCTTGCTCAGCTTCCACAAGGTGCTCAGGCAATACCGGCCCACCGCCTGATATGCGCCATAGTGCACCATGGATAGCTCGGTGCTCCGCAGCACTTCGGTCACCGCCTCCTCGATGACGTTCGCAATCAGACGGTACTCGGAATAGCGCTTTGTTCCCTTTCTGCGCTGCTCCGGCGCAATCGGCCTCTCAGTCTTCATGTAGACCATTGCCTGACCCACCGCCTGAGCCTGTTCCTCGGTCTTTCGCTTCACCGCCGCCGAGAACTTCCGGCTCTTCACCTTCGAGATATCCAGCTTCACCGGGCGTACGCTCTCCAGCAGGTCTGTGATACTGCGCCACCTGACCCCGCAGCCCTGGAGATAGCGGGCCGTCATCTCAAGGGTTGGCTTCGAGATGCGTCCGGTCTCAAGTCTCTGCAGAGCCATGCGGCGACCATCACAGGTGTAGCCCATGCGTCTTGCCAGCTCATCCTGCGTAAGCCGAGCTCCCAGGCGTATATCACGCAATCTGGCGCCCATTTCCCGCGTGAGAAAGTGCGTTCGTCTCATCTGTCAATGATATGTGGCGTATATCGTCAGGTCAAGAGGCAAGGTGCCACAAATCCAACAGGAATGAAGCCCGGCCGATATGGGGCAGACTCCCAGGTACGACTCCCTCAGTGACTCCCTGGATGACCCCCTCAGTGACCCAGGGGATAATCCCCTCAATGACCCCCTCAGTCATCCCCTGGATGACTCCCTCAGTCATTGACTGGGTCATCCAGGGAATCATCCAGTCAGTCATCCAGGGGATTATCCAGTCAATCATCCCCTCAATCCTCCAGTCAATCATCCCCTGGATTATCCCCTCAGTCATTGAGGGGATGACTCAGGGAGTGCTTGGGTAGGGGGTGGGGGCGAGGCAGCCTTGATTCGTAACATGCACTGCTATGGATAGTTGGCCGACAGGGCAGCCGGAGGTGATTTCACATTGCGCACTACAGATTGCAGATTGCAGAGTGCCCCGAAACCACCGCCAGTTGCGTTCGTCGTGTCGTCATGGTGAATTCCTATCCTGACTTGGGGACTATCCTCGCTCTTGCGGTCTGCAGGTGGTGGTGCTACAATTAGTTAGCTGCCGGGTAGTTCTGCTGGCAGGAATCCGGCGCTAAGGGAGGAAACATGCCGAGGAAGAGTCCGGAACAGAGAATCGAGAAGTACCGGAGCAAACTGGACCCGGAATGGGTCAAGAAGCGACTGGAGCAGAGCAAGGATTCGATGGTCGCGGCTCAGACCAGTGCGGTCGAGCGCTTGGCCGCGATGGAGCTACGGGTGAAGGCGGTCTTGAACGATGAGGACATTGTCCTGTTCAGCCATGTCCTGTACCTCGACTTCGCGCGGGAACTGCATCGACTGATTGAGCGACATCACGGAGGCCAGGGGCTGACCCGCGAAGCGCGCATCAAGGTCTATGACTGGAAAGAACGCGGTGGCAGCGAACCGATACTCAAGCGCATCGCCTACGAGGCGTTCGGGTTGACGGTATAGCGCGGCGTCGGCTGGGACTCCGTGAACAACGCAAGGAGGCGCGGTTTCCTGCGCGAGCGGTTGTGGTCTATTGCTCGACAATGACCTTCTGACGCTGAACCGGTCGGTCCTTCAGCGCGATGAAGTAGACTCCGCTCGCAAGCGCGCGCAAGTCGAAGCGCGCGGCAGTCTGGTCCGGAGGAACCGACAGTTCTCGCACTCTTCGGCCGCTGGCATCGTAGCAGCAGACGAGGCGCGGCTGCATGGTCTGGTCGGCGAGCGCGAGATTGACATAGTTGCGGCAGGGATTGGGCCAGATTCTGAGATTCGTGACGGTCTGCCTCGGGGTCTCCTCGACACCTGAAGCGTCCCGGATCACACTCAAACTCGAACTGCCGTTGTTGGCGCAATAGACCAGGTTGTCGCGGGAGTTCCAGACCGCCGACACCGGGTAATCCCCAACCAGCAGAGACTTGATTACGCGGTTAGTCGGGCCGTCGATGACAGTAACCGCACCGGGCTGGCCGATGCACGGGATGTAGATGCGGTCGCGGGCGGCGTCAAGGCAGAACGCCGGGCCATCCGGATAGGTGCCGCTGGGCAGGAATAGGATGAGCGTGTCGGCTGCGCAGTCAATCACCGCCACCAGTCCCAGGTCGCTGCCGCAATGGCAGTAGAGTTTGTTGCTCACCGAGTCATAGAGCAGGAAGAACGGATACGGAATTCCGGTGACAGACCCGACAACGCTGTCGAGGGCAGCGTCAATCACGGTGATGTCGTCGCCGTCGTAGTTAGCGCAGTATACGCGGTTGTTGAGCCGGTTATAGACCAATGCGCTCGGCTCGGAGCCGACCGGAATCTTGCGGGTTATCTGGTTCGTGGTTCCATCGATGACGACCACGCTGTCGAGGGAATAGTCCCCGCAGTACAGCTTGTTGTCCGTCGAGTTGAAGCATCCGTAGGTCACTTGACACGGGAGGGGTACCGAGGCGACCAGGCTGTCCCCGCCGCCGTCAATCACCGCGAGCGCCTGGTTCTGATAGTCAGCGCAATAGACGCGGCCGTTGAGGGTATTCAGGCCGAGCAGGGAGACGTTCGCGCCGACTCGCACGCGCGCGATGACGCGACTGGAATCGCCGCTGATGACGACCAGCCCGCTGTCGCCTCTGGTGGCGCAGTAGACCTTGTTGTATTGGGAGTTGTAGAGCAGTCCGGTCGGAGAGTTGCCGACCGGGATGATGGTGTCAACCTGATGGGTCGCGCCTTCGACGATTGCGACCGCGCCGCGCCCGTTGTCATTAGCGCAGTACACCCGGTCGTTCACGGGATTGTAGCACTGCCAGTACGGCTCAAACCAGAGCCACAGGTCGGTGAC
>Ga0315288_10003942_pt1 | contig 18906 bp, 22 predicted proteins | sample YL17G11_20_MG_FD_203454 | JGI IMG/M metagenome (GOLD analysis project Ga0315288, IMG submission 203454) | Sediment microbial communities from Yellowstone Lake, YNP, Wyoming, USA - YL17G11_20 | ecosystem: Environmental > Aquatic > Freshwater > Lake > Sediment | place: USA: Wyoming | collected... | reverse complement strand
GTCGCTTGCTGGAGTGTTTGCGCTAGTCACCACGGGGTGGTTTTTACACTGGGCTTACGTAAAACCGCATGAAGCACAGCCGATGGAGTTGCTGGCTTTGAAGGTTCAGATACTCGGGCTTGAAGTGAAAGCGCTCAAAGCTGAAACGAAGATTCTTCTTCAAGACGCGGCGCGGCTTCAGCAAGCTGCTGCTGGATTACCCGTAGAGGGTCCGAATGAACCAAAGCGCTAATACGGGCGACCACATGAAAGGGGTGCTTCTCGGAGGCGTCTCTTTCGTTTCGCATGCCACGTTCCAGCTGATTCCGACTGTCTACGTTCCCAGCCAAATCTGGATTGGAGGCGAGCCGGTTTCTGGAGTCTGTACGTGCGGTAAAACTCTCCTGGTGACTATGGACCAGTACAACGGGCCGCGAAGGTTTCGCTGTCCAGATCCCGTGTCAACCGGCTGCGCTTTTTGAGGTGTCTATGAAAGTGCGTAAAAACGTATACGGGTTCTGTCCTGCCTGCACAAAAGACAGCCCGGAGGGAACCAAGATGGAGCGGCGTGAGAACGGCAACTCCACCTGTGGATTCTGCAAGAAAACGACGCCTTCGGCTAAATGGTTGCGCGTTAGCTTTCCGGTCAGCCTCCACGATGCGGGCGAAGATCGTTCGGAGATGAACTGATGATTCGTTTCCTCGACGCCTTGTTTTGTCTGTTCGGCGCGCACGCTTGGCTCTACGGAGCCGAAGTAGACGCTCAGCAACGTCCGCTGTTTCGTCGCTGCAAGTGCTGCTCGACGCATGAGATCCGTGAGTACAGCAGCTACGACTCTGGAACGTGGGTGAGTTTACATGAGCGCTAGAGAACTTTGGTTTGTAGAGGGTCTGACTGAGGGTGAATGGATAGCCTTGCAGAGATTGCTGCGTGTGGCTGTGGAGAATCCTGAGAGCGTCGGTGCCCATGGTAGGCAAACGGCCCCTCTCAAGACTTTGCAAGAAAAAGCCAAGATGGCGGTTCGCCGTGATGCAAAAGGCAATCTCGTGGTGAAGCGTGGGGCATCCGCTAGGGTTAACCCGGTCCGGTCCTGAGGGTCGTTTACGTTTTCCTTTTATCGGGTTTCGTAGGCATGACCATTGTTCATGCTAGCCCCTCATTTCGATTGCCCCTCAGGGAGCGTGTGGTTTCCCGTTTTGCTGGGGATACCAGGTACCTCCCGCCCAGGCACATCCTGAATGGCGTGGATACCGGTGAACTTGACCCAAAGGTACTCTTGATTTGGAAGTACGTGGTCGAGAAGATGGGTCCGAAGTTCGGTTATGGTGGGGCAACCGCTTATTGGCGGAGCAAATGCGCCAAAGAGGGGCTGGATATACCTCAGGCATATATGTCAGCGGGGGAGGGTGCCACATTCGGTGCCTTCAAAATCAAGTCTTCGGACCAAATTGAGGATTGGGTCAAAGAGCGTCTTCGGAGCGCAGGTTTGGTCAGTGATACTCACAAGACGGCTGCTGAGTGGTCTTTTGAGATCTCGCATATGCAATCTATGGTTGATGACGCCAAAGAGCGAATCGGCAAGCACGAGAAGGGCTTGGCTGAGGGCAATCGGGTTAAGCAACGGGAGAAGTGGCTGGCAGAGGCCAAGGATGACTTGTCGCGGGCGGACAAGGAACTGGAGGCGGCCAAGTCAGCGGTGGCCGGTCTTCAGGAAGTCATCGAAAAGCACGAGGACGTGGTGGCCCCGGTCGTGGACTTCGAGAAACAGTTTCAGACTATGCTGCATTCAGCACTGGATGACCTGTCACGGAAGGATGTCCTGATGAAGGCTAAGTCAGCTTTGGCCAAGTTTGAAGCTGAAATGTCTAAAACCAAGATGGCTAGTTCTCGTGAAGGGAACCTTCACGGAGATTCAGAGGCGCTCGGCAAAGACATCGGGCTTCTGCTTGCCCATGCTATACTCTGGGTCGTGGATCGTTTTGAAGCCCTTGGTCATTGGGTTTCTGATCTGGTCTCGTCAACTAAGCGGATTGACAAGCTTCTTGAGTCAGTGTCATGAGCAACCCAGAACATGCCTCGATGGTGGCGCGGGTTGCAAAGAGAACTGCAAGTGCTGTTACCGAATCCAAGTTGAATGAGGCTTACGGTCCCGTCGTACGCAAGTACGTTTCACAGGTGTCCGAAGAACTAGAGTGGAGCGTATCTGGGGCCATGTACTTTTGCGTTCGACTTCTTGAAGATGTCAACGCTCATTCTGAGGGCAGGGCCGTCCAGAAGCTATTTGAGCGTGCAAATTGGGGTTATGGTAAGCAAGCTGCTTCACGTCTTGATGGTGTTCGTAAGCACAAGCTGATGCCCAACGAGATCCGGTCCAAGCTTCCAAAGCTCTACTCGCAAGAGGATGTGAAGGATCCGATTGCACAGCTCAAGCTGTTCTCTCCATACTCAGGTGCTACTTGGTACATCACGGAGTTCGATGGTCACGACACGATGTTCGGCTGGGCCGATCTAGGTCATGGCGGCGGTGAACTCGGGTACATCTCTCTCAGTGAGTTAGAAGAAGCGAACCGTAACGGTTTGCCGCTGGTTGAGCGGGACAAGTATTTCCGTCCAGAACCGCTGTCCAAGTTGAAGTGAGTAGGATTTTGATGCCCTATACCTACGATCGTAGGTTTGTGGCCAAAGCCCTGAACCTTCAAGATCACGGTCTTGAAGGTCTCAAGGAAGGCCGTCCTGTGACGTTGTACCACGGGACCACTCGTTTGTTCCGCAGCTTCGATATGGCTCAGAGCCGTGAGGAGTTGGTGAACAATTACTACGGCAAAGGCATCTTCCTGACCCCCTCGAAGCGAGTGGCGGCGCAGTACGCCGATGCCAATCGTAACGTAGGGTTTGACTCTTCGCTCATTGCGGCTCTGAAGCGTAAGAACCCGAACGCAGGCAACTTCCTACAGGCTCTCTACGAGCATGGTCGGGATGGTTGGGAAACGTACTGGCAGGAGCACGGGTTCTTGAGGGAGGACCCGCCCCCGGGCGAGGGTCAGCTCGACATGGCGGCCTTTGAGAAGCACCTGGGCGGCGTAGACGCCAACGACCTGGGGGATATCGCGGGGTACATCCTCGGTAGCAAAACCAAGCCGTTGGGTGCGGATGACGAGGGGACCATCAACATCTTCAACATGAGCACAGGGGCCCCGGGTTGGCTCTACGACAAGCTGGACGAGATCGGGTTGGACTCCAGTGCGTACCGGCCCAAGGTCTACACGGTCTCGGTTTCGGTGAGCAACCCGCTGGTTACGGCGAGCAAGTCTCAGGCCCGGAAGGCTCATCAGCAGGGGTACGACTCGGTGGTGTACCACGGTTCTGACCTTGTGGGCGGCGTTCCTGAGGTCGCGGTATTCAATCCCCGGGCTGTGCGGGTGAAGCACATCGAAGTGGTGTAGAGCGTGTCATGGCAGACGAAGCGGAAGCCGATTTTATCAAGAAGCACGGGGATCCCAGTGACTACTCCGACCAGATGCGGGCAGATATTTTTCCGGGGTAGCTACTCCTACGCCATTTACGGCAGAATCAGAGACGTACTTCCAGCCCAGCCGCACCCGATACAAGCGACCTTGCGTTTTGGCGGGTTCGAGGCGAGCACCATACCGGGTTCTGGATTGATCAGCTCCGTTCCGCAGTGGTCACAAGCACATCCGAGACGCTGGTATGCATTGCGGTATGCGTTGCGATTTCCAGTTCTAATCTTTTTTCGGAAGCTCTCGCGGTACTCCGAAGGGCCGAAATCCGCCGACCACACGTACACCGGAGCCCAGACGTGCAACGGAATGTTCTTAGCCAGAATCTCTTCCAACCAAGCGGTATCCTCTACGAGTCCTTTGGCCTCGGCGGACTGAAAATTCTCCCTACTTTTAGCATTGAGTTGGCTAAGCGTTTTCATTCAGTGTCCCGGTGTAGCTTCTCGTTTGGCTCGGGAGCAGGGATTCGAACCCCGATAGGCGACACCAAAAATCGCCGTCCTGCCTTTAGACGACTCCCGAATAGCTTAGTGGATGGTTGGCGAGATTTGTGGTAGTGCCGTGCGTGCAGGAAGCGGCTCACCAAGCATTTTGATCTTTTCGTCTGCGCGACTCAAGTAGCTTTTTGCGCTGTCTAGCCGGTCATGAAGGTAAATGTCCCAGCCGATAATCTTGGCGGAACCCTCAAGCCGTGCAATCGCAAAGTCCTTGGTTTCGTTGCCGTCCGTGACTTGGATGTAGAGTTTCATTTCACCCTTCTGTAGCCCCTCTAGGTGGGTTTGAATAGTGAGGTGGGCTTGGTAGCGGTGGGTGGTACAGAAGTCTTGTAGGTGCCCGAAAACGCCATTACAAGCGGTGTCTAGAGCCGCAAAGGCACCCTCACTTAAAGCCTGAATTTGCATATTCCCCTCAGGCTATCCTAATTTATGCACAGGGTCAACTTTGTCAGCACCACCAGGATTCAGTTGCTTTATGTTGGGTGTAGCCATTCAGTGCCCATCCTGCAAATGATCCCGATGTTGACAAGGCTCGGCACATTTGGCATCTTCATCGCGAGCCCTAGCAAGGGAAGCTCACCCCCCATAAAGAGTGAGACAAGACGCATCGGCGCAAGGCTAAAAGCAGGACCTTGACTCGGTACCAACCAGCAGGGGATGCGGCGGCCGTATCTGGAACGACTCAAGGCAGCGTAATCGTCCCCTGATTTCTCGTTTTCGGTGAAAAGCGCTTGAACCTGCGACTGTGCCTGGTGTATAGGTACAGGCGTGAGGTCGCGCCCTCTGGGTTTGGATCTCTCGTACTGCCAATCGCACCCGTAAGGGTTTGGGGCGGCAGCGGACGTTCTGAAAAACAGTCTCGACGTTTCATGATTTGAGGCCCCGTCCAGGGTCTGCGTCATGGGAAGTGTTCGGGCCAGACGACTACGGGAGTGACCAAAATCATGAAAATCGACGCACGTCTCACATTTAACAAGGTCCAGTTCGATCGGGATGCCGACGCGCACCTGGTCTTGTCGTTGACGGCTCCGGCGGTCACAGGGGATGCGAAACGCCCTCCCCTGTGCTTCGTGCCGCTCATCGACGTATCCCCTTCGATGGAAGGAGATAAGCTCGCGTACGCCAAGAAGTCGCTCATCAAGTTGATCGACCACCTGACGCCCAACGATTACTGCGGACTCATTCAGTTTTCGTATGACGCTAAGGTCTTGCAAAAGCCGGTGCGGTGCACCCTGGAAGCCAAGGAAGACCTTAAGCGCAAGGTCGGAGCACTTACCCTCAGCGGGGCCACCAACATCGCTTCTGCGTTGCTGGAGGGCTTTTCGGTCGCCAACAACATGGACCTGCCAGCAGAGGTGCTAACTCGTGTGATCCTCTTTACGGATGGGGCTGCCAACACGGGTCCTGCGAAGACTCCTGCGGAGATTCTGGCTCTCGTGAAGCCGAACATCGGTATCGCTTCAGTGAGCGCCTTCGGGTACGGTAACGATGCCCAGCAGGATTTCCTGCTGGATCTCGCGAAGTCCGGCAACGGAAACTACGCTTTCGTCCAGAACCCCGATGATGCCCTTTCGGCATTCGGTAAGGAGTTGGGCGGGCTTCTGTCTACCCACGCGACGAACCTTGTGCTGGAGGTTTCACCGCTTGCGGGGCACCAGATCATTGGGGTCGTCTCGGATGTGGAAGTCGAAGACGAGGCGTTGGGGCAGATTGCGGTAAAGATCCCGGACATCCTTTCTGAGGAAACCCGGCACATCGTTATTGGGGTCAAGCTTCAAGCGCAGAAAAACGCTTTTCCGCGTGAGGTCAACGTCTTCGATGTGAAGATCGGGTACGATATCCTGGACGCCAACCTTCGTCGGGAGCACAAGACGCTCGAAGTGAAGGCCAAGGTGCAGTTCGTCAAGGCCGGTGAAGAACAGAAGGCGGCTGACACGGACTTGGATCAGATCGTTGGGTTGGCTCAGATTGTGCGGGCCCAGATCGAGGCTGAGGCTCACGCCAAGGCAGGCAACTACACGTTGGCCTCTGCGGTCATGAACAGCTTCTCGGCTGACGTGGCCAATCGTGGTCTAGTGGGTCTTGGAGCCGTGGCTCATGATATGTCGAGTCGCGTGGGCTCTCATACTGCGTACACAAGCTCGGGCAACTCTGCGTACATGGCTAGTATCAGTCGGGGAGCAACCCGAGGGTTGGGCGGTACGTATGATATTGGGGCCGCTGCGGTCCTGCGTTCTGCTGGTGTCGTGATGTCCAACGCTTCACAGGATAGCACGGCGGCTTCTTTTACGGAGGATGACGCCCCGGATGTTCAGATTAGTGGTGGGGCCGCCCCGGATGTTATCCTTGGCGGGATGGCGAACGGGGCTATGAATCTGGGTTCCGTTACGACGACGAACATTCCGCAGCATTGGATCAACGGGGGTGTGCAGGTATTGCCCGGGGTGAACCCGGTGGTGTCCGCTCCGTTCCTGGTGATGCCAACGCCCGTTCCTGTGGCTGCGAAGCCCGAAGTTGAGAAGCCCAAGGCCAAGGCTAAGAAGAAGGGGTTGTCTCAGAAGTCCGACCGCTGGTAACCGCTGAGGTCTGGAGGGGCGGCGGCCGAAAGGCTTCCGCCCTTTTCAATTGTTTTAGGTATGGGTCTCGAAATGATCCGTGGTGAGTTGAGCGAATGAATATATCTCAAATCAGCCGTCTTCTTGAGCAATATGATCTGCTACTAATCGAGCATTTTCCGACTGCTCAGGTTTCTCGCAAACCCACATCTTCAAGTACCCCTCTGCTAGGTGAGGTGGAGCATTTACGGTGGATGATTCAGGAAACGCGACAGCTTATGGCTGAGGATAATGCGTCTCGCATGAATCGCGCATCCCGTTGGTTAGGCTTCATAGAGGGCTCTCTTGTGCAACTCGGGCTTGCAACTATAGAGGGCATTCAGATGTCCGACGTGGAAAGTTTCCTCCCGCAATAGCTATTTCCTCAAACGGGCGCTTTAGTATTTCCTCAGTACTTCCTCAAACGATGGGCGTTTCATCAGTTGTGGGTCCGCCTTGAGAGCGGGGAGTTCGGGGGCCTGTTCATCTTGTTGTGGCGGAACTTGGAATTGTTCCTGGTCCTCACCCGCAAAGGGTCCGATAGCGGGTAGGGGCGCTTGGATGAGTTGGTCCACGGCGTCCATGCTCCCCTCTGGCGGTCTGGGTCTATGGACGGGTCTACGTGCTCCACCAGCTACACGGCCCACTGGAGCCGCTACCGGGGCGACCACGGGGGCAGCGGAAGCGAGTTGGGCGGCCTTCATGCCTTCCAAGTAACCCCGGATGGCTACGATGTCATCGTGCATTTTGACATCGTTTTGGGCGAGTTCCTCAACCTTCTTGGTGGTCCAGTTGAAGCTCCGCTTGGTGGCCGTGGTGTCGGTTGGCTTGAGCCAACTGCCAATCGCTGTGGCCAGAGCCGCCGTAGCAAGAATGATGTTTCGGTAGGCGTTGAGCCTCTCGATGAACAGCTTACCCTTGCTTGTGGGTGGGTCACTCTTGGTTTTGCTATCGTCCATTGATCCCTCCCTGATGAGCCCGGATAAGTTGTTTCACATGAAACAAACCGGCCTAAACTTGCACTTATGCGAAACGTAGGTGTGGACTTCCATCGACGCATCGGTCTAGTTCTTTCTCTCAAACGAGCACTTGAGGAGGAAGTTGGCGAGGAGGAGGCAGAACTTCCCAGTGTTTCGCATATGCGGGATGCCGATCGGCTGATTTCAGGTAGGGCCTATCGGGTATTACTAAAGGAGTTCAAGACCCGGTTGATGCCATTCTTTGACATCTATGGGCTACTCCATGCCTATTCTCAAGGTCAGTCCCCAGCTCCGGACGAAGGATTCGCGGAAGCATTTCGTGGGTACTCCCGGCTTATTTTTACGGGTTTACAGTCACCAGACACTGAGAACCTATTTAGTGCTCTAGCCTCGAAAATCCGTCCTTTGCTGAATCGCATTGATGGAGGGGCTACTGACCACGTGCTTCTGGTTCGTACTGGTCAGTTATATGCCGAGCTGATTCAGGTTGTAGCCCAAGACCGAGGTATTTACCTCATGGTGAAGGCTTCAGGTCGTTGGTCTCTGCTTCGCATCATGGGCGATAAAGAACAGCAGATTGAGCGGTTGAAGAGAGAGGATCCGGAGTTATACGACACCCTTCAGAAATCTAAGGAACTCTCTAAGACCTTGGACCGGGAGGTAGAGAAAGCTATTGCTGGATCTGGGTTGGTGCCATCTCGAAAATGGATCATGGGGAAGCCCGTTCACATTGGGGCTGACCCTGTTACAAACGAGGAAGTGGCTTACACGGAAGATGGTCACGTAGTCCCCGTTGATGTCTATGTTGCTGATCGCAAACGTGCTTTGCGAGAACGTCGAGGCCAGGAAAGAGTTTTTCCGGAGGACTTGGCACAACTACGCAAAGTCTCAGATTCCGATATCGCAATGGCTTTGGCCGTTCGTCAGCCGGATACCTATATTGCTCTTACCGATGATACGGCAAAATCAAATGCCGTGACTCGTATTTACCCCGTGCGGAAAATTAATGGTGCCGATGTAGTCATCGCTGGTCGCTTCAAGGGGTTTTTGGTGCCCGACCTTGTGAATGCGGCGGGCCGTTTGATTGAGGGTGTTGCCTACGATTTTGATCCGAAGCTAGGGCGTCCGACCAAGCTTGAGACTAAGAATCCTGATGGTTCTGTAAACATCAAGGTTTTACAGCGTGAACCTTATGTCACGGTGAGCCAAGGTAAACTGTTGCTTCGGATTCCTTCGGTGGGGGCGTACACCACGCATCGAAATAAGGTTACGGAACTGTCAAAGGTTATTCCGTCAATGGTGTACGTGGACCATACTCGCAAGAGCTTGTTCACTTTTGACCCCAAGGATTTTGCGGCTATTCGTAATGCTTTGGGAGGTTTGGCACTTTCCACGGCAGCCATGAAGCTGATCAAAGCTTATTTCACTGAGCTAGCGAAGCATGAGCTAGCGACATCGAATGAGAACCTGAAGAACTTTGAAGCCGAAGCTATTGGTGGGTTCAAGCCCGAAACCAAACTACTTACTAAGCAGAAGGAGGCTCTGGCTTGGATGGAGTCACGCGGGGGTTCAGGTGTTATAGCCTTGGACACTGGCGTAGGTAAAACACTGACCGCATTGGCTGGTATGCGGAAGATGCAACGTGATGGCGCTACCGGCAGGTTTCTATTCGTTTGCCCGCCGACGCTCAGAGGGAACTTGATCAAGGAGGCGGAGCACTTCCTTGATGACGCGAAGCTTTTCCTCAAGAATGTGGATATTCTGTCGTACCGACAGTTTACTTTGAAGTTTCAGGAAAACCCAAATTTGGGTGATCAGTACGAAGCTATTTTCTTTGATGAGGCTCAAGAACTGAAGAATGTGACGAGTGCTCAGAGTAAGGCAGCGATGTCCATGAAGCACTCTAAAAAGGTGCTGTTGACTGCCAGCCCCATGGAACGCAGCCCCATGGAAGTGTTTGTTTTGGCTTCAATAGCTGACAACGTGGACCTCAACACCCCACCTGGTCGGGTGGCTACGAGGGCTTTCAGGAAAAGGTTTGCTGAAGAGGTTGGGGGCCGCATCGTTGGTATTAAGGATGACCCGACCACATTGCGGGATATGCGTGTGTGGGTTCGTAAAAGTTTGTTCTTTGCGGACAAACGTAATGTCGAGGAGTTCGTTTTACCCAAGCTGACAAAAACCGTGGATACGGTCACGATGGATCCAGATGTGGAAGTCAAATATCGGGAAGTTGCTTCGGGGGTTGCTGACATTCTGCGTGGGCTGACCTTGAAGTATAAGGAACGGGAAATTTCCCCAGAGACTCAAAACAAAGCTTTGGAATCTGCACGGATTAGGTTAGCGAGTCTTTTCTCAAAGTTGACTCAGTTATCTAACCAACCAGAAAAAATTGTCCCGGGTGCTCGTAATCACAAGTTGGATCGGTTGATCCAAATTTTGGATCAAAAGGCTGGGTCACTCAGTCGTGTTGTGGTGTTCACGGATTCCCCAGAGTTGGCACAAGCCTCGGTAGAGAAGCTGGTAGAGCGCTGTCCCTGGACCTCACATGCGGTAGCGCTAGCAAACCGCATAGAGATTGTACGACCTGGCGGATCTCGTACGGTTTTCACGAAACGGGTTTACAAGGATGCCCATGGTAATCTGATTCCTGCCAAGGACTGGCAAGTTTACATTATGAAAACAATGGTGGCGGGGGACATATCGGTGGGTTCCGTCACATTGACCAGTTCTTATTGTGTCGGCCAGAATCTACAAGAATTCGATACGGTGGTTCATTTGGACCGGGATACTTGGAATTCCGAAACCCTCAAGCAGCGTACGGCTAGGCTGTGGCGTCAGGGGCAAGATAAGCCCGTGGATGAGTACACGTTGGACACGGTTTATGGGAGTCCTCAGAGTGAGGTGGACTCAACACTAGACCAAATTCGCAAGTACGTTCAGGAAATGGAATCGGATTTGTTTGATTCCGTGGTTATCGCTAGTCAAACCGAGGCTCTTGGAGCCGAGTTTTTCAAGATGAAAAAGATGCACTCCTCATTTTTCAAGCTTAATCGTCGTATGATGGAGATGGCTCTTTCCCCCTACATTTCGAATCTGAGCGGCTTATGAAACCCGTCACCTTGAATGAGTGGGCCGTCTATATTGCAACTCTTTCTGGGGATGATCTTCGGTCAAAGGCGATGGCTGCAAATTCTCTCAGCTTCATGCGTGGCCTAGAAGCTGAAGGCATCACTCCGTTACGGACAATTGAAATTTTGCGCCTGTTCGCCAGTAGGTTTGTGGCTACGGGGCAGGAGTTGCCCTCTAGGTATGAGGGTGCTCTTGTGGATTACGGCACCTTTGTATCTGGTGGCGTGCATGCTTGACTCTCGTCGTGTTGTAGCCAGGTTCTTGGCGGCCCACAAAACTCAAAGTTATTTGCTGTTAGAAGGCTTGCTTAAGGACCTTCGTGAACCTTTGGCTCGCCTTGATCGTGGGATGTCGGACGTGGGTGCTAGGGACACGCTCTCGAAGAGTTTGGCGGAAGCATCCAAAGTTTTGCTGAGCGAGCTGCACATTACCTCGGATCATCCAGGTTTGGCTGCGGTGCTCAAAAAACACAAAGCCACGATCTTAAATTTTCGCAAGATGCTAGAGGAGTATGCCAAGGCCGATACCTGGGCTGAATTGTCCCCAGTGCTTAAAGCACAGAGAACACGGTCTAAAGGTGCGTTTGAAAAGGTGTTCGAGTATGCCGAGCATATCCTCAGTATACTTGCTAGTTACGATACCGATGTAGACACCACATTGCGTGTTGGGGACTACACGTTGGTCCTTTTGACAGCGGCTCATGGGGAGTGGGACCAAGATTTGGTGAGTAGGCTTAGGGCCGTCTTGGAGTCTGTGGATCGCAGCCTGTCTCGTGTTGGCTTGGGTGCTATGGCTGGGGGCACAGTATTTTGCTATCCAACATCTAAACTCCCACCTTCTGCTTTCACGGGGCACAATGCACTGGCGTCTTACATGCCTAGTAAGGACACTTTGAATGTAGCGGTAGATGCCCCGGCTTCCAGGCTAATTCGCACGATTCTACATGAGTTGGGGCATCGCACGTACTATCGAGTTGTGGCCGGACGTGGACGTTCGGCATGGGCGGAGTTCTTTGAGGGCGGCCTTGGTATTCCCGACATTAACTCGATTATTAAGGATTGGGAGGGTTACATTGCCGTTCAGCCCGATGAGCCTAGGGGGCGTTACCTAGCCTACTACATGAATCATCTGAGAACTTCCGGGGATACCAATGCTCTGATGTGGCTGAACTTGTTAGCTCAGAAATTAGACATTCGGGAGGATTTCAAATCGTACGGAGCACCGAAGAAAACTTCAGTCCCCGGTTTGGACCAGCTCTTAGCTAAACGTTCGCAAGCTAAGGTGTTCCTTTATCCTGTTACCGCTTATAGCGGGGCTAGTGCCGAGGAATTGTTTGCGGAGACATTTGCTGAGTTCACAACGGGTGGTGGGAGCAAGGTTCATCCATTGGTTGAACATGCTTTTAATATGACCATTCCTCAGTTTCGTTCAGCGTCCTTTGGTGTACGTACTACGTACAATGTGAACGAGGTGGATCAGGATGTTTTCTATTGAGGAAGTTTCTACCTGGTCCGCTGAAGATGTTCTGGTTCGGATTCGGAAGTCCATACCTAATACTTGGACCATTACTCATTCTTTTAGTAATGGTTGGCACTCTTTGTTGCTGCTGGGTGATGAGGGTGTGGTCCAGTGGAGCGGGGAGCATGTGGATCAGAAGATCCTTTTTCTTGATGCTCTCGGATCGTTTCAGCTACGAAGTCATAAATTGACGACTCCAGCGTGGAAGCCACGCGATAGAGAGGTGGCTTTGTATCGTCCATCGGAGGACTTCACGGCTGTTTTTACGCCTGACCCCGCTGATCTTGATCCGGATGAGGTGGCGGCGGTGTACAAGGAAGCTCACCCCTCTAAAGAATGAGACTGCGCGTCACTATGTCCATCAAGTACGGTCAGGATATTCGCCAACGGATGCTTTCGGGTGTTAACCAGTTGGCGGACGCGGTGGTTGTCACGTTGGGTCCAAAAGGCCGCAATGTGTGCTTGGAAAAGTCTTTCGGTAGCCCTTTCATAACGAAAGACGGGGTTTCCGTAGCTAAAGAGATTGAGTTGGCAGACCCATGGGAGAACATTGGGTGTCGGTTGATTCGTGAAGCTGCCTCAAAAACTTCTGATGATGCCGGTGACGGAACCACCACTTCGACCCTACTCGCTCGCTACATGGTTGTTCAGGGCATGAAGCAGATTGAAGCAAACTTTTCTCCCGTGCAGTTTAAGCGCGGGATGGACAAGGCCGTGAAGCTACTGGTGGAAAACGTTGCGGCGATGTCCATTTCAGTTAAGACCCAGGCGGACATAGAGAGTGTCGCAACTATATCCGCGAATGGTGATCGGGCTATTGCTAAGGTGATAGCTGATGCCGTGGCTAAAGTGGGTAAGGACGGGGTGGTTAATATTGAGGAGGGTAAGGGCATGACGACCGTGGTTGAGACCACGGATGGTATGAAGCTTGATCGTGGCTGGCTGAACCCCTCGTTCTGTCTGGATGGTGAGCGTCAAGAGAGTGTACTTGATAATGCCTATGTGCTTGTGACGGACCATGTCCTGGTATCGGCACGTCCAATTCTCTCGATTCTCGAAGCTATCGTCAAAGAGCATGGGGCGTTGTTCATTGTAGCTGCGGACATCCAAGGGGACGCTATACCTACTTTTTACGGCAATCTGAAACAACTCAAGAGTCAGTTGATCAAAGCTCCCGGATATGGGTCTTCACAGCACGAGATTCTTCAGGATATAGCTATACTGACTGGGGCTTCGTTCGTAACCAAGACCACTGGTATGGATCTGGAGTCCGTGAAGCTATCGGATCTTGGGCGAGCACGGTCAATCCGAGTTACCGCCAAGGACACCACATTGATTGATGGTGGCGGAGATCAGGCTCTGGTTGATGCACGGGTGACACAAATCAAAACCGAGATCGGGAATTCCGGTTCCGAGTATGACCAGGATAAGCTTCGTGATCGCTTGAGCAAGCTTCTGGGTGGTGTCTGCGTGATCAAGGTAGGTGCTGTTTCCGAGTTGGCTATGAAGGAAACCAAGAGCCGCATGGAAGACGCCTTGTACGCAACAAAGGCGTCCATTGCAGAGGGGATTGTGCCTGGCGGCGGGCTCGCTTATCTGAGAGCTTCGCAAGCGGTCAGATCGGCGGTTGAGGATCATCCCGATAGTTTCAGTGACGCGGAGTTGCCTCAGGGTGTGGATGAGGGGGCAGGATTCGAGATGGTTCTTTTAGCTTGCGAAGAGCCGCTTCGACAAATTGTGCAGAACGCGGGCTTGGTGGGTGACCTCTATGTCGAGAAGGTGCGGGAGATAGAGGACGATGCGGTAGGTTTTGATGCGGCAGACATGACCATGAAGAACTTGCTGGATGCCGGGATAGTAGATCCCGCCAAGGTAGTTCGTTGTGCGTTGACTAATGCCGCTTCTGTGGCCGGTACGTTATTGACCACAGAGGCGGGGATAGCCAAGGCTAACGGAAGCCCGGCTCGGTAGTGTTTTGTTTGGAAGTCTAGGGTGTATGGACTCTAGGCTTCAGCGACTAGGTGGTGGGAGGCTGGCTCATTTGCGTTATTTGGACGCACCTAAGGTAGCTCAAGCCATTGTGGATGCCGAGTATGGGCAAGCACGGGTTTCCACAGGGATCTCCCACGACATCCCCTACGTAAAATTCATCAGGGGCAATATTTACACGGTTGTTGTGCGAGGGGACGACTGGCGACGGATCTTTCCTTTCCTGCGTTACGGGAGTGAGCATTTTACGCCCGTCATCCCACCAGCGATTCAGCCACCACCGATTCCAAGCTTCCAGCCTAATCGGGTGGTGCAGCCACCCCCGGAAAACCCTTCCAATGGATTGACTACCTTTCTTACCGGGTTCCCATATGATGAATACTCCAAAATTCAAACATTGCTTGGGACTGGTACTGTCAATAGCCTGGATGCACCTAGCGGAGCATGGAAGCCGCTAAATTCCGAACGCAACGGTGTAGACATGGTGGTGTCGAGCAATGCAACCTTCGCTAGCTTTAAGCAGGAAGAATTGTTCAAGCGTTTATTGGACGTGTTGCAGAAGCTTTTCCCAACTGACTTCCCAACAACATCTCTCTAAAGGATTCCTTATGCCAGTTGATCCAACCGGTACAGCTCCCGGACTCAAGCCTGAGGGTCCGGAAGATTCACCGAAGGTTAACATCAAGTGTAAGAACACATCGTGCACCTCTATCTTGGCTATTGAGATCAAGATAGGTGCTCAAAGTGGTTCGCGTCGTTTGTACCAGTGTTCTAAATGTAAGACTACTTGGGGTGTGTCGGTTGGTGGTTCGGTAGAACTTGGATGATGACACTCAAAGTTTCATCCGATGTCCAAAGTGTCGGGGTCAGCTACTACCGAGTGGTGTAGAACTCCAACGACACATCTGTAAGGAGTGCGGGCAAAACTACCTCGCTGTCCTTCAGTTTGTAGTCGTTGATCCTATTAGACCACTGGACACTTTGACGTTTGGGACCGGGGATGCTGGCATCGATCCAACATCAGATGGAGGGGACTAAGTTTCTTCGGCAATTTGTCGAAGGGAAACTGATATCCCCGGTGCTTTTGGTTGGCCCAGAAGGTGTGGGTCGCCGTTCCTCTATTCTTCAAGCGGTTCAAGAATCGTTCTGCATAGGTACCAAACAAGAAGGGTGTCTTTGTAATTCGTGTTTTGTGCTTCTTCAAGGTTCACATCCTGATCTCATCATTTTGCGTCCAGAGGGGGATAGCGACATTGGTATTGACGCTATCCGTGAATTGATAGCTCAGACCACCAGCTATCCAAGCAAGGCGAAGCAGCGTGTCTTTTTAATTGATGGTGTGGATAGGCTTACGGTGCCCGCTGCCAACGCATTTTTGAAGACACTAGAAGAACCACCCTTGAGATCACGCATTTTTTTGATCGCGGAGACTTATGACGAGGTGCTTCCTACGATACGTTCAAGGTGTGGGCGGATCAACTACAACCATTTGCCCGAGAAATTTATCGCATCAATGCTTCTGCAATACGAGTCCGACCCCGCTAAAGTTCTTGTCTACTCACGCATGAGTGAGGGCTCGGTAGGTAGGGCTATTCAATACTGGGGTTCTGGACGAATCAAGTTACGAGACCAAGTATTGAAGATCCTTCAGTCCGCGTTGGATCGTGATCTTCCATCTCTTTTTGCTTCCGTGGGCGATATCGAAAAAGATTTAGTGGTAGCCCTGAAATTACTGGAGCAAGTGCTACACGATGTTCTTATGGCCCGTGTATATCCAGTGGGCATCATCAACGTGGATCGAACTGAAGACATCTTGAGTATCGGAAAAAGGGGCTCCCTTAAAGTGTGGGTAAACTTAGCAAGTAGAGTGCATGGGTTAGAGAGTCAGTACCGCACCACAAAACTTAATCTCCCATTCCAGTTCAAAACCATCCTCACAGAATCTTTCGGCTGAAATGGTATCCAAATCTTTCAAGCCGTTTGTTGTGTCCTATGGAGATGAAGATCTCCTTTTGGATCGTGACCTAGAAAAGGCGCGACAGTGGGTGGGACGTAGAGCAATAGTGTTAGATGGGGAATTGGTAGATGCTCAGTACGTGCTCAACTTATGTGAGTCCTACTCTGAAGAACCACGCACTATCATTGTAGATAATGCACACAAGCTGAAGGCAGCCGACAAGGTTCTCAAAGAGTACATCGAGAACAAGCTGCCAACCGACACGTCTGTGATCTTGGTTGCGATCGTTCGTACCGATAAAAAAATATCGGACATCTGGGCGCTCGCTATAGCCAGAGGTAAGGGCTACGAACGTAAGACCCTTAAGCCATGGAATACGGATGGTTACGTGAATTGGATCCAACTGGAGGCTACCCGTCAGCATGTCGTGATTGATAAGGACGTTGCAGAAGCTTTGTTGGGGCTTGTCGGAGTGGATTTGTATCGGCTTGCCAATGAAATCAAGAAGCTTTCGATCTTTGTTGGTAGGGCCAACAGAATACTGAAGACTCATATATCTCTAGTTACAACCCCGTCCCCTAAAGCCGATCCATTTAAAATCGCTGAACTGGTTATGGGGAAAAATCTACGTGGCGCTATGAACTCCTTTTCTGTCCTCTACAAGAACGAGGGGGATAAGTGTTTGGTGCCGGTGGTGTACAGCTTAATGCGTCAAGTTGAGAAGACCGTGATCATTCGTGGCTTACAAGACAAGGGTGTGCCTGAGGGGGATATCGCGGCTCTTGTTGGGATGAAGGACTGGCCGTTTAAGAATGTCGCTGCTCCCGTGGCACGCAAGCATGAGATGAAGTCCCTTGTGCGTCACATGGGACAGCTATGTAAATTAGATGCAGATGTAAAAGGCCCAGCTCGATCCAAGCGAACGTTGGTTGAGTTGACGATGCTAGCTATTGCTCAGTAGGGGTTTTATGCAGGTTCAAGATCAGATACTTCCGCCCACGAATGGTTCTAGCCACGGCTCTAAATTTGCACGGAAGAGAGATGGGGTAACCCTTCAAGTTTTTGATACCTCTAAGCTGCATAATGCCATTCATGCTGCTTGGCTTGAGACTACCGGAATTGTGGATGAGCGGTCAAAGGCTGCCGTCATCGCTACTGTCCTTCATTCGTTACATGCCGACGTGGTGGACGTGGAGACTGTTCAAGATGCTGTGGAAACCGCTCTTATGCTCCACGGGCAATTCAAGGTCGCTAAGGCCTACATTCTTTATCGACACCAGCGTCAAGAGTTGCGGGAGTTGCGGGAGAAAGCTGTAGATTCTAAAGGGATCTCCGATTACATCCATGCGAGCAAGTACGCTAGGTATGTCCCTGAGTTGAAGCGGCGAGAAATTTACGAGGAAACCGTAGCAAGAGTTGAGGGGATGCACCTCAGTCAGTTCCCAGAGATGCAAACTGAAATCCTGGAAGCTTTCGATTTTGTGCGAGCGAAGAAGGTTCTCCCTAGCATGCGATCAATGCAATTTGGCGGGGCCGCCATTCTTGCCAACAACAATCGCATTTACAACTGCTCGTTCACACTCATTGATCGGCTCGAAGCGTTTTCGGAGGCATTGTATTTGCTTCTCTCCGGTTGTGGTGTGGGCTACTCAGTGCAGTTTGATCACGTAGAGCAGTTGCCTGCAATCAAGTACATCGATCAGAAGAAAGTATCTCATCATGTGGTTGCTGACACCATTGAAGGCTGGGCTAATGCGCTGAAGGCTTTGCTTCATAGCTATCAGAATGGTACCAACCTAGAGTTGAGTTATCACAAGATCCGCCCCGCAGGCACCCCTCTCAAGACTTCCGGGGGGCGTGCTCCTGGGCACTTAAAGTTGAAAGAATCGTTGGAGCGTATCCGCTCTGTCCTTTCGGCAGCTCAGGGTCGTAAGCTCAGATCTATAGAGTGCCACCGGATTTTGTGTCATGCCGCAGATGCCGTTTTATCCGGCGGTATCCGGCGGTCCGCCATGATTTGTTTGTTCTCACTCGATGATTCTGAGATGATGTATGCCAAGACTGGCACGTGGTTCAATACAGACCCATGGTTCGCTAATTCAAATAACTCCGTGGTCCTCAAGCGTGATGAAGTCAAGAAAAAGCAGTTCAAGCGCATTTTCCAGATGACTCAGCAATGGGGTGAGCCAGGATTTTACTTCACGAACAACTACGACTTCGGGACTAATCCCTGTTGCGAAATTGGCTTAAATCCGATTCTAGTGGTCGATGATCAGATCAAAACTGAGCTTGACTCCCAAGGGATCTCAGTTGAGGTTGGGGACACGCACACGGGTTGGGCTTTCTGCAATCTTTGCGAAATCAACGCGGCTAAGTTCACTTCATATGAAGACTTTGAGTCCGCCGCCAAGGCTGCCACGTTGATTGGCACTTTGCAGGCGACGTATACCAAGATGCCCTACCTTGGTTGGATTTCAGAGCAGCTTGCCAAGAAAGAGGCGTTGTTGGGTATTGGTATGACAGGTATGTTGGACGCACCCGACATTGCCTGTAATCCTGAGTATCAGAGAATGGTAGCGACCAAGATCAAGGATTGGAATGTTGAGTATGCTGCCCGTCTAGGTATTCGACCCGCCGCTCGCACGACGTGTGTCAAACCATCGGGTACCACGTCTTTGGAGTTGGGTTGTGTGGGCTCTGGGCACCACGCTCATCACGCTCGTCGTTATATTCGACGTGTT